>Ga0180431_10009579_pt1 | contig 10903 bp, 11 predicted proteins | sample SS_ome_11_FD_132459 | JGI IMG/M metagenome (GOLD analysis project Ga0180431, IMG submission 132459) | Hypersaline lake sediment archaeal communities from the Salton Sea, California, USA - SS_1_MS_1 metaG | ecosystem: Environmental > Aquatic > Non-marine Saline and Alkaline > Hypersaline >...
CCCTTGGGCAGCCCGGCATCATCCATCAGCTTGGCCAGCAGCAGCATGGTCAACGGTGTCTCCTGCGCCGGCTTGACGATCATGGTGCACCCGGCTGCCAGCGCCGGGCCCATCTTGCGGGTTCCCATCGCCAGAGGGAAGTTCCACGGGGTGATCGCGTAGCACGGCCCCACGGGTTGCTTGGTGACGATGATCCGGCCCGTCCCGGCCGGGCTCGCCGTGTACCTGCCGCCGATCCGCACCGTCTCCTCGGCGAACCACCGGAAGAACTCGGCACCGTAACGGACCTCGCCCATACTTTCGGCGACGACCTTTCCCATCTCCAGGGTCATCAGGGCGGCGATATCGTCGGCTTGGGCAATGATCGTCTCGAACACCGACCGCAGAACCTCGCCCCGCTCACGCGCCGGGGTGGCGGCCCACTGCGCCTGCACCGCGCACGCGGCATCGAGTGCTGCGAGGGCGTCGGCCGCCGTCGCGTTACCCACCTTGGCCAGAACCTCTTCGTCGGCCGGGTTCATGACGTCGAAGGTCGAAGACCCCGGCCTCTCCTGGCCGCCGATCCATATTCCGGACGGAACCAGGGCCAAAATTCGCTCGATGTCTGGTGTGCGCATACCTCCATCATCTACACCCTCAGCCGACCTGCCGCACTAGGGTCTGAGGAATGACTAGCGACATCTCCGCCAGCGCCGAGTGGGCGGCACTGAGCCGACATCACGACCAGATCGCCGCCACCAGCCTCCGGGAACTGTTCGCCGAAGACCCCGGCCGAGGTCACGAACTGACGCTGAGCGTCGGCGACCTGTACATCGATTACAGCAAACACCGGGTCACCCGGCAGACCCTGGCGCTGCTGCTGGCACTGGCCCGCGCGGCGGGTCTGGAACATCGTCGCGACGCCATGCTGACCGGTGGCCACATTAATACCTCGGAAGACCGCGCCGTGCTGCACACCGCGCTGCGACTGCCGCGGGACGCGAGACTCGTGGTCGACGGACAGGACGTGGTGGCCGATGTCCACGCCGTCCTCGACGCCATGGGCGACTTCACCGATCGACTGCGCGACGGCCGGTGGACGGGGGCCTCCGGCAAGCGGATCAAAACGGTAGTCAACATCGGCATCGGCGGTTCCGACCTCGGCCCCGCCATGGCTTACCAGGCTTTGCGTCACTATGCCGACGCCGGTATCTCGGCGCGGTTCGTCTCCAACGTCGATCCGGCTGATCTGATTGCCAAACTCGATGGACTGGACCCGGCGACAACGCTTTTCGTGATCGCGTCCAAGACGTTCACCACCCTGGAGACACTCACCAACGCCACCGCGGCCCGGCGCTGGCTCACCGACGCCCTCGGCGACGAGGCGGTGTCCAAACACTTCGTGGCGGTCTCGACCAACAAGAAGCTCGTCGAAGCGTTCGGTATCGACTCGGCGAACATGTTCGGGTTCTGGGATTGGGTAGGTGGCCGCTACTCAGTGGATTCGGCCATCGGACTGTCGCTGATGGCGGTGATCGGCCGGGCGGCCTTCGCCGACTTCCTGTCCGGTTTCCACCTCGTCGACTCTCATTTCGCCACCGCGCCACTGGAGGCCAACGCGCCGGCACTGCTCGGCCTGATCGGAATCTGGTACTCCAATTTCTTCGGCGCCGAAACCCGCGCGGTGCTCCCGTATTCGAACGATATGGGCCGGTTCCCTGCGTACCTGCAGCAGCTGACCATGGAGTCCAACGGCAAATCGGTCCGCGCCGACGGGACCCCGGTCGACACCACGACCGGTGAGATCTTCTGGGGTGAACCGGGCACCAACGGCCAGCACGCTTTTTATCAACTGCTTCATCAAGGCACCCGGTTGGTGCCGGCCGACTTCATCGGGTTTTCCCAACCGACCGATGACCTGCCGACCGCCGACGGCAGCGGAAGTATGCACGACCTGCTGATGAGCAACTTCTTCGCCCAGACCCAGGTGCTGGCGTTCGGCAGGACGGCGGAGGAGATCGCCCGGGATGCTTCAGCGGACACCCCGCCGAGCGTGGTGCCACACAAAGTGATGCCGGGTAACAGGCCGACGACCTCGATCCTGGCGACCCGACTGACGCCGTCGGTCCTGGGCCAGTTGATCGCCCTCTACGAGCACCAGGTGTTCACCGAGGGGGTCATCTGGGGCGTCGACTCGTTCGACCAGTGGGGTGTGGAACTGGGCAAGACCCAGGCCAAGGCACTACTACCGGTGATCACGTCCGACACCGCACCGAACGAGCAAACCGACAGTTCCACCGACGCACTGGTACGGCAGTACCGAGAAGAACGCGGCCGGGAGGGCTAGCCGGCCTTCCCACACCACCCATCTCGCGCGAGCAGACGCCAACTCGCATGAATTCGGCCTCGACTGCGCGAGCTTGGTTCTACTCGCGCGGGAAATTGCTATATCAGCGCGGGATATCCAGACACCCGACGCCCGGGACGCAGCCGCTGACCGCGTCCGGCGTCACGGCCCCACTGGGTCCGCCGGGGATCGCACCCTCGACCGTATCCGGTCCTGCGGTGCCCGAAGGTCCGCCCGGAATCGACCCGGTCGCCCCGTCGGAATCAATCACGGCGCAGGACGATCCGTCCGGATTGATGCAGTCCGACGGGTTCGCAGCGGCCGGGCCGGCCGAAGCCAGCACGCCCACCGACAGTGCGCCCACCGACAGTGCGCCCACCGCCAGTGCCGGGATCATAGATATCTTCATCTTTCCACCCCTCATCACATCGGTCTACTTCTTCCAGTGTCCGCCGATCACCGGCATTATGCGAACCGTTTGGTAAACCTGGGCGGCAGCATTTTGAGCGCGGCCACCAGTGGCGTCCACGGCCAAGCCGGCACGATTGCCCGGCCCTTCTCCCTCTCGATCGCATCGACCATCTTGCCCACACCCGTCCGGTTGTCCACCATCAGCATGGTGCTTTTGGATTTGGCCGTCATCTCCGACTCGATATAACCGGGCTCCAGAACGGTTATCTTGATGGGGCCGGAGGCGTATTCGGCCCGCAGGGACTCCCCGAGCGAGGACACCCCGGCCTTGCTGGCGGCGTACGCCGCCTTGACTCCCGCGACTCCCTTATTGCCCAGCACGCTGGAGATCAGCACCAGATGTCCGTCACCCTGTTTGGTGAACATCTCGAGCGCTGTCTCGATTTGTACAAGCGCAGCAACGAGATTGGTCTCAATGGTGGCTTTGTTGGCCCACAGCTTGCCGCTGCCCAACGGGGCACCCTTGCCAATACCGGCGTTGACGATGACGCAGTCCACGCCGCCGATTTCCCGAGCCAACCCAGCGAACACCTCCGGCACCCGGTCATGGTCGTTGACGTCGAGTTCGGCAATGGCCGCCGTGATATCGGGGTGGCGAAGGTTGATTTCCGCTTTCAGCTCCGCCAACCGATCCAGGCGACGGGCACACAGCGCCAGATCGCGACCCTTTGCCGCGAAGACGCGGGCCATGCCCGCGCCGAGACCAGAACTCGCACCGGTAATGAGAATCTTCCGTCTGTTCATTTCAGCAACCTCGACATCCGCCGGTCGGACAGCACCTTGCCGCCGGTCTGGCAGTTGGGACAGTACTGAAAAGACTTGTCCGCAAACGACACCTCCCGCACAGTGTCACCGCAGACCGGACACGGCAGGCCGGCCCGGCCGTGAACGGCGAGCCCGGCGCGCTTTTCCCCCTTCAGGGTTGCCGCCCGCTGGCCCACCGACCGCTCGACGGCGTCACCCAGCACCCGCACCATCGCGCCATGCACCGTTGACACTTGAACCTCGGTGAGTCTGGATGCCGTCGCGAACGGGGAAAGCCTGGCGGCGTGCAGGATTTCGTCGCTGTAGGCGTTTCCGATCCCGGCTATCACCTTCTGGTCGGTCAGGACGGTTTTAATCCGGCCGGTGTTGGTGGAGAGCAGTTCGGCGAGACTTTCGACACTGACGCTCAACGCGTCCGGACCCAGCCCGGCAATGCCCCCGATCGCGACCGGATCGTCGACCACCCACACCGCAAGGCGCTTCCGGGTGCCGGCTTCGGTCAGGTCGAAACCCTGGCCTGTACCGAGGTGAACCCGCAGCGCGATCGGCCCTTTACCTGGTCGCGGCGGCAGCGGGTTCAGTGTGTCCGACCAACGCAACCAGCCGGCCCGCGAGAGGTGGGTGATCAGGTACAGGCCACCGGCCTGAATGCCGAGATATTTGCCCCAACGTTCCGCGCCGGTGACGGTGCGGCCGTGCAGCGCGGTTACGGGCGGATCGAAGGTCTTACACACCGACAACGACGCGATATCCACTCGCTCCACCGCCGCGCCGACGGCGTACCGCCGCAGGTGATCGGCGAGCGCCTCTATCTCGGGGAGTTCCGGCATCTCATCAGGCTAGCTACCGGGCGAGGGTGCTTCCGGCGCTGCGCATCGGAATGGAGAGCACCCACCCGACGATCGACAGCACGACGGCGGCCCAGATCGCAGTCCACCAGAAGTGGTCGATCTGCAGACCCCAGTGCGTGGTGTGCTCGGTGATCCAGGCGGTGATCCACAACATCAACGCGTTCACCACGATGTGGAACAGCCCGAGGGTGAGGATGTAAAGCGGGATGGACAGCAACGCGACTACCGGCTTGATGACTGCATTGACCAAACCGAAAATCACCGCCACCACCAGGACGATGCCGATCTTCTGCAGCGTGGTGTCACCGCCGACGAAGCCGACGCCCGGAACCAGCAGCGTGACCACCCATAGCGCCAACCCGGTTGTTCCGACCCGGAAAAGAAAGTCCACGCCTCATGCTTTCATGGTGCTGCCGCATGCCGCCTGCCACCGTGCACGCCGCGGGATCTCACACGCGGAGTAAGTAGGTATCCATAATCCAGCCGTGGCGCGCTCGGGCTTCGGCCCGTGATGCGGCGATGCGGTGGCCGACCTCGCCGACGGTTCCGGATACCAGGATCTCGTCCGGGGTTCCCAGGTAGGCGCCCCACCAGATCCTGGTCTCCGGCGGGCAGTCCAGAAACGCGCAATCCCCGTCGAGCATGACCACTGCCGAGCCCGACAAGCCCTGGGCGCGAAGTTTTCGTCCGGTGGTGATCATGACCGGCTCGCCGATGTCGTTGAGTGGGATGCGGTGCCGCGCCGTTAGTGCCTGCACAGCGGTGATACCGGGGATGACATCGTATTGCAGCTCGACATAGCGGGCGATCTCATCGAGGATCCGCAGCGTGCTGTCGTACAGGGATGGATCACCCCAGGTGAGGAAGCTACCGACCTCACCGGGCGCGAGTTCGGCCTCGATCGCCCCGGCCCACAGTCCGGCCCGGGCGGTATGCCACTCGGCGACGGCACGGGTGTAATCACCGTCGCGGGCACGAACGGGATCCGGAAGTTCCACGAACCGGTAGTCGGGCCTGGTGATGAAACGTCGGCAGACCGCACGCCGCAGCGCCAACAGATCACTGGTGGCCTCCCGTTTGTCCATGGCGAAGAACACCCGGGTGTCGTTGAGCGCGCGGATCGCCTGGGTGGTCACCTGTTCGGGGTCGCCTACCCCGATGCCGATGACATGGATCGAGCGCATATCGCTGAGCTTAACGAGCCGCCTGACGAACCGTCTGGAGTGCCCATCGGCCGAGCAGCACCGTCGCGAAGCAGCCACCGACGACACCGGAGATCAGCAGCGGCAGCCGCCCGTCCGCTCCCCAGAAAAGACCGGCCCACACCCCGGCCATCAGGATCGCCAGCCCGCTTCCGCCCTGGAAAACTCCCTGGGCGGTGGCCTGCCGATCGGCATCCACCAGCGAGGAGGCCCACGCCTTACCTACCCCGTCGGTGCATGCGGCGAACAACCCGTAAACGCCGATCAACGCCCAGGCGAGGACCGGATCGGTGGTCAGCCCCAGCCCGATATAGCCGACGGCGAAAAACACAAGTCCGATCCCGAACACCGCCGAGCGCGGCACTCGGTCGGCCAGCAGACCCGCCGGGAAGCTGGCCAGTGCGTACACCAGGTTGTAGGTGACATAAGCCAGGATCACCTCGATGACGCCGAATCCGATCTCGTTGAGCCGCAACAGCAACAGTGCATCCGGGAAGTTCACCAGACCGAAGCCGACGACCACACCCGTCACGCGCCAGTAACGCCTGGGAAGCCCACGCATTCCGCTCAGGATCGACTGCCGTGAGCTGCGAGTTGTCGGGCGCGGCTTCTCCCGGACCAGCAGGATCAGCAGCACCGAGAGCACCGCGGGAATGATCGCGATGTAGAGCAATGGCGCAATCTGCCGATCCAGCAGTTCGTAACCCGCCAGGCCGATCAGCGGTCCGGCCACGGCGCCGAGGGTGTCCATGGCGCGGTGGAATCCGAAAACCCTTCCACGCGAACCGGAATCGATTCCCTCGACCAACAGCGCGTCACGGGGAACACCGCGGATCCCTTTACCGAGCCGGTCGACCACCCGGCCGGCCAATACGCCCGGCCAGGCTCCGGCGACGGCAACGAGGACCTTACCGAGCGCCGCCATCCCATATCCCGCCGCGATTAGGGGCCGCCGGGCGAACCGATCGCCGAGCGGACCGACAGCCACCTTGGTCAGCGAGGCCGCCCCCTCAGCGGCGCCCTCGATCGCCCCGACCACCGCCGGCGGGGCCCCGAGGACGGTCGTCAGGTAGATCGGCAGCAGTGGGTAGAGCAATTCGCTGGCGGTGTCCTGCAGGAAGGACACCGCGGCGAGCACCCGGACATTGCGGGTCAGCCAGGCGGGCATCGGGGCTACCGGTCAGCCGCGGGGACCGATGATGCGAGCACGAAGAAATTCTCCTCCTCCCGCACGAAGTGCAGGCAAAGCAGGGCGTGCAGAACGTACAGGCAGGCGAGCAGGTCGTCGGACTGCTCGGCCGTGACCGTACCGGCCGCTTCGGCGATCTCACGGTAGCTGCGCAACCGCTGAGCCAACCGGTGGATCTCGGCGTGCATCCGGCTCATGGTGGCGGTGGCCTCCGCGCTGCCCAGCGGGCCGGCCAGCGCCGGGTAGAGCGCGGCATCCTCGGCGTCCTCATGCGGTAGCAGGGTGTCCTGCAGGAACCTGTCGGCGGCGCACAGCGTCACCAGCGCGGCCTCGCGGTGGCCGGCGGAGACCTGCTGGGCGGCGTCTCGCAGCATCGACAGGTCATCACGCATCTGATCGTGCTCAATGGCGAACCGGCGCAGCAGGTCCTCGGCGCGAGGGGTCAACGGCGCGGCCCCGGAGCGATCACCGCGAAGCGCCCTCAGCGCGTTGAGGATCACCGCAAGGTCGATCACCTCCTGCAGCAGCGCGCCGGCGGCCGGGGCGAGCAGAAACCAGCGCACAGTGATCATGACCGTCCCAGTGTCGCAGTCCTGTGGCCTATAGGATTCGGCTAATGACTGTGATCAATGGTCTTCCGGCCCACCCACTGCTCGTTCATTTCATTGTGGTGCTGGCTCCGCTGGCCGCCATCCTGGCGATCCTGTGCGCGGTGTGGCCGGCCGCCCGGAAACGCCTCGTCTGGCTCGTGCTCGTACTCGCCGGGATAATCGCGGTGCTGACGCCGATCGCGGCCGAGGCCGGTGAGTGGCTGGAGCACCAGGTGGGGGATTCCGCCGCCCTGGAGACCCACGAGCACCTGGGCAAGACGATGATCTATTTTGCGCTGGCCCTGCTGGTGGCGGCAGTGCTGCTGGTGATCGTCCACGTGCGGGCCAGCCGCGACAAGGCCCTTCCGAAAGCACTGTCGGCGGTGATCGCAGTGTTCGTCCTGGCGGCCTCGGTGGCGGCGACCGTCCAGGTGCTGCGGATCGGCCATTCCGGCGCCGAAGCCACCTGGGGCGATCTGGTGACGGAGGACGCCAAAGGGTGAACGCAAACTAGAACACGTTCTACTATCGGTGGGTGCGATTCACCTATGCCGAAGCCATGACCGATCCGAGCTACTACATCCCGCTGGCCAAGGCCGCCGAAGCAGCCGGCTACCACGCCATGACGATTCCGGACAGCATCGCCTACCCGCTCGAATCCGACTCGAAGTACCCGTATACGCCGGATGGCAACCGCGAGTTCCTGGACGGCAAGCCCTTTATCGAGACATTCATCATCACCGCCGCACTGGGTGCCGTCACCACCAATCTGCACTTCAACTTCTTCGTGCTCAAATTGCCGATCCGCCCGCCGGCACTGGTGGCCAAACAGGCCGGCTCGCTGGCCGCGCTGATCGGCAACCGGGTGGGTCTGGGTGTCGGCACCAGCCCCTGGCCCGAGGACTATGAGTTGCTGGGGGTGCCCTATGCCAGGCGCGGCAAGCGGATGGATGAATGCATCGACATCATCCGCGGGCTGACATCCGGTGACTATTTCGAGTTCCACGGCGAGTTCTACGACATCCCGAAAACCAAGATGACACCGGCCCCCACCGAACCGCTGCCGATCCTGATCGGCGGGCATGCCGACGCGGCACTGCGGCGCGCGGCGCGCAACGACGGCTGGATGCACGGCGGCGGCGAGGAAGACCTCGACGAACTGCTCGCCAAACTCCAGCGTTTCCGCCAAGAGGAGGGCACCGCGGACAAGCCGTTCCAGATCCACGTCATCTCGATCGACGGATTCACCGTCGACGGCGTGAAGCGCCTCGAGGACAAGGGTGTCACCGACGTCATCGTCGGATTCCGGATCCCCTATATCAACGGCCCCGACACCGAGCCGCTGGACGCCAAGATCCGCAACCTGGAGATGTTCGCCGAGCACGTCGTCGCGAAGGCCGGCTGACCGCCCGCCCGGCGAATCCGGGCTACGGTGCTCACCGTGGGCGACTATCGGGACATCTTCCAGGCCAGCGTTGATGACCCCGCCGCGTTCTGGGCGCGGCAGGCGGCGGCCGTCACGTGGACCATGGAGCCGACACGCATCCTCGACGACGACAACCCGCCGTTCTACCGGTGGTTCCCTGACGCCGAGCTGAACACCTGCGCCAACGCGCTGGACCGCCACATTTCCGACCGAGGCGATCAGGCCGCCCTCATCTACGATTCCCCGGTCACAGGGTCGAAGCGGACCTACACCTACCGTGAATTACTCGATCAGACAGCATGTTTCGCCGGGGTCCTGTGCGACCTGGGCGTCGGCAAGGGCGACCGGGTTGTCCTCTATCTGCCGATGATCCCCGAAGCCGTTATCGCGATGCTGGCGTGTGCGCGCCTGGGCGCGGTGCATTCGGTGGTGTTCGGCGGGTTCGCCAGCCACGAGTTGGCCACCCGCATCGATGACGCCCAGCCGGTGGTGATCGTCTCGGCATCCTGCGGTATCGAGCCCACCCGGGTGATCGAGTACAAGCCGATGCTCGACCATGCACTGCAGCGGGCCCGTCATCAACCCCGGGCATGTGTGATCGTCCAGCGCGACCGGCAACGCTGCGGACTCGTCGAAGGTCGCGACCACGACTGGGCCGACCTGATGGCAGAGGCCGAACCGGCCGACCCGGTCCCGGTGGCGGCAACCGACGCGCTGTATGTGCTCTACACCTCGGGAACAACGGGCAAACCCAAGGGCATCGTCCGCGACAACGGCGGTCATGCCGTGGCCCTGATGTGGAGTATGCGCAACATCTACGGAGTCGGACCGGGTGAAGTGTTCTGGGCAGCGTCCGATGTCGGCTGGGTGGTCGGCCATTCCTATATCATCTACGGGCCGCTGCTGGCCGGCGCCACAACCGTTCTTTACGAGGGCAAGCCGATCGGCACGCCCGACCCGGGTGCTTTCTGGCGGGTGGTGGCCGACTACAAGGTGCAGGTGCTGTTCTCCGCGCCGACAGCGCTGCGGGCCATCCGGAAAGAAGACCCGGAGGCCTCGCACCTGGAGCGCTATGACCTGTCCTCGCTGCAGTATCTGTTCCAGGCCGGAGAACGGCTGGATCCCGACACCTTTGCCTGGGCCACGCGGGTGCTGGGCATACCGGTCATCGACCATTGGTGGCAGACTGAGACCGGTTGGGCGATTGCCGCCAATCCAGTTGGTGTGCAATTGCTTCCGGCCAAGGCAGGCTCATCAACGGTTGCGATGCCCGGCTATGACGTCCAAGTTCTGCGACCGGACGGCTCGAGGTGCGACCCCGGCGAGGAGGGCGCGATCTGCCTCCGGCTGCCATTGCCGCCCGGTGCCCTGCCGACACTATGGGGCGACGACGAGCGCTTCGAAGCGTCCTACCTCCGGTCCCATCCGGGTTACTACCTGACCGGGGACGGTGGCTACCTCGACGATGAGGGCTACCTGTTTGTGATGGGCCGTACCGACGACGTGATCAACGTCGCCGGTCATCGGTTCTCGACCGGGGGGATAGAGGCGGTGGTGGCCGCACATCCGGCGGTTGCCGAATGCGCGGTGATCGGGGTGGCCGACGCGATCAAAGGGCAGGTTCCCCGCGCCTTCGTGGTGCTCAAATCCGGTGCGTGCGCCGAGGGTCTCGCAGCGGAGTTGGTCGCCGCCGTGCGGCACTCGATCGGTGCGGTGGCGTGTTTCAACACCGTCGACGTGGTGCCAGCGTTGCCCAAGACCCGGTCCGGAAAGATTCTGCGGAAGACGATGCGCGACCTCGCCGACGGGCGCGAAGCGGCCATCCCGTCCACCATCGAGGATCCCGGCGTGCTGGAAACCTTGCGTCCGATCCTGCGCGGCTGAGTCTGGCTCAGCCGGGTTCTCCACAACCGCAAATTCATCCCCAGGTCCTGCTCAGAGGGGTGCAACTGTCAGTATCGCGGCATAGTATTCGAACATGCTTTCGGATACGGTGCGTGGGGCGTTGGAGCAGATCGATGACGCTCTGACCGTGCTGCTCGAGACCGATCTGAGCGCACTACAGGCCCCGGACCTGATCCGA
>Ga0180431_10009580_pt1 | contig 10902 bp, 5 predicted proteins | sample SS_ome_11_FD_132459 | JGI IMG/M metagenome (GOLD analysis project Ga0180431, IMG submission 132459) | Hypersaline lake sediment archaeal communities from the Salton Sea, California, USA - SS_1_MS_1 metaG | ecosystem: Environmental > Aquatic > Non-marine Saline and Alkaline > Hypersaline >...
CGATTACCTACGCCAACGTCGGCAATGCCGACGCCTACAACGTGGTGATCACCGATCCGGTGCCGGCGGGGTGGAGCTTCGTGTCCGCGAGCCCGCCCGGCGTGTTCGCGGCGGGCACGGTGACCTGGGCGCTCGGCACGGTGACGGCGGGCACCACCGCAACGGTGACCACGATCCTCAACGCCGATCCCGGCGTGCCCGCGAATCCGACGACCAACACGGCCTCTATCGACGGCACTGTCGATGCGCCGGGACTCGTGCCGCTGCCGCAGCGCTCCGACGATTTTTACGTGGGCATCACCCAGAGCGGGTGCCCCGGCGGCTCGACCACCTACTACTTCCGCAACGCCACCACCGACGTGGGCTTCGACGGCATCCAGCTCTACGCCGACACCACCGTGCCCTCGAGCCCGACCGCCGCAACCACGGGTCCCATCGTCATCGGGCCGATCGGCGCCGGGCTCACCGAGCTGTTGCGTTTCTACCAGGAGCCCCCGCAAACGTCGGCGGGAAGCATCGGCCAGCCGGTGGCGGTCAACCTCTACGTCGACAAGAGCGGCTCTCCCCAGGCCATCTTCACCGCCAATCTCTACGACTACGACCCGGTGACGGGGGGCACCGTCCTGCTCGGGACGGGCAACATCAACGTGACCGGCACCCGGAATAATTACTTGATCAACATCTCGATTCCCACGCCCACGGGCGTGGTACCCGAGGATCACCGCCTGCTGTGGATCATCTACGGTTCGAACAACCACGGGAGTCAGCAAAACACCGTCGCCGTCCACTACGACGGCACCCCGAGCCCGAGCAACTCCTCCGTGTGCTGGAACTCGGTCACCCTGGTGCTCGACAAGCAGGTCAGTCTGCTGTCGGTGTCGCCCGGCACCCCGGCGCTGACCTACACCGTCAAGTTTGCCAACACCTCGACGGGAAGCGTGACCGGCGCGACGATCGTCGACACCCTGCCGCCGGGGGTGACCTACTCGACCGGGAACGCCGTCCTCAACACCGGCGCCAGCGCCGTCGCGGTCGAGCCGCAGGAAGGTCCCGGATGCACCACCTGCACCTTCGACATCAGCTCCGGTGACCTGACGCCCCCGGCTCCGGGCGTCGGTGCCGGGGTGATCACCGCCGGCCAGTCCGGGCAGTTGACGATCACCGTCGCGGTCGACAACCCGATGGCCGCGGGCATCCTGGAGTTGGTCAACAATGCCACCCTGGCGAGCAACGAGACCGCGGGCATCAACGACTCGGCGACCAGCGCGGTGCTGCGTCCGGTGGTGACGATCGAGAAGGCGGCCGATCAGACGCTGCTCATCCCGGGGGACGTCGTGACCTACCGCCTCACCGTCACCAGCGTCGGCCGCGGCACCGCCAACAACCTGATGATCACCGACGACCTCAACCCGCCGGGACCGCTCGACAGCTATTTCCTCTACGTCGCCGCCTCCTGCACGGTCGACACTACCTTGGCGCCCGGCACCGGCCTGACGTCGTGCGGCGAGGCCGCGGGGGTGATCACCGCCACCGCGGATCAGCTGGTGGTCGGCGAGACCCTGCTGGTCACCTTCCAGATGCAGGTGCAGACGGTGCCCGCGCCGCCGAGCGGTGTCACAACCAAGGACAACTACGCCACCGTGGCCGACTCGACCACCGATCCCGCAAGCCCGACCACCAGCAATACGGTCACGGTTGCGATCAGCAGCAATCCGAACCTGCTGGTCACCAAGGCGACGGCGGCGGTCGATCCGCTGGCGCCCGGCCAGAGGCTGACCTACACCCTGACGGTTGAAAACATCGGCTGGTCGGACGCCGAGGAGGTCACGGTCACGGATCCGATCCCCGCCAACACCTCCTACGTGCCGGGCTCCCTCTACTACGACTTGACGCTCCAGACCGATCTCGACGACGCCGACGTCGGGCGCTTCGACGCCGTCGGCAACCGGGTGGTCTTCGAGATCGGCACCATGGCCTACACGGATGCGCACACCCTGAGCTTCGACGTCACCGTGGATGAGCCGCTCCTGCCCACCGGCACCACCAGCGCCCCGGTCGCCAATACGATGACCGCGACGGCGAGCAACACCGCGGCCAAAGAGGCCTCCGCCGACCGCACGGCCCAGGCGGCCCCGGTGCTGTCGCTCACCAAGTCGGCGCCCGCCACCATGGCCTGGCCGCTGACCACGCTGGCGGCCGCGGCCACGGCCACCACCATCGTCCAGGTCAACGAGCCGTGGAGCGCCGGCGTCGACGACTACGTCACCATTAACGGCGTCGATGCCCAGATCCTCGCCATCGGCGAGCTTCTGACCCGGCTCAACGGCGATCACTCCGCGCCGACGACCACCGTCAACGTCGTCGACGCCAGCGGCATCGCAGTCGGCGACCGGCTGTCGATCAACGGCACGGTCACCAACGTACTCGCCAAGGTCGGCAACCAGCTGACCGTGGATACGGCGATCACCGGTCAGGACGGCTACAGCGTCAGCCGGCCGTCGGACACCTGGACGCTGAGCGCCGCGGTCACCGACGTCGCCGGTGCCAACGTGTGGGGGGCGATCCCCTTCACCCTGCGCTATCTCAACACCGGCAACTCGGCCGCCACCGGCGTGACCATCGAAGATCCCCTGCCCGCCGGCACCACCTTCGTGGCCGCCGACAGCGGCGGGTCCCTGGTGGTAGGCGACGTCATCTGGAACATTGGTGCCGTCGAGCCGGGTGCCGGCGGCAGCGTCCGGTTCTGGGCGCGCCCGAACGCCCAGGGCAGCTTCACCAACAGCGGCACCATCGACAGCACCGAGACCGGTTCGGTCGGCTCCAACACCACCCAGACCGACGTCGGCGGGCTGCAGGCGACGAAAATGACGTCGACCTACCCGCCGGTGCCGGCGGTGGTCAACGACCTGCTGATCAACGCCCAGGTGCAGAACTACGTCATCACCATCACCAACAACAACACGGTGCTGGCGACGGACGTCGACGTCAGCGACACCTTCGAGCCCGGCTTCTCCTTCAACAGCAACGTCTCAATCACCTGGGGGCCGGGCAGCAGCCGCACCGCGGTCATCGATCCGGTCGCCGGCGACAATCCGGCGCGCTGGTGCTGCTGGGATCTGGCGGGGGGCGAGACCCTGAGAATCGAGTACATTGCCGACATCTCCGACGACGTGGGCAGCGGCATCTACCAGAATGCCATGAACTGTACTTCCGCCAACCTCGAGTGCGAGGAGTTCGACCAGCTGCTGACCGATCAGGAGGATGTGGGCGTCTCCTGGCTCGGGCCCAACCACGCCTTCGTCAGGTCGTTCGAGGCCCTGATCGGCGAGGACGGCGACGTCGTGGTCCGCTTCGAGACCGACGTCGAGACCCGCACCGTGGGGTTTTACCTGCTGCGTTGGGACCGCGGCGGCGCGCAGTGGGAGATGGTCCGCGACGAGCTGTTGCCGGCCCTGGTGGGGACGCCCCAGGGCGGGACCTATCAGGTGACGGACGGCGACGCGATCGCCGGGGAGCCGCTGGTTTACCTGCTCGCCGAGGTGGAGTCCGGTGGTGCCGAGCGCCTCTACGGACCCTTCGAGGTGGAGGCGCTTGCCCGGGCCGAGGAACTGCCACAGACGGCGGCCACGGTGGTGGCCGACGGTTGGTCGGCGACGCCGGATCCGCTGCGGTTTGCGCGCAAGGCATCAGGCAAGCCGGACCCCTCCCCGAGGGAGTCCGGCAGCGGCCTCAGGATCGCGGTGCGCGAGCCCGGCCTCTATCGGGTCGAAGTCGGAGACATTGCCGAGGCGCTGGGGAAAGACCCGCGGCAGATCGGGAAGCTGATCCGCTCCGGCCGGCTCAAGCTGACCCTTGGCAACCGCGAGGTGCCGTGGATGGCCGACGACAGTCGCGCTCAGGTTTCGGGGCTGCTGTTCTACGGCGAGGGAAGCGACAGCATCTATACCCGGGACCGCGTCTACCTCCTCGCCGAGGGACGCGGGAGCAGGATGGGCCGAGTGGCCGGGCCTCCTCACGGGGGGGCTGAGCCCGGAGCGAGCTTTTACGACACGCTCGAGTTCGCCGAGGATCACGTGCCGCTGGTGCTCGGAAGCCTCGAAGCGGACGAGGATCTCTGGTTCTGGGACTACGTCATCGCCGGGCAGGCGGGCAAGAGCTTCCCCCTCGAGGTGCCGGGAGTGGCCGCCGGTCGTGCGGCGCAGCTGACGGTCCACCTCAAAGGCGCCGTCGATACGGGAACCGGCGAGCACCGGGTCCGGGTCCTCTGGAACGGCGTGGCTCTGGGCGAGCGCACCTTCTCCGGCTTCGAGAGCCGGGCCTTCCCCTTTGCCGTGGATCCCGCGCTGCTGGTGGAGGGACCGAACACCGTCGAGCTGGTCGCGGTGCCCGATCCGGACGTGGCTTACAGCATCTTCTACCTCGAGCGCTTCGAGCTTTCGTATGAGCGTTCCTACCGGAGCTCCGGCGCCTGGTTCTTCGCCCGCAACCAAGGTCACGCTCTGCTGACCCTGAGCGGCTTCGCGGAAGCCGACATCGAGCTTTTCGACCTCCGCGATCCCGGAGATCCGCAGCGGGTTCAGGGGACGCGGGTCGGGCGGGGTCCGCTGGGCGAATACCAGGTGAGCTTCACGCCCGCTGCGGCCGATGCCCCTTACCTGGCGGTGACTCCCGCGGGGATCCGCCAGCCGGCGTGGTTGCGCGCCGACCATTTCTCCGACCTCACCAACCCGGGAAACTGGGCCGACTACCTGCTGATCACCGGGGCCGAGCTGCGGCCGGCGGCCGAGCGTCTGGCCGACCATCGCCGGGATCAGGGTCTCGAAGCGATGGTGATCGACATCGACGACGTCATGGACGAGTTCAACGGCAGCCAGTTCGATCCGCGGGCCCTCGGTGAGTTCCTCCGCTATGCCCACTCGCAGTGGCAGCAGCCGCCGCGCTACGTGGCGCTGGTGGGGGAGGGGACTTTCGATTACAAGGACGCCTGGGGTCTCGGCAACAACCAGCTGCCGCCGCTGATGGTCGCTGCAGCCTGGGGTCTTTACGCCTCGGACAACCGCCTGGCGGACCTGGTGGGCGAGGACGGGGTGCCGGAGGTGGCGATCGGGCGCATTCCGGCGGACACCGTCGAACAGCTCGAGGCCTACGTCGACAAGATCATCGCCTACGAGCGCGACCCCGACCCGAGTTGGACCCAGCGGGTGCTGCTGGCCGCCGACAATCCCGACCCGACGGGCCACTACACCCTCGACAGCGACTCGCTCGCCGCTCGGGTGCCCCCGGGTTTCGACCAGAACCGGATCTATCTCGGACAGATGGGCATCGGCGAGGCATCTGCGGCCCTGATGCAGGCGCTCAACGCGGGCGTGCCGCTTTTCACCTACATCGGGCACGCCGCTCTCACCCAGCTGGCCCACGAAGGATTGCTGCGCACGAGCGACGTGCCCGCGCTGACCAACGCCCAGCGGTTGCCGGTGGTGGCGGTTCTGGGATGCTATCTGGGCAATTTCGCGATTCCCGGCTATCCCACCCTGGGCGAAGACCTGGTGCTCCACGCCTCCGGCGGCGCCGCGGCGGTGTGGTCGCCGGCGGGGATTTCGTACAACCCGCATCGGCTGGTACTCGGGCAAGCGTTCCTGGAGGCGGTTTTTGAGCACGGCATCGACGTCGTCGGCGACGCGGTGCTCCACGCACAGAGTGCGGGAGCGGGCGGGCTTGCCGGCAACCGCCGGGAGATCCTCGACAGCCAGGTCCTGCTCGGGGATCCCGCGCTGCAGCTCAAGGGGGTGCCGGTCGTTCCCTGATAGACTGCCGAAGAGAAAGCCTCAAGGCGTTGGCGAGCGTATAGGCTTTTGGTGAGGGAAGATCTCCAAGGAGTGTGAACAACCACCGGCAAGGAATGCAGCAGGAGAGATCGCGAGTGAAGAAAGCCGAACGCCCGGACCGCTTCCCCGCGGGCACATATCCCGCCGGAAAAGAACCCTATGAGCGGCCGCGGATCACCTTCCGGGAACCCCTGGAGGCCGTGGCCGCGGTCTGTTTTCCTCCGATTGGCAAGCCCGCTGCTCCGTGTTTGGTCGCCTTCACGTGAGCCGGACCATCTGGTGATGCCGGAGATCTCAGGATGAGCTTTGGCGCGGAGTTTCTGAGCCGGCCGGGTTGTTTCCCTGCCCGCTCCGGCGGTGTGCCCTGGGGGGAGCGCTCGGTGGTGATCGATTTCGCTGGGGGGCCGTATCTCATCTCCGGTCTGGCTCCCGAGCAGCAAGCGGCGATTGCCGAGCATCTCGGTCCCTACTGCCACCCGCCGGAGGCGACTCCCACCGCCGCGGTAACGATTCGCCTGTGGCGCGCGCCGGGCGAGGATTTCCGCGAGCTCGACGTCCGCGAGCTCGGCGAGTTCCGGCTCGACGTGTGTCCGGGCCGTTCCGGCGCCGGGAAATCCACGCTTTGCCGCCTCGGCGCCTGCCGGTGGCAGGTTCTGAGCGACGACCTCAACATCCTCCGAACCGGAGGCGAGACCGTTCGGGTGGAACCGTTTCCCTTTGCCGGAGATTTCGCAAAAAACCGGGACCCCGCCGCCGCATATCCCCTCCGAGCCGTTTGCCGACTTCACCACGCGAGCGCGGAAGCCATTGCGCCGATCAGCGCCGGCGAAGCCCTGGGCCTGATGTTTGCCGCCTCGCCCTACGTTAACCTCGATCCCTACCGCGGCGAGCGTGCCCTGACCCTGCTCGGGGAGGTGGCCTCGCGGTATCCGGCCTTTGCGCTGTCTTTCTCCCTCCAAAGCCGGCTCGACGCCCTCGAGCAGGTCTCCCGCCGGCCCCGGGTCTTTCGCTGGCCGCAGTGGGCCGCAAACGCTGACTGGGAGCCGCTTAAGGGCCGTTGTCCGAGCTAGCTCCGGCGAACGGGGATTGGCGCAGCATGAACTTCGAAGTGGTCAACGGCGTTCGCTATCGCCTGGTCCTCGACGAGGCGGTGGTCATCCGGCAGGAAGCCTCCGAGGTTCTGGGTTTGAACCGGGTCGGCGCGCGGATCCTCGAGCTGATTGCTCAAGGCCGCTCGGAGGAGGAGATGATCGCAACCCTCGCGGCGGAGTTTGACGTCCGGCCCGGCGATCTCCGCGTCGATGTTGCGCAGTTCATTCAGGAATTGGTGGAGGCCGCCGGGATCGTCCAACCGCAAGGTGCGGACGACGTCCCCGGAGACCAGGCAGGGTGAGGACCGTGGGATATCAGGATCTGCTGGCGCGAATGCTCAAAGAGCATGTGCTCTTTTCGGTTCTCCTGGAACTGACCTATCACTGCAACCTCAACTGTTTTTTCTGCTATAACGACGAACATCTCGACGGCCAACCTTTGGTGAGCGAGGACTATTCGCGGCTGCTGGCCGAGCTCGCCCGGATGCAGGTGGTGCAGATCATCCTTTCCGGCGGCGAGCCCCTGACCAGCCCGGCATTCTGGCCCGCAGGCCGCCAGGCCCGGGAGCTCGGGTTCATCACCCGCGTCAAGACCAACGCCCACGCCTTGAGCGGGGCGGTTGCGCGCCGGCTCAAGGCCGAGATCGACCCGTTTCTCGTCGAGATCAGTCTCCACGGCGCCGGTGCCGAAACCCATGATCGGCAGACGCGCTCAAGCGGCAGCTTCGAGCGCTTGATGGAAAACGTCCCGGCGATCGTGGAGGCCGGCTTGCGCATCCGTCTCCACGCCATCCTGACGCGCTGGAACGAGCACGAGATCGAGGCGATGTTCGCGCTCGCCGATGAGCTGGGCGTGGCACTGGCGGTCGATCCGGTTCTCACGCCTCGCGACGACGGCGATCGCGGGCCGTTTGAGATCGCGGCCTCCCGCGAGGCGGTGGCACGTCTCTACCGGATCCTGGACGAGCGCCGGGCCACGGCCGACTGCCCGCAGGCCGAGCCGACGGCCACGGAGCCCACCGCGCATTGCGGCATAAGCTGTAGCGCGGGGGCCGCGACCCTGGCCATCGATCCGTTCGGGACGTTTATCCTTGCGTTCAGTGGCGGCGTCCGGTGGGCAATCTTCATCGGCAATCGATTGGTGAAATCTGGGAGGAATCGGCCGCTCTCGCCGAGGTGCGCGCGATCAACGCGGCGGCGGGAGAGCGGATCGATCGTCTGCCGTTGGGCAGGAAGTTGGGTTTTTGTATCGGGCTGGCGGAGGAGCTGACGGGCGATCCGCTGGCGATGTATCCTGCCGCGCAATGCCGGCGCGAGATCCTGGAAGACCTGGAAAGTCCCCGGGAAAAAGCCTCGGAGTGGAATGGTAGGCCCCGGATTCCCGTGGGCGCAGCGTAGCGCGTCGAAACGACCACGATCGCGCTGGGAGCGCCGGCTTCCAGCCGGCTCGTGGGCGCAGCGCAGCGCGTCGAAACGACCACGATCGCGCTGGGAGCGCCGGCTTCCAGCCGGCTCGTGGGCGCAGCCCACGAATAAGTCTGTGAGTCCTCGGATTCCACCGATTCTGCATCTGCGACTGGATAGCGAAGAACCGGGAAGGCGGCACCGCCGTCCTCAAGACGAAGAAGATTCGGAGGATCCTGGGGGCCCATGCGCTATCTTCGCATTCCATGGGTTGCTTGTTTTGTTTGTTGAAGTGTCGCTTCAGAACTTGAGATGTATTTTTGGGGCATGGAATGACAAGAAAATCACCGTAATCTCGTTGTCCGTTGGATAGATGGTTTCGTGGGCTTTCGCCCACGAGCCGGCTGGAAGCCGGCGCTCCCAGCGAGATCCACCTGATCGAGGAAGCACGGGTGGGTGTCGGACAGGCTCTCCACCAGGCGGAACAACTCCGTGCTCTTGCCGGTGCCGATGTGCCTCGGGACCAGGTAGAGGCCGGGGTGGCGCTGCCGGCGCAGAGCCGCGATCAGCCGTTCCAGAGGTGGCACCGGGCCGGAACAGAACGTCGGTCCACGGCGCCGGGACCCCGGGACCCGGCTCGTCTCGCGAGGAGAGACCGCCAGGTGCTAAAATCCCGGAGATATGCCCTTGAGGCGTCCGCCCTGGGAGACACCGGATGTGGGACCTGACTTATGCCCTGACCGAGGAAATCGGTGACCCGGACCTTTTCGTAGGCCGCAAGAAAGAGATGGCGCGCCTGATGGATTGGGCCGAGGGTACCAAGCGCCGGATCTCGAAGTCGATGGGGATCCTCTCAAGGCGCAAGAAGGGCAAGACGGCGCTGCTCCAGCGCTTCTTCAAGGTCCTCTACGCCCGCAACGACCCTCAGCTCATCCCCTTCTACTACCGCGTCCATGAGGACCGCCTCCCCAAGACGGCCTTCGCGGAAGAGTTCTACCGCTCTCTGCTGACCCAGTACTTCGCTTTCACCACTCGGACACCCGAGTGGGTCGATCAGATCCTTTCCCTCGCCGAGCTCAAGGAACTGGCCCAGGGCGACACCCACGTCGCGGCCGACCTTCGCCGGATGGAGGAGATCCTCGCGAGGTTCCCGGCCCAGGCCTGGCGTCATGCGCGCGAGGCCGGTCACCGCATCTCGGCGGCCAGGGACGTGCGCATCGTCCAGATGCTCGACGAGTTCCAGTACCTGAATCGCTGGATCGTCGTCTCCGACGACAACCACGAGTTGGAGAAGCTCTGCTACTCCTACATGGGCGCCGCCGAGAGCAAGTTCTCACCCCAGATCGTCGCCGGCAGCTACATCGGCTGGCTGGGGGCCATCCTGCGCCACATGACGGGCCGCTACTTGGAGTGGCAGTTGGAGAGCTTCACCGCCGACGAGGCGCTCGCAGCTGTCTACAACTACGCCTACGTCTACCAGGTCCCGATCACCGACGAGACCGCGGCCTACGTCGCCGAGGTCACAGACAACGACCAGTTCTACATCGCCGCGACGATCTCCAATCGGAAGTGGGAGAAGGACCTGACTACCAAGGACGGGGTGCGCGAAGCGCTCGCGCTCGAGACCGTGTTGGGCAAGGGGGAGATCGCGCGGGTCTGGCGAGAGTACCTGCTGGGCGCTTTCGCCGAGGTCAACGACAAGAACGCGCGCCAGATCGTCCTCTACCTGGCCGCGCACGAGCCCGAGGAACGCGGCCGCGACCAGATCCTCGCCGACCTCGACATGGACATGACGGACGGCGAGCTCGAGGTGCGCCTGCACAAGCTGGTCAAGGCCGACATCCTGGCTGAAGGCTCGTCGAACTTCCACTACCGCGGTCTGGGCGACCGGATCTTCGCCATGGTCTTCCGTCGCATCTACGGAGTGGAGATCGAGCGGGTGAGCGCGGCGAAGATCGAGGACGACTTCAAGCGACAGCTTGACTCCGCCAGGCGTCAGATCGCCCGGCAGAAGGGACAGGTTGCCAAGTACCAGGTCCGCTACCGCCTGCTGGCGGCGTCGCTCGCCGGAGCGACTCTGGCCGACATCGTCGCGGAGCCATCGCCCGGATGGGGCGTCCAGGAGATGCTGGGAGCCACCCTCGACCGCTTCACCACGATCCACAAGGCCCATTTCCACCTCGACCAGGAGCACCTCGTCGAGATTGACTTGCACGCGGTCAGCGAGCTCCGGGACGGCACCGACCTGATGATCGAGGTCAAGGCCTGGGAACGGGAACCGACGCAGGACGTGGTGCGCCGCTTCGTCCGGGTCAAGGCGTCGCTCGCCGGCCACCTCGAGAGGAAGACCGTGTTTCTCTTCTACAGTGAGAGTGGCCTGGGGAAGGAGCCGGCGGCATTGCTGGCCGAGGCCGGCATCCTGATCCTCGACCCGGCGAAGCTGGCCCGCTTCGAGATGCCGTGCTCCGGCCTCTGAGCGGGCTAGCCTGGATTCCCACGGCCTCGAGTTTGCCTAACATCCGCTACCCGAGGCGGAAGCGGAGCCGCCTGCCGGCCAGCCACGGTACCGGGGTCTGGCTCTC
>Ga0180431_10009581_pt1 | contig 10901 bp, 10 predicted proteins | sample SS_ome_11_FD_132459 | JGI IMG/M metagenome (GOLD analysis project Ga0180431, IMG submission 132459) | Hypersaline lake sediment archaeal communities from the Salton Sea, California, USA - SS_1_MS_1 metaG | ecosystem: Environmental > Aquatic > Non-marine Saline and Alkaline > Hypersaline >...
GCCTCGCCCTGCTCGACGGCCGCGCCAGCATCCCGTGGGTTGCCACGCCCAACGAGCCACGCCAAACCAGGCAGCAGCCCAAAGAGGGGATAGCTGCCCACATCCTCGGGAAAGACGACGAGCTGAGCGCCCTCGCCCACAGCGGTCGCCGCAGCGGAGAGCACCTGATCAACATAGCTGAGCACGCTGTGATGCAGGCGCGCCTCCAGCTGCACCACGCCCACGCGCGTCCTGCTTCCCTCCAGCGACCTGGGCAAGCCGACGGGCGGACGTCTATCGAGGTACCGCTCGATGCGCGCATGTCGCACAAGCCATGCGATCAAACGCCCAGCTACGGCCACAATCGCACGCCCAAAGCCGGCCATCACTCCCACACCTCTCGGTAGAGATGCGGCAGATAGCGTTCATACAGTGTGGGGTTCAGCGAATCATGGATGGAGTACTCGTCCACGACCTGGCGGCGACGGCCCCAATCCAGGTCGCCGATTGCGACATCGGGCTCGCCGTTGCCAGACGACGAGACGACGCCAGACCCGTCGCCAGTGATCTCGCAGGTCCCCAGGATGACAGCCCCATAGGGCCCAGAGTCGGTCCAGCCGCTCTCGAGTCCGAATACCTGGTTCCCCTGCACATCGCGCCAAAGGCGGGCCATCATGGCGTGGATCTGCCCGGGGTGTGATACGGCCGGATGGACGAGGAGTCCTGCGCCCTGCAAGCAGAGGATCCGCCCGACTTCGGGGAAAAGAACGTCCTCCCCCGCCACTAGTCCCACCTCAGTCCAGCCAAGGTCCACCAGCGATAGCGTATCACCAGGCACGAGTCCCAGCCGAATCTGGTCCTCGTTCAGATGCGTCTGCCACTGGACGCCCGCGAGGTCACCTTTCGGCGAGAGCATGACGACGGCATTGCCCACGCTCCCAGCGAGAGACAAGGGAATCCCACCTGCCACAAGCCAGACACCACGGCTCGCAGCAATGGTGAGCAGACCCGAGACCAGTCGCTCGCCCAACTCTACCCAGCGCTGATGAGCGTCCGTACCACCGGAGCACAGGCGAGCCAGAGTGCCCCAGCCGCTCGGCGCATCCTCAGGAACTGCGGCCGTGTATCCCACAGCCCGCCACCCCAGTCCACCTGGCAAGACAAGGATCTCCGCCGCCAGGGACGACGCCCTGGCTGCCAGATCATCTGCCTCGACCAGCAGGTTGGCCGTCGGGCACCAAGTTGGCTTCAGGTGTGCGACAGCCACTCGGGTGTTCGCCATGCTTACCCCTCAAGCGACTCGGCAGACGCTCGTCGGACGCTCAGGAGCCGGCCATCACTGTTGGGCTCAGTATCGGATCTTTGTTGCTCTCGATAGGATTCACAGCCGTGCCAATCGGCCGCGCACCGGCTGAGCCCCAACGCTACTGTCTCTCTAGGACTCCTCGTTGCCGACCACGGCGCGCCAAGGGCCATGGATGCCCTCCTCGGACACGCCGAAAAAGACGCGATGCTCTCCCGAGCCGACGCGTTGCACTAGATCATAGTGCGGCTTGCCCGCCCGCCGGTAACGATGCCAGATACCAAGGTCGCCATGCCACTTGACCTTCTCGGGCGCAAACGTTCCCTTTTCCTTGAGCGCGATGGCATAGCGCCACAATCTCCGCGCCGAAGAGTGCGTCACGTTGCCCACCTCGTGTCCGTCGCGCAAGTCTCGCATGGTGTGATAGAGCACGCCTTTGCGCTCCTCGGTCTTGGCGATCTCCACTCCTGTATGCGGAGGCTCGACGCCGCCACTTGCCGGAGCGCTGGCGCGCGCCTTGGCTGGCTCCTCGGCCTGCTTGGGCTCTTCACGCTTAGGCTTGGGAGGTGCGGCCTCCTTTGCGCGAGGCTCTTGCCGCTGCGGCTTTCGTTGCGGCTCCGGACTAGGCCGGGTCTCCTTCAGCTCTGCCCTGACTTCGCGCCGGACCAGAGCGACGATCTCGTCGCGCATGGCCAAGTTGGTCTCCGACTCTTGCCGGATGTAGATCTTGCTGCCCTCGAGCACATAGGGGAGATCGTCCCCCTTGGGAACGCGCAAGCGCAGCACGGGCTTGCCGTGGCTTCTCAGAATGCTGTAGCTCACGTCTAGTGACGGCGTCACCAGACGGTCGACTTCTTTGCGAAGCTCCGCCAGCGACGCATCGGCGTCGTCGACTCCCGCTACAGGCGCCTTTGGGTTGGACGAGAGCCCCACATAGACGGTTCCTCCGTTTGTGTTCGCAAAAGCAACCACATCGCGCAGCACCGCATGGAGGCGTCCTCCACGTCTCGTCATGCTTTCGTGAAAGCTCTGCACATGCGAGGGACCCGACTTGCGAGCGGCCATGACATGGTCGTAGGGCTCTGCCTCATGGCGATAGGGGCGCGTGCGATCGAACTCATCGCTCTCAAAGAGGTCAATCAGCGCCTCGACGGTCATCTCTGGCAAGAGCACCTCGGTAGCGCGCTCGCCGACGCCTAGCTTCTGGTTGTCGCCTTCCACGCCCCGCACGCGGTGGGCGTCGGAGCCTTGGATGCAGTGCATGCGTCGGGGGTATTCGGGCTTGGATCCGTCAAAGAACGAGGCGGTGGTCCGGCGCCGCTTGCTCTCCAGGTCCGTGACCTCGAGCGCGTGGAGGTTGGGGTCTTGGGTGTAGGAGATCTTGGTCTGGCCACCGAAACCATGTCGGAACGTGGCCACACCATGGGTAGAGTTGGCATGGGCGGCGATCACCAGGGCGCCTGCGATCCGCATGGCGCGGTAGGCGGTGATGACGTCAGCCGTAGCGCCTACCTCGGTGAGCCCCTTGTCCAACGATGCAGGAGGCACGTTGAGCTCCAGCAGAACATGCTCCACCACACGAATCGGCGTATCAGCCTCGAAAATGGCCAGGATGTGAAACCCCAGCGTTGCCGTTAGCTCGAATCCAGGGAATACCTTGATCTTGGTTAGGAGCCGGCGGTATTCCTCTAGCCGCTCCTTGTCCTTGGCCTGGTACCGCCCCGACTCTACCCAGCGCTCCAAATCCGATATCTCGCGCTGCATGGCCGCGTATCCCGCGACCGTATTATGGTCGGTAAAGGCGATCGCATCCAGGCCCTCTTCCTCGGCCTTGCGAAGGATGTCTAGATAGCTGACACCCTCTTCGACATAGTCTTCAGAACCGGGGGTGTGGATGTGCAGGTCAACCCGCTTCCACGTCATCCCTCCCGTGTTCGATGGTCTTCTCGATCTCTTTCTTGCCACTGTCAGAATCCTTATCATCGCCGAAAGCGGTCGCAAGGACTTGGCCCACATGGCTCACAAGCACAAAGCGGATGTCGTCGCGGACCTCTTCCGGCAGATCGTCTAAATCACTCTCGTTGCGCTCGGGGAGACAAACCGTCTTTAGCCCCGAACGGTGCGCGGCCAGCACCTTTTCCTTGATCCCGCCAACGGGCAGGACCTGGCCGCGCAGGGTAAGCTCGCCCGTCATTGCGACGTCGCCGCAGACCGGCTTGCCGGTCAGCAGCGAAGCGAGCGCCGTCGCCATCGTCACGCCGGCCGATGGGCCGTCCTTGGGAATAGCGCCGGCAGGTACGTGCAGGTGGATATCGATCTTGCCAAAGACCCCGGGGTCGATGTGGAGTTCCTCAGCCTTGGAGCGCACATAGCTCAGAGCCGCCGTGGCCGATTCCTTCATCACGTCCCCTAGCTGGCCCGTGATGGTGAACCCGCCTTTGCCGACCATCTTGGTGGCCTCGACGAACAAAATGTCGCCACCCGCCGGCGTCCACGCCAACCCCGTAGCGACGCCCGGCACCTGCGTCCGGTTCGCCGCCTCGAAATGATACTTGCGCTTGCCCAGGTACTCGGGGACATCCTTCGCGTCAATGCAGACAGTCCCAGCAGATCCCTCGGCCACGCTCGTTGCCACCTTGCGACACACGGCCCCGATCTGGCGCTCGAACTCGCGAACGCCGGCCTCGCGCGTGTATTCGCGAACGATGCGCCTTAGCGCATCATCGGTGAGGCTGACTTCGTCGCTGCGCAACGCGTTCTCGCGAAGCTGCCTGCCAATGAGATAGCCTCGGGCGATGTTGAGTTTCTCTTCTTCGGTGTAGCCCGAGAGCCGCAGGATTTCCATGCGGTCACGCAGCGGGGCTGGGATCGTATCCAGGACGTTGGCCGTGGTGATGAACATCACCTGCGAGAGGTCAAAGGGTACGTCGATGTAATGGTCGCGGAACTCGCGATTCTGTTCCGGATCGAGCACCTCCAGCAAGGCCGACGCGGGATCGCCACGAAAGTCGCTCCCGATCTTGTCCACTTCATCCAGCATGAACACAGGGTTGCGCGATCCTACTCGCCGGATGGCCTGCAGGATCCGCCCGGGCATGGCGCCAATGTAAGTGCGTCGATGGCCGCGAATCTCGGCCTCGTCGTGCATGCCCCCCAGGGACTGCCGGATGAACTCCCGGCCCATGGCCCTTGCAATGGACCGGCCTAGAGACGTCTTGCCAACGCCCGGCGGCCCCACAAAGCAGAGGATGACGCCCTCTCGCTCGCGTCGTATCTGATCCCCCACGCTATCGCCATCGTCTCGCTGGAGCTCATCGGATCGCTCCTGCCGCAACTTGCGCACGGCCAGGAACTCTACAATGCGGTCCTTGACCTCGTCTAGGTCATAGTGGTCCTCGTCCAGCACACGACGGGCCTCGCTGACGTCAAGGTTGTCCTCGGTCACAACCTGCCAGGGAAGTTCCGTCAGCCAATCCAGATAGGTGCGGATCACCGAGTACTCGGCCGCAGCCGCGGGCAAACGGCTCAGCCGATCCAGCTCTCGCAGCGCCTCCTTTCTCGCCTCTTCCGGGAGCCCCGCCGACGCGACTTTATCCCGGAGCTCCTCGATCTCCTTCGCCTGTTCGTCATCCTCGCCCAGCTCGCGCTGGATTGCCTTGAGCTGCTCACGCAAGAAATACTCTCGCTGGCCCTTTTCCATGGTAGACTGAGCATCGGACTGAATCTCCTTGCTCAGCTCCAGCACGGCCACCTCGCGCATGACGATCTCGGTCAAGCGCTTGAGCTTGGCTGTGACCGAGTCCATCTCTAGGATCTCTTCACGCGTGGCCATATCCATGCGCGTGAGCGAGGCGATGACATAGGACAACTGCTTGGGATCGTCACTGCCAAGTGCCGTCGACACCATCTCGTCAGGCAGATAGCTCGCCAGCTCGACCAACCGTCGGAAGCTTTCCGCAGCGGTCCGCATGGCCGCTTCGATCGTAACGCCGTCCTCCACGATCTCGGGCACGGGCACAATCTGGGCCCGCATGTAGGGCTCTTGCTGGGTGTACTCGGTCGTTCGGATGCGCTCGACGCCTTGGACAATGATATGGAGCGTGTCGTCAGCGGAACGTGCCAGCCGATGGATCGTCGCCACCGTGCCGTACTCGTAGAGATCCTCAGGAGTCGGATCCTCGATCTCAGGATCCTTGAGCGCGACAAGAGCGACCATTCTATCGGCGACGACCGTATCATCCACCAGTCGGACGGATCTGGGCTTCTGTACGATGAGAGGAAGCACCGTCAACGGGAAAACGACCGTATTCTTCAAAGGCAGCACAGGGAGCTCATCAGGCAGCTCCCGATTCTCACCTTGATCTACCGAAGCGGCGCCTGGCAGCCCCTGCCCCTTGGTCTTGACGACGCCCAGTAGATCCATCGCGCTCTCGCCCAGCGTCTCCCACTTCATGCGTTCAACACCCCGTTATCGTTCATCAGCCGGCACGACGCGCACCGGAACCCGGCGCGGCGCCTTTGGCAGACGTACATACAGGAAACCGTGCTCATAGACCGCTTCTACCGCATCGGGATCGACAGTCCAGCCGAGCTGCAGCTCAGTCATGAACGCGCCGTACCGAATCTCCATATTCTGATAGCCCCGCTTGCCGCCGGGATCGTGTCGCACTCCCGAGATGACCAGGCGTCGATCCATCAGCTCTATGAGAAAGTCCTCCTCGCGCATCCCTGCGACCTCAACCTTGATGACCACATGCTCGTCAGTCTCATAGGCATCGGTCGGCGGCCGCCAGAAGCGTCGCCCGCTTCCAACTGACCAGCCACCATCCCTCAATCGCATGAACAGAAGCTGTCCCAAGCCATCTTCGCCTATGTCACTGCCCGAAACGTACCGCACTTGGCCGCAGTCCATCGGGTCACCTCATCAAGCCTCAAAGCGGCATGCAACCTTCGAACGATTCTAGCACACTGAAGCAACTCACTCAAATATCCAGCTAGCTCCGTTTCAGGCTCTGTTGACGGCAAGGAGCGATCAAGCTACGACTGCGCCATAGACCCGATCGCCCGCGCTGCTTGATCTCACTCCCAAGGTAGATAGCAGACCTTGAGCGCCTGGCCGGCCTCTAGCATGCGCACCCCCTCCGCGTATTGGTCCAGGGGCAACCTTGTACTGGCCAAAGGCCGCAGATCGAGCTTCCCGTTGGCAATCAGGTCCATCGCATACTGCGCGGCGCGCACGTGGTGCCCGGGATAGCCAAAGAGGCGCAAGCCCGCGTGACGCACGCCGTATACATAGTCCTCGCGTTGCACCCCAAAGAGAGCCAGCGTCTCATCGGTATGGTCCATCATGAAATGCACCGAAGCGGCCAGGCCAACGCAGTCGATGCTCGTCTCAAAGGCACCGGGCTGCCGTCGTTTGGGGGGCAGCTGCTCCACCGGTCCGAGAGGATCAAACACGTCGTCTACGTCACCCGCCTCCACCGCCAGACGCCGTCGTTCAGCGTTGAGCTCCGATCCGATCACAGCGTAGGCGCCCTCTGCCTTGAGCATCTGCGCAGCCACACGCCCAGCAGGTCCCAAGCCACTCACGCCCAGCCGCTGACCCTGGATTCCGCCCCAGGCCTTGAGCTCCAGGATGCTCGCAGCTACGCACATGGAGAGCTCTAGCGACACAACCTTCTCGAGAGCCACGCCGTCAGGCACCTTGAGCACATTGGCACTCTCTGCCACAACATACTGGGCATAGCAGCCCGGTCGATCCTGGCCCTGATCGCGCCACATGGCCACGCGATCTCCCACGCTCAAGCCAGGCACGCCCTCGCCCACTGCGTGGATCTCTCCGGCAGCTTCGTGGCCCGGTTGGCCCGGCGCATAGGGATAGGCAACAGGCCCGCTACCCACGAACATCGGTTTGCCATGAAAGATGTGCAGATCCCAATGCGGGCACGTGTTGACTTTCTGAACGCGAACCACCACCTGACCAGGCCCCGGTTCGGGCACCGGCAGATCGACGATCTCGGCCAGACCAGGAGCCTTGATCTGCAACGCACGCATCATGTCCATGTTAGGATTACCCCCAGCGTCTCTTCTCGGTTCGACACAATCTGCTGCCAAGCCTCTGCTGCCCTCTCTGCCGGATACCGGTGCGTCACCAACGAGCCGGCATCGATCCAGCCAGCCGCCAGCAACTGCAGGGTATCGTCCATGTGCTGCTGCGTCCAGCCGCTGGGGCAGTGGAGACTGATCTCGCCCAGGCGAAGCTTCTGGATGTCGATATAACCCTCTGTCCCACAAAAGCCTGCCGAGACAACGTGTCCGCCATGCCGCAGCATCGGGAGCAGCGCCTCCACCAGGGACACATCGCCCACCGTGTCCACCAGCACGCTCACGCCGTTGCCAGCAATCCGCTGGATCGCCTCAACCGGCTCCTCGCGTCGCGTGTTCACACCCTCGCAGCCCGGCGCGGCCAGCTTGCTCAGGCGGGTATCGTGATGCCCCAGCATCAGGACCCTCGCGCCGCGCCATGCCAGCGTCTGCACCGACCAGTGCCCCACCAAGCCATCTCCCAACACCACCGCCCACTCGCCCACACGAATCGGTGCGCTGGTGCCGCAGTTGTACCCAACCTGGGCAAGCACCATCCCACTTGCATTTGTGGCGTTCAGATCCGTGGGTAGCTTCCAGATCTGCTGCCGAGGCGTCACCGCAGGCGAGACGTGACCGCCGAAATCGGTGACACCGTAGGACACGCGGCTGACGGAGGCAAAGACCCAATCGCCCTTGGCCATGTCCGTGACCTCGGAGCCAACCCAGGTCACCACGCCGGTCTTCTGATAGCCAGGCACGCGCGGGAATGGCGATGGATCGCCGGGAAGGTATGGCGTGTCGCCTCCTGTACGCTCGCCCCGCAGGAACGAACCCTCCGTGCCAGGGCTGATCCAGGAATACCGCACATCGACCACAACATCCTCTGGCCCGGGGGCCGGCACCTCGATGGTGCCATAGTCCAACCTGTTGGCCTCCAGGAACCGAACAGCCCTTGCCTTCACACTTCCTCCGATCGGATTGCGAGCGGCTACCAGGCCGTATAGCCGCCATCCACCACAATGACCTCACCCGTCACATAGCTGGACGCCTCGGAGGCCAGATAGACGGCTGCCCCCGCTAGCTCCCTTGGCTCTCCGGGGCGCCCCATGGGGATGGCCTGCATCCAGCGCTCGCCGTACGCAGGATCGTCGAAGAAAGGTTGCGCCATGGGCGTGGCCATATACCCAGGAGCGATAGCGTTGACCCGGATCCCATAGGGCGCCCATTCGCATGCCAGCGATCGTGTCAGATGGATGACGGCAGCCTTGCTGGCATTGTAGGAGGCCTGTGCCTGAGGAAAGTTCACGATCAGGCCAGACATGGAGGCGATGTTGATAATGCGTCCCCCACCCGCCTCCTTCATGGCGTCCGACACAGCCTGACAGCCATAGAAGACGCCGTCGACATTCACGGCCATCACGGCTCGCCAGTCGTCCTCGGTGACCTCTTCTGCCGGCGCCCACTTGGTGATGCCGGCGTTATTCATGAGGAAATCCACCCGCCCGAAAGCAGACAGCGTCTGCGCCACCATGGCGTCCACGCTACGGCGATCAGTGACGTCAGTCTCCACAAAGAGACTGCGTCGACCCAGCCGCACGACGTTTTCCACAGTCGCGGGTCCCGTCTCGGGGTTGATCTCCGCCACGACAATGTCCGCACCAGCCTCGGCAAACGCCAGCGAGAAGGCTTGGCCCAAGCCCTGGCCACCGCCGGTGACGATGCCAACCTGCCCCTCCAAAGAGAACCTGTCTAGGATCATCTGCTTACTCCCTGCCCGAACTAGCACTCGACGAACCGATGCTAATGCCCGCGTGGCATCGTGTCAACGCCGGCGCCAGGCAAGCCCAACGATGGAGGCTCATCAGCCCAGCGGTTCGCTCGCAAAAGGCCCGCCGGCGTTTGCGTGGAAGAGGGAGTCCATGCGCCTGGCACAGGAAAACTCCCAAGCCGACGGTGGCTCGGGAGCTATCCAAAGGGATTCTATGTGGCTCCTCGGGCTGGACTCGAACCAACAACCAACCGGTTAACAGCCGGTCGCTCTACCATTGAGCTACCGAGGAACGCTCTTCGAGACGGCCGCTATTCTAGTCCCAAAACGACGCTGGGTCAAATCTAGTCCCCAGAACGCCAACTAGCTCAAGTAATCGCGCAGACGCCTGCTGCGCGTGGGATGGCGAAGCTTGCGCAATGCCTTGGCCTCGATTTGGCGAATTCGCTCACGCGTCACGCCAAACTCGTGCCCGACCTCCTCCAGCGTCCGAGCCTGACCGTCATCTAGACCGAAGCGCAGCGTCAGAACCTGCCGCTCTCGGTCGGTGAGCGAGTCCAGCACGTCGTGCATCTGCTCCTTGAGCAGCTCCTTGGTGGTCTCCTCAACGGGACCCGCGATGGACTCATCCGGTATAAAGTCACCCAGCTCGCTGTTCTCTTCCGAGCCAACAGGCATCTCTAGGGACATCGGCTCTTGCGCGATACGCATGTACTGGCGAACCTTATCCGCCGCACGTCGGAGGCTCCGCGCCACGTCATCGGGCAAGGGCTCGCCCTCGCGTTCCGCAGCCTCAATGGCTCGTCGCTCCGGAACCGTCACTAGGTTCATCTGCATAGCGATCTCTTCGGGTGTAGGCTCCCTTCCCAGCTCTTGCTGGAGCCCGCGCATTGCACGTGTAACCCGATTGATCGTCTCGACCATGTGTACGGGGATACGGATCGTACGCGCCTGATCCGCGATAGCGCGGCTGATCGCTTGCCTGATCCACCACGTGGCATAGGTGCTGAACTTGTAGCCTTTGTGGTAGTCAAACTTTTCCACGCCGCGGAGAAGCCCGAGGTTGCCCTCCTGGACCAGATCGAGCAGCGAAAGCCCCCGCCCTGTGTACCGTTTGGCAACGCTCACCACCAAACGCAGATTCGCTTCTGCCATGCGTCGCTGAGCCAGCTCGCCGCGCAGGCGCTTGAGCTCGAGCCGATGTCGCTCTTGAGAGGAGAGCTCGTCCTGCCGCTCCTCCAACTCGTCGGCAGCCTCGACTCCCTCCTCGATAGCCCGCGCTAGGCGCACCTCCTCCTCCGCGGTCAGGAGATCCACACGCCCAATCTCGCGGAGATACATGCGGACAGGATCGCTGATGGCCTCCAGATCAAGCTGATCCACATTGGCAGCGGCATTTGGCTCACCTTCCGCTGAGGGGAGCTCATCGTCCTCCAGGCCAAAGATCGGCACGCCCATGTCAGTCAGCACATCCACCAGCGCCCGGAGGCGTTCGGGGTGCTGCGCAATATCGGGAATCGCCTCCACCAGATCGCGGCGCGTCAGGTGTTCCTGATGGATTCCCTTGTGCAGGAGCTTGTCAATTCGAGCGTGGTAATCGGCATCACCGGCCGTTCGCATCCGCGGTTCGTCTTCTCGGCGTTGGGCGTTGGCAGGGGGTCCCGAGGCTGCGTCGCCAGCTTCAGGCTGGTCTGGCTTGTGGTGCGTGGCTTTGCTTGCCATGCTTCCTTCTGTCCGGGGATTCATCGCCGGCTCGAACCAGAA
>Ga0180431_10009582_pt1 | contig 10901 bp, 8 predicted proteins | sample SS_ome_11_FD_132459 | JGI IMG/M metagenome (GOLD analysis project Ga0180431, IMG submission 132459) | Hypersaline lake sediment archaeal communities from the Salton Sea, California, USA - SS_1_MS_1 metaG | ecosystem: Environmental > Aquatic > Non-marine Saline and Alkaline > Hypersaline >...
CCACTGCAGCCGTCCCCGCAGCTGGTCGAGCGGCCGTTCCTCCCCCGACCCACCGCCGACAATTTGCAGCCCATTGGTCCGCAGAGAGGCCGTCGCAGTCAGCACTTCCGCCGAGGCGATGTCGATCAGCCCCCGCGACGAGTCGAGCGAACCGACAACCGACAGCAGCACCTGCGGCTCGGTCATTGAAAGTCCTTCACCGGTCAGGGTGAACGATTCGATCTGAGCCTCGGCCTTGGTCAGCTGCCACTGGGCCCCGGAGCCGCCGATGGTCAGGCTGCAGTCCAACTGGCCGGCGAGGTTAAACGGCTCGTTCACCGAAACTCCTGCCGCCCGCAGCAGTCCGCAGACGCGGGCCTGCCAACGATCGAGACGTCCGGAGACGCTGCAGTCAATGCTCCCACCACCGCCGTCACGACCATGGACCCGGGGCCAGCCGCCACCCGCCACCGGTCGGGAGAGGCGACAGCCGGCAGCGAGTGTTGCCGCGGCCACATCACCCCCGGCCTCAATCCGCAGGCTTGCCTGATCGAGCACAACGGTGTCGGTGGTGCCATTGCCGACGGCCTCGACGTCGATGACCACCAACTCATCCTCCCAGACCGGCCGGCCGGCGACCGACCACGAAAACCGCTCAAGCCCTGCTGCGACCGCCAGGGTGGTGGCGGCGGCGTCGGGGCCGCGGCCGAGCAGGGCCCGCCCCCGCGTTGTGCCCGCGACGGCGACCGGTCCGGCGGCCGACTGCACGTCGAGCAGTTCCGCAGCGGCGGTGAAGAGTCTGCCAAGGTCGAGTCGCCAGGTCGCCTCGATGCCACCCGGCTGGTTGCGGGCGGTGATCTCCGCGGCAGCCGACGCCAGCCGGGCTGCCGTCAGCTGCAGCTGGCCAGCCGGCCGTCGTCGGGCCCGGAGCGACGCGGTACAGGTCTCCGGCCAGCTGCGGGTTTGGGTCGCCTGAATCGCCGTCAGGCCGGCGACCGAGGCCTGCAGATCGAGGATCCCGTTGCTGCTGTCCAGATCGAATGCCACGGTGCCGCCGGTGACGCGGACGTCGGGACGCAAGGGAATGCCCCCGGCCCGGCTGTCGGCGATCGCCGCCAGATCGAGTTCGGCAGCCACCGCAAAGTCGGCGGCGGCAACCGCCGCAGCCGTTGACCAGAGTTCTGCCGGCCCCAGCCGTGGCAAGGCGCCCGGCAGGCGGAGCGTGCCCTCGGCCGTCGCCCGTCCCAGCGAGGTCTCGACTGCGAACCGCTTGAGGTGCACCCGGTCGGGTGTCAGCGTCAGATCGAAGGGCAGTTCCAGCCGGTCGACCACGAACTGTTCCTCCTGCGTTGCCGCGTCGCGTACGGCCAGCCGGCGGCCGGCAAGATGACCGCTGCAAGACACCTGCCAAGGCCCGAACAGACTCCGGCCGGCCGCGATCGGGACCGGCTCAACGAGCAGGTCGGCCCGCAGGTCGAGCAGCCCCGCGGCAAGCAAAGGCCAACCGAAACGGCTGGCGGCCAGCCGCGAAGCAGCTGCCGGCAGCCGGGTACCGCTGGCGGCGAGCGTCCATCCTGCCGGGCCGTTGGCGGCGACGGTCAGCGACCAGCCGCCATCCCGCGTCACCGTGGCTGCAGTCCGGCCGGCCACACTCGCCGGCCCGGCTCCGGCAGGGGCGGCGGCACCGGCAACAACCTCAAGGGTCGGTTTGCCGACCGCCCGAATCCGGCCGCCGACCACCGCATCGATCGGCAGGCTGCCTGCCTGTTGCCCGCCCCCGCCGGTTCGCAGGGGGATCGTCGCCGCCAGATCGTCGATCCACCAGGTGTCGCTATGCCGGAGGTCGATCAGTTCGATCGTGCAATCGATCAATTCGACCGTGGCAGCCGGGGCGGCGGGTTCAGCGACAGCGACATCGGCGACTCCGCCCCACTGGCCGACGACCGGCGGGGCGGCCGGTGCCGCCGCGGCTTGGCGGGCCAGCCAGGGTTCGAGCACCGTTTCAATCGTGCTGCCTCCCTGCCAGACCGCTGTCGAGAGCCGTCCGCCGCGGATCCTGATGACGCCGAGATCGGCCGGTCGCAGCAGGAGCGTCAGCGGGCTGCGGTCGATCGACAGCTCGTCGACCGCCAGCAGCGGCTGGCCGTCAGAGGTTTCCAGCAGCAGACCGCGGTAGGTGATCGGGCCGAACCAGCCCCAGTCGGCTCCTCCACTGCGAATGCGTCCGGCAACGCCGGCGAAAATCTGCTGCAGCGGCCAGTCGCGGACCGGAGCGAGCACGGCGACCAGCGGCAGCTGCCAGACCGCAGCCGCCGCCAGCACCAGCACCAGCAGCCGACGCCACCGCCGCGGCCGCCGCGGGGGCGGTCGCTCAACCGGCTCATCGTCATCCCAGGGATCGTCCATGATCGCCCCAGAGTATAGAAGGCGTTCATCGCTGCCGCGAAGCTGAGCCGGTCAAGTCGGCGAGGTCAGCAGGCGTGTCGATATCGCGGGCGGCAGCTCCGGCAGGGTCAATTCGGCGCCACGCGGCGGGCGGAATCATCACGATGTGCCCGGGATCTTGCGCTGCGAGTGCCTTCACAAAGCCCCGCAGGTCGCGGCGGCCGCCGGCCAGAAACTGCTCAAGAGGGCCAAGCAGCCGGGGCCGACAAACTGAAAAGAGATACTGCGGCCGGCTGCCAACCTGCGGGATGACCCAGACAACGCCGCGGTCCGCAGGCGGCAGATGGTCGAGCAGCGCCTGCACCAGCGAAGGACTCAGCAGCGGTAGATCACAGGCCACCAGCAGCACCGCCGCCGGTGCAGGCTCGCCGGCGATCGCTCGCCGGTGACAGATATCGACCAGGCCATCCCGAACCGCAGCCAGCGGCCCCGCTCCGGGCTGGCTGTCAGCGAGTTGCCGGATGCCCCGAAACCGCAGCAGCATGTCCTCCGGCAGCTGATCACCGCCAACAACCACCATTTCTGCAGCGGCAGCCGCAACCGCGGCGGCCACCCGGCTCAGCAGGGTCTCACCGCCGACCTCGCAGGCGGCCTTCCCGCCCGCCGGCCGCGCCGCCCCTAACCGCCGCGCCGCACCGCCAGCGAGAATGATCGCCGCCGGCTTATCAAAAGGGGTTGATCTGCTGCTGTTCTCCACGAGCGACTCAGGCCGTCAGCCCCGCGAGGAACCGGCCAATGCGGTCGAGGCCGGCGTTGAGCTTGTCTTCGGAGGCGGCAAACGACATTCGCACGTGGCCCTCGGCCCCAAACGCCGCTCCGGCAACGGTGGCGACCTGCTCACGCTCAAGCAGCTGCTCGGACCACTCAATGCTGGAGGCCGGCCCGCCGGGGCGGCCGAGTGAATCGCTGATATCGACGAAGGCGTAAAAGGCCCCGCCGATGTCGGGAACCCGAACACCGGGCAGTTGGCTCAGTCGGCTGACGACGAGATCGCGACGGGCCTGAAAGGCGTCACGCATGTCAGCCACGCACTCCTGGGGCCCGGTCAACGCCTCGAGGGCGGCGTGCTGGCTGATGCTGCAGGGGTTGCTCGTCTCCTGGCTCTGCAGGCTGCCCATCGCCTTGGCCAGAGCCGGCGGTGAAATCGTCCAGCCGATTCGCCAGCCGGTCATCGAATAGGTCTTGCTGACTCCCGCCACGACGACACAGCGGTCGGCCAGTCCCGGCCGCAGGGTCGGGAACGAGACCGACTCGCGGCTGTCGAAGACCAGCTGGTCATAGATTTCATCCGAGACGACCGCCAAGTTGGCTTCACTGGCGACGTCGGCCAGCGGCTCGAGTTCAGCCCGGGTGTAGACCGCGCCGGTGGGATTACTCGGCGAACAGAGCAGTAGCATCCGAGTCTGCGGGGTGATCGCCGCAGCCAGCGAGTCCGGCGTGAGCTTGAAGTCGTCTTCAAGCGCCGTCGGCAGCAGCACCGGCGTGCCGCCGGCCAGCTTGATCAACTCGGCATAGCTGACCCAGTAGGGCGTTGGCACGATCACTTCGTCGCCCGGATTCAGGACCGCGGTGAAGACGTTGTGCAGGCTGTGTTTGGCACCGTTGGAGACGATCACCTGATTCGCCGTCACTGACAGACCGGATCGCCGGGTGTAGTCGGCCGCCACCGCCTCGCGGAGCGGCGGGATGCCAGCAGCCGGAGTGTACTTCGTCTTGCCGGCGGCGATTGCCGCGGTTCCCGCCGCGGCGATGTGCGGCGGGGTCGGAAAGTCGGGCTCGCCGACCGACAGGTCGATGACGTCGATCCCTTCAGCCTTCATCGCCCCAGCCCTGGCCGCCATGGCCAGGGTGGCCGAGGGTTGCAGGGAAGCCATCCGATGGGCCAACCGGAGGGAAGCGGCCTGTTGCATCGACGAGTCATTCCTTTCTGCCGGAGGCGGCAGGGCCGCCGGGGGCGTGGCATACTTGCTTGCGTGTGGCCGACGGCGGGTCCACAAAAAGATGATAGCACGACAAAAACGGGGCGTTTGATGGCGAAGGGACAGATCGGACTCTGGCTGGTCGGCGCGAAGGGCGGGGTCGCGACAACCGTCATGACCGGTCTGGCCGCAATGGCCCGCGGGCTGGTCGAGCCGATTGGGTTGGTGACGGCGACGCCGCCGTTCGCCCCGCTCGACCTTGTCGGCTGTGATCAGATTGTTGTCGGTGGCCATGACATCCGGCCCGGCCGCCTCGTCACCGAGGCAGCGCGCATGTGGACGGCCAGCCGGGCGATCCCGCCAGACCTCTTGGCAGCCACCGCCGCCGATCTCGACGTGATCGAGGGCCGGCTGCGGCCGGGCACCGTGCTCGCCGCCGGCGATTCGATCCGGAATCTCGCCGACCCCGCCGTCGTGGCCACGGCCGAAACGCCGCGGCAGGCTGTCGACCGGATCCGCGACGACATCCGCGAATTCACCGCGACCACCGCGGTTGACCGGGTGATCGTCGTCAACCTTGCCTCGACCGAGCCCCCGTGGACCGGCACCATCCCGGCCACGGCTGCCGAACTTGCCACGGCCCTCGCCGCCCCCGCTTGCGGCGACGGTCCCCTCCCGGCGAGCAGCCTCTACGCCCTCGCCGCCTTCGAGGCAGGCTGCGGCTACATCAACTTCACGCCATCGACCGGCGCCAGCCCCGACGCCCTTGAGCAGATCGCCCGCGATCGCGGCCTGCCGCACGCCGGTTGTGACGGCAAGACCGGCGAGACCCTGCTCAAGAGCGTCCTGGCGCCGATGTTCGCCGCCCGCGGCCTCGATGTGATGAGTTGGGTGGGCCACAACATTTTCGGCAACCTCGACGGCCGCGTCCTCGATGACCCCGACAACAAGGCCGCCAAGGTCAAAAGCAAAGACCATCTGCTCGCGGCGCTGCTGCCGAAGCCTCCGCAGACGCTCGTCTCGATCGAGTACATCGAGAGTCTCGGCGACTGGAAGACCGCCTGGGACCATATCCATTTCCGCGTTTTTCTCGGCACCCCGATGGCCATGCAGTTCACCTGGCAGGGCTGCGATTCGATTCTGGCGGCTCCGCTGGTGATCGATCTGGTCCGGCTCGTCGACCGGGCTTGGCAGACCGGTGAGGCCGGCCGGCTCAGTTGGCTGGCGAGCTTCTTCAAAAGCCCGCTCGGCTGTGACGAGCAATCCTTCACCAAGCAGTTCGCGCTGCTTGAGGCTTGGGTCAACCGGCAGACTGGCAGATCTTCACGCGACCGATGATGTGCTTCATGGTCGTTCCTGATCGCCAGCCAGGCATGCCGCGAGCCGCTGATCGGTCGACTGCCGGATCGTCGCCGGGGTCGTCTGCGTCTGGGTCTGGGGCAAAAATTTTTGCTGACTTCTCTTGACAGTCTTTTGGCCAATTCTTGAAAACTCTGTTTGAGTTGCCAGCACTGCAGGTGCTTGCACATGCAGGCGAGCAACTCAACGTCGATCGCTTCCACTGTTTGGCACCCACGGAAGCAGTCGGTTTCAGAGTCAGGGTGTCATTGGCAAGGAGCCATTCAATGGCTAAGAAGAAGGTCGCCAAGAAGAAGGTCGCCAAGAAAAAGGTGGCCAAGAAGAAGGTCGCCAAGAAAAAGGTGGCTAAGAAGAAGGTCGCCAAGAAAAAGGTGGCCAAGAAGAAGGTCGCCAAGAAGAAGGTGGCCACGAGGAAGGGTCACGCCTAATCCGTCTTCGGTGTGGCTTGCCGTGGTCCTCTGATGGCGGCAACGGGTGCTGGCCTTGGCCTTTTCCCGGTTGGCTGACATCGCGGTGATCACGCCGCTGTTCTGACGAGAAAGGCCGGCCCGGGCTCTTGGGCGCCCGGGCCGGCCTCGTTTTTGCCCCGACTGGCGGCGCCGGGGGTCCGCAGGGAACCGAACCACTTCGATGAATACCGCTGCCGAATCAGTGATGCCGAACATTCCGCCCCGGCTGCGGGCGAGCGGCTTCCTCCTCGTCGGCTGTCAGGGCGGGGCCGAACTGCCGCTTGAACGCCGGCAGCAGCGGTGTTTTCCCGAACTTCACAAAGCGGTCTGGCGGCGGGGCCTGGTCTCTTTCCGGCTGCCGGGGCCGACCACAGCCGCCGACAGCCGTGCAGCCATCGACTGGCAGGCGGCCGCCGTGCCCCCCGGCCTGGCCGACCGGCTGGTCTTCGCCCGCACGGTGATCCGATCGCTTGGGCAGGTCACTGGTCAGAGCGATCAGGATCGGGTCGCCGCCGCCGGTGACCTGACCGGTCCTGCGACGTTTGCCGCTGTCCATGTCTGGAAGCGGGATCTCCGGCTCGACCTTGAGACCGAACCGATCGAGGCCGCCTTGGCCGCGGCATTCGGACTGGCCGAAGAGCCTCAGCCGATTCCCGCCGACAGTCTGGTGCTCGACTGCGTTGTCGATACCGCTGACCGCTGGTGGATCGGCTGGCATCTCGCCCGCTCGCCAGCAGACTGCTGGGCAGGTGGTCGGTATCCGGTCAGCCTGCCGGCCGATGCGGTCTCCCGCGCCTGGCTCAAGCTCGACGAGGCGATTGCCCGGTTTGCTCTCCCACTGGAGGCAGGCCAGCGGGCCTGTGAACTCGGCGCGGCTCCCGGCGGAGCCGCCCAGCGGCTTCTCGCTGCCGGACTGGAAGTGACCGGCGTCGATCCCGCTGCCATCGATCCTCGGGTCGCCGATGACCCCCGCTTCACCCATTGGCAGAAGCGAGCCCGGGATGTCCGGGTCAAGGATCTCCGGGGCTGCGATTGGCTCATCGCCGATATGAACATCGACCCGACGAGCACGCTGGCAGCCCTTGAACGGGTGCTCAAGACCTCCGGCCGCCGGCCCCGCGGCGTGATCGCCACGCTCAAGCTGCCTGACTGGTCGCGGGCCGCCGAACTTGACGGCTGGCTCTCTCGGTTTGCCAGCTGGGGCTACCAGCCGCGGGTCTGCCAGCTCTCCACCGGAGGCCGTGAACTCTGCCTGACCGCGCTGCGGACACCGCGCCGCCGCGGCCGCCCGGTCAGTCGGCCGCAGCCGCCGAAATCGGACCAGACCAAACCCGATCCGGCGGTGTGAGGCTGCCGGAAACGACGGCCAGCCTGCCGGCCGCCGACTCGACCACCAGTCGACCCTGCCGGTCAATCCCGCGGCAGACGCCAGTGAGCAGGGCCATCTGCACCGGAGTTGAGACCGTCGATGTGCCGGAAAGCGGCTCGGCCATCACGCCATGCAGGCTGACGCGGCTGCCGGTCAGGCTGCACCGACGCCGGTACCGGCCGATGAGATCGTCCCTCCGGCACGGTTCTGCAGCAGCGGCGATCGCTTGCAGCAGTTCGGGGATCAGCACGGTCAGCAGCGGCTCGCGGGCAAGCGGCGTGCCGGTGGCGTCGACCAGCGTTGTCAGCCGATCGGCAATGGCTGCCGGAGCAGCCGCCGCCGAACCGGTGGTGTTGATCCCGATGCCGATGAGCAGATGGCCGGTTGTCGTCGCCTCCACGAGCACGCCGGCCAGCTTGCGGCCGTGCAGCTCCACATCATTCGGCCAGCGAACCTGCGGGCTGAGCTCGGGCCGCAGTCGGGCGATCGCTTCGGCAACAGCCAGCCCGCAGGCGGGTGACCAGAGGGGAAGAGGGGCGATCCGACCGGCTGCTGCGGGCACCTGCTCAAACCCCAGCACGAGCGTCATTGCCAGGCTGCCCGGCGGCTGCCACCAGCCGGCCGCCCGGCGACCCCGGCCGGCGAGCTGTCGCTCGGCCACCACCAACGCCGGCAGCGGCAGCCCGGGGTGTGCCGCCAGCTCCCGGGCCCGATCCATCGTCGAGCCGAGTTCGGCATGGAGCTCGACCGTGGGCAGATCCGTGCAGGCCCGCAGACCGGCGGAATCGAGCAACGCAGACATCAGACCTTCGTGCTGGCAATGAGGGCGAACCAGGCTGATTGGACGCCATGGGGAGAGTCGGGGCAAGCGGCGACCTTGACCGCCACGACCCGGGCGCGGTACTTCCCGCAGCAACCGGGACGGCATCCGGGGCCTTCCGGGTGGTCCCGGTCCGTTCCCTCAGCATGGGTCGTCGACCACGTGCGTTCGCTGCTCTTCTTGCTGCTTGTTATCGGCTGCGGCCTCTCCACATTCTGTGTGGATCGGTTGGCTGTTGCGCAGACGGTGCAGCTGCCTCCGCCAGCGGCCTCGTCGCTCGACCGGATCGCGCAGGCCCAAAGCTCGCCCTACGGCTATCCGCTGTCGCCACCACCGCCGGCCTGGGATCCCTACGGACCGCAGGCGAGCCAGATCTATCCGGTGCCGGCCACCAACCCCGGCGCCAACCCGACACCAACCTGGGCCACCTCGGCGGTCACTGGCCAGCCAGGCTACCCCGGCTATTCGACCGCCCCGCCGCCGATCGTGCCGAGCAATCCGCAGCAGCAGGTGCCGCCAAGCTACCCCCAGCCGCCGTCGCAGCAGAGCGAATGGTTCCAGCAGACGTATCAGCAAACCCTGAGGGTCTATCAGGGAGCCCGCGGCAGCTGGACCTACCTGCTCGGCAATGGCCAGGGCACCCGTGTGGCGGTCAACGAACTTGACACCTCGGCCACCTTCGCCCTGCCGTTCTTCATGAACTCACCGGCCAACCTCAACAAGGCCCCACTGCTGATCACCCCCGGCTTCGGACTGCAGCTCTGGGATGGGCCGCAGCAGCTGGTGCCGACCGGGGCCGACCTGCCGCCCAACACCTACGACACCTTCGTCGACACCGCCTGGAACCCGCAGTTCACACCGCTGTTTGGAGCTGAGCTCGGCGTCCGCGTCGGCATCTACACCAACTGGGACGTCCTCGTGACCGATAGCTGGCGCATCATGGGCCGGGCGATCGGCACCCTGCGGATGACACCCACCTTTCAGGGCAAGCTCGGGATCGTCTACCTCGACCGGAACCAGGTCAAGCTGCTGCCGGCAGTCGGCTTCACCTGGACCCCCAACGCCACCTCCCAATACGACATTTTCTTTCCCGCCCCGCGGGCGATGTGGCGATTCGGCCAGACCCGCCGCCACGCCTGGTGGGGCTATGTCGCGGGTGAATACGGCGGCGGCGCGTGGACCTTCCGCCGGCAACAGGGGATGATCTCGCCGTTTGACTACAACGACATCCGCATTTCGCTGGGCACCGAGTGGAATCCGTTGGCCCCCACGGGCCTCGCCGGCAACTTCGAACTCGGCTACGTCTTCTATCGGCAGCTCTTCTACGTCACCGGCCCACCCGGCTTCCAGCAGACCACCGACCTGCCGAGCACAATGATGTTCCGGCTGGGCCTGGCCTACTGACGACGGAGCGAGCCCATGCCTCCGCTGTTGCACCGGCCCCGACACTGGCCACTGCTGATGTCGCTTCTGCTGCTCGGCGGACTGCAGCCCGCCACGCTCCGAGCCGACGATGCGATCGTCCCGCTGCCGCCGGTCGACCCTTTTGAGCGGGGCTTTTTTGAGCAGATCCGGCTGGCGGCCCTCGGCGACCCGCAAGATCTCACCGAGCCGCTCCTGCCCGACGGCGTCGCCCCTCCGGGCCAACCCCGGCAAGAGAACGAGCCCCCGGGCCGCAAGCTGCCCCCGGGAGCCAAACCGGGACCGCTGCAGCAGCTGATCTTCACGGCGACCGAGCTGCCGCGGCTGGGCAGCAACGGCCTCGGCTTGGCAACGCTTGAGACCAGCCTGACGATCGGGATGCCGGCTCCCACGGTCGACTCACCGCTGCTGCTGACCCCCGGCTTTGGCTGGACCTTTGTCGATGAGGCGACCGGGCCGATGGATCCGGGCCTGCCGGCAACGCTCTATGAAACCTGGCTGCAGGCCCGCTGGATGCGAAAGGTGGGCGACCGCCTGGGCGTCGATCTGGCCGTCGCCCCGGGCTGGTACAGCGACTTCGTCAATGACACCGCGCAGGCCCTTCGCATCACCGGCCACGGCTTCGGGGCCTGGGAGGCGACCGATGACCTGCGGGTTGTTGCCGGGGTGATCTACCTCGACCGCTACGACGTCAACCTGCTGCCGGCCGGCGGCCTGCTCTGGACCCCGAGCGATGACCGCCGGTTTGAGCTGATCTTTCCCCGGCCCCGGCTTGCCTGGCGGGTGCGAGAGACCAATCGGGCCGCCCAATGGGTTTATCTGGCCGGCGAATTTGGCGGCAATCAGTGGGCAGTCCGCCGCGATTCGGGCGCCGATGACATCGTCGTCTACCACGACTACCGATTGCTGGCAGGCTGGGAGCGACGGCCAGCCGACCTCGGCATCAGCTGGCGACTGGAGACCGGCTGGATCACCGGCCGGCTGGTGGAGTACTACGTCACCGACACCGCCGACTATCGGCCCAGCGACACGTTTCTCGTTCGGGCGGGGGTGTGGTACTAGTTTTCGCGCAGCCGGGCCATCCATGGCCCCGGCTGCTTACGCTCGCTGCGCCGCAGCCAAGGTGCGGCTGGCGAGCA
>Ga0180431_10009583_pt1 | contig 10900 bp, 10 predicted proteins | sample SS_ome_11_FD_132459 | JGI IMG/M metagenome (GOLD analysis project Ga0180431, IMG submission 132459) | Hypersaline lake sediment archaeal communities from the Salton Sea, California, USA - SS_1_MS_1 metaG | ecosystem: Environmental > Aquatic > Non-marine Saline and Alkaline > Hypersaline >...
GTCCCACATCGGGCACCAGAGCGGCAGCCGGGGAAAGAGTTGCTCGGCCAGCTTCTGGGCCATCTGGGTTGAGGCCTGCAGCCGGCCCGCAGTGGCTGCTTCGAGCGGATCGCACTGGCCCAGCAGCAGTCGGGCGAACTCATCAGCTGAGATTTTCAGGTAGCTGCGGCCAATCCTGCCGGGATGAACCGCCGCCGTCCGCGGCGTGCCCTGACCGGCCCCAGTGACCGTGACCGACCCGCGAAACTGGTCGCTGTCGAAGCCGAGTTCCACCGGCTCGCGAATGCCGGCGGCTGCCACCCGCTGGGCGACAGTCGGCGCGATCGCGGCAAGCAATTCCCGCGGGTCGAAGACCTTCGCCACGATCATCCGGTCTTGAGCCCCGGCTCGCGGGCCGGGCTGGTCGTCGGGTTTCGGGCCAACGACCGCCCGATGCAGCGGGTCGGCCGGGGTCGACTCATAGACGATTTCCTGCCGGTCGTTTTCGATTGCCTCGGCACAGACGCGGGCAAGAATTTCCTGCTCAAGGCCCCGGTATTCCGGGTCGGCCATCACCTCGAGGACCCGGTGGCCCGACTGGATGCAATAGCCGACGATCTTGGCAGTCGTCTCGTGCAGATCGTAACGATCGTTGCCCTGCAACGCGACGATGATCGAATCGAACGCCCCCCGGCTGATCAACCAGCGGGCATAGACCTCGCTGCGGGCCAGCGGCCCAACGAAGCGGCCTGCGTTCTGTTCGTAGATCCGAAGAATGGCCGGCAGTTCGACATGCCGCCACTGCCGCATCGTCACCTCGGGGCCCTGTCGCGGCGGCAAGTCGAGCAGCCGGGCGAGGATATCGGTCGGCCGACCAGGTGTGGCGCAGTCGCGGCCGAGCACACTCCAGCCGAGTTCGTGGAAGGAGGTGGCAATCCGCGTGCGGGAGAAGGCAGCCACAACGCCGAGATCCCGCAGCCGAGCTTCGGCTGCCTGCACCAGCCGCTGGCCGTGGCCGGCACCGCGGCACTCCGGCAGGATGGCGACCCGATCGAGCACGGCGGCTTTGACTGGTGTCTCGCCCACCATGATCGTTCGCGGCGAGATCTCGATGTGCCCGACGATCCGTCCGGCGAGGCGGGCAACGAGCCGGTTGGCCGGATCGTGGTCGGGATGGTCGACCGCGGCGTGGAATTCCGCCCGCGACGGCGGTGTCGGCAGCCCCGAGAGCAGCTGGAGGATCTCGGTTTGATCACCAGCTCGGGCGGGGGTGATCCGGCATTCTTCCGACATCCAGGCCGGCGGTGTCAGGTCGACCGGCGGATGCTCCGGCAGGTGATGGACAGCCTGCCGTTTCTTTCCGGCCCGGCGGCTGAAGACGGTGCCGGCGGGCCGAATGTCGATTGTGCTCACCGCAGCAGAACGTCGCCGGCTGTCCGCCTGCTTTTTCCGCGGCGCGGCGACGGCCACGGTGCGGAGATCGCCGTTGACGCGACGTCGGCCACCGGTCTTTGTCGTGCTGCCCGTTTTGCCCGCGGGGCGTTTGGTGGCGGCCGGCTGTCGGCTCCCCCGCCGCGGTGACCGGCACCGACGACGTTGCACCATCCGGAGCCTGCGATTGTTTCTTCCCGAAAGCGAATGCTCAGACGCCATGTCGTCTCCTGTCCCTAGGAGTACCAAATCCATTCCGTTGGTCGACACAATATGCCGAACTTCAGTCGATTTCCAGTAGCAGGAAGTCGCGCAGAGTTTTTTCCGGGAAAAAACACCACGGAAGCTCGCGACTCCTGAGCATCCTCGCGGCGTGAGCGGCTTCGGTCAACGGCTTGACACGGTCGAGCAGCCGCCGCCGTATCGGGGCGGTGTGAGCGGCGAGTTGCTGGTTGGCACCGCGAATTTCCTGGCACCGCCGTCGTGCAAGGGTCGGTGTTGGATGCGTCTGAATCCACTGCCGCTTGGCCCGGACGAGGTCGCGGATCGACTCCGGCTGTTCGGCAACCGGTTCCAGGTAGGTTTCCGGATGGTACTCCAGATCGCGAAGCTGCCGGTGGACATCAGCGAGTTCGGCCGCCGGGTAACGCGATTGCAACTCGGGGAATTGTCCCGTCAACGGGAGCCGCAGGGTTCCGGAAACGACCGCATGGCGAGGCGGATCGCAGCCTGTCAGGCTGCGGATGACATCGTCGGTGATCTCGTCGTAGGCGGCCCCGCCGATGCCGTGAACGAAGACATCAGCGACGAGCAGACGGGCGATCAACGTGGTGACGATTGCCCGCGGCCGCAGCCGCAGGGCATGTTCCTCCATGCGGGAGAGGGCATCGACCCATTTTGACGGCGGAGTGTCGAGGGAGATCGGGAGTTCTACCCGCAGCGTGTCGAGATCGGAGATCGCCAGGACGCCGGGGGTCGCGGTGTTGGCGAACACCCGGCGGCGGCTGAGGTCGTCCTCCGACCAGATCCACCAGGGCACTTCGAGCCAGGGGCCTTCGGCGGGGTCGATTGTTCGCTCAGCCAGATCGGGCATCGGCCGGGCCCGTCCCCGCTGGCGGTGCCGGCGGCGGTAGTTTGCCAGCGCGGTGTTGTAGGCGTCGTGCAGTTCGCGGCTGCGGGCCAGCAGCCAGGCCATCAGCACCATCACCGTCGGCAGTCGCATCAGCTCGCTGACCGGTATCTCCAGCGTCTCCAGCCCCCAGCGGTCTTCCAGCTGATGCCGTGCCTGGGCGATGGCGAGACCGAGCCGATGGCCTTCGGCGGCCCGTTCGATCGCCAGCGGCCACCACCGCCGGAGCATGCAGTCGGGAACGAGCGGCGACAACAGTTCGCCGGCACGCTGACCGAAGCTGCGAAAGCAGTCGGGGTCGACGATGGCGCGGTCTTCCCAGGCGATGGCCGGGCCGGGACGGTCAAACGGCACTCGGACAAGCCGGGCGGCGGCCGGCGTTCCCACGGGGACGCCGACTGTCGCCTCGCGGCAGCAGTCGGTGTCGACGACGAGATTGACCGCCGTGCCGCCGAGCCGCCGGGCGTAGGCGTCGATCGCGAAGTTCTTCAGCCAGACTCCGGGATGAAACAGTTCCGGCTGGTGCCCCCCCATGATGATCGGGGCGTTGATCCAGTCCGCCGTGCTTGAGGGCCGGTGGGCGTCGCGGTAGCTCGAGGTGTATTCAAAAGCGACCGTCAACAGTTCCCGCCGGGTGGCGGCAATCAGCTCCCAGAGTTTCAGATCGCCCACCCGCGTTCCAAAAGCGGCTCGAAGCAGACGGTTGTTGTCGACCAGCTGGTCGATCGCCACTCCAGGACGTTCCGGGGTGGCAACCGGCGGCGGATCGAACAGCCGCTCGCCGGAGTTTGCCGGCGGACGGTGCCTGCGTTGATAGGGGCTGGGGGGGCTGCTCACACGTCGGCCTTTGACTGCAGAGACCCCACACCATACCCGAGCCTGCCGGTGTCGGCGGCGGCGAGTCCGGCGGCCCCAGCCGCGCGGTCGAGAACCTCGCGGTAGTGCGCCAGCCGGGTGGCGGCATCGTCGAGGGAGCCGCCGAAGCTGCGGCTGGCGTCGAGATAGACCAGCGGCACCGGCAGTTCCCGGATCACCAGCCCCGCCGTCGCTGCCTGCACCCAGACCTCCAGCGGCATCGCGTAGCCCGGTTCTGTGACAGTGAGCGTCAGGAGGGCCCGACGGGAGTAAGCCTTGAAGCCGCAGAAGGCGTCGGTGAGCGACAGGCCGAGCCGGCGGTTGATCTCGGCGGTGATCTGCTGGTTGATCTGCCGGCGGCTCGCGGGGGCCTGGCTGTCGCCGGGGAACTGTCTCAGGTAACGACTGCCGCTGACGATGTCGACACTCGGATCGTCGGCATCACCGACGGCGGCGATGAACGACGGGATCAGCTGCGGCTGATGCTGCCCGTCGCAGTCGATCGTCACCAGGCCGGCGAAGCGGCCGCCGTCGTCGCGGGCCGCCAGCGCGGCGGTGAAGGCGGTGGCGAGGGCGGCGCCGTAGCCCCGGTTGGTTTCGTGGCGGATAACCGTGATGTCGCGCCGCTGGGCCTGGCGGGCGGCGAGCAGCGCGGAGGTGCCGTCGGTTGAGCCGTCATCGACGACCAGCACATCGGGGGCGTGGCGGACGACCTGATCAAGCACCGGGTTGACATGGTCCTGCTCGTTATAAACAGGCAGGGCGGTCAGAAATCGACTCATCTGTTCATCCCGCCGGACGGAGGCCCGGCTTGAGGGTCAGCGGGCGGCTGGGTGCCAGACCAGCGGCTCGGTTTCGGTGCGGCTGGCCCAGCAGAGCAGAGCGGGCAGGCGGGCGGCGATCTGGTCAGCCAGCACGTCCATGGCAAACCGTTCACTGGCATGGTGGCCCACCGCAATGACCGCGAGGCCCTCGGCGACGGCCTCGAGGGCGTTGTGCAGCTTCAGTTCGCCGGTCACCAGCGTCTGGCAGCCGGCCGCGACCACGGCGGCGACGCTTTCCCCGCCGCTGCCGCAGACGATGCCAACCTTGCCGGCGGGCCGTTCGGGGTCGCCGGCAAGATGGCAGCCCGGACAGCCCAGCGCGGCGGACAGGCCTTGGGCCAGCTCGGCGACGGAGCGGCCGGCCGGGTCATCGCCCATCCGACCGAAGCCGACGGCGGCCGCGGTCGCGTCGGGCTCGATCGGGCTGACCCGCTCCAGCTCCAGTTTTTCGGCCAGTAACGCGTTGATGCCGCCCGCGGCAGAGTCCCAGGCGGTGTGGCCGCTCCAGACGCCGATGCCGGCTGTCAGCAATTCCAGCAGGACTTCGCCGGTGGCCGTCTCGGCGGTAATCCGCTGGACCGGCCGGAATGGCAACGGATGGTGGCTGACCACCAGGTCGGCCTGCCCGTCGACAGCTTCTTGGGCCACCGCGGGCGTCAGCGTCAGGCAGGTCATCAGCCGACTGACCGTGGGGCGGCAGCGACCGACAAGCAGGCCGACATTGTCCCAGTCGGCTGCCAGCCGGGGCGGCGCCAGCTGTTCGAGTTCGGCAATCACGTCAGGGAGGGATGGCATGCTCTGGCAGGATACACTGCTGCTCGGTCGATGTCCGCGAAAAACCCCCGAGTCTCTGGCGGGGAACAGCGACGCGGCCGTGTCCCTCGCGAGCGGCGAACCATGCAACCTGCGCGAATCTGTGTGCCACTGCTGCCGCTCGCCGGCGACTTTCGACACGGCCTCGACACGGTCCGCAACCTCGGCGTTGGCGGTGTTGAGATCGACGGCCGGTACGGCATCGACCTCTCCACCCTGACTGACACGGGCATCCGGCAGATCCGCAAGTGGCTCGACGACGCCGGATTGCAGGTGGCCGCCGTCAGCTTCCCGACCCGGGGTGGCTATGCCGAGGAAGACCGGCTGGAGGCTCGAGTGGCGGCGACCAAATGGGCCCTCGCTCAGGCCTGGCGGCTCGGGGCGTCGGTGGTGCTCGGCAGGCTGGGTGAGATTCCGGCAGCCGATACCCCGGCCTGGCGACTGCTCATTGACGTGCTTGCCGATCTTGGCCGGGCCAGCCAGCAGGCTGGAGCGACGTTCTGTGCCGAAGCGGGCCGGGCCGCGCCGGAGGAATTGCTGCGGGTGTTGGCGGCCGTGCCGGCGGGCAGCCTCCAGCTTGATCTGGTGACAGGAGGGCTGTTGGTTCATGGCCACGATCCAGCGGCGGCAGCCGCCACGTTGGCAGGCCACCTCGGATTCGTCCATGCCACCGACGCGGTGCCGGCCGCGTTCGCCGGCCATGGCCGGGCGGTGCCGCTGGGTACCGGCCAAGTCGACCTGCCGACCGTGCTGGCAACGCTCGAGGAGCGGGGCTACCGCGGCTGGATTGGCCTCGAGGCGACCGCCAGCAGCCAGGCCGCAGCCGCGGAGGAACTGGCAGCGGCTATCCCGCGGCTGATGCAGTAGCTGCAGCCAGCGGTGCGTCGAGCGGCATGGTTTTTACTGGTGGGCGTCAAGCCGAACCAGCAAAAGCAGCAAGCCCGGGGGATTGACACCGACGATTTCCCAGTTCGCGTCGGGGGTTTCATGAGGTCATCTGAAAGTCGTCTGATGCCAATTCGATGGATCGGCGTCTGGCAGATTCAAGGCAGCGTCATCCGTACACCAGCATCGATTTCACCTTCAATTTCGCGAGCCTTCGCGAGCCTTATTGACACCGGGCCGCGTCGCCTCTGTGGTCTTGGGGCGTTCGTGGTGTTCTCCCGTGATCGGGATTGCCTTGAAACTGCCCAGGGGACGAACTAAAAAACCAGTATGAAATCGCAGCGGCGGTTCATCACCTGGTGCGCGGTGCTTGGATATGCCCTGGTCGTTTCCGGGCTGCCGCTCGCGGGATTTGCGCCGGCGGGGGGTCATTCGGCTGCTGCGGCCAAGCGGCTGGCGAGCAAGGACCGTTCGACGCCCTTTCCCTGCATGGATACACCTTGCGGCTGCGTCTCGGCCCGGCAGTGCTTCACCGACTGCTGCTGCCGCAGTCCGGCGGAGACGCTCGCCTGGGCCCGGGCCAATGGCGTCACGGCCGGTGTGCTGCTAGCCCTCCAGCGGCGAGCCGACGGTCCGGCAGAACCGAAAGCGGGCGGCTGCTGTGCGACCTCCGCTGCTGAGGACCTCAGCGAAGTCTGCTTCGAGTACGACTACCTGGCGGCGGCTGGCGAGCCGGCTGCCGCGGTGGAGGTGGCCGCAGCCGAGGCAGACCTGCCTGCCGCCGAAGTGGCCGTGGTGCCGGTGTCAGCCAGCACGATCGTGCTGAAATCGGTGCTTGCCTGTGACGGCCTGCTGACGGAATGGCTGGCTGCGGCAACCTGTCTGCCGCCGCCGTCCGTGACGGCAGTGGCCTGTGGCGACTGGCCGCCGGAAGTTCTGTCGCTGCGCACCGCCGGCGTCCTCTGCGAACGGGCCGAGCCCGCCGCTCCTCCTCCCCGCGTGGGCTGAAGGTTTTCGTTTCGAACACCTTCGCCCACCCGTGGTCTCACCGCCAGATCGTCTGGCGGGCCCGCGGGTGTGGGCCCACCCATTTTTCGAGGAGCATTCGTATGTCCAGTCTGCGCGGCCGTCGGGCGTTTACCCTGATCGAGTTGCTGGTCGTTATCGCCATCATCGGCGTCCTGGTCGGATTTCTGCTGCCAGCCGTGCAGCAGGCCCGCGAGGCAGGCCGGCGATTGGCCTGTACCAACAATCTCAAACAGCTTGGCCTCGCCGTGCACAGCCACCACGACGCCAAGCGGCGGCTCCCGGCGGGTTATGTTTCACCAGGTGTGGCGGCGGCCGATCCGTCAGCGAATGAAACGTCCAAGGGCTACGCCTGGGGGCTGCTGATCCTGCCCTACCTGGAGGAGAACACGGTCTTCACCGCGGTCGATCAGTCACTCGAAGCGGCCGGCACGCCAAATGAAACGGTGGCGGCAGCAGCGTCGCTGAACGTCTATCGCTGTCCGACCGACGCCCCGCCGGCAACCTTCGAGGTCAACAACGGCAGCAGCGTGACGCTGCCAAGTTCCAACTATGCCGCCATCCTCGGCTGGAACAACGTCACCACCGAGGCGGGCCGGGGCAACGGGGTCTTCTTTCGCAATAGCGAGATTCGCTTCAAGCACATCACCGACGGTCTTTCCAAAACGATTTGCGTCGGTGAGCGAAAGCACCTCCACGAGTTCTTCGACCAGGGACCCTACGCCGCCAACACCACCTGGTACGCGGCGGTGCCGGGGGTCAACCGCCCCGCGGGCATGGCGATGATGCCGATGGCCACCGAGGGCCCCGGTTCCCTGGTGCTTGGGCATGTCGGTCAAAGCGGCATGATGGCGGGCAAGACACCCAACCACACCAATCACATCGTCCATTTTAGCAGCAGCCACGATGGCGGAGTGGTCTTCCTGCTCTGTGACGGGTCGACGCACTTCGTCGCCGACGACATTTCGTATGAGCTGTTCAAGGCGCTCGGCACCCGGAGCTTCGGCGATCAGGTCAGCCTCTAGTCAGCCTCTAGCTGCTTGAGGAAAAAACCGTTCAGGGCCCTGCCGGTGAATGCGGGCGGTGCCTCAGCCCGCCGGCGCCGGACTTGGCAGTTGTCCGGCGATGGAGGCCGCGGCGATCGCGGCGGTTTCAATCCGGAGGATATGCGGGCCGAGTGACACCCGGGCAAAGCCGGCCGCCTCGGCTGCGGCCATCTCCTCGGCGGTGAAGCCTCCCTCGGGACCGACAGCGACCAGCAGGCTGTCGCAGGCTGAGTTGGCTGCCGCCAGCAGTGGTCCGCCGCCCCGGTCGGCGAGCAGCCGTCGGCCCGTTGGTATTCCAGCCGCCGCCGATTCCAGCGTGCCGGCCGCAGCGATTTCCAGCAGCCGGCAGCGGCCGCACTGCTTGCAGGCTTCGACGACGCCGCGTCGCAGCCGGTCGACTGCCGCCGGCGTCGGCTCGGCCACCCCGCGGGATGTCCGCAGTGGCACGAGCCGGCTCACTCCGAGTTCCGTCAGCTTTTCGACGAGCCACCGCTGGCGGTCACCCTTGGGCAGGGCGACCGCCACGGTCAGCCGCGGTCCGTCACGGTCCGGTTCACTGACCGGGTCGCCCAGTTCCAACCCGATTTCGTTCCGGCCGATGCCGGTCACCGTCGCCGGCCACCACCGGCCGGTGCCGTCGAACACCTCCAGATTCTCGCCGGGCTTGGCCCGCATGACCCGGGCGACGTGGCGGGCCTCGTCTCCTTCGAGCACTGCCCGGCTGCCGACGGGGGGGGTGGCGAGAAAATATCGCTTGCTCATCGACAAGCCGCCCTTTGGGGTTTGGCGGAAAATGATGCTGACGGCACCGCAGGCAACGTTCTACGCTTGCGGCATGGTACGCGAACCCTGGAACTTCACCGCGCCGCCTTTCGCCGCCACGCTCGCCCCGGCGGCATTTTGTTGCGGCCGGCCGCAGGAAGAGGCGCTCGCCCGGCTGGAGTGGCTGTTTGAAGAACGGCAGCGGTTTGCCCTGATCGTCGGCGCTGAAGGGGCAGGCAAGAGCCATTTGGCGACCGCGGCGGCCCGGCGCCTCGGCGGGCTCGGTGCCGAGACGGCGTTGCTCTCGCTGCGGGGCGTGTCGTCGGGGGAATGGCTCGACCTGCTGCTTGAGCGGCTGCCGCTCGATCACGCCAGTCGGGTTGAGCCGACAACGGCGTGGCAGAAGCTCGAAAACCGGCTGCGGGAAAATCGGCTGTTGGAGCGGCCGACCGTGCTGCTGGTGGACGACCTTGATCAGGCCCCGGCCGATGCCGTGGCGGGTTTCCGCCGGCTGATCGGCAGCCCGGAGCCCCGCTTTGCCTGGACGCTCGTCGTCGCCACGGCCACGGCTGCCACGGTGGCGAACCTTCCTGACAGCCTGCGGAACCAGGCGGCGATGCGGATTCCACTGGCAGGCTGGTCCGAGGCTGACGTCAGCCGGTTTCTGGCCGGGGCTGTCCAGCGAGTCGGTGGCGACCCGGGCATTTTTTCACCGGCGGCGGCGGCCACGATCAGCCGCTTTGCCGACGGCATGCCGAGGTCGGTCTGCCGACTGGCCCAGCTGGCCCTCGCCGCTGCTGCCGGCGACGGGCTTCCCGGGGTCGATGCCGCCACCGTCGAACGGGTCTGGCGAGAACTTGCCCCGACCGAAGCTGCCGCCATCCCGGCCCCCTCCAGCATCCATCGGGGTTCCCCCACCGCGGTTCCGCGGCCTCGCGTTCGGGCGGTCCGCCAGTTGTTTCAGGATGGCTGAAGCCGGCGACCGGGCGACTACGCCGATACCACGGCGGCCGCTGCGTCGGGTACGCTGATAGCTTTGGCATCCGCTGCCGACAGGGACTACCACGTTGGGAAAACGCAAAGAACGCGCCGCTGTGCCGCCGTCCAGCCGCCGGATCGTTGCGGTTTCGCCCGATGACGGGTCGGCGATCGCGCTGAGGCAGCCGGAACTGGCGGCGGTGCTCGGCTGGCTGCTGCCCGGCCTCGGTCACCTCTATCAGGGCCGCACCTGGAAGGGGGCGATCTCGATGGGGGTCGTGACCACGATTTTCCTCGCGGGCCTGTGGCTCGGCAGCGGCCGGGTTGTCTACGCCTCCTGGCGGTCGGACGACACCCGGTGGTGGTTCGTGCCCCAGGCGGCCATCGGCGCGGCGGCCATTCCGGCGGTGGTTCAATCGCTGGCGGTCAACGGTCGTTCCCGCGAACCGTTCTGGCTGAGCGGCTGGATGGCCCCGCCGCTGCACGACGGCCAGCTCGTTTCACGCCGCTACGCCGAGCGGCTGGTGCGGACCGATCCGTACCTTGAAGACGGGGATTTTTTCGACCGACCGCCCTACCGACAGTTTCGGGCTGACCAGATTTCGATGTGGCACCATGAACTTGGCCGATTCTTCGAACTCGGTACCCTCTATACGGTCGTTGCGGGCATGCTCAACCTGCTGCTGATCTACGACGCCTGGGCCGGCCCGATGCATCCACCGAAGGACAAGCAGGCCGACCCGGCCGACGACGGCGACGACGACGAGGCTGTCGCCGACAACCCGGCTGCCGGGCCGTAGACTCAACCGTGACCGCACCTGTGTGAGAGTCTCTCGATGATTCCCAGCGTCCTGCTATTTTCGTTGCTGCTGGAACGGGTGCCGATGCTCCTGTTCAGCCTGCCGCTGATCGCGGCGGCAAGTTTTGTCTTCGCCGCGACGCATCATGAGTCGCCGCCGGCGATCTGGGGGGCGACGGTCGAATGGACGATCTGGCTGGTCGGGATTCTCGGCGTTGTGCTGCTGGCCGTGATCCTCTTCGGGCGGCTGGCCTAGGCTCTGTCTGAAAACTCAGTACCTGGCTTCGAGCGGCTCATTTGCCCTCTGGCTGCGTCCGGCTCCATCGCCAGATCTGCAAATCTGGCTGCTTCGCCGTCCTTGCCAGAGGCCAAA
>Ga0180431_10009584_pt1 | contig 10900 bp, 7 predicted proteins | sample SS_ome_11_FD_132459 | JGI IMG/M metagenome (GOLD analysis project Ga0180431, IMG submission 132459) | Hypersaline lake sediment archaeal communities from the Salton Sea, California, USA - SS_1_MS_1 metaG | ecosystem: Environmental > Aquatic > Non-marine Saline and Alkaline > Hypersaline >...
ATACCGAGAGTTACACCGTCGGACTCCGGGCGGCGCTGCGGCAAGACCCTGATGTGATTTTGATTGGCGAGATGCGCGATGTCGAGACGGTCGACACGGCCATGAAGGCGGCCGAGACCGGTCACGTATTGATCTCTGCGCTTCATACGCCAGATGCAACCACCACCATAGCTCGCATCATAGCGATGTTTCCAGCGGAGGAACAAGAAATCGCTCGCAGCAGATTGGCCGACTCGCTGTTTGCGATAATCTCTCAGAGGTTGTTGCCCCGTGAAGACGAAGATGGTGGACGGTGTCCAGCACTAGAGATCATGATTTGCACGCCGGAAATCCGTGATTTGATACGAGACAGGAACCGAGTCGGCGAGGTCAAAGACTTCATTGCCGACGGCCGTGACGAACATGGCATGCAGACCTTTGACCAGCATCTGACAGACTTGGTCGACGGTGACATGGTGACATTCGAGGCGGCGAAAGCGGCGTCAACCAATCCATTTGAGTTTGAACAACAGTTCGGGAGATTCAAGAAGAAGTCCAAAACCAAGTAGTCGTCGGCACAAGACCCTAGGATGGAGACGAAGTGCTGACTTGAGCAAAGAGGGAATGGGAATGGTGCAAATATGAGCAAACGACCAAACGGCCTACTAGTTCCAATTACTACACCGTTTGATGCCACTACGGGCGAGGTCGCTCCCGTGCATCTGCGAGAGAACGCTCGCCTACTGCTGGACGCGGGTGTGCAAGGTATTCTCGCTGCCGGGTCTACGGGAGAAGCCTCATTGCTCGAGGAGTCAGAAACCAGGAGCATATTGGAGTGGCTACGCGATGTGGTGCCTCCCGAGAAATGGCTGATAGCCGGGGTAGGTCGAGAATCGACACGTGCGACTGTCAAGGCGTGCAAAGTCGCGGCGGAGGAAGGTGCTGATGCCGTGCTCGTCAGATCGCCTGCGTACTATGCACCTGTGATGACACTCGAGGCGTTGACGGCGCATTTCAGGCGAGTGGCCGATGAGTCTCCTGTGCCGGTGATGCTCTACAACATGCCCAAGTACACGCACGTTTCTCTGTCAGATACGTTGTTCGCAGCGCTCAGCGACCATCCAAACATCTGGGGTGCAAAAGACTCGTCTGGTGATTTGAAGAACCTGGCGTCGTACCAAGAAGCGGCACCAGAGTGGACGCTCTTCGTTGGATCGGGTGCGCTCTATTACGCCGCTCTAGAGTTGGGTACTGCAGGTGCGATCGCGGCAACGGGATGCTTCGCTACGGAACTCACGTGTGAAATCGGCACGGCCTTCTTGGAAGGCGACAAACAACGCGCCGGCGCCGTTCAGGAACGAGTGGCGCCCCTGCACATGGGCATCGTCGGCGGATTGGGCATCGCCGGGGTGAAAGCCGCCATGGATGCGACCGGCACATACGGTGGTCCTGTGAGAGCTCCGTTGCGGGATCTCGACGAACAGAATACGGTGAAGATGCTGGGGTTGCTCAACGAAGCGGGGCTGGCGGCAAAATCAGTTGACTGACCTTTGTGGCTGATCTAGCTTTCAGCGCCCGATACCCCAACGGAAGTCCGTGGGGTACCCTTTTCTTGTCGCTTTACTCAAGGTGACCGCAAATGTTTGGTCCGCATTGTCGTTGCATGGTGATCGTGGGCGCACAGTGGGGTGATGAAGGCAAGGGCAAGATAGTGGATGTGTTGTCCGACAATGCTGACATCGTCGCCAGATATCAGGGCGGTGCCAATGCCGGTCACACGGTGGTGCTCGCCGATGATGAATTCGTTCTCCATCAGATGCCGACAGGTGTGCTTCAACCCGACACGCTATGTGTCATCGGGAATGGAGTGGTGCTGGATCCCGAGACCTTTGTTGCAGAAGCCGAGGATCTCGAAGCTCGGGGAATAAACCTCGAAGGTAGAGTAGCGATCTCCGATCTCACGCACTTGGTGTTACCGTACCACAAACTCCTGGATACGGCCGCCGAATCGAAGCAGAAGATTGGTACGACTCGCCGGGGAATTGGGCCGGCGTACGAAGATCGAACAGGCCGCCGCGGCATTCGAGTCGGCGACCTGAGGGCACCCGAAAGGATCGAAGAACGGCTCCGCGATAATGTCGCACGAGTGAATATGCTGCTGGAGAGCCTGGGCTCCAATGAACGAGCCGACATCGATCACCACATCGAACTCATCGATCGACTAGCTCCGATACTAAGTCCGCTTGCGACCGATATTGGGCAGCTGATACACGATGCCGTGAGCAACGGAAGAAACGTTCTGCTCGAGGGTGCCCAAGGTACCTTGCTCGACGTGGACCATGGTACCTACCCGTTCGTTACCTCATCGAACACCACGGCGGGGGCGGCGGCCGTGGGGGTTGGAATAGGCCCTCGTACGATCGACGTTGTAATTGGCGTCATCAAAGCCTATACAACGCGTGTTGGGAATGGTCCTTTCCCCACACAGCAAGACGACGAGGCAGGCGAGAAACTCCGGCATATGGGCGGTGAGTACGGGGCTACAACCGGTCGCCCAAGGCGCTGTGGCTGGTTTGATGCGGTTATCGGGCGATATGCGGCGAGAGTGAACGGATTCACCCATCTGGCTGTCACGAAGCTGGACGTGCTCGATACGTTCGACGCGATCCCCATATGTGTAGCCTACAGCATAGACGGGGAGAGAAGAGACGAACTACCTGCCGATATCGATGCTCTCGAACGAGTGGAACCTATTTACGAAACTCTCGAAGGTTGGTGCCAACCCACTTCGGGAGTCCGGAGTGTTTCCGATCTGCCTGGAAAGGCACGGGCCTACATCGATCGCATCGAATCGTTGGCTGGCGTACCGGTGTCTTTTGTTAGCGTCGGTACCAGGCGCGATCAGTTGATAAAGGTGGATTAGAGGAGTACATGTAGGCGCTTCAGAACAGCTTCCTGAGGCGGGCCCGAATACTCTTGCCGGCGGATCGCTCCAGTCGCGTTCCACTGCTGCCACCGTACGAGTAGTAGCTGTAGTACTGTTCATGGCGTGCACTGACGCCGTTGAGCACAACCCCGGCAATCCTCGTGTGGACGCGCCGCAACTGAGCCAGCGTACGCTGTGCCGCCTGTTCCTCTGTCTCACCACTCTTTAGTACGATGATCATCGCATCTGCTGCCGCGCCAATGACAGTGGAGTCTGTCACGGGTAGCGTGGGCGGAGTGTCCATCACGATGTAGTCATAGTCGTGCCGTACCTCCGCTATGAATTGCTTCATGGCGTTCGACCCGAGCAGCTCTGATGGATTCGGTGGACGTGGCCCTGATGGCAGTACGTCCAGATTGGGAACGATTTCGGTGCGAACGGTTTCGCGCACAGTCGCTTTGCCTACGAGGATGTCGGTCAAGCCTGGCTCGACAATCAGCTGAAACGTCCGATGCACAACCGGACGCCTGAGATCCCCATCTACCAACAGGACCTTAGAAGCGCTCTGCGCCAGAGCTACTGCCAAGTTCACAGTGGTCGTTGATTTTCCTTCTCCAGGGCCGGGACTGGTGACTGCCAGTAGCTGGATCGGGCTTTCGGCTGCCACAAAAGTCACGTTTGTACGTAGAGATCGAAACGCTTCGACAGCCGGGTCTTCATGTGACAGTTTCGACACCGCTACCACTGGTTGCTTTGAGCCATTGGACTTGCCCACAAAACTCGACTCGAGTGGCACGAGACCCAATACCGGCACACCGACCACACGCTCAACGTCAGCCGATGACTTGATTGTCTGGTCGAGGTACTCGAGGAAGAATGCTCCTCCGAGGCCGAGAATCAATCCCACTAGCAGCCCGAGAATGACCTTCTCACGTAGTCCGGTTCCTATCCTACCGGGTGGTGAAGCGCCATCGAGTATCTCGACGTAATGTGAGATCGTAGCTTCCTGTAACTGAGCCTGTTGATACTGCCCCAGCAAATAGCTGTAGGTGTCCTGGAGAATATCCCGCTCGATTTCCAGCTGAGCGATCCTGGTTTCCTTTCCCGGGAATGTGAGTAGATGAGCACGCAGGTTTTCTATTTCCGTTTCGAACGAATCCAGGCGGTGCTGTAGGCTTTCCAGCGATGCTCGGACCGCCGCCTGAAGAGCTGTGTGGCCGCTTCGGATGCGTTGAGCGAATGCTTGGACCTGAGGGTTGTCCTCTCGCAAGCCAAGAGCTCCCGCCGTTAGTGCGCGTTGCTCCTCGTACATCTGCAGGAGGTTTCGAATCTGGTAGAGAACGACCGTGTTGCTAGCTGTGCTCTCGAGTGCGGAGAGCCTATTCAATATGTCCACGCCGAGGGAATCAGAATTCTCGCCGGCATCGCGCAGGGCAGAAATCTCGATCAGCACGTCCTGCCTCTGCCTTTCCAGCCCCCTGATAGAAGCTACGATCTCCTGTTCTTCGGCAGTGAGGTCTGTGATCTGTTGTGTTTCCTTGAAGTTCTGCAACTCCCGGAGTTTGGCTTGCAGCTCTTCGTCTTTGCCCTGCAATTCATTGTAGATGTAAGCGACGCGCTGCCGTGCAGTCCCAATTGCACGGTCCTTACCATCTTCCTGGAGTTCGATGGCAATCTGATTCAAAACATGAGGAACGAGAGTCCTGTCGGTGCTGGTGAACCGAATGCTGACTGCATTGGTCTGAGAAACAACGGAATAAGATATCCCTCCGCGGATCCAAGCGGCTGCCTGGTCCGCTGACACGATCCTGAACCTGATACCCTCGTTCGGGATTTGCGCTTGATTTACCTGCATACGGAACCCTGGGCCATCCACAGGGTTCCCTTGAGTTCCCGACCACACCGCCGTTCCGGTGTACTCGTCCCTCAACTCGTATGTGCCAGGCGCCCCAGGCTGTTGGAGCACGTAATTGCCAAGTGGCGCCGTGGAATCGACCATGATGGAGCTGAAATAGTCGCCACGGAATTGAGACGGGTCTATCATCTCAAACCGGAGCTGCAGCTGGGGGGCATCAACTACACGCAATGCGAGCCGCTGGGTCCGGAGAACCAACGCCTCAGATAGGACGGGGTCAGTCCTGAGTGCGAGCTCGTCCACATCAATGTCGTCCATCCGTGCAAACACCTGTTTGCGGGACGATATCTGGACGGTCAATACCGACTGGTATTGGTCGATCGCGTCTCGACCAGCTAGGTACGCCCCACCTGCGGCAAGTACGGCCAGCAACATCACCAGACGCCAGTGGTGAAATACGACTTTGGTGAGGTCTTTGAGGTGAATTTCACGGACCGCCGGACCTCGAAGCGGTGCAGCCTCCGGTTCCTCTCTACTTGGCCTGGAACGTGTTTCACTCATGATATTGCTGCGCTTCCCAATTGCAGCACGATAACTCACTGAAGCTGTTCAACTGCCGGTCCTCCAGGGCGAGATACAAATTCAAGTCGAATGGATTCCCAGAAATCGGCGAGTCTGACATGCGAGCGAGTTTGAGCAAGAGCCTCCTTTAGGCCGCAATACGGCGAGGCCGGCCATCATTGCGCCACATATTAAGTGCTCCCGTTGAGTTACACAAGTCGTGATATAACAATCTCTTACGCGATCTATCAGGCTCGCGGTTCCTGCACACTGCATTGCAGCCTGATACGTCGCTTGCTGGAGGGGCATGGTGCCCCTATACTTCGCCTCTTCGGCACATCCTTTCTAAATCTGAAGCTTAAAGAACACGGTTGATGGCAGAAACTTCATTGATGGACAGGCTGGTGTCCCTGGCAAAGCGCAGGGGCTTCGTTTTTCAATCGTCAGAGATCTACGGCGGTGTGGGATCGGTGTGGGATTACGGTCCTCTGGGCGTGGAGTTGAAGAAGAACCTCAAGGAGCGCTGGTGGCGCTCAATGGTGCACGATAGAGACGACATCGAAGGACTCGATGCTGCAATTCTCATGCACCCGAGGGTGTGGGAAGCATCGGGCCACGTGTCGGGGTTTACCGATCCTCTGGTAGACTGCAAGACCTGTAAGAACCGTTTTCGAAGTGACGACGAACGTATCAAGGGAATCCCAGGACAGCCTGATGCGCAGTGCCCGATCTGCGGCAATAAGGGCACGCTTACCGAGCCCCGGATGTTCAATCTGATGTTCAAAACGTATATGGGACCCGTTGAAGATGCTGCATCCGTCGTCTACCTGCGGCCCGAGACTGCGCAGGGCATCTACGTGAATTACCTGAACGTGATGCAGGCGGCACGCCAGAAAATTCCGTTCGGTATCGCGCAGATCGGCAAGGCATTCCGCAACGAGATTACGCCCGGGAATTTCACGTTTCGCACTCGTGAGTTCGAGCAGATGGAAATGCAGTTCTTTGTGAAGCCTGGTGAAGACGATCGCTGGTTCGAAGAGTGGCGAGAAATCCGTATGAATTGGCACAAGGACCTAGGACTTACGGGGGCAAAGCTACGTTTTCACCGGCACGCGGGCGAAGAACTTGCCCACTATGCTAAGGATGCATACGACATCGAATATGAGTTTCCGTTTGGCTGGCAGGAGTTTGAGGGCATCCACAATCGCACCGATTTTGATCTAACACGCCATCAGGAGTGTTCCAACAAGAAACTCGTTTATGTCGACTCGGTGAACAATGAACGATTCGTTCCTTATATCGTGGAGACGTCGCTCGGGGCCGACAGATTGGCGTTGGCAGTAATGGTCGATGCGTATCGAGAGGAACAAGTGTCTGGTGACAAGCGCGTTGTGATGGCTTTCAATCCGGCTGTGGCCCCAGTAAAGGTCGGGGTATTTCCGCTCGTGAAGAAGGATGGCATGCCGGAGTTTGCGAGACAGGTATATGACGGTCTGCCCAAACGGTATCCGTCATTCTACGATGAGAGTGGAGCCATCGGCAGGAGGTATCGTCGCCAGGACGAGATCGGCACACCGTTTGGAATTACGGTCGATGGCCAGACATTGGAGGATCAGACTGTCACAGTTCGAGATCGTGATACGCTCGCCCAAGATCGAGTCGCCGCCGATCAGTTGCAGCGATATCTGTTCGAGCGTTTAGGGGGGTGATACGAACGGGTTCTGAAGCTCCACAGCCACTTTGTGTGGTGCTTGCAGTGCATGGTCCCGTGAATAGGTTGGGTCTATGTCGTTCAAGTTGACACGGTCGATTCTGATCACAGCGCTGCAACCGTGGACTGAAGTGGTCGAACCGATCTACAAGCGCGTCGCGGAGCTGGCAGATGCAATCAATGGGGGGGAAACGGTATGGATCGGCTGTGGATCGGGTCGTTCCGTCCTCTGGTGGTCGCAGAAGTTCGAGGCCCTGACCCATGGCTTGGACTCTGATCCCGACGCGATAGAGGATGCAGAGGAACGTGCTCGCGGCACGTCGTTGTCGGGCAGCGTAACGTTCCAACAGGCAGATCCCACCAACTTGCCTCATGAGGACCAGGTGTTCGACACCGTAGTGGTACATATGTTGTATCTCCAATGCGATTCGGGAGAGCAGATTCTAGGAGAGGCGGTACGCGTTCTGAAACCGTCGGGAAGCATTGTTGTGATTGCCCCGTCGTGGCTACAAACACCGCATGAATCCGATTCGAAGCTAATCGAATCATTGGGCTTCTGGCCCAGGGTTGCAATGGAATGGAAGGGGCTTCTTCGCGACGCGGGTGTTGTAGAGCTGACAGTGGAAGAGGCCGCAAAGGGAGGGCATTGGTTTGTGCAGGGCCTCTTTTCGCTAGTCGTCCGTGGGTGGCATGCTGCGGGGTGGAGCGGCGCATGGTCGATGTTGAGCCGGGAGGTACGCACGCTCCGGCGTTTGACTCGGAAGCGAATCATTGGATTGTCAATCATCAAAGGCGTGCGTTGGCCACACGAATAGAAAAAGCGCAGCACACGTGGGGCACATGATTCCAAAGACCTGTGTAGTAGCCCTGCCGATCCCCGCACCAAAACCGTACTCGTACGCGATTCCCACGAGCCTTGCCGACCGCGTCGTACCTGGGGCAAGAGTGCTCGTGCCGGTCAGAGCCAGAGAACTCGTAGGGGTCGTGCTGGAGGTAAGCGATCAACCGGAGAAGGGGCTCAAGGATGTGTTGTTGGCGCCGGATGCAGAACCGCTTCTCCCTCAATCCCTGCTAGATCTGGGCGCTTGGATATCGGCCTATTACACAGCTCCGTTGGGCCTTACCTTTCGTTCAATGCTTCCCCCAGCTCTGTGGGGAGGATCGAGGCTCGTCGCGCAGCTGACCGATCGCGGAACAAACGTCGGGGGTGTGAGCCGCGAACTGTTGAATCAGTTGCGTCGCTCGGGCGGCCGAATGACGGCATCGAGTCTGGCACGTAGGCTCAGAAGGCCAGTTTGGGACACCCTCCAACGGCTGGCACGAACTGGTGCTGTCGCACTAGAAACTGAACCAGCCAAGTTGGGGCCTGCACCGCATACCGAACGGCACGTCGTTATTACCGATACTGTGCCCTCCATAATGGAACGCGACAGCGTGTTCGGACGGGCAAAGAGACAACGCGAAGCTTACGAAGCTATAGAGGCGTTGGGTGGCGAAGCATCGCTGCGCCACCTACGAGACCAGCTTGGCTTCTCGTCGGCGGTCATCAAAGGGCTCGTCGATCGGGGCGTCATTCGCGTTGAGGCGCGTGAACGCCTCCGCGATCCCTTCGACGGCGTTGCTGGCACGATCCCACCGTCGCCGAATCGTGCCCAAAAGGATGCAGCCGAGGCGATTGGACTGATGGAAAGTGGGCGCGCGGCGCTTCTCTGGGGGGTAACGGGCAGCGGAAAGACGCTGGTTTACCTGGAAGCTTTTCGACAGGAAGTCGAACGCGGCCGGGGTGCGATCGTGCTCGTCCCAGAGATCTCTCTCACACCGCAAGCCATTTCGAGGGTGATAGGTGTATTTGGTGACACGGTCGCGGTATTGCACTCCGGTCTTTCGGATGCAGAACGTGCCGATGCATGGCGCGCCGTTGTCTCTGGTCAACGTCGCGTTGTGGTGGGTGCGCGATCCGCAGTATTTGCCCCCGTTCGAGATCTCGCGACGATCATCGTAGACGAAGAACACGACGCAAGCTATAAGCATGGCGAGTCGCCCAGATATCATGCCCGTGATGTGGCGATGAAAAGAGCGAGTCTCGACGGTGCGCGCGTCGTACTCGGAAGCGCGACGCCGTCATTAGAAGCCTGGGCGGCTCGTGAACGAATTCTCTCGGTATCGCTGCCTCAGCGAGTGGAGGAGCGCCCGCTGCCCGAAGTCACATTGGTAGACATGAGGTCGGAACCGCTGGTGGGAGAGAGCGGTGCGGTGCCATGGTCTGAGTCTCTCGATGAAGCGGTCGAAGAGACTCTCCGGAGCAAGCATCAAGCGATACTGTTGCTGAATCGCCGGGGGTACGCGCATTTCCTACAATGCTCTTCATGCGGGAACGTTGCCGGCTGCCCTCAATGCAGTATCTCACTCACAGTTCATAGGACTCCGGCGAGGTTGCGCTGCCACTATTGCGGTCACGACGAACCGATACCCGACGAGTGTCCCGAGTGCGGAAAAGCAACCAAACGGGAACGGGGCACCGGGACTCAGCTCCTGGAAAGGTGGCTTGCTGAGCGCTATCCGAACGGAAGGCTCGCGCGCATGGATGCAGACACTACCACCGCTCGGTGGTCACACAGCCGAATCCTCGACGCTGTCGAGCAACGAAAGGTCGACATTCTTTTCGGAACCCAGATGGTTGCAAAGGGATTGGACTTTCCGGGTGTGACTTTGGTGGGTGTTGTTGATGCGGATACGAGTCTCCATCTGCCAGACTTCAGGGCACCGGAGCGAACCTTCCAACTGATAGCGCAGGTGGCTGGACGTGCAGGGCGTGGCCCTGACGGGGGGCGCGTGTTAGTGCAGACGCGCACACCGCATCACTATGCGCTCCAGGCAGCTTCGCACCATGACTACAAGGCGTTCGCAGAGCGGGAACTCGAAGTTCGCAAGACTCCACGATATCCGCCACACGTTGGATTGGTGAACGTGGTAGTCAGTGGACTCGACGAACGAAAAGTCGCGAAAGCCGCCGCTGAATTTACCGATTGGCTACGCGGGCTGGTGAACAAGCGAGCCGAGGGCGCTGTAGACGTTCTTGGCCCCGCGCCTGCTCCGCTGGCGCAGATAAAGAGGCGCTGGAGGTGGCATGTGTTGTACCGGTGTGAGCGTAAGTCGATACTGGACCGGGTGACCCGCTACGCTGCATCACGGGCTCCGCACATCGGTAGCACTCAAATTCGGATCGTGTTCGATCGTGATCCGGTTTCAGTGTTGTAGGACCTCCTTGTAGCTCGCTACCGTGCCCGATATCTTGGTTGCCGATAACCCCTTCTCGCGACGAAGATGTGGTGAGATTCCATTGGAGCAACCGATGATCATTACTCGAGCGGTGTACGAGTGAGTTTCGATCCCAGGGTGACCTTGACCCCGGAGCCAGGTGTTGGGCCCGGGTGGACCCGCGTAGCCGAGGCGGTGGCTGCGCGGTTGAATCCGGAGGAGATTGAAGGAATCTGGTTGTTTGCGCCAGTGAGGCGGGAGGAGAGGGAATGGGGAGTCGCGGTTATTTCGTGTCGCACAGATGATATGCGGCTTCGCATTTACACCGCAGGCTACATGGTGATAGTGCGAGGGCGAGAGAAGGGGCATGGAAAGGTGTCAGTGGATGAAGTTGGAGAGAGTCCCGTGACGGTTTTGGAGGACGTGATTAGAGGCGTCCAAGACAGGGCAGGCGACTCTGAGCCGCCGGTGGAGATGGCACCAAGCCTGTGGTTCGGTGATACTCCATCCAATTTGGATCAGCAGGAAGGCTGATCCTGATGGTCGGCACGCATGCAGTTGGATGCAGATGCCTACAACAAGACGAAGCCGGAGGTTGGTCGGATGATTG
>Ga0180431_10009587_pt1 | contig 10898 bp, 6 predicted proteins | sample SS_ome_11_FD_132459 | JGI IMG/M metagenome (GOLD analysis project Ga0180431, IMG submission 132459) | Hypersaline lake sediment archaeal communities from the Salton Sea, California, USA - SS_1_MS_1 metaG | ecosystem: Environmental > Aquatic > Non-marine Saline and Alkaline > Hypersaline >...
ACCAGGCACAATCTCACGCCGCGGCGCTAAAGGAAGCGGATGAGAAATTGGCCGCCCGGGCCAACGCGACCCGCAAAGCCGAAGCCGCACTTAAGTCAGAGATAGACGCAAGGAATGCGATGGAGGAGAAGCTCAAGTCTGAAGCCGACGGCAGATCCGTGGCTGAGAAGAAGCTTCAATCGCAGGCCGAAGCGAGGGCGGCCGCTGAAGCAAGGGCTCAATCGGAAGCTACCGAACGACAAAAGGCTCAGGAACGCGCCGATGCCGAAGCCAAAGCCGGAGCCGTTGCGAAAGAGAGACTCAAAGCCGAAAGCGAGGCTCGTGAGAGGATCGAAAGCGAGGCCGTAGAGGCGATCTCGGCAGCCGAAGCAAAAGCAGACGACATAGCCAAAGAGCATAACGCGGCTATCAAGCAGTTAGAACAAAAACTCAGCGAGCAAATTGAGGCGAAAGCCAAGCTCGAAGAACGCCTCAAGGCGCAGGTCGAGCAACGGGCCGGAATTGAAGCCGGGGCCGCAGAATCAATTTCTAAAGCCAGAACTGAAGCAGGGAAGAAAATCGCCGAGTATGCCGAAGCGGCTAAGCAGAGCGAGCAACAGCTAAAAGCGCAAATCGAACAAACAGAACGCGCCCGTGCCGAAGCTCGAACACAAGCGCAGGCCGGGGCTAAGCTGGAAAAGAAGCTGAAGGATGAGGTCGCAGCTAAGTCCGCCGCTCAAAAGCAAACCGAGATCGAATCGCAGGCCAGAGTCAAAGCCGAGGCAATTGCGGAATCAGCAAATGCTGCCCTGGTCGAGGCGCAGAAGCAGGCCTCCCGCGAAGCCGAGGCGAGAGTTAGGCTGCAGGAGAGGTTGAAGGCCGAGTCCGATGAGCGGGCGCGGATAGAGGCCGAAGCAGCCGAAGCTCTCCGGAATTCTCAGGCCGAGGCACAAAAGCTGACCGAATCCCACATGGAGGCTTTGGCCGAGGCGGAGAAGAAACTCAATGCTGAAACGAAAGCCAGGGAAAAGGCTCAAAATGAGGCGCGGCGACAGACCGATGCAAGGGCTGCCCTTGAGCAGGAACTAAAGAACCGTATTGAGGAAATTGCGCAGATTCAGCATGAGACTCAGAGCTTAACACAGGAAAAAGCTCGCGCAGAGGCTAAAGTTGAATCAGAAGCAGCGGCGAGACTTCAAGCCCGGCAGCAGGCCGACGATGAAGCGCGTGGCCGAGCCAAAGTGGAAGAAAGGCTTGTCGTCGAAAGAGATGAACGAGCCAAAAACGAGGCTGACGCTGAGAAGGCTATTTCAGCGGCAAAAGCAGAGCTGCGGCAGCGAGAGAAATCCCATGCCGCAACCTTACAGCGGCTTCAGGAACAGTTGCAGGCTCAAACTGAAGCCGTGGCGAAGGCCGAGTCGCTTGCACAGTCCCGTTCTGAGACTAATGCAGAGTTACAGGAAAAGCTCAAGGCCGAGAGTGCAGCCAGGTTCAAAGTCGAACAACAACTTCAGGCCACAATGCAGGAAAAGAACGCGGCTGATGAACGTGCCGGAACCGAAGCACAAGCGACCACCGAGGCGACGGAGCGCGCCGAGTATTTCCGCAAAGCAGCAGCAAAGGCCGAACGAAGGCTTGAGGCCCAGGCTCAGGAAATTGCCAAATTTAGATCCAGAGTCGAGGCGGAGAAGGACTCAAGAGAGCAGACCGAGTCCAGAATCCTTGAAGAGACAGCGGCAAGAGTTAGGGCCGAGGCCGAACTTAGGGCCGAACGAAAGGAACTCGCCAGAATCGAGATAGAATCCGCCGAGGCGATTCGGGCCGTTAAGGCGCAAATCGACGAGAAGGTTGCCTCGTATGCCGCCGCGGCGAAAGAAGCTAAGGACCGTCTGGAAGCCGAAGTTGCAGCGAGGTCCAAAACAGAGCAACGGGCACAGGCTCTGCAGAACGCCAGCTCCAAAGCGGAAACCCAGGCTCAAACCGAGGCTGCCGCCCGGCTTGAGGCCCAGAAAAGAGCGGACGACGAAGCTGCGGCAAGAGCCAAACTCGAAGAGCGGCTCAGAGCCGAAACCAAAGAGAGAGAGAAGATCGAGGCTGCATCAGCGGCGGCGCTTTCAGCCGCAAGAGCGGAAGCGGATAAGAAAGCGAAGTCACATGCTGAGTCCATAAGGCAATTAGAAAAGAAGCTGGCCGGACAGAGCGAAGCTGCGACAAGTGCCGAAGCGAAGTTTCAGGCTCAGGCCGAGATCAAGGCCGAGTTGGAAGAAAGGCTGCGGGCTGAGATCGAAACCAGAGCCGAACTGGAAAAACAGCTTCAAGCTCAAGGTGCCGCAAGAACGCAAGCTGCGGCTAAGGCCGAATCCGAAGCTGCGCGGCGGCTCGATGCGCAGAAAATCGCCGAAAAGGAAGCCGGCGCTCGGACCGAACTCGAAAAGCAGCTCAAAGCCGAGAGAGAGCAGCGGTCTCGATTGGAGGCCGGTACCGCTGAGGCGATCGAAGCCGCCGGAGCTGACTCCGAGGAAAAGATCAAGTCTCTTGCTGCGACTGTAGCCGATTTGGAGAAGAAGTTGCGGGTCGAGAGCAAAACCAGTGCAGAGATTCAAAAACAGGCCCAGAGCCTTATCCAGGCGAAGAATGATTTGGAGAAGAAACTCGAAACCGAGATCAAAGCGAGGTCTAATGCCGAAAGGCAAGGGCACCAGAAGGCTCAAAAAGTAGCCGAGGCTAATGCCAAAATCGATGCTGAAACCGCGGCCAGAATCAAAGCTCAGGAGCGAGCCGAGCAGGAGGCCGATGCAAGAATCAGACTCGAAGAGCGCCTCCACGTCGAACTCGATCAGCGCAAAAAGGCGGAGGCTTCCGCCGCCGAGTCCATCTCAGCCGCACGTCAAAGCGCCAAAAAGAAGGCAGATTCGACCGCTGCGGCTATGGCGGAAATGAAGGCAAAGCTAAAATCAGAAGTCGAAGCCAAGTCCGAGGCTCAGCGGCAGGCACAGGCTCAGGCCGAGAAAAACGCGGCCCTGCAGGCGAGAATCGACGCCGAAGCAGCGGCACGGCTTGAAGCCCGGGAGGAATTCAGGGCCGAGACTGAAGCAAGGGTTAGGCTCGAGGAGAAACTGCGTGCCGAATCGGAGCAGCGAGATGCAGTTCAGGCCGCTGCGGACAAGCGCATAGCAACGGCTGCGGCGGAAGCTGAGAGGAAAATCGAGCTGCTTGCCGAAGCTGTCAAAGAAGCCGAAGAGAAGCTCAAGACCGAAAGCGAAGCTCTATCCAAGGCTCGGCAGGAAGTTCGAGCGCAGGCACAGCAGAGGGCCCAGGCCGAGGCAATGGCCGAGGCGGAAGCGAACACCCGCCGTGAAGCGCAAGAAAGGGTCGCGGCCGAGGCCAAAGCAAGAGCCGAAGCCGATGAGAGGCTTCGAGCCGAAATCGAAAAACGTGCTGCAATCGAGGCAGGAGCCGATAAAACCGTCTCGTCCGCCCGGGCGGAAGCGGAGAAGAACAACCAGGCATTTGCCGCGAGACTAAAGGAGTACGAAGCAAAGTTGCGGGCCGAAACTGATGCCAGAACCAAAGCTGAGCGGGAGATGCAGAGTCAGGCTCAACAACGCGCCAGGGCCGAAGCTCAGGCAAAAGCCGAGACAGAATCACGGCTCAGAGCGCAGAAAAGGGCGGCTGAAGAAGCAAAGGCCAGGGAAAATCTCGAAGAGAAACTTCGTGCCGAGACCGAAGAACGAGTCAAACTTCAAGCTGCTCGGGATAACGAGGTCGCCGACGTTGCTGCCGCGGTCGGCGTCTGCGATTGTTGCGGCAGAGAGAACGTTGGAGTGAGCGATCTGGTGAGGATCGACTCGGGTCAACTGTTTTGCACCGACTGCCTGGAGGAGCTGCGACGCTAAGATTTGCCGCAGGATCTGCTCATATCTCTCCATTTCACGTAAGCGGCTGGTTTGGTATACTCTTTATTGTTGGTTTGTTCTCTTCAATCCAGTGGTTACGAGACATCTATCACGGGAACGTTGACAGCCGATAGACTTTGTTTGTGCCGTGTTGTTATTCCTCGTGCGAATTACCTGGAGACTGTTTGCCTTATGTACCGATCCAACAGGCGGTTGAGCTGTTCGTCGGATGGATGTTCGGCTATCGCCGCCTTTAGAGCCGACCTGATCCTGGTGTCATTTTCTCCATGCATCAGGGCAATGATATAGTTGTAGTGAACCTGGGGCCGATTGTCACCCAGCGTGATTGCTTTGGCAAGATTCTCAGCGGCTTCAGCGTGGTTTTCGGTCTTCATCTGCAGATCCGCCAAAGCTACGAGGCCTTCGACGGATTTCGGATTCTTTTCAACAGCAGCTTTGTAGTGAACCTGGGCCTCAGCAAGACGGCCGATCTCGGCGATGACGTGGCCGAGGTATAAGTCAGCCTTGAAGTCGGCCGAGCTTGTCCGTTGCATACCAATAAAAGCGTCCTCGGCGGAAGTGAAATCTCGGGCCTGGAAATAGGTCAGACCCAGGCGATAATAATCCTCTGAGGACGGATCGCCGAGCAGCATGACGAGGCGGGCATAGCACGCGGCCGCTTCCTGCGGCATCTGTTCAGCCAGGTACAGATCGGCTAACAGGCGGTCGATCTCCTCGCTTGCTCCGACATCGACGCGCCGTGCAAATTCGAGCATGTCAATCGCCTGCTGTTTCCGGCCCTGAACCGTAAGCGATTTTGCCAGAGCGATTCGATAGGCCGTCCGTTGGGGTGCAATCTTGAGCAGTTCTCGATAGACGCCAATGATGCCCGCCCAGTTGCCCTGTTGATTGAATACGTATGCAAGCAGTTCGAGAGTGGCGGAATTAACCGGCTCCTGCCGCAATTGACCTCGCAGGACCGACTCGGCCTGAATCCATTGTTCGAGTTCTATCATGCAGCGAGCAATCCAGATATTGTCCTGACTGTCAATCGGAGCGAGTGCGGAAGCCTGTAGGAAGGCATCAATCGCCCGCTCGTATCGACGTCCCTCGAAGCGGGCCCGTCCAAGAGATCGCCATATCTCGGCCGTGACGGCCTCTTGTTTGGTCCGGATTGCTTCTTCGTAGGCCGAGGCGGCGGCGTCCCATCGCTCAAGCTGCATATAGCAGTGGCCCATGTTCGCATACGCGGCAAATGTCGGTTTACTGTCAATAGACAGCCGGTAGTATTCAACGGCCTTATTGTAGTCGCCCCGGCCAAACGCCTCGTTGCCAAGCTCGACGTTGTCCTTTGCCGACACTGTTCCTGACAAACAGATCAAAGATAACAGGATTATTACAATAGTTCTCGTAGTGAACATGACTACACTCTAATCCTTTCAAGGGCGAGACGCCCTCCCTCGGGGATGGCCTAGCCATCGCTATCGGGTAAATTCAAAGCTCACTTTCTGAAAGCACCAGCAGGGAATGGATTTCCCGGCTTTGATCGCCGGCCTGAAACGCCATCGGCTGATTGCCCGGATCGCTTCGGCGCCGAAACGTTCGTCTCCGTCTATTTCATGGATCTTGACGTCCTCCACAGTTCCTTCTGCGGTCACAATGAATCGAACCATCACAACAGCCTCCAAGTTGCCGCGACGCGCCCACTGGGGATATCGCGGCAGAGGTCCCGTTATCTTTGCAGGCAGACGATCAACCTTCGAGGCAGAGGCCGGCTTCACGACGCTTCCAACGGGCGCGGCCCTATCGGGCTGGAGCAATGACAAATTGGTCTGATTTACAGGCAATCCCGGCAACTGGAGCATCGCGGGATTAATTCGCTCGGCTAAACGAGGAAACGCCGGTGAAACCACGTCCGCAGCGGGCTGAGGCGGTTCGGTATCCGTCGGTTCCGGCTCCAGCCGGACTATATCCGTTACAGTTTCCAGGCCGGCCGGCTCAACACTCGTCGGCTCAGGCGAATCCAGGGTGACGATTTGAATTGCTTCATACTCTTGCGGATAGGCCGGCAACGGCTTAGTTCTCGCCACGGCAAGAATGCAGAACAGCAGTATGTTAGCGCCGATCGCAACGACGATTGCGAGACAACCAAATGCAGCAGCTTTTACGTTTGAGATTATTTTCTTATTGTTGTTCATTTGACGTTATTTCTTCGCTGCCGTAGCCAATGCGACTTCGTTTATACCCGCAGAGCGCACCTCGTCCATTACGCGCACCACGCGATCTACTGAAACAGCCTTGTCGGCTACAAGCACAACCGCCAATCCGGGTTGTGTTCTGAGTTTCTTCTGCAGAAAAGGTCGAATCGAAAGCAGGCCGATTCTCCGGCCGTCCGCTGTAATCCGGCCGTCGGCGCCGATAGCCACGGGAATGTTTTCGTGAGGCAGTGTTTCCGACGAGCTGGATTGGGGCCTTCGAATATCCAGGCCCGTCTCTGAGACAAAGCTTGTCGTTACGACAAAGAAGATCAGCAGAATGAACACCATATCGATCAAAGGTGTCATTTGTATCTCGGTCTGTGCCGTAAGTGCTCTCTTGGAACGTACAGATCTGAACATCTTTGCCTTCCGAGCTACGTCGCTCGTATACCATTGGACAACAGCTCAGTAGTGCCGTTGGCCGCTTTGTTGCCGAATTTTGTTTGCGTAAGATGAAACCATACCTCCGTCTCATTGCGGATCAGGCGTACTCGACGACGGATAATATGCTGGAAGAAGAAAACGGGAACGGCCGTCCAGAGCCCCGCCTGTGTCGTGATGAGGGCCTGACCGATACCGCCGGCTAACAGCCGCGGCTGGCTTGTGCCGTGTATTTGAATGACTTCAAAGCTCAAGAGCATACCCAGCACTGTTCCCAGGAGGCCGAGAAGCGGCAAAACGGCTGCCAGCGTGCCGACAAGCCTAAGACCGCCGTTGAGTCGCTCGGTTTGAGCTTTTATGGCGGCGCCGCGGAGCCCGTTACCGTCGGAGAACGAATCCGGAGAGCCGGAATCCCGCGATCCTGATCTCGCTGACGAGCTATTATAGACCAGGCTCAATCCTGCAATACTCATTTTCTCAAGCTTCCTGAGCAGGGAACCGGCGAGAAGCCAGGTCCGTAATGAGAGGAACCATGCCGCAAGCGATACCCCCGCGATGCCAAACATTACAGGGCCTCCTCTCGAAAACAGCTCAGTGAGCGATTCAGTCAGTGTCACCGTTTTTTATCTCCCTTTGACGCAGATGCAGACTGCGTTTGCTTCAAGACGTTGGACAGGCTTGCGGCAAATCTTTCGGCGTCGGCGATAAGCCCTTCGATCCTGCTGGACAAGAAGCTATAGGCCAGCAATCCCGGAATCGCGATAATAAGACCCGTCGCAGTGGTGGTAAGGGCTTCGGATATGCCGCCGGCCAGCAATCGAGGCTTGCCTCCGCCGACAACCGTGATCATATCGAAGGTGGCAATGATACCCGTGACCGTGCCGAGCAGACCGAGCATGGGGGCCACCGAGGATAACATACGTATGGAAGGCAGAAACCTCTCAAATCTCGGCAGCTCGTGGAGGAATGCCTCCTGAATGGCGTCATCCAATACTGTTGGAGGGCGGCGCCTCTGTGCCAGGCAGACTTTGAGTATCCGGGCGACAATGCCTTTTCTTTTTGTGGCCAGGCGCTCGGCTTTCTCGAATTCGCCGTTGTCGCACAATTCGAGCACCTCTTCGCAGAATTGCAGCGAGTGCCGTCTTTCACGCAACAAGAAGAAGAACCGCTCGACAATAAGTACCGACAGCCATACACCCACGAAGGCCAACGGAACCATGACAATGCCTCCGGACTTGAAACGCCCCTGAAGGGATTTGCTCGAAAGATCGGTTGCAGCAGTCATGCTTCCGGTGACATCGATGGGCAACGATCGAATCTCCTCATAATTTTCGGCTTGATCAATCGCTTTGACTATGGCTTGCCGCATATCCTCGCTGAGGTCTTCATACCAGCGGAAGCCGCCTTGCTGGTAAGGATCTGAAATGGCCAGGCCGGCTCGCGATGTGTCGGGGATGTGATAAGCAAACAGACTCAGGCCCACACGCATTAGACGAGCACTTTGGGAGCGTCCCTGTGGATCCAGAATGTCGCCGGCATAGATCGCCGTGGTCCGGCTTTCATTTAAGAGTGATCCAATAAGCTCAAACACGGATTGAACCATCACATCGTATTTTTCCTGTTCGAGGGATTCCTTTAGTATTGACAGTTGTTGCCGTTGGTATTTGCGATGCTCGGACGTTGGCATTATGTCCAGTAGTTCGCTGAGTTCCGTCTCTACATCGCGGCAGATTGACGTTATCTGACCGAGATCTTCCTGGAAGTTTGTGCGCTCGGTCCAGAGCGTTTCCCGCTGCTTGCGAATCCGTCGTAACTCATCCTGTTCCTGGGCTATGGAGATTTTGCGCTCTACAATCTCATCGGACATTGTCTTACATTCTTCACGAACGCGCTGTAATTCATCTTCTCGTGCCTGGAGTTCCTTTTGAATTCTTGCCTTCTCAGCTTCAAGCTCATTCTCGGCCTGTTCGATAGCCGCTTTGAGCCGATCTTCCCATTCGGCACCCTCAGGGCGGGCAAAATCCGTTGACTCCGATGAGAAAGAGGGTGGTTGAGCAAAGATAATCAGAAATAGCGAGATAAGCAGCATCCTGAGAGATACTGTGCGGCTTTCAGTGAAACGGTTGGTGGAGCCTCGCACTGTCTTTTCAAGGAGAAGCATCAGCATCCTCCTTATCCGGGCTTCCGGGCCACAATACAATAGGCAGGGTCACCAGCCTGGGGCCCTGACGACGGTCAAGAATCTCCACCGCACTGCGTATATGAGACGACTGTTTCGTGTCGGTGATAAACAGCCAGTCTTTCTTATCCGGCAACGACATCCACATCGCCGATTGCCTGCCGTCTTCGGTGACGTAGCCGAGAATCTTGTGGCCCACACGAAAATACCTCGCGTGCGGAGAAGCCTCGTCCATTGCCTTTGCGCGCGCCGAGTAGGTCTCCGATGATCGCGCGAGCCGCATTTCCTCCTGGCCGTAGTTCCAGACGTGCCCCAGTCGGTCGGCGGCAGAGATGCTACTCATATCATTGGCATCGACGCGAGCGGCCTCAAGCCTGCCGATTCGCTCCTGCTGCTTGTATGGAATCCCGTTTTCAATCGCCATTCGCTGCTTTGCAATGAATGGCTTGATATGCTCTTTGATAGACTCTTCAAGAAACGATCTCGATACAAGCTTCTTATTGAGGTCCTCCACTTCCGCTTCATACTTTTGGATCTGCTGATTCGTTTCAGTCTCTTGTCGACGAAGGTCTTCAAGCTCATCCCGCAATATCCTGCGGTTCTCGCGTGTCTTCTCTATTCGCCCCTCATATTGAGCCTTCTGCATGTAATATGCCGAACGCTCCTGCCTCAACCGACGAATCAGATCCTCCAGACGCTGAGATAATTCTCTGTGAGTATTTGTCTGCCCGGATTTGTTCGGATCCGCAATCCCGGGCGCAGCCACAGTCCGGCAGGTAAGCAATATCAAGACCGGCAGACAGAGACAGAAGGCCCACTTTAGTAGCGGACCTTCCGGTCTCAAACACTTCTTTGTAAGTGCTTCAGGACTATTGGAATCTCTTGACAAATCCTGCATAGAAAAGGGCTCCATCGTGTGGATATCCCGGAACGGTCGAATATTCATCGTCGGTGACATTCTCGGCGCGAACGAAGAATTCGGTGTTTTTATCATGCCTGTATGTCACCTGAGCGCCCAAATCTACGAAGTCGCCAAGAGGCGCCGGCGGCGATCCGTTGGGAAGGAATCGCTCGTTTTCATAGCTGGACAGATGCTTGGCAAATACGAGGAATTCCAAACGTTCAACCACATACGAAGCTCCTCCCCCAACAACGATATCCGGAATTTCTTTATCTGTATCCCAATTCCCGGAGTAGGTCCTCTTGGTCTTCATGGCGGTCACGTTGCCGAACAGTTGCAGGCCGTTCTCGAAGCGGTTCGTTCTAACCTCGACCTCAACGCCGTAATTCTTGCGATCGGCATTCTCAAACAGGGCGAATTCGTCGCCGGTTATGGGATTGGTAACGGTCTTGTTCGTATCTGAAGTAATCAGAGCAGCATCATTCTGACGCGTGTAGAAACCCGTCACACTGACCTGACCGAAATCATCGAGAAGCTTCCGCAGGCCCAGATCGAATTTGTATCTGTCCTCATTGTCGGGCGTTTGAAAGTTCGTGTCTAAGAAACCAGGCTGTGGCGAGAGCTGCCCCCATGCCACGTTTCCGAATAAGGATTTGTCTTCAGTGAGTTCATAGGAAGCGCCCAAGTTGATTCCATGAAGCGGATCGCCCCAATCGTCGTCGACACCTACCGAATTCAGGCCTGAGTTTCTGGGTACTGTGCCTTCTACATTGAAACCTGCGAACTGCTCGACGTGCTCCCTGGTGTAGCGGTAGCCGATGCTTGTATCAAGCCTGCCGAAATCATGATCGTCCGCAATCATTCCGGAATACGTGCGTATGTCCGCCGGACGGCCCGCGTAGAAGCGTTTGCCCGTGGGGCTCACCCATCGATTGAACAAACCGCTGAGTCTCAAGGTGTTGTTCTCTGTCAATTCCTGGCTGTGAATAACACTCGTCCCGTATTCGTAATCCTCCTCCAGCCAGTCGGGACTGCCCGATCGGTGGCCGTCGAAACGCCGGCCGGCGTAGTTGCCGAGCACCTCGGTCGCACGCCCATCCTCGGGTTCGTGCCGGATTTTGGCAACGGTCAAATATGAGTTCATCGGATCGAAGCTGTCTTCCCGGGTCTGCAGGTTATTCGAGGCGGGAGATTCTGCGAGCTTAAGCTGGCGATCTCCAAAAAGGCCGAAATTGACCCATGAGAATGTCACGTCGTCGGCCAAAGCACACTCGAACCGGCCATAAAGATTCGTCATGTTCTCT
>Ga0180431_10009588_pt1 | contig 10898 bp, 4 predicted proteins | sample SS_ome_11_FD_132459 | JGI IMG/M metagenome (GOLD analysis project Ga0180431, IMG submission 132459) | Hypersaline lake sediment archaeal communities from the Salton Sea, California, USA - SS_1_MS_1 metaG | ecosystem: Environmental > Aquatic > Non-marine Saline and Alkaline > Hypersaline >...
ACTGCGATATTCGGTTTTGGGGGCGGCAAAAAGCTTAAGCGGCGCCGGGACAGAACCGATAAACTTCATCAAAGGGCGCCGTAAGATGGCATCGGTTTGAAAAGTTGTGGATAACGCACGAGGTCGCGGAGTTGTGAGGCGTGTCGCGTATATGAGCAGCTTTCGCAAAGCAGGCGTGTGGGTGGCTGTGGCCGGATTCTGCCTATGCTTTACGGGCTGCAGCAACCAGTTCCTGGACCCGGCCCAGATCGGGCGGTTTCGCCCGGCGCCGGCGGTGAATCTGATCCTGGATTCGCTCGGTGTGGCCGAGGAGACGCGCGTGGCCTGGGAGGACGCCGAAGAGCCGCAGCCCAGTGACATCGTGGCGGCCAAGGGCGACTACGTGCTGCGCTCGGGGGACGTCGTGCGGATCTCCATCTTCGAGCTGCTCCAGGAAGGCGCCAGTATGACCAACGACTACATCGTCTCCGAGAGCGGCAAGCTCTCGATCCCGGAGGTCGGGGTGGTGCAGGCCGGCGGACTGACCGAGACGCAACTCGAGCAAGAGGTGCGGCGGATCCTTTCGCCGAGCATCCTGAAGGAACCGTCGGTGACGGTGACGCTGATCAATTCCCAGCAGCGCACGTTCGCCATCCTGGGCGACGGCGTGACGCAGCCGGGGCGATACGTGATTCCGCGCTACGATTTTCGGCTGACCGATGCGCTGGCGACGGCCGGGGGACCGATGCAGTTCAACGTCAGCCACATTTACGTCTCGCGACGGGAGGAGCCGTCGGAAGCATTGGAGTTGGAGACGGAGGCGCCGATACCGCTGCAGGAGCTGGAGCTGATCGAGCCCCGCTTCCTGCGCAGCGCGCCGCCGGGCGAGGAGGGCGGTGCACAGGCACAGGGCGGTGAAGACGGGATCCGGCGACGCGAAATCCCCGAGGCGACCGAGCGGGCCGAACCGTTCGAACTGGAACGGGAGATGCTCGATCTAATTGCGCCGCAGGCCCGCGATCCCTGGCCGGCCAGTGAGAAGGTGGCCGTCGCGCGGGCGGCGAATAGGAACGACGACGTCAGCGCCGTGGTTTTGCCGCGCGGCTTTCGTCCCGTGACGTCGCGGAAGAGGTACGACACGCCGACGTCGAGGAACGACGAACCCCTGCTGACGCCACTGATATTGGCCAACGACCGCGCCGGGCAGGAGGCTCCGAGCCGGCAGGCCCGACCCGCCAATGCGCCGCGGGTCGAGTGGGTCTTTCAAAACGGCAAGTGGGTAGCGATCCCGGTAGGGCAGGGCCCGGACGTTGCGCCGCCGTCGGCCCAGAGGGGCAACGATCAAGAGATCGAATGGATCTTGCGGGACGGGCAATGGGTGCCGGTTCTGAAGGGACAACCCGAAGCGATGCGACCGCCCAGGGAGGCCGAACCGCCGAGGCGCCCGCTGGAGGACGAGAAGTTGCCGATGGAACGGGAATGGGAAGAAGCGATTCAGACGCGTCTGCTGGAGATTCCCACGGACAAGCTGCTGGCGGGCGACCCGCGCTACAACATCGTCATCAAGCCGGGGGATGCGATCCACGTGCCCGTTGATGTTATTGGTGAGTTCTGTATAATGGGCAACGTGAATCGCGCCGGTTATATCAACATGACGGGCCGGCCCATGACGTTGAAGATGGCGATTGCCGCCGCCGGCGGGCTCGGGCCGCTGGCATGGCCGAAGCATTGTGAGGTGGTACGTCGCATCGGCAAAAAGAAAGAGGAAATCGTCATGGTCGATCTGGACAAGATCGCCAGGGGCGAGCAGCCCGATTTCTTCATCAAGCCGAATGACTTGATCAATGTCGGGACCCATCCGACTTCGCGGTGGCGCGCAGTCCTGCGCAACGCCTTCCGCGCGACGTATGGCTTCGGTTTCGTCTATGACCGCAACTTCGCCTACACGGACAGCTACTACGGCACCACGTTCTTTTGATGGAATGCTTCGATCACAGTGGGAAAGAACCCTTGCTCTGTTCCAGGCCAAGGCACCGCGAATCCAGGACAGCGCCGCTGGAGTGAGCTCGGGCTGCATCGCTGGGTGAAGATCGCCGTGATCGGCGGCTTGCTGTGCTTTCTCTTCCGCCCGGAGCTGGAGCGCATCGTGCGTCTGTGGCTGACGGATGCGAGCTGGTCGCACGGTTTTCTCATCCCCTTGTTCAGTCTCTATTTCGTCAACCAGCGTCGCGACGACATCCTGGCGCTGGAGTACGCGCGGGATCCGTTGTTTCGTCTGTTGCGGGGGCGTAAGCCGGGCCGATTGCCGCCGGGCGGGACGCGACCCAGCTATCTCGGCCTTCTTCTCCTGCTGGGCACGTTGGCGTTCTACGGGTTCAATCTCGTGAGCCCTTCGGGATACGCGTACTTCCGGCCACTTTCGGTGATCGCGGCTTTGGGGGCTGTTGTGCTTTTTCTGGGCGGATGGCCACTGGTGCGACATACGTGGTTGCCGATTTTGTTTCTGGTCTTCGCCGTGCCGCTGCCGCGTCGGTACTACGTGGGGCTGACCATGCCCATGCGGAAGATCGCCGCCTCGGTCGCCACCGCCTTGCTCAATCTGGTCGGCGGCGTCGAGGCCAGCGCCACCGGTGTGATCATAGACGTCGTGTACCAGGGCCGGCGGCTCGAACCGGGCTTGAACGTGGCGGAGGCGTGCAGCGGCATGCGGCTGCTGATGGCGTTTCTGGCGCTGGGTGTGGCGATGGCATATTTGCACCAGCGGCCGCTGTGGCAGCGCCTCGTGCTGCTGGCGAGCACCGTCCCCATCGCCATCCTCTGCAACATCGTCCGCGTGACGGCGACGGGCTTTATTTACGTATTTCTGCATCCCGAATTTACCCAGGGCGTCTACCACGACCTGCTGGGTCTGGCGATGTTGCCGCTGGCGTTCGGCCTGTACGGTTTTTTGGCCTGGTTCATGTCGAGCCTGTTTGTGGAAGAAGACGACGCCTTGGGTGAGACGGTGATTGTTCGAAAGCGAGGCGCGCGATGATGGAAAAGAGCAACGCCAGAGCGGCGTACGGACAGCCTGCCTTTCTGATTTGTGCGGCGGTGCTGGCGCTGGCCGGCGCGGGGATGTCGGTGGCCAAGAAACAGCTTGGTCTCTACCTCAAGAAGGAGCCCTTGCCCTTGCTCAAGCCGCTGGACGCCCTGGAGGAGGCAAAGCTGGCTCCGTATCTCGTGACGGCAAGGCGCGAGATCGGCAATGAGGAGATCCTCGTGGCGCTCGGTACCGACGACTACATCCAGTGGGTCCTGGAAGACCCCTGCGAACCGGCGAACAGCCCCGTCAGGAGCGTGTTGCTTTTTATCACGTACTACAAGCTGCCGGACCGGGTGCCTCACGTGCCCGAAGAGTGCTACACCGGCGGCGGCTATCAGCGATTGGCCACCGACGCGGTGACTTTCGCGATTGATGGGAGGGGAGGAAGGCGAAACATTGGCGGCCGCTATCTGCTCTTCGGCGCCTCCTCCGGCGGCCTCTGGCGCACCGGCAACCGATTTCCCGTGCTGTACCTGTTCCGGGTCAACGGCGCCTACGCCGGCAGCAGAGACGAGGCCCGCATCGCCCTCAACCGAAACATTTTCGGGAAATATTCGTATTTCAGTAAGATCGAACTGGTTTTCAACCAGGGATTTACGGCCCCTGCCCAGGCCGAAGCGGTCCAAGCGTGCGAGAAGCTCCTGGCTGTGATTCTGCCGGTATTGGAGCAGGAGCATTGGCCGCCTGTGGGTCGCGATACGGATTCGGATTGATAAGGGGACATTGCAAATGGTTACGGTATCTGTAGCAGGAAACGCGGACGGCGATAGAGGCCCGCGAAACTTCGGGTCGGGGGGACGATGCCCCGTGACAGGCGGTCCTGCCTGCGGTGCAACCGAGAAGGGAGTGCATTGATGGCCAGAAGGCGCCTGAACAAGAAGGTCGCGCTCATCGGTTCGACGGTTCTTCTGCTGGCAACGATGACGGCGGTGGTCGTGATCTTGCGGTTGAGCCGAGACCCGGCCCAGTTCATCGGCGACGGTGACGCGGCCTGGGCTGCCAAAGACTATGAAGCCGCTCGCAAGAATTATGCCCGGGCATATGGTTACTCGCGGTCGGCGGCCGAGAAGATCGACCTGCTCTTCAAGCTGGCCGACGTGTATCGAGAGACGGACCAGTGGCACAAGGTCCTGCAATGCTGGGAACAGGTCATCACAACGGACCCCGCCAATCTCGCGGCCAGGCTCGGTCGCCTTAAGTATTGCTACCTGTTTGCCGACAGTCTACCCAACGCCGCCGGCAGCGCCAGTGGCTACTGGCAGGAGATTCTCTCGCAGGCCACCGAACTGGTTGGAGTTGCATCGGAACGCGACGTGTTGGAGGACCCCAAGAGCGCGTGGGAGCCTTCGTTTGGAAAGGCCGAGGAGCCCGGGTGGGACGGAGGAATCGAGAGCCTGGGAGCGTACTTGCTCCTTGCAAAGGGTCGGGCAGCCTTTGAGTTGGCCCGCCTCGGCGCGGCCACCGCGCCGGCGGACATGCTGGAGCAGGCCCTCGCGGATTTGCAGAAGGCCAGAGAGCGAGACCCGAATGCGGCCGAGCTGTATCGTTTGCTGGCGGAAGTCTATTTGCAGAAGGCCGAGGATGCCGGTGCACGCGGCGACGTGGCGGCGCAGGCGCAAGCCAGTCGCTCCGCCGACAACATCCTGGCAGAGGCCGTTGGGGTCGTCGGCGCCGAGCCGGCGGTGTATATCAATCAGTTGTCGCGAAAACTGGAGCAGGCGGGTCGGGGCAACATCACCGCCGTACGCGCGGCCCTGGGCGCGCTGGAGGGCGAATACGAAGCCCTCGTGGAGAAATTCCCGTCCCGCGCCGAGGCCTACGAGACGCTGGCCAGGTTCTATTCTCTCTATTCGATGTATTCGCAGCCGCAACGCGGCGCCGAGCTTTTGGAGCGGGCCATCGAGATGTCGCAAAAGGCCGTTGCCCTCGACGAAAGCAGTGTCATGCACACGCGGTTGGCGGCGTGGTTGCAGTACCGCAAGTTCTCCTTGTACGGTGACGAGGCGGCTTTGTCCCGGGCCATCGCTTTGGCAGAGGCCGGCCTGGAGCTGCCGGATGCCCAGAGTACGCCCGGACCTCAGCAGGTTGCCAAACAGGCGAACCGGTTGGCTCTGTCTTCGTTTCTGGCCCGGTGTTGCATCGAGCGAATCCTGGGTCTGGACGCGTCGGTGCCGTCGCGCACGGCGCTGCTGGCCAAGGCGCAGGCAGCGGTGCATGAGATCGAGCAGATTCGCGGCAGCGGCGAGAATCCGCAGGTGGTGATGTGGCAGGGGATGCTGGACCTGGCCCGCGGCGATACCGGCAAGGCGGTCCGCACTCTCTACGCGGCCTACGAGCAGCTTACGGCGTCCAGCTCGGAGGAGAGAGACGCCTTCTTGTCCTACACCCTGGCCAACGTGTTCAGGGCAACGACGGAGATTGGGGCCGTCATCGAGTTTCTGGGATCGGCCCTTGATTCAGGCATCGTGGACACCAAGCCGCAAGCCTTGTTGGACTACGCGGATGTCCTGTTGGAAGTACGATCCTGCGAAGGCGCGTTAAGCGCCGTCAACAACTATGAGGAACGCTTCGGCGCCAGCGCGCGAAGCAGAACGCTGCGCCTTAAAACGTTGATTGCGGCCGGACACGTCACCGAGGCCGAGGAGGTCATCACGACTCTTGCGCCGCACGATCCGAATACGCTGCGCCTTCGTCTGGGTCTTTGGGACGCCAAGGCGGCGCAGCTTGGCAGGGCGATCCGACAGGAGCAGTCCGAGGCGGGTGCCGGGCTCACACCGGAACCGTCTGGTGTCGCGTCAGAGGACCGACGGCAGTCCGTACAAGCGTTGAAAATTGAGTTAGCGGACTATCGTCGGCGCGAGGCGGAGGCGATGGAACGTCTGTTGCAGATCGATCCCGACGCGGTGACGGCCGACGATCTGGCGGGGCTGTGTGAAGCATTGATCGACCAGGGCGATAGCGCCCGGGCCGAACGGCTCGTGCGTCCGTTCTTGCAACATTCGCCGAGCGAGCTTACGGCCTTGTTCTATCAGGGGCTGCTGTCCGAGCCCGAGCCCGCGGGCGTTTCCCAAGAGCGGCGCGCTCGGATTCGAGAAGAGGCGATAGGCCGCATTGAGCAGCCTCTGATGCGTGCGGTGGAGTTGGGGTTTTTCTATCAACAGAGGGAGCAGCCGGCGAAGGCCATCGCCCAATGGCGCCAGGTGCTGGAGACCACGGCCTCCGAGGACGCTCCACAAGAGCCGCTGTACCTGCGGACCGAGGCTTTGAGTTCACGGCAAGTGGCGGCGGGCAATCTGTTTGATCTGGCCCGCGCGCAGGAGGATTGGCAGCTTGCCGAGGAACTCGTCGAGCTTGCCGGGAAGGACAACCTGGATGATTGCGGGGGCCGTCTCTTTGCCGGTCGTCTGGCGTTTGCCAGGGGAAAGAACAAGGAGGCGCTGGCGCACTTGAATGATTGTCTGGAGCAGCGGCCGGTCTTCTCCTACGCGTACATGTTCCGAGGAAACATTCAGGCGGCACTGGGCAACGCGCATGCCTGCGTGGAGGACCTGTCGCGAGCGGCGACGTTGAATCCCACCGAGCCACTGGTCGCCAAGGCCCTGGCAAACGCGCTGTATACACGTGACAAGAAGTTGGGTGACAGTGGGTCTTCCGAACAGAAGCTCCAGACGCGGCGCGCGCTGGAGCGGGCGGTCGGCCTGAATCCGCGCGACACGGTTCTGCTGGACGTATACGCGGACTATATTACGGCCAGTGAACCTCTCAAAGCACTGGCGTTGCGCCAAACGGTCCAGGGGCGCGTGCCGAGCCTTACGAATGCCGTGAAGCTGGGAAGACTGGCGACACAGATTGCCGTGAGAGAAGGGGATCCGGAAAGGAAGGCCGCATTTTTTGCGCTCGCTGAATCCGCCCTGGCGCAAGCGCGGCAAATGGAGCCGGACAATCAGTTCATGCTGGAGAATTACGCCGAGTACTATCGGGCGCGGGGGCAGGAGGAAAAAGCCGGCCAATTGTTGGCGGAATCCCGCGACGATCAGCTTCTCTGGCGTCACTATTTCCACGTGGGACGGTATGCCGAGGCGCGGGAGCTGCTGCACCGGATGTACGGCGACGAGGCCAGCCGGGTGGATGCTCTCAAGGGTCTCGTTCTCGTCGCGGAAGAGACGGGCGATCGGGAAGGCGTGCAAAAGCACTCCGAGGAACTGCTGTCTCGCCAAGACAATATGCTCAACCGCCTGGCCCAGATTCGCGCGTACCTGGACGTGGGTCTGGTGGCGGAGGCGGAACAGAAACTCCAAGGCTTCAAGGAACGGCATCCCAACGAGCCGCGCCTGCTGTTGATGGAGGCGCTGCTGGCCAAGCGGCAGGGACAACTTCAGCGGGCGTATGATCTGACAAATCAGAATCTCCAGCGCGATGAGAATAGCGCGACCGCCTGGCGTCTGCGGGGACAGATCTGCCTGTTGATGGGCGATTACGATCAGGCGGTCCTCGATTTTCGCAAGAGCCGGGTGCTGGAGGACGATCCTGTCACGACGGTGGCGCTGGCGGAGGCGTACATGTGGGCCGGCAGAGACGAAGAGGCGATCACCGAGTTGCGCAGCGCTCTGGCCCGGGTGGGCACGCCCCCCGAAGCCGGATCGCTGCTGGAAAGCATTTATCGGCGGCTGGGGCGCACCGAAGCGCGTAGACGGCTCTACACCGAGATGCTCGGGTGGTTTCCTGACAACGTGGAGTGGCTCAGCCGGGCAGGCCGTTTTGCCATCGACCAGGGCGAGTATGGCAGAGCCGAAGAGCTGTACGAGAAGGCGTATCGGCTCAAGCGGGAAGACGCGTCCGGCGACGCGCAAATGACGCGCGATCTCGAGCAGACGGCAGCCCTCGACGGCTACTTGCAGGCGTTGGTTTTGGCGGCGGGCGAGCCGGAGGCGGGAGCCGGTGCCTGGCGACCCGAGAAGCTGGACCGGGTGTTTGAGGTGGGCCGAGAATACGCCGACGGCCCTCATGCCGCGGTGGCCTTCTATCACATGGCGGCCGCGAAGAACAAGCTGGGAGACGCGGAGGCGGCCGCCGACTACAGCCGAAGAGCGATGGACAAGGCTTGGCAGAACGAGCAGGTCGCGGTGGAGGTTCTCATGCGTCTGTATCTTCTTATGGGGGCCGATAAGGTCTCCGGGTACTGCCGCGAGAGGCTCGCGGTCGAACCGAATTCGCTGGCAGCCAACCTGACCATGTTCAACCTGGCCAAGATTGAGCGCCGGTATCACGATGCGGTCGGTTATGTCGACAGGTGTATCGAGTTGTGCGACCCGCAGACGCCGAAAGCAATGGCGTACACGGTCAGGAAGGCCCAGGTGCTCACGGCGGCCTACGAGCAAACTTCCGATAATGCGTATCTCGATAAGGCCATTGCCGTGTACGAAAGTCTGCGGCAGAAAATGCCGAAGAATAGCAGTGTTTTGAATAACCTGGCCTACATGCTGGCTCAGAGTCGTCGAAATTTGTCGGAGGCGCTGCAGTACGCCAAGAGCGCCGTCGAACAGGAGCCGGATAACGCCAATTTTCTGGATACGTATGGGTACGTGTTGCACAGAAACGGCAAGAACAAGGAGGCGGCGCAGTCTCTGACGGCGGCCATTCAGCAGTATGAAATCGGAGGCGCGGCCCCGGCGGAGGTGTACGAGCATTTGGGTAGGGTTCATGAAGCACTGGGAGAAGACGCGCGGGCGCTGGTCGCCTACAAACGTGCCCTGGAGGCCGGGGGCGCCGCGCTGTCCGAGAGCGTCAAGCAGCGGCTGCAGGCGGCCATCGACCGAATGGAGCCCTGAGGGTGATATGGCTGGGCATCCGGAGAGCTTTCGGTCTCCGTCGATGCTGATCGGAGAGTGACATGGTAAAGAAACGGCCGACGGTTTCAGGTACGGCGCCGCGACCTTCCGGGGGACCCGCTTCGCGAGCTGCGGCGCTGACGCCGAAGGAAGTTTTGGGCATGCTCCGTCGGCACGTCTGGCTGGTCCTTTTCCTGACCGTTCTGGGTGCAGCGGGCGGAGCCGGCGGGTGGATTCTGATCCGGCGCTATGCCCCATCGTACCGCGCCGAGACGATCATCGAAGTTCTGCCGCCGGTCGAGACGGACCCCATGGAGATTGTCACCACCCAGGTTCAGCCCGACCTCCAATACGGTCACCGCGTGTCGTTGGCCCAACTGATGAAGCGCCAGAGCAATCTCCAGGAGTTGCTTCGTCGTGACAAGGTGCGGACCACCAAATGGTTCCGCGACATGGACGGAGACGTGGCGGAGGCCGTCAAGTCGCTGGAGACCAACCTGACCGTTTTCCCGCACCGGGAGGCCGAACACATCATCGTTTCCATGATCTGCGGCCACCCGCGCGAGGCGGCTCTCATCGTCAATGAGATGGCGAGCCTCTTTGTCAGCGAGCACGGTGAGACCCAGCGAGAGGAAGTCCGCCGGAAGCTGATCGACCTGACGGCTCGTCAAAGTGCCGTGGAGAAAGAGATTGCCGACAGCGACCGAGCGTTGCAGCGGTTGCGGGAGGACACGGGCATAACGGATCTGGAACAGCCCGCCGGGCGCTATTTCCAGCATACCATCACGCTGCGCTTGAACGACCTGGAGTTGCAGGAAAACGAGTTGACCCTGGCGATCAAGCAGTTGCAGGCCGACATTGAGAACCTCGAGGCTCTGGCCGAAGGTCCCATTACCGAGCAAATCGAGCACGCCATCGAAAACGATCCGGTGATGGTGTCGCTGGCGCAGCAATTGGCGCTGCTGGAGGGCCAGCTTTCGGGGCGGCTCACGAAGTTCGGCGAAAACCACCGGGAGATACGGCAGACACAGGAACTGATTGCCGAGATCAAGGAGCGGCGGCGTCAGCGCAAAGAAGAAATCGCCGAGCAGACGCGACGCGCCAATCTGCTCAACGCACGCGACAGTCTCCGCGTTCTGAAGCAGCGATTGGCCGAACTGCAGCGGTTGCGAAGCGAGGCCCTGGAGAAACAGAAGGCCCTGGACGAGGCGCGGGCGCAGTACGACCAGCGGCTCCAGGTTCGGGAGGAGCGCACCGAGACGCTCAACGAGATCAAGACGCAGATTGAGAAGCTTAGAATCATGCTGGATTCGCCCGATACGCCGAAGGTCAAGCTGCTCGGGCCGGCGCCGGAGCCGTTGGAAATGGTCATCTCGCGGCACTTTTTGGTCTGGATTCCGGGCGGCACCATGCTCGGGTTGTTGTTCGGGCTGTCTTTGGGCTTTCTCATCGAAATGCTGAACGATCTGGTGCGAACGCCGCGCGACGTGAGACGATTCCTGCGTGTGGCGCTGCTTGGCTTGATCCCTGATGCCGATGAGGACCGTGCGGCCGATCGCATCGACCTTTGTCACGTGGTGGAAGAAGCGCCGTACTCGTTGTTAGGTGAGTCGTACCGGCGCTGTCGGACGAATCTCGATCTGGCCGGCGGGGCCGCGACCAAGAGCCTGCTGATTGCCAGCGGCGATGCCGGTGACGGCAAAACCTCGCTCGCCTGCAACCTGGCCGCCGCCTTCGTGGCGAAATACGAGAAAGTCTTGTTGATTGATGCGAATCTGCGTCAGCCGGGCCTGCATCTGGCGTTTCCGCGTACCGAAGCGGATGCGGCGGCGGGGCATCGATTTGGCCTGACGAGCGTCCTGACGGGGCAGTGCGACGCCGGCGAGGCCATTCGGCCCGGCACGCTTGACGGACTGGACTTGATCTATGCCGGTCCGCCGGCGCCGGCGCCGGCGGAACTGCTGGCCAGCCGGCGTATGCGGGAGTTGATCGAGAGTGTGGCCCAC
>Ga0180431_10009591_pt1 | contig 10894 bp, 10 predicted proteins | sample SS_ome_11_FD_132459 | JGI IMG/M metagenome (GOLD analysis project Ga0180431, IMG submission 132459) | Hypersaline lake sediment archaeal communities from the Salton Sea, California, USA - SS_1_MS_1 metaG | ecosystem: Environmental > Aquatic > Non-marine Saline and Alkaline > Hypersaline >...
CGCTGGCCGGCATCATGGGCGGCGAGGCATCCGGCTGCGACGAGACCACCACCGACGTGCTGATCGAGTCGGCCCTGTGGGACGACATCACCATCGCCCGGACCGGGCGGCGGCTGGGCGTGTCGTCAGACGCGCGCCACCGTTTCGAGCGCGGCGTCGACCCGGCCTTCATGGTCCCGGGGCTGGAACTGGCCACGCACATGGTGATGGACATCTGCGGTGGCACGCCCACCGACATCGTGGTGGCGGGCGAGGTACCCGAACCGCGGACCGTGGTCGATTTTCCCGTTGCCGAGGTGAAGCGCCTCGCCGGTATCGACCCGTCGCTCGCAGAGGTGGAGGATATTCTCGCACGGCTTGGCTTCGAGACGCTGGCCCACGACAAGAGCGAGGGCCGGCTGGAGGTGCTGGCCCCGACGTGGCGGCCGGACGTGGCGATCAAGGCCGATCTGGTCGAGGAGGTTGTGCGGATGATCGGCGTCGACAAGGTGCCGGTGACGCCGATGCCGCAGCTTGACGGGGTCGCGAAGCCGGTGCTGACGACGCTGCAGACGCGCGTCCGCCGGTCCAGGCGCGCGCTGGCTGCACGCGGGTTCACCGAGGCGGTCACATGGTCGTTCGTACCGCACGAGTGGGCCAACGCGTTCGGCGGCGGCGACAGGTCGGTGCAGCTTGCCAACCCGATCTCGCCCGAACTGTCCGATATGCGGCCGAGCCTGCTCGCCGGTCTGGCCATGTCGGCACAGAAGAACGCCGATCGCGGCCATGGCGACCTTGCCCTGTTCGAGGTCGGGCAGGTGTTCGCCGGCGCAAGGACGGAGGACCAGACCACGTCGGCCGCCGGATTGCGGCGCGGTACCGCCGGGCCACACGGTGCAGGACGCCACTGGTCGAGTCCGGCTCAGGCCGTCGGCGTGTTCGACGTCAAGGCCGATGCGCTCGCCGTGCTCGACGCGCTTGGCGTCAATGCGGCCAACGTCCAGGTGGTAAACGGAGCGCCGGCGTGGTTCCATCCGGGCCGCTCGGGCACGATCCGCCAGGGGCCGAAGAAGATCATCGCCACCTTCGGCGAACTGCACCCGGCCGTCATGGAGGCGCTCGGGCTCGAAGGGCCGCTGGCCGGCTTCGAAGTGACGCTGGAGGCGATTCCGGAACCGCGGGCGAAGGCAACGCGCACCAGGCCGGCGATTGCCCTGTCGCCGTTCCAGCCGGTCAGCCGCGACTTCGCGTTCGTGGTGGAGGACAGCGTGGCCAGCGAAAAGATCGTGCGCGCGGCACGCTCCGCGGACAGGAAACTGATCGCGGGCGTCGACGTGTTCGACGTGTTCGCCGGAGCGTCGCTGGGCGAAGGCCGCAAGTCGGTGGCGATCGACGTGCGGCTCCAGCCGACCGAGGCCACGCTCACCGACGAGGAGATCGAGGCGGTCTCGTCCAGGATCGTCGCTGCCGTGGAGAAGGCGACCGGGGGCACGCTGCGCGCGTGATCGGGCATCACGCGATCCACGGCCACGCCCTTGTCTCGGCCGACGATCGCATCGCCGACGCCGACGGGGCGATGCCGCCCATGCTGTTCGACCCCGTCGACTGGCGCCGCTTCCAGGCGGCGCTCAGTGCATCGGTCGCCGTGGTGCTGGGCCGTCTCGGCCACGAAACCCACCCGAACACGCGCGAACGCAACCGCGTGGTCGTCTCGGCCGGCGCGCGCGGCCTTGAGCGGCGAGCCGACGCCTGGTGGTGGAATCCGGCCGACGTCACGGTCGAGGAGGCGCTGGCTGCCGCCGCGCCAGAGCCCGGCGTCGTGGCGGTGCCGGGCGGCTGTCGCGTGTTCGATCTGTTTCTGACGGTCGGTTACGACCGGTTCGACCTCGCGCGGGCCGCGCAGATCACGCTGCCCGGCGGAGTTCCGGTGTTTTCCGCCGTCGCCGCGGACGGCATCGGCGCGGAAGCGATCCTCGCACGGCACGGTCTCGCGGTCGCCTCCCGCGAGGTGCTTGACGCTGACGCCAGCGTCTCACTGGCGTCATGGCGGCGCGCCGCCAGGGCGTGATCGTCTTCGCCGGCAGCGGCTGCAGGTCCGGGAACGGCGGGCAAGACGACCGCCGGTGGGGCCTCCCACGCCTCGGCATCCCCGCCATGCAGACCCGACTGATCAAACCGGCCGGCATCGTACCTACATGGAATATGGTTCCATGGAGTGCGGAAAATGAGAGAACTCCATCATCGCAATCGACTGATATCCTGGTACATCGGCATCGCCGTCATCATCCCGGCCGTCATCTACGTCGGCTACCTGCTGTTGGCATCGGGCTGCGCGGTTCCGGCCATGTCGGCGCTTCTGGTGCTGTTCGTGATCCCCGTCGTATATCTGGTGCTCATGTACCTGACGCTCACCAGTCAGGAATGACCGCAACAGACAACCATCCGGCGGCGTGCATCAATCACACTGGACACCGCCGTTGATGTCGAGGATTTCGCCGGTGATGAAACCGGCCTTCTCCGACGCAAGAAACGCCACCGCGTGGGCAACCTCGTCCGGCTCGCACCAGCGACGAACGGGAATGGTGGCGAGAAACGCGTCCTCCTGCTCCGGCGTCGCGAACGCTGCCGTCATCATGGGCGAGCGCACGAAGGCCGGCGCGACCGCATTCACCGTCACGCCGGTGGCGGCAAACTCGCGCGCAAGCGAGAGCGTGAGACCGAGCATCGCGGTCTTGGAGATCGAGTAGGCGGTCCCGGCCTTCAGTCCGCCGGAGCGGCCCGCGAACGAACTGACGTTCACCACCCGCCCGTAGCCTGCTTCGGCCATGGCGGGCACCAGCGCCTGTGACATCAGGTAGGCGGATTCGAAATTCATCGTCATGACACGCTGCATGTCGGCGAGCGGCGTCTCGCGGAATTTCGCGTGGGTCACGACGCCCACGTTGTTGATCAGCACATCGACGCCACCGCGATCCGCAACCACGCCGCGGCAACCATCGGCGATCGCGTCGGAATCGCCCATGTCCACGCGCAACGGGGTAAGCGCCGCCCCGTGCCGGTCGGCGAGCGACGCGAGGCCGGCATCGTCGATATCGAAAGCCACGCAATGCAGGCCGTCGCCGATCAGCGCGGCGACGATCTCGCGGCCGATCGTGCCGGCGGCGCCGGTGACGATCGCTGTTCTTTCTGCGCTCATGCGAGCCCTTCCCATCCCTGCGCCAGGTGCGCCTAACCCACCGGATCGTTGTCTGCGAAGACGGATCCGCCTTCCATGAATTCGGGGTATTTGTCCTCCGCTGCCTTGAGGAGGTGATAGATTCGCCGCAGGTGCTCGGTCATGCGTTCGACCGCGGCCGCTTCGTCGCCGGCCGCGATCGCCTCCGTCACCTTCTTGTGCTGCGCAATCACGTGCGCCGGTTCCTGGGTCTGGCGAATGACCAGAAGCCGGTAGCGGTCCCAATGCCGTTTGATCCGCGCGATCTCGTCCCAGACGTCCGGGAGGCCGGCGTGTACTGCGATCAACCGGTGAAAGGCGTCGTCGGAATCGTGAAACGCCTTGTCGTCGCCCAGCTTTGCGTAGAGCTCCTGCAGCGCAAGTTCCCGCTCGAGCGGACCGATCAGGTTCGCGGTCTCACCGGCTGCGACGGCGCGCCGGACGAGGGCGATCTCCAGAGCTTCGCGCATGAACTGCGCCCGCTGAAGGTCACTGGTGCGGAGCGGCGCGACCATGGTGCCGCGCTGCGGGACGATCTCGAGAAAGCCCTCGCTCGCAAGCCGGAGAAACGCTTCGCGCACCGGTGAACGGCTGACACCGGTTTCCTCGGCCACCTGCACCTCGGAAAGCGCCTGACGCGGCTTGAGTTCGAGGGTCAGAATCCGCGAGAGCAGGTCTTCGTAGACCTGATGCGCGAGCTTGCTCTGTCTAGCCGCCACGACCCGGCCTCCGAGACAGCCAGCAGCGGGACCGTGCGTCAATCGGTATGGAACACGTCCTCCATCCTCGCCCACCACTCGCCGTCCTTGCGGGTCTCGAGCGGCGTCTGGCAGGGGCCGCAGACGTCCCACCACCGGCGGGTTTCCGGGTCGGCGGCCATCTTTGCCATGTCGGCGGCGAAATCGTCGCCGTGGTACTCGAAATAGGAGAAGAGGAGGTTCTCCGGCTCCTTCAGGAAAATCGTGTAGTTGCGGATGTTGCAGTCGGCGATCATCTTCAGGACGCTCGGCCACGTATCGGCATGCAGCCGCTTGTACTCGTCGATCATCTCCGGCTTCACGCCGATGACCTGTCCCACACGCTGCATTGTGATCTCTCCCTAGGAGTTGGCCGCCGTATCGAAATCGAGCGCGCCGATCTTCTGTCCGGCGATTGCGTCGGGATCCCACTCGATCCCGAGCCCCGGCGCCGTGCTCGGCCAGGCGCGTCCGTTCTCGATCTTCAGGCCGGTGGTGGTGATGCTGTCGAGCTGCGGGATGTACTCCAGCCACGGTGCGTTCGGGATCGCGCAGACCAGGCTGGCGTGAAGCTCCATGAGGAAGTGCGGGCACACCGGAACGTTGAAGGCCTCCGCCATGTGCGCGACCTTCATCCACGGCGTGATGCCGCCGATGCGCGCCACATCGACCTGGACGATCGAAGCGCCGCCGGTGACGAGATAGTCCTTGAACTGGCTGATGGAGTACATGCTCTCGCCGACCGCGATCGGCACGGTCGTGGATCGCGCCAGCGTCGCGTGGGACAGCACGTCGTCGGCCGGCATCGGCTCCTCGAACCAGCCGATGCCGTTCTCCTCCAGCACGCGGGCGCGGCGCGTCGCCTCGGCGAGCGTGAAGGCCTGGTTGGCGTCGACCATGATTTCATAGGCCGGACCGACGGCTTCGCGCACGGCGGCGAGGCGTTCGCGGTCCTCCGACAGGTGCGGCCGGCCGATCTTGATCTTCGATCCGGCAAACCCCTTCGCCTTTACGTCCAGTGCGTCGGCGATCAGGTCCTCGGTCGGAATGTGCAGCCAACCGCCTTCGGTGGTGTAGACGGGCACGTTGTCCTTGGCGCCACCCAGCATGCGGAACAGCGGGAGCCCGGCCCTGCGGCAGCGCAGGTCCCAGAGTGCGGTATCGATGGCGGCCAGGGCCAGCGACGTGATGGCGCCGACGGCCGTCGCGTGGGTGGAGAACAGCAGACCGCGCCAGATGGCTTCGATATCCTCCGCCTCGCGGCCGACAAGCTGCGGTACCAGCGTTTCCGCCAGCAGCGACATGATCGCCGGACCGCCCTGGCCGATGGTGTAGGTGTAGCCGGTGCCGACCGCGCCGTCGGCGTCGGTGATCCGGACGATCGGCGTCTCCTGGCTGTCGAAGGACTGGATCGCATCGGTGCGCTTCACCTTCGGCGCCAGCGCGACCATGGACAGTTCGACGCGTTCGATTTTCGCCATTGTCTCTCCCGAAGCGTGGCCGTTCAGGCGGCCGCCTCGTCCTCCTGCTGGATCAGTTCCATGATGCCGTGGCTGACATCGTCATAGTCGCGCGTGTTGGCGATCTCGCCCTTCGTGCGGAACCCGCTCATCACCACGATCCGGTCGGCGAGCGCGATCATCTCCGGCATGTCGCTGGTGATCAGCAGGACGGCCGTCCCCCTGTCGGAAAGTTCACGCAGCAACTCGTGCAGATACGCCTTTGTCTTGATGTCGATGCCGACCGTCGGCTCGTCAACGATCAGGACCTCGACCTCGGCCGCCAGCCACTTGGCGACGCTGACCTTCTGCTGATTGCCACCCGAGAGGTTGCCGACGTGCTGCTCCAGCGAGGGGGTGCGAACCTCGAGCTTGCGGATGAAGGGTTCGGTGTGACTGCGCACCGTGCCCCGGGTCAGTAGCGATGCGAAACCGGAGAGCCGGCGCCAGATCGGCATGCCGACGTTCTCCAGCACCGAGTGGATGAGGATCAGCCCCTCTTCCTTGCGGTCCTCGCTGATGTAGCCGATGCGGTAGCGCTCGACCGCCTCGGCGACGCTGGTGATCTTCGCCGCTTCACCATTCACCCGCACCGTACCTGCGGTCACCCTGTCCTTGCCGACAACGGCCTTGGCAAGTTCGCTGCGGCCAGCCCCGACCAGCCCGTAGAGCCCGAGGATTTCGCCCTTGTGGACGGTCAGGCTGACATCGCGGTGACCGAGCGAGGTGGCAACGCCTTCGAGTTCCAGCGCCGGAGCGTTGCCGGCCCTGTCCCGCAGCGTCCAGTCCGGCACCTGCTCGCTGCGCCCGATCATCAGGCGGACGATATCCTGGCGGCCAAGCCCCCCCAGCGAGCGACTTTCGCAGGCGTTGCGTCCGTCGCGCAGCACGGTCACGCGGTCGCAGATCTCCTGCACCTCCTCCAGCTTGTGGCTGACGAAGACGAGGCTGGCGCCATCGTCGCGTAGCCGTCGCAGGATCGCGAACAGCGTGTCGGTCTCGTGGGGCGTGAGCGAGGCGGTCGGCTCGTCGAGCAGCAGGATCTTGGAATCGAGCGACAACGCCTTGGCGATCTCGACCAGCTGCATCTTGGCCACGCTCAGCCGATCGACCGGTGTGGCCGGGTCCTCGTCGATCTCCAGCAGGTCGAGCCAGCGCCGGGCATCGCGATTGAGCTGACCGTAGTCGACCGGGCGGAACGGATGGTCCGACAGGGTCTCCAGAAAGATGTTCTCCGCGACGGAGAAGCGCGGGATCAGATTGCGCTCCTGGTGAACCACGCCGATGCCCTGGGCGATGGCATCGCGCGTCGTGTGCGGTGCGAACGGCGCGCCCGCCAGCGTCATCGTTCCCGAATCGGGCCGATGCACACCCGTCATCGCCTTGATGAGCGTCGACTTGCCGGCGCCGTTCTCGCCCAGCAGCGCATGGATGGAGCCGGCCGTCAGCGACAGCGCGACATCCTGCAGCGCGACGACGCCGGGGAACGTCTTGGTGATGTGCTCGGCGTGGAAGACGACGTTGTCGCTCATGCCGGCCTCGCCGCAGCCGCCGCCTGTCGCTGGGCGTGAACCTCGCGCAGCCGGTTCAGCCCGACCGCCCACAGGATCAGCAGGCCGAGCAGCACCTGGACGAGGAACGGGTCGATGCTGAACACCGCGAGCACCTGGGTGATGATGGCGACGATCACCACGCCGATCAGGGTGCCGGCCACCGAGACGTGCCCGCCCGAAAGCAGCGCACCGCCGATGACCGGTGCGGCGAACGACAGGATCAGCCAGCCATCGCCGATGCTCGGGTTGCCCTGCTGCAGGCGCCCCACGAACATGATGCCGCCGAGCGCGGCCAGCAGACCGGAAATGGCGTGCGCCACGACCACGATCCGCGACACCGAGATGCCCGACAGTTCGGCGGCGTGCGGGTTGCCGCCGACAGCCAGGATTGCCCGCCCCAACGGCAGACGGAACAGCAGGTACCAGAGCAGAACCGTGACCAGCACCGCCGGAATGACGAGCCACGGGAGCGGGCCGAGGAACGTCTCGTTGCCGAGTGTCTTCACGATCTCCGGTATCTGGTAGAACGGCTGCGCTTCGGTGATGCCGAGGTTCATGCCCTTGTAGGCCGACAGCGTGGCAAGGGTAATCACGAACGCGGAGATACCGGTGACGGCGACCAGCACGCCATTGGCGAAACCCGCCAGGAGGCCGATCCCCAGCGCCAGCACCGCCGCGAGCGGCCACGGGATGCCCCAGACCTCCATCATGCCGGCGAACGCGATTGCCGCCAGGCCGCCGATGGCGCCGACGGAAAGGTTCATCTGACCGATCGCGATGATGATCATCTGCGAAAACGCGATCATGGCATTGGCCGAAATCGCGAGCAGCAGGATCTGGACGTTGTAGGGCGAGAGGAAGTTCGGGCTGAACACCGTCACCACAGCGATCCCCGCCACGGTCACGAGAAGCGGACCGAACCAGTCCGTCTGCAGCAGCGTGCGGATCATACGAGCTTCCTCCGGGCGAGATAGCGGCGGCGGGCCATGTCCATCAGGACGGCCGCCAGCAGCAACAGGCCGAGGTAGGTCTGGATCCAGAAGGCACCGACCTGCATGAGCAGGAGACCGCTGTTGAGAAGCGTCACCAGCAGCGCCCCGAGCAGGGTACCGAGCACGGAGATGCGGCCGCCGGTCAGCAGCGTGCCGCCGAGAACGGGGCCGAGAAAAGCCGGCAGCAGCCAGTTCTGGCCGACATCGCCGGCCATTGAAGGGATAGCCGCGCCGTTGCGCGCGACCAGCATGACGCCGGCAACGGCGGCCAGCGCGCCTGACAGCACGTGGCAGTAGGCGATCATCCGGTCGACGCGGATGCCCGACAGTTCCGCCGCTCTGGGGTTGGCGCCGGCGGCAAGCATCTCGCGCCCGAGCGCGGTGAAACGGAACAGGGCGACAAGCAGCACCGCCACCACCACCGAGACGACCAGCAACGGGGAGAGGTAACCCTCGGCCAGCTTCAGGCGACCGAAGCCGGCGAAGGCCGCGTCGATCTCACGGAAGGATTCGGCCTGCGTCAGGAAGATCATGACGCCGTAGAAGATGCTCATCGTGGCGAGCGTGATGATGAAGGAGTGCAGGCCGGTGCGCACGATCAACAGGCCGTTGACGGCGCCGAGCGCGGCACCCATGGCGATACCGCCGAAGATGGCGGGAATCCACGGCAGTCCGAAAGCCTGCATCAGCCAGCCCGCGGTCATGGCCGCACACACGCCGATCGCGCCGACGGACAGGTTGAGACCGCCGGTGATGATGACAACCATCATCGAGAAGCCGATCATGATGTCGATGGCGGCGGTGCGGCCGAGCGCATAGACGCTGAACTTGGACATGAAGGCCGGCGAGATGCCGGTGAAGATCCAGGCGAAGACCAGCACGAGGACGATCAGGCCGAACTCGTTGCTGAGAAGCGCCCGTGCGACCGGGCTCAGCTGGCCGGTTCCGCCGCCGGTTTCGGCTGGCGCACTTGCGTCGATGTCGGCCACGTCAGGTCGATGTCCTTCGGGAAAGGGCCGGGCGGAGCGCGAACGCCCCGCCCGACGCCGCCCCGTCGAGACGGGACGGCCGGGAGGTTACGTACGACGGCTTACTGGCAGTCGAGGTAGGTTTCCTCGAAGGTCGCCATCAGCTCCTCCGTGATCGACTGCATGGACCCGACATAGTTGTCGACATCGTCCACGCCGGCGAACACCGTGCCGGAGTCGATGAACTTGTCGGTCAGCGCGACGCTGCCGAACGGCGCGTCTGCCTTCACCGTGCAGCCCGAGCGCAGACGATCGGCCGCGAAAGAACCGATGTAGCCCTGACCGTAGGGGTTCTGGAGCATCGTGCCGTGGACGAAGCCGTCCTTGATCGCGGCCAGCACCACCTCGTCGTGGTCGATGCCGACCATCTTGATGCGCTTGTCGCCGATGCGGCGAAGCGCGTTGGCGGCCACGACAGCGGGGACCCAGGCGGTCGTGATGATGCCGTCGACCTCGTCGGCGTGGGCGGCGAGGTAGGCGTTGATCTTCTCTTCAGCCGGCTCCGGAGCGTCGATGTCGGCAATCACCTGGATCACCTCGGCGCCACCCTCGTCAGCCGCCTGCTGGACGGCGTCGATGCGAAGCTGGGTGTTCGGATCCACCAGGAAACCGGTGAAGTGAGCGATCTTCGCCCCTTCGCCGAGCTGGCTCAGCAGTTCCTTGGTGCCGAGATAGGCGGAGTTGCCGGTGTCGGTGCCCATGCAGAACACCGCTTCCGACGGGTCCTTGAGGCAGCCGGCAAGCGCCATCACCGGAGCCCCGGTCGAGGCGAGTTCGTCGGCGATCGCCACCGACCCTACGGGATCGCCGGGGAAAACCAGAAACGCGTTGTAGCCCTGGGTAACCAGGCTTTCCAGCATCTGGTTCTGCAGACTGAGCTCCCACTTCTGCGGGATCCGGTAGTCGGCCGCACCGAGGCCGAAGTCGGCGACCGCATCGGCACCGGCCTGCTCCCAGGCGGCGAAGTAGGGATGCGGACCGCCGGGAACCAGGGCGACACGGGTCGACGAATCGGCCCAGGCGAGCGTCGGCAGCAGGGCCGCGGCGACAACCGCGCCGACGGCCTTGTGAGCGAATGTCATGGGTATCTCCTCCACATTAAGGCGCGGCTGCCGTGCGTGCGGCGGCCGCCACCTGACCCGCTCAGCGTAAACTGCCATGGTAGTATGTCAATTGGCTCCGGTGCGGAATTCGCGAGCACGAGCCAGGACTTTTTTTGCACGACAAAAAATGTAGACATTTTCTGACGGCATCTATAGAAAGCCCGGCAAGGCGCTCGGGCACGGGAGGAAGCTTTGGACGAGAACCTGACCGGCTACCCGCTTGGCATCTATCAGGATCCCGACGGAGTGGAGCTTGCTTCGCTCAGCGACCACGCCTTTGCCCACCTGCGCTGGAGGATCCTCAACGGCGAGTTCACCAGCGGAGACAAGGTCAAGGAATCCTCGCTGGCGAAGGAACTCGGCATCAGCCGCGCCACGATCCGGGAAACGACGCGGCGCCTAAGCGGCGCCGGCCTTCTCCAGATCGACGCCCAGCGCGGCGTCTTCGTGCGCACATACTCGATCGAACAGATCCTCGACATCATCGATATCCGCTCCGCGCTCTGCGACCTGACGGCGACGCTCTTCCTTGAGCGGGCGACCTCGGCAGACCGCCGGCGGATCGAGGAGTTGTCCCGGCAGGTGTCCGACACCACGCCGCAGACCTACCGCGACGAGGATTACATCACCGGCCTGCTGTTCAACGAGGCCGTCGTCCGGGGGGCCCACAACGAGCGGCTGTTCGCGCTCTATCACGAGGCCTGGCAGCAGATCCGCGTCTTCAAGCTGCACCTGCTGAAATCGGCGCCGGGGATCTTCGACGTTCATGCCTACAACCGTCAGGTGTTC
>Ga0180431_10009595_pt1 | contig 10888 bp, 11 predicted proteins | sample SS_ome_11_FD_132459 | JGI IMG/M metagenome (GOLD analysis project Ga0180431, IMG submission 132459) | Hypersaline lake sediment archaeal communities from the Salton Sea, California, USA - SS_1_MS_1 metaG | ecosystem: Environmental > Aquatic > Non-marine Saline and Alkaline > Hypersaline >...
ACATTACGTATACGCTGGTATGAGGCGGCTGGAACTGCGTTAGAAGCTCTGGGTAGTCTAAAGGATTTATTCGGATTGAAAGAGCTTGCACCACTATCTGAGGTGATGATTGAAGTCGGAAAATTGCAGCAATGGATCGAGACTGGAACAACCCCGTTGGGTATAGATATGGGCGAAATATTTTCCGCCCTTCGACAGATACTAAATCTAGGTACACTGACATCTGAGACCGAGGTACTTGACGCGTTGAATAAAATCACGCAACGTGCAATTGAGGAGCAGGCAGTTGGAGATGGTTCGGCAATTTCTCAACCTTCACCAACGTCTGAAACAAATTCGGCCACAATGGCCGGTGCAAATGGAGGAATGGAAATGCTTACGACACTGGCCAACAAGTTCCAAGTCAAAGAGACCGAGACTGAGGTTATGGGAGCTGTAGAAGATGCAATAGAACTTCGACGCGAGGTTTCGAAAGAACTGGCGTGTTCGACTAAAAGTTCTGAAATCATCGAGAAGACTGCTGAACTTCGGGCTACCGGAGAGAGACATAATGCACTGCTGACAGCATTGGGTTCTGATGCTGATAACGCAGTGGCAAGGGTCGGCGAATTGCAACTGGCGGCTAAGGAACTGGCCGAGTTGAAGCCCCAGCATGAGACTCTTGAAAAACGTATCGACGAAATCGACAGGAACCAGGCAGAGGCCGATGTAGACCTGGTAATTGCTGCCAACGGATTCGACGCGTCTATTAAAGACGCGTTGCTGCTCCAGCGTCAGCAGGACCCCAAGGTGTTTGCTGATAAATTTCCTGTAGATGCAAATAAGGTCAATTTGACCCAGACTGTTGTTAATAATCAGACAACTGTGGCACCGACTAACACGGGCGCGGCTGCTAATCCAAATGCGATCAATCTGGCAATGTATCCAGGTGCCAACAAGACCGCCCGTGCTATTGCGTATCTGGCATCGCAGAATGCTGATTTCCGCAATACACCATGGGATGACCAATGTAAGGTGGCTCACAACTTCCTAAAGCGGGAAGACGTGATTGACAAATAATTGACCGGGGACCCGGTATATATCTAGTAACAACTAGATAGGAGGACACAATGAGCGAACCGAGACGACGAGATCCAAAATATGTTCCCGGCTATAACGGCACAGGTGGTACGTTGAGCAAAGGGACTCTCGTAAAACTCAACACGACTGGGATTGATGACGAGATAATCGCATCGACAGCAACGAGTGATGCCTATCTGGGAATTCTTCAGAACGACTTGGCAGACGGCGAATACGGTGACGTGCAGGTTGGTGGAATTGGTATAGCTCTCAGTGGGGCAGCTGTCACCAAGGGCAGTCGTGTGATGTTTGGTACGGGTGCCAAGGTAATCACGTGTACGACAGGTTTGACGTTTGCAGGAGTTGCTAGAACAACTGCCAGCGGCGCAGATGAATATATCGAGGTGGACATCGTAACCGGTGGCCCGGTAATGCCGTAAGGGAGGCAAGTCACAATGCAGAACATTATCAAATTCGAGGAAACTCCAATTAACGGCGGCAGGATACAAGCCACATTTAACGGGCAGCGTGTCACATTGGCGCTGACACCGGCAGATGTACACGATCCGTCTGAAATTCCGAACTATCTTGCGGGTTACAAGCCGTTCCCATTCCGGGCTGACGAGGCATCCCCCCCGATCCTGGTGAGCAAGAGCAACGATAAATACCGTAATTTTGCCTCCAATGATGCATTTCGACTTGTCACGGTCGCGAACTCAGACCAGGCCCCCCCGCCGCTCGTCGACCCGTCGAGCAGCTTGACGGAATACAAGACCGTCAATAAATATCTCGGGGCATTTGTGCCGAAGCAGGTAGAGTCCGAGGCTGATAATTTCAGCCCGGTCATGCAGTCTGCAAAGCGTATTAAAGACGCACTGATGCAGATTCGTGAGTCCGAGGTTTGGACGCTGCTAGGGACCAATACCAACTGGGCAGCTACTCAGCGGACGGCTGCTGGTACTGCGTGGGATGCTGCTGGCGGTAATCCTATCCTCGACTTACAGACCGCTATCGAGAAAAGTTTGCAGCAGGTCACGGACGTGTGGATGAACCAGCAGACGGCTCACGCTATGCTGAGGAACGATAACGTTAAGGATCATATGCGGCAGTTCTTCGGAGATTCTGACGTTAGGGCAATAGGTACCTCGATTGCTAACGCCCAGAAACAGGCTGTCGATTTCGCTATCCCTGGTCTGCCGCCGATCCATGTTGTAGCTGGGAAATACCTCAACGAAACGACCAGCACACATGACTATCATCTGGGCAAGGTCGCAGTGTTGACTACCCGTCCTGATAGTGTACCTACTGACGCCGAGAGTATTGCATCCAGTTACACATTCCGTCGTAATGATGGAATGGGAACCGGATACACCGTCCGGCAGTTCTTCGTCGATGGCCTCGGACCACTGGGCGGCGAGATGGTTGTTGTCAGTGTGTCTGACATCGCAGTTATTACCGGTAATACTATCGGCGGTATCATTACCAACGCCCACTCCTAATACCCCCTTCAAAAACACATTGTTTACTGCTGTCATTGACGCCCATGATCCATTGGATTATGCTCCTGAACAGGAGGCATACACATGGCAAAGAAAAAAGATCTATTGAAGATGGCTGCTGATATGGGGCTAGACGTTGATGCTAGTTGGACAAAGAAAGAACTAGAATCTGCAATCGCACAGCACGAGCAGGAACTGTCCCCAGTCCCTGTAGAATCAAACGAGGATGAGGTTACTGACCCGGTCGAGGAAACCCTAGAGGAACCTATTGTAGAGCCTGATATAGTTGATACAGATGTAGTAGTACCACCTGTATTTACACCACCGTCTACAGAAGCACCCAAAGAAGAAAACAAACCTACAACTACAGCGCCGGTAGTTGCTTCAAAGCCAGATACTACACTGTATCGATGTGTCTCTAATCTGACGTATCTCGGGCAGGTCTATACAGTAGATGATACTATCAGCTTACCTGACACGGTCGCAAAACCACATCTGGAACACGGGTCGATTGTACTGGCATCTAATATCGATGCTGATATAGAGCGCAAATCCAAGCTGCCCGCTGGCGAATATGAGTTAGAGTACGGTATTACTCTACGAGGAAAAGCATACGATTTGGGCACAATTGTAACTCTGACGGCAGAGGAGGCAGAACGATTTGATGCACTAAAGGCAATCAAGCCTCGATCATAGCAGGAGGGCAGGATGGCTACCCCCGATTTTCTCACCCAGTCTGACATCCAGGCCAAGGTTGGTTTCGATACTATTCTAGGACTTTTCGATGATGATAATGACGGTGCTATTACCGGGACCGACCTGACACAGATGAACGATGTACTAGCTCAGGCTGAGAATGAAGCGTATAGCCGACTGCTACGAGCATACGATAAGGCATCTATTATCCTACTGGCTAACAATGATCCGGCGCTAAAAGGACATATCGCCTGGATCGCCTTGGAGTTTGCGTCAGAGCGCAGGATGTCATTCCTATCTGGAGATGGAACGGGGGCATACTGGAAGCAGTACGAGCGAGCAATCCAGTATTGTGAACTACTGTCAAAGGGGCAGCAGCGGTCTGCTGGAGAAACTGTTGCCGGTACCACAGATCAAATCGGCGGCACCCTACAACCAACACCTGAAAGCACGTCTACTCGATTTGTATTTGCCCCGGATGATGACAACCCGTCTGGTCATGGCGGATTCTAATAATGCCTGTAGATGTTGACACTAGTGACCTACGGCGGATCTTTGACGAACTAACGAATAACGCCAAAAATGTGCCCATGGGTCTGGTGGCAATGCCGTTTGTATCTGCTGTCGAAACCGAAATACAGACAGAAGGTCAGGGGCAATGGAAGCCTTTTTCTGAAACTACTCTGAGAATGAAACCTCGTAGACGAGGGGGCAAGCTATTACAAGATACGGGACGCCTGGCATCAATTCAGGTCGATGACCAGAATGCTGTAGGTATCGCTATTGTGTTTAGCCCTGCTGACTATGCGTGGAAGCATTCAGATGGTTATAAGAATATCCCTCAACGAGATCCTTTCGATATTGATTTGGGTACTGCCATGGACAAGGCGAGCATGTTGATTGTGCAGGAGATAGTGGCAAGATGACCTCTGCATTACTAGTAAATATAGCGCGAGATCTATCATCGGTAATTCACCCGTTAACGGGTACCCGTGCAACCGGCACAGCTACTATTACTGCCAGCGGCGCAGATGTGGACCTCCCAGTAGGTTCATACTTGGTACCAGTTGTAGAAAATCAATATCGAGATGACCTAGCGTTTAAGACTGACAAGGGCGACAACGCCGACCGGTCTACTACAATTACTAGTACTGGTACAGCAGTCCCGATAACTGCAAACCTGGGAGGTGCGAGATTCAATCTAGCCGACGCTACCAGTCTATATTTAGACCCTGCCGTAGATGGTATAGCAAGTGCTGTCGTCACGGGTGCTATCACAAATGGTGTCAATCCGACATCGCTAGGCTTACAAGATGTTCAAATATTTGAGCGCTTTACTCCCCCTGCTGACAATCTAGATCTCAGCCGTAGTTCTATCCGCAGATTTCCCTCTGCAATGTTAGCCTGGGTAGGTACAGAACCAGCAGACGGCTCTGCGGTATCGCAGACAACACAGGCTACACGAGCCGGTAGAGGACGTGTGATCTATCATGAGATATTTGATTTTTACATTTTTAGTGAGAATCTAAAGAGCGACCATCTGCGTCGTCAGGATGGTTTACGGCTCATTGATGCAGCATCGTTACTGTTTACTAGTAGGCGGTCGTCTGATGACGTAGGTATTAGTAGTCCTGCTGGCGTCCAGGTTCGGCGTAGGTGGAGACATAATTTCGTCAATAGAGATGGATACCAGCGATACTATGCGTATGCGTTAGAACTTGCCATTATGACCACGTTCTGTCGCACCGACACACGTACATATGACGACCTAGCTACGTTTGTAATGAGCATCATTAAGCCGCAGGACCCTGCATTACCCCATCAGGGCGATTATACGGTTGTAGATGAGAATGAGTTTGACAACGGGTAGTTGACCTATTTTTTGAAAACAGGATACGGTGAGCACATGGAAACGAATCCAGAGAAAATTAAATACAGATACTTCTCATCGGTACAAGGTCACATTGTTCCACGTTTTGGAGCGCCGGGGCAATACATTGGAGCCAAGCTAACTCCATCAGGAGAAGAGGTCGCACGCAGTCTATTAGGACCGTCCGGTCAGGGTAGTTTTCTGTGGGGTTGGGATACTACCAAAGTCGTGAGAATATCTGAAAAAGAATTCGTACTCTACGGTCGTGAATATACCAGGGCACTCAAATCCGGTGCGCTGGTACAACGTACTGCCAAAGACTATGACAAATACATAAAGGGCGTTGCCGATACTAACGATGCAGCGCCAGATGATGACAAGCCCAGCAAGCGGGGTGCGTCTAAGGAGCAGACATCATGAGTATTCCATCTGCTGTTGCAGCGTCGACTCTGACGCCTGGCATTTACATAACTGTAGATCTATTGGCTGGGACTGCCAGTCCAGGTACAGGGACGTTGGCAGTGGCTCTCATCGCTACGCAAAGTTCCGGTGGTGACTTAACTGATGATACAGAGGTGCGTGCTATTGGCGGCGAAGCCGATGCTGCAACTGCATTTGGGTCTGGTACTATCGGACACCTGGCCGCTAAACAGATCTATAATAAATACGGCGAGGCCCAGATAGATGTCATTAGCCCGACTGCCGGTGCTGGTACGGCGACCCTCAATATAACATCTGCTGGTGCTCCAACTAGCAACCAGGTGGCAGATGTAGAATTTGCCGGTCGTACCGGTGAGGTCGCTTGGCTAGTCGGTGAGAGTGCAGATGATTTCCGCGATAAGCTTATCGACTGGGTTGTTGAGCGCACGACGGATCTACCGTGTACTGCATCTAGTGGCGGTGCTGGCATTACTCAGGTCGACTCTAAGGTTACTGGTAATGTTGGGAATGATATTCAAGTCAAGGCAAAACTGCGGTATTCCCAAACAGGTACGGAGACACTGACCGGAGCTTTGGTTAATACGCCGCTGGCTGGAGGCACCACCGATCCAGACCTTACAACGGCGCTGACTTACCTCCAGGGCAAGGAATACCACTATATTGTTCCGTGTCTCTCTAATACTGATGTCGCCAATGTTGGTGCTACTAATAATGCCAAGCGCGTCTATACTCATATCTACAATCTGAACACCGGTAAAGACGCCAAGTTACAGCAGAGTATTATCGGCTATAGCGGTTCACTGGCTACCGCACAGGCGAGTACTCAGAATGCCAACTCGTTTAACAACGCAGAATTTTCTGAGTGTATCGAAGGGCTCAGTTTTCTGTCACTTCCAGGCGAGATCGCAGGACGAGAATGTGGTGGACGGCTTGCAGGGGTAGTGCTCGACCCGGCTGTAAATCGCATTGGCGAATATATGGACGGGTTGTACGGAGCCGAGGATAAGATCGCAGATAAGCCGACACAGGCCGAATCTGAGGCTGCACTGGGCGATGGTGTATCGCTACTGTCATACGATGCCCAGGACCGTCCTGTGCTCGTACGGGCTATCACTACGCATAGCAAGGACGCCTCTGGAGGTGCTGACCGTAGACTGCTAGATGTTCAAAATGTAGATGCTGCATATATCATCGCACGAGACCTGCGGACTAATCTTCCGATAGAGTTTGCCAACGCAAAAATCCAAGAAGATTCTGAGGCTGGAGATGACCTTCCGCCCGCTGGCGTAATTGAAGAGCGCGATATAAAGGCTTACATCATACAGCGGCTGCGTTTTTGGCAAAATCAGGGAGTGGTACTGCGACAGTCGCTAGATGATGCCATTACTAACGGAACACTAATCGTGCAGGTAAACGCAACCGACCCGACACAGGTCGACATGGTTGTGCCGTTTGAGATCATACAACCGCTGGCCAAGATGGGTTTAGTTGCCCAGCGCGTACCGAGTTGATAGGAGGCATAGCAAATGGGTACTGAAGTTTTTCCGGTAGGTACGATTGCCATGGGTAGCGGTGACTTGCTCGACGTGTACAATGTCGACCTGACAATCACGTCGAATAAAAAGCAGATCAGCACTATTCGTAAGCCTGGAGCTGGTATATTTAAAGGCGTCGAAGAATGCACTGTGACCTTCTCATCTAAAATCGGGGAGAATGGCGAGGAGTTGGACTATTTGGAGATGGTCAAGAAGAATCAGATCACATCCCTGCGACTGAAGATCCCGAACCGTACTATGACCATCGAAGGCGGCTATTCAGAGACGAAGATCACAACTAGTCTCGATGATGCCATTGACCTACAGGCAACATTTGTAGGACACGTAGTCGACTAACAATCTCAGTTAGGAGGCCAGTATGACGGACGAGACTCAGCCGCATATCGCCGAACAGCTCTATAATCAATCCTGGGAAGACCTGGAAGTACTAGAGCACAATGACCGTTTGTTGTTCCCTTCTAAAATATATAAGCGAAACAAAGACGGGAGTATCAAGGGTATTGATGTTCTGCTACAGGCCCCGAGAGAAGCGGACTTCCGCAAAGCACGTGTTTTAGCTCGCAATGCCTGCTTGAAAGAAAAACTAGACCTAGATCGAGATAAAAATTTAATCGAGCAATATGAGACAACCTGCTTGTTGCATCTCTGTATTCGTAACCCGTCATCACCATATGAACCGCTGGCATACAACCCAGAGGAATTAGAGCAGCAATATGAAATGACGTCGTTAGAGAGTGCGTATGACAAAATTTGTCGTGTTCGTGATTTGTCAGACCCCCGTCCCTCCGAACTGAGTGAGATGGATTGCTGGACCCTAGTGACAGCAATAGCGACTGCGAGGAACGCGCTCCCTTTAACCGCATACGCGCCGGATTCGCAGAGTATCTTTATGCTGTTTATGGTCGACCAGCTATTCAACTCACCGGCATACAGGTCATTCTTGGAGTCGCAAGAGGTATCGATGCAGGAGCAATCCCCGTCGAGCGATTCCATCGAGCCATAATTGGTATTAAAATAGACGAATTTGGAGACGGTCTAACCGAGACTGTCTTGACGGATTATTTCAGGTCGCGCACGCTAGGGCAGGAGGCAAAAAAATAATCAATGGGAAGCCGTGCTGCCAATATCAAAATAAAGCTATCCTCGGGTGCCTTCACGGGTGAGTTGCGACGTACAGAACAAAAGGTGAAAGCCAGCGGCAAGCGCATGGGCAAATCCCTGGGTCGCGAGATGGATGCGGGGTTAATGCGTGGCCAGCGAGCATTGGCTAACATGGGTAAGTCACTAGGTCGCATGATCAAACAGGCTGGAACTATCGGCGCAGCGTTTGCGACTGGTGCGTTGGTCAAAGACTCTTTAGATGTTCATAAGTCTTTTCAGGATATATCATTCCTCCTGTCTCGGATACCTGCACAGGCAATGTCATGGCAGGAGGTACAGACATTAGTTACTGCCGCTGCCAACGATACAACGCGTACTACAAAGGAAATGGCCGGTGCATTTGAACAGGTCTACAAAGCAACAGGAGATCTGAAATACTCAAAAGAGATCTTGAACGCTATAGGTCGTACAGCAACAGCGTCAGGAAAACCTATTGAGCAGATAGCCCAGGTTGCTGAGATGGTACGACGTAAATGGAAAGTCACTGGCAAGGCAGCTGAGGATGCTATCGCTCAATTCGTCGAGAAGGCAGATAAGGGCGGACTATCATTAGACCAACTTTCGTCCCGACTAGATGCTGTTGCGGGTGAGGCTTCCGAACTCGGAATGGACGTCAGCGAGTTACTAGGCACAATTACACAGTTAGACGCAACCATGGGCGCTATGGCACCTCGTGGGATGAAGACTCTATTACAGTATATAAAAGAGGGGGCGACACAAACACAGCGTTTGGAGAAGGCTGGTCGATTTAAGTTCGAGCCAAACATGGACGCGCTAGACCGCATTCGGATGATCGTCAAATCTCCGAAGGCTCATAAGGAGGCTCTGGAGGTCTTCACCGAGACAAGTCGTACTGCGTTTGATGAACTTCGAAAGCCGTTTACTGAAACATTAGAGGCAGCTAGAAAAGCCGGAATGACTGAAGAGGTAGCGCAAAAGAAGGCACTTGCGGCCTATGATGAAATGGTCCGACAAATACGTAAGACCGAAATGACTGCGGCTGACATAGACAGACTGTACGAACAACGCATAGAGAGTGACCCGTCAATTAAGATCCGACAGGCTCTAAACAAAGTACGTGATGCTTTTGCCCAGCCCAAAATGTTAGACGCTATTGGGAAATTGGCAGACAAATTACCGTCGCTGGCCAAAGTTGTTGCTGATGTAGTCAGCTTTATAGCCGATAGTCCACTAATGGCAGCTGGAGTAGGATTAGGATTGCGTGCTGGTGTACCAATGCTTATGGGCGGTTTTGGGGGCGCAGGGTCTGCCGGTGGTGCTGTGGCAACACAAGGTACATCTAGAGCACTAGGTAATGTTGGTAGGGCTTCAGCGGGCGCGAAAACCAATATTAGAAAGATGGGAACTGCTGCTGGTAATGTTGTAGGCAAATTGGCTGGGGTTGCGTCTTTAGGTTACACATTAGGAAAACTAGCAGAGAGTTACATAGAAAAAGAATCGGAAGAAGTAGATAAGAGACAAGCTCGTCAGGCCAAGAGTGTAGAAGCCTATACACAGGCAATCCGAACAGACGCGAAAGGTGTTGGCACTAGTGTAGAAGAAAAAATTAAGGCAATGGAAGTTATTTCCAAAGCAGAAAAAGGAGCCATTGGAGACATTAGAAAAACTTCTCCTCTTGAATATTTACAACAAAGTATTGAAGCGCATATGGGGCAACGTTCTTTTGCTGATGTGGGCGTAGACTTGTTAGCTCAAAAAGAACGGCAAGACCACGCTAGGCGTATCGCAGAGCTAGATAGAAAAATTATGGAACAGATTATAGCTCGAAAGGATGCTGAAGTTAGTGCTGCTAAAGACGCAAAAGAAGTAGCTGACGCTTGGGGTAGAGCAGCTGATGCTTTTAAAGATGCCTCTAAAGCTCATGGCGCGGGTGTGACAAAAAAAGGCAAAGCCGCTGTATCAAGGGGGAATCGCAGATTGCCCCCTTCGGTTCCTGGCTCTGAACCCATAGAAGGTTAATTATGCCCATCGAAGATACTTCACTACGGAAAAATTTTCGCACTGTAGACCCCGGTATCGAGGAAATATTCCAGCAGTATCCAGTCGCCCAGTGGACTGCTGATGGTGGTGAGCCGATAGCATTTCCGGTTGTGCGTATACAGGAATCTGGAGGAAATAGGATAGTTGTACGTGAGCGACCTTTTCGAGACGGCGCTAAACTCGATGATACGGGTACTAGCCCGACTGAATGGTCAATGACAGTGCTGTTCGAAAACACACTATCGGAATCTAGTAACGCCGAGCCAGACCTATCAGCGATCAACGGTGTACCTCTATATCCTGATGTGCTGAATGCACTAATAGAATCGTTCCGTACTCACGAGACAGGTGACCTAGTAGTCCCTACACGGGGTGCTGTTAGAGCTAGATGCCAGAGTTATTCTCGTTCGGAAAATGCGACAGAGCGTGATTGTGCAACGCTAGAAGTAACATTTTTGGAAGATAATGAGGATAATGTAGATGCCCAGAGTTTTACTGCGCCGTCTGCTGCCGGTAGTGCCGGTTACATAGCAGCACAGACAGAATTTGATGAGCAGTCTGAGGGCATGTTTGACCTCGATATTCAGGATCTAAACATGGCTATG
>Ga0180431_10009597_pt1 | contig 10888 bp, 10 predicted proteins | sample SS_ome_11_FD_132459 | JGI IMG/M metagenome (GOLD analysis project Ga0180431, IMG submission 132459) | Hypersaline lake sediment archaeal communities from the Salton Sea, California, USA - SS_1_MS_1 metaG | ecosystem: Environmental > Aquatic > Non-marine Saline and Alkaline > Hypersaline >...
ATTCGAACCAACGACCCTGGGCTTATGAATCCCATGCTCTAACCAGCTGAGCTACGCCGCCAAAACGCGGACAATCTATATCAAATCGACGCGATTTGCAAGGGAATTTGTTTATTTTAAGAATCTCCATCGTAAATTTGAATCCTGGATAGGTCAGGCGAGTTTTTTTGTTTTGACCCCGCTTGCCATTTGAGCTATTGTAGGGTCCAAAGCCCAAAATAAGGATCACGAAAATGTGGATTTATCCGGTTACTATTTCCTGTGTGGTTGTCATCGCCGTTCTGGCCTATATTATCGGTAAAAAACGCGCCTCGGCAACGACGACAGAGTCTAAGACCACGACATTTCTCATTCGGTCCATTCAGGCCATTGCGGAACTGGCGGTCCTAGAGTACATCACGGAAGGCGTGGCGGAGATCAAGGAAAAGAAGACCAATCTGATTACCGTCCGCTGGAAAAGAGGTCTTTTACGCTACACGGCCAAGCTCAAAATCGGCTTCGACCTGGACCGGTTGGATTACAGGATCGACGATGCGCATCATACGATCCGCATTTCGCTGCCGTGCCCGAGGATCTTAAGCTGCGAAATCTACAACAGGAAATTCTATAAGCTGCCGCTGGAAAAGGCGGAAAACGTCCCCTGGAAGGTTGACATCATACAGGATTTCAGCTCGGATGAGGTGCTTTCTCTTGACGATGAAGCCAGAGATAGTGCCCTCAAAAATGTGAATGAATTCTACGTCCTGGATCTGCTTCGGGACAAAACCAAGCTCGCCTTTAAGAAGATTTTCTCTCTGTCTTATCCGGATTATCAGACCGATATTTCCATCTTAACCGAATCCGATGCCGGCATCGCCGGTGAGCTTCCGCCGGGAGCTGTTTCTGAGAATGAGACATCCGGTTCAAAAAAATAGCGGCATGAAATCCGAATAGCTAAATCCTAAATCCGGAACACTATGTTGGAAAAAGGGCTGGTTCAGATTTATACGGGGAACGGCAAAGGCAAGACAACGGCGGCGTTTGGCCTGGCTCTGCGGGCCGCCGGCCGGGGGAACAAGGTTCTGATCTATCAATTTCTCAAGCCTTCGTATCTCGATATCGGCGAGCGTTTCGCGGTCCGGCTGGGAGCGGTTGATGTCAAAGTGGAAGCACTCGATGTGCCCTGGGATATGGCCCAATCTTTTCAGGATGAAAAAGCTGTTGCTCAAATGCAGGCGGCCATCGGTAACGTTCTTGACGAAATCGCCCGGATGGCGGAGCGGCGAGATTACGACGTGCTGATCCTCGATGAGATTGTATTTTGTCTTTCCAGAGGTCTGGCGGCACTCGGTGATATCCGAAGGGTGCTTGACAGAAGAGATCCTTATGTTGAAATTATCATGACCGGACGAGGCGCCCCGGCAGAATTGATTGAATGGGCCGATTTGGCGACGGAAATGAAGAATATCAAACATCCGTTTGACAGCGGTCAGCCCGCAAGGAAGGGCATCGATTATTGAGTCGTTCGCAGCGCGGGCGTCTCGCCCTTGAGTGTCGCGGGCGTCCCGCCCGCGTTCTGCAGGAAAAGGAATTTTGCTATGAGTCAAAACGTTGCCGTGATTATTTGTGCCGCGGGGGCCAGCAGCCGATTCGGCGGAACCCGGAAGAAGGCATTTGTCGATGTGGCCGGGCGGGCGGTTTTTTTGCGAAGCGTCGAGCACTTTGCCGATCGCGAGGATGTTAAGCAGGTTCTGTTGGGCATCGCGGCCGAGGATGAAGAGCTTGTGAGCGTCAAATGGGGCCCGAACCTGAAATTCTTCAACGTGGATGTCTTTATGGGCGGTTCCGAGCGATTCGATACCATCATTAGCGGTCTCGATCTTGTCAAGAGCGACATCGAGCTTGTGGCCGTCCACGACGCCTGCCGGTGTTGTATCACTAAGGACATCATCGACGCCACATTCGCTGCTGCGGCCTCGAACGGTGCGGCCGTCCCGGCCTGTCCCGTCACGGCGACGATCAAGCAAGTCAAAGATACCACGATAGAGCGAACCGTTGACAGGGCCGGTCTCTATGAAGCTCAAACGCCTCAGGTCTTCGACGCCGATTTACTCAGAAAGGCATACGAAAACCTCAAAAACCTTGATAAGAGTAAAATCAGCGATGATTCGCAGTTGGTCGAGGCATTGGGCCACAAGGTGGCCATCGTGGAAGCGGACTGTTCGAACATCAAGATTACCCATAAAAGTGACATCGCCGTCGCGGAGGCGATTCTCAAATCCCGCCCGAAGCCTATTCCTGAAGGCCCCTCAGGGGCCTTTGCCGAAGCCCAATGGTGAAAGGATAATTTTCAATGGATTGTTTAGATAGAAAAGAAGGAGACTTTGAATGAGAAAAGGAACTTGTTGGCAGTTAGGTATTGTTTTATTCGTATTGATTGTTACGGCTGGAGGGTGTAACGGATTGGCCGGCATAGGCGGTAAGATGCCGGTTGTGTTCAAGGCGGACTTTGAGGATAGTCGTCTGGATGAATGGAAACCGACCGATTCGGCCGCATGGCGCATCGAAGATGGGCACGGCGGCAACGTCCTGGCCCTTCACCAACAAAGTAACTATAAGCCGGACGTGCGTTCGCCCGTTAATATCAATCTCATTGAGGACGTGGTCGTGACCGACTTCGACCTGGAATTGAAGATGCACTCGACGACGAAAGACTACGGCCACCGTGATATGTGCCTGTTCTTCGGGTATCAGGATTCATCGCACTTCTACTACGTGCATATCGCCAATAAGTCGGATGCCCATGCGAATTCCATTTTCATTGTCAACGGCGAGCCGCGAGTCTCGATTGCACAAACCCGGACCGAGGGAACGAAGTGGGACGAGAACTGGCATACGGTTCGTCTGGTGCGGGATGTGGAGAGCGGTACGATCGACGTTTTCTTCGACGATAAAGCCGAACCGATTATGACCGCGGTCGATCATCACTTCACATGGGGCAAGGTCGGCGTCGGCTCGTTCGACGATACGGGGCAATTCGACGATATCCGTCTCGCAGGTCGAAAGAAGTAATCCATGGAACAATCGTAGTCTGGGGTTGAAAACAGGTGAAAAAAGGAAACGCCGAGTAACCGGCCGCCACCCGGCGTTTTCCGGAGGGGAGAAAAAAACGTTTTTTAAAACGTGTCTCAAATATCGACCAGAGGGCCGTGCTACTTTAATTCGCTTGATAATAAATAAACCCATGGTGCTCATGGGGTTTCATCGGCCCCGTCAATAAGATATGAAAAGCCATCTATTTAGCGTTTTTGGAAGGTGGCCCGGGGAGGAATTTTATTTACGTTTTCCCCCTTGATTCTTGTTCACGGCCGTTGTTATAATCCTTGGAAAATAACCATAGGTGTCAACTTGGAGAAACAAACATGGTGCAGAAGCAAAAAATAACACGACGAGAGCTCTTGAGGAGTTCGGCAATGACGGCTGGGACGTTGGCCTTAACCGGTGCGATCGTTCCTTTGGCTCAAGCGAGAGGCAGCGATACGATGCGCGTCGGCGTAATCGGTTGCGGCGGCAGGGGCTCCGGCGCAGCGCGAAACTGTGTCGAATCCTCTTCGGGCGTGGAGATCGTCGCCCTGGCCGATACGTTCGAAGATCGCCTTCAGGGTTTGAAAAAACAATTCAAAGTTCCCAACGACCGCTGCTTCGTCGGCCTTGATGCGTACAAGAAGCTGTTGGCGCTGGATGATATCAACCTGGTCATCCTGGGCACGCCGCCAGGCTTTCGGCCGAAACAATTCGCCGAAGCGATTAGACGCGGCAAGAACGTCTTCATGGAGAAACCCGTCGCCACGTGCCCGGCGGGGATTAAAATGATCATTGAAGCGTCAGAACTGGCTTCGCAGAAGGGTTTGGCCGTCGTGGCGGGCACACAGCGCCGTCACCAGCAGGCGTACGTGGAAACGATGAAACACATCCATGACGGAGCGATCGGCGATCTCGTTTCCGCCCAGTGTTACTGGAACATGGGAGCGCTTTGGGTGGATCGAGCCAAGACGAACTGGGAGAACTACAAAAGCGGCAAGTGGTCGGATGTGGAATGGCAAATTCGCAACTGGCTGTTTACCAAATGGCTCTCCGGCGACCATATTTGCGAGCAGCACGTACATAATATCGACATTATCAACTGGGCGTTCGACGCGATTCCCGAACAGGTTCACGGCCAGGGCGGCCGGCAGTATCGCACGGAGCCTCAATACGGCAACATCTTCGATCACTTCGGCATCGAGTTTTTCTACCCCGGCGATGTGCGAACCATCAGCATGTGCCGCCAGATCGACGGCACGGCGGGCAACGTCAGCGAACGCGTCGTCGGAACGAAAGGCTCGGCGTACATGGACAGCTCCGGCAATTGCAAGATTGAGGGCGAGAACGCGTGGGCTTACAACGGTCCCACTCCGAACCCGTATGTTGTGGAACATGCGGACCTGATTAAGAGCATTCGCAGCGGCAATCCCCTCAACGAGGGCAAACGGATCGCCGAGAGCACGCTCTGCGCGATCATGGGCCGCGAGTCGGCCTACTCCCGCCAGCAGTTCAATACGAAATGGTTCATGAGCCGATGTACGTTGGATTTATTGCCGCCCGACGATTTGAAACTGAGCGATTCCAAAGAGTTGCCTCCGTTTGCGATTCCGGGTAAGTACCAAATGCCCGGTTGGGTGCAGCCCAGTCGCGGAAGAAGGCGGGGCTAATTTGCTAACGAGCAGCTCGCTGGATATGAAAGATAAGACTCAGAAAACAAACATAGGAGATTCATAATATGAGAGCGTCAGAGAAAGACAAAGATAAATCCAAAAAGCACACGACCGCAACCGTTGGCGCTGCGGCGCTGGCTGGTTCGGTCGCCCATGTGGCCCATGCACGAGGATCGGGCAAAATCAAGGTCGGCTTGCTCGGTTGCGGCGGACGCGGCAACGGGGCCCTGCGCCAGAACCTGAACGCCGATCCGGGGATCGAAGTCATTGCCCTGGCGGACTTGTTCGAGAACCAGGTTCGACGGACGCGGGAAAGGCTCTTAAAAGAAGATAAATATAGAGGTCGCGTGAAGATCGACGACGATCACCTCTTCTGGGGCTTCGATTGCCATGAGAAGATCGCTCAGTGCGAGGCGGACCTTTTGGTGATGGCGACGGCGCCGGCTTTTCGCAGTCGGCAGATGATGGCCGCGATCAAGGCCGGAAAGCACATTTTCACCGAAAAGCCTGTGGCCACGGACGTCGCCGGCTGCCGGGGCGTTATGGAAGCCTCGAAGCTGGCCAGGGAAAAAGGACTGGCCATCGTCTGCGGGACGCAGCGCCGGCACGAGTTTAGCCGCGTGGAACTGATGAAGCGAATCCACGACGGTCAAATCGGCGAGTTAGCCGGCGGCCAGTGTTACTGGTACGGCGGCGGCATCTGGTTCCGCGGCTATCAGGAAGGTATGAGCGAATTGGAGTGGCAATGCTACAACTGGTATCATTTCAATTGGATCTCGGGCGACCAGATTTGCGAGCAGCATATTCATAATATCGATGTCATGAACTGGTGTTTCGGCGGCCCGCCGGTCAAATTTACCGCCGTGGGCGGCCGGGGCTGGCGAACCTTCAATGAAAGCCAGATCAAGTCGGCCAAAGACGTCTGCCGGAAGTTGAACAACGGGAGTGAAGCAGGCTGGGAAAAATACAACGGCGACATCTGGGACCACATCTACGCCGAATTCGAGTACGCCAACGGCGCCCGGTGCCTGAGCTTTAGCGGTCACAGTCCCGGCAAAGGACGCAACGGCGAAAAGATCGTCGGCACGAAGGGCACGAGCAATTGCAGCAGCAGTATCGAGGGCGAAAATGCGTGGAAATACAGCGGCAAGCACGTCAACGGCATGGATCAGGAGCACATCGACCTGGTCAAGAGTATCCGTAGCGGCAACGTGCTCAACGAGGGCCAGCGGATCGCCGAAAGTACATTGACGGCCATCGGCGCCCGGACCGCGGCGTTCACGGGACGTGCCCTGAGCTGGAAATGGCTGCTCAACGCCAGCAAGCAGGATTTGGTGCCGAAGCAGGAAGATTTGGGATCCGGCCCCGGCGTTTTTCACTCCATCGCCACCGGTCGTGACGCACTTGTATAAATCAAGCAGAAGATTTGATTTCAAACTCAGAGGAAGGCCGCATTCAACGGCCTTCCTCTTTTATATTTGAGATGATGAAAAAACACCTTTTATGTGCACTGTTTGCCTTTTATTGATTTAGTGTTTCCCTGATATATATCCTGATTTGTCGAACTTGTTAGACCATATCCGGGGGTTTCGTTTTTGACTGACTCACATCTCGAGAACCATGAATAATAGCAAGGATTAAAATGCATTTCGATTCCATGCGATACATAATCCGGTAGTGTTGTAATAGAAGTTCTCGTATATTCTCGTCTTCAGATTCCGGGACGCGCCGTCCGATTTTGGGATGTTTGTTGAGGATTTCTGTTGCTTCAATGACTCTTTCGACAAACCGAGTTGCGTAATATTCTGAGTCTTTTCCGATATAATCCCGAATACCCGTTAAGTCCAGCACGGCGGGTTCGGTCCATTCAATCTTCATTTTGACAGAAGCCTCTTTTTCACTTCCTCGTGAGAGACAATGCGCCCTTCTTCAACGGCTTTCAAAGCATTAGCCAACTTCTTTTTGACGTAAAATTCATACATAATATCATCCCATGTCGCTTGATCCGGCAACATGTCGATGAGTTTCTTCGCTTCTTCCTTAATAGGACTCATAACTTACCTTTAGGTATCATATTTTAAGATATCCGGTTGCATGAATTATTAACTCTGGTAAAGGCTCTCAAAAATTATATTAACATAATCAGCGTTATATATCAACAAAAAACCATCCAGTCACGCAACCTCGTGAAAAAGATGAATTATAAGGACTGTTTCCTGGTGATGTTCTTGTTTCGAGGCTTTAAAAAGATCCCAGGTACAGTTATAATCTCGATATGATGGATATTATTGGCAAAAATACTCCCGGCATACGGTCCGAGCGGCTTGTTTCGCTCGATGCTTATCGCGGCGCGATTATGCTGATGATGGCATCGGCCGGATTGGGCCTGGGCCAGGTGGCCCGGCTGCATCCCGACAGTGGCTTGTGGGGATTCATAGGGCACCAGGTCGAGCATGCGCAGTGGGCCGGTTTCGCGCTGTGGGATATCATTCAACCGGCGTTCATGTTCATGGTGGGGGTGGCGTTGCCGTGGTCGGTGGCCAATCGGCGTGCACGGGGCCAAAGCGTCAGGTCGATGTTCGTGCACGCGCTTTGGCGGGCGCTGGCGCTCGTGCTGCTGGCGGTTTTTCTTTCGTCCGCCTGGAGCCGTCAAACGGTTTGGTCTTTCAATAATGTGCTCGCACAGATCGGCCTGGGTTACATGTTTGTTTTTCTTTTGGCATTCAGCAAACCGCGAACGCAATGGCTGGCCGCGTCTGGCATCCTCTTCGCCTATTGGCTGGCGTTCGCATTGTATCCCTTGCCCGCAGCGGATTTCGACTGGGCGAGTGTCGGCGTGCCCGAAGATTGGAACTTTCTGACCGGCTTCGCGGCTCACTGGGAGAAGAACGCAAATTTCGCCGCCGCATTCGATGGCTGGTTCCTGAATCTGTTCCCGCGAGAAAAGCCCTTCGTCTTTAGCCGGGGCGGCTATCAGACCCTGAACTTTGTCCCGTCGATAGCGACGATGATCTTCGGATTGTTGGCGGGCGAGTTGCTGCGAGGCAATCTACCGATCAAACGCAAAATCAAACACCTTGTCCTTTTCGGTGTCACAGGAATCATCGCGGGCGCGCTCCTGGCGCTGGTGGGGTTGTGCCCGATTGTCAAGCGGATTTGGACGCCCTCCTGGGCGCTCTGCAGCGCCGGCTGGGTGACTTTGATCCTGGGCGTCTTCGTCGCGATCGTCGAATGGCGCGGCTGGAAGCGATGGACGTTTCCCTTTGTGGTCGTCGGGCTCAATCCGATCACGCTTTACTGCATGTGGCAGTTAATGGGCGGTTTTGTCCGGGAGAACATCCAGAGACATATCAGCCGGGACTTCTTCGTCATCTTCGGCGAAGCGTACTCGCCGGTCATGGAGCGGGCCGTCGTGCTGCTCGTGCTCTGGCTGGTCGTGCTGTGGATGTACCGCCGAAAAATCTTCCTCAGGATTTGATTTCCTGCTTCACTGACACTTGATATAAAGGGCAATCTCGTTACTCATGGAACTCGGCTTGCTCCAGGTAACGTCGCCCGAGGCCGCCGGGATTCCCTTCTGTCTAACCGTATCGCCGTCCAGTGTGTCAAACCAGGTCAGATCGTACATACCGGCCGTCATGCTTTTGACGCCCATGGATTCGGAATAAGCGTAGGTATAGGCGATATAAGAATACCCCGGGTCGGCCAGCACCCAACGGGTTGAGCCGGCTGCTAAGTCATCTCGTGATTTCATTGTGTGGAAATCGGTCTGCTCCATGAAAGTATTGATCCGCCCGTCATCCTTCAAGGTGTTTTCATCCGAAGCTCTGTCTGCGTGATGGTAGGCCTCAAGGCAATGCATGCCCGTCATGGCGCACGACCACATGTAAATGCGGCTCGAACGCCCCCGGCGGGGATGATGGTACGTTTCATTTTTCATCACGACGAACTTGGATGCATCGCGTTTGTAATACGAGAGATATTCCTGGTGCTGCTTCTCGAAATCGTCTTTATGCGGCACAACGTGGAGCCAGGTCACGACACGGACATAAGGATCGCCGATATAGTCGTCGGACGTAATACCGCCTTCCGGGAAATCGCCTTCCGGATCATTTGTCACGACGAAACTCTGCACGATCGGATGGTTGTGATTGTCTGTCCTGGCGATCAACTCGCCGATCTTCTTAAAATGGGGCGTACGGGCCGCCGGAAGTTTGTTGCAGCTTTCTTCAATTCCCCAGAGGATGTTCTTGTGGTGCTTGAACTTTTCTACGATGCCTTCAATCCATCGTTTTTCGTCCGGCGGAAGGTTGCCCTGAGCATCCAGCTTCCAATCCATCATTTCCACGTCGGTCGCATCGTTGTAGAATTCCAGGTGCACGACGATGCCTTTTTCTTCGAGTAGATCGAGCCACCCATCCCATTGATTGAGAACGTTCTCATTGAGTCCCTTCGAGGGATCGTGATCGACAAACGGCGTATGCGTGTCGTCTCCTTCGTCTTTGTAGTTGCATCGTTTCATGCGCGTCATCTGGCAGTGAAAGGCATTGACGCCCGCGCGGGCCATGCGCTCGATCATCTCTTCCTGTTTGCCGCCGGAGCGCGTCCCGTCGGGATTCTGTTTGCCGCGAAACAGGAAATCCTCGGGATTATCCGGGCCGCAGAGAAAAACGGGGCCGCCGCCGTTGTACTTGAGATAGCCCGGATGGGAGCCGGCGACGATGACCTGGCCGGGCAGGGCGGCCGGATCATCGAGATCTTTTGATGCGGAATTCAAAGGTATGTCTTTGCGATTGAACTGCACATAGTCCAGCTTGGTGTATCCACGGTCCTTGCCTCGGGCTCTTACCTCTATCTCATCGCCGCTTCTGACGGCAATATTCGGGATCGTTCGCGTCGTCCACCCGTCGTTATTCTTCGTAGCGCTCCACGCATCGCCTTGCCTGGAACCATTGATCATAATCTGCAAGCGACACGGACCCTCTTTCGCATCGAAATATCGAACGTCGATGTCGTAGCGGCCACTCTCAGCCGTATAAGGTTGATTGAATTGTGTACGTATGCGCCCGCGCGCATTGTCCGCGAGCCTGACGCTGAGCCTGTGGGACGCTTGCCGGTCGTTGCGTTGCTCGACTTCAAAGTTATCCAGTGCGAGAAAGTTCTCCGCCTCGAATCTCACGGAATCCCTCGGGGCCATCGGCGCCGGGATGTTCCTGTCATCGAGCAGGCTTTTCAGTTTCGGTAAAGTAGCCTCTTCATCGCCCGTCAGGAGAAAATACGTCATGGTCGAGTCGGAGATATCGGCTCTTCCTTCCGCCTGCAGGCGGGTAAAAATCCATTGGAGTCTCGGATCGCTCGAATCACGCAACCAATGATACAAACGCCATTGGCCGGGGGTTGATTGTCTGCCGACGCCGCCGGGATGGGCCAGATTGGGATTGCCGTCTTTGACCTGAATCCAGTGAATACCGGAGGGGATGACGTCGCGTTTGGTGTGGTTGTGCAAATTCCGGTCGCTGCTGGTATAACCGTCGTTCCATCGGCTGTGCGAGATGCAATAGACGAATTTGCGTTTGGCGGGATCGGATTTTTCTATGCCTAAAAACGGGACTTCCATCGGACCCGCCAAGACGTAATATAACGGATTGTCGGCTGACGAGGCATTGATCGCATTCTTGATACTCTCGATAGCGCCGTCCAAGTCCTTCTGACAATCGAACAGGATCGGACGGGAGATATTGTATCTTTCGACCGAACCGAGAACGCTTTCCGTCATTTCCTTGTAGAATCGGGGATCGTTTTTGGCGAGAATGTTGTTGTAATCGACGTGCGCCAGCTTACCTGTTACGCCGAACGCATCGAGGATTGCGATGGCCACCGGAAAAGCGCCCCAGTCGTCCTCGTCGTTATAATTGCCGTCGGAGCTGAAGGCGATTCTGCCCTTGAAATTTTGCCCATCGAAAGGCCCCGAGTACGAGTGAAGATGGGATGCACAAAAATGGGTAATAAGTGCTGAAGCACAGGCGATTTGTATGAAGCGTTTCATGGTCGTCTCCATCGGGTTCTTTAGAAGCATGTTTTCATAGCATTCACATGTCCCATTATAATAGAGTAAGGAATTTTCGGAAAGTGCTTACTTTTCATGACATGAGGAC
>Ga0180431_10009598_pt1 | contig 10887 bp, 10 predicted proteins | sample SS_ome_11_FD_132459 | JGI IMG/M metagenome (GOLD analysis project Ga0180431, IMG submission 132459) | Hypersaline lake sediment archaeal communities from the Salton Sea, California, USA - SS_1_MS_1 metaG | ecosystem: Environmental > Aquatic > Non-marine Saline and Alkaline > Hypersaline >...
CGGTCACCTGCCCGAGTCCTTCGTGTCTTCCCCAAACTCGACCACAGGCTATACCTCGGCCCAAGATGTCCTGCTCGAAGCGCTCGACAGGTAACACTTCGACGGTGTCGGTGGCTCCGGTGAAACGACCAGATGCCCGTGGCTGCCCTTCTTCCTACAACTCTCCCCTAACCTTGACCTAGCCTCTGGACACCTGAATCCTTTCCTCTGGATTCCACGCTGGGTCAAGTGGTTCAAGAAATGCTCCACCGACGATCATAAGTGCGACGAGAAGAACCCCTCATACATCGCCCAACACACCCAGACTCGCCGTTCAAACATGACTGGCGCCCCCAGACCGCTTGTCCGTGCGCCTCCAAATCGTCCACAACCTAGTCCGCGAGAAATGCAACGTCTGCGCCTTTCTCTTCCTCAAGGCCAGCTCCACCCGCCGCCTCAAGCCCTCCCCCGACATCTTCGGAGTCACCGGTCGCTCGATGCTCACCCAACACGGCTGCCAAGGACCGTCACTTGCCCCAGTCTGGTCACCGAATGGTCCGCCTCCGGTTGCGGCGCCATCCAGCCGCTGCACCCTCTCCCAGCCACCATGTGTCCGACAATTCCTCATGGGCAGCCCTTGGGACATGCGTCTCCGTCTCAGTTGCTAAGGTCCATCTTGCGCCTCAAGACCCGACTTGATCTCTATCGCACGCTCTTCCGACACTCAGACAATTCCGTCAAGAGCCAACTCAATCCGATCTAACCCTTCGCGCATCAACTCCAGAGAGGTCGAGTAGCAAAGCCTGATGTTGCCCTCAGCGCCAGGCCCAAGCCACCTGGGTAGTCCAGGTACCACAGCCACCCGCCCTCGTTCAAGGATGAGTTCGGCGACCTCCGTGCTGCTCATACCCAGGCCTGTAATATCGGGAAAGAGGACGTAGGTCCCCTCAGGCTCCCGGCAGCGGACACCGGCAAAACCGTCGAGCCGCTCCACCGCATAGTCACGCACGGCCTCCAGATGCTTCAAGAAGGCCTCAACCCAGTACCAGCAGTCTTCGTACGCGGCCGCGGCGGCGATCTGCGAGACTGTGGTTGCCCCCGCCGCCGTCGTCCGCACCAGCGATGCGTCCACCAGCCTTTGGTACCACTCGGTCGTAGGTGCCACGACGAAGCCGATGCGGAGCCCCGCTATGCCGAAGGTCTTCGAGAAGCCAAAGACGGACACAGTCCGCCCGGCGATTTCGTCATCCAGGCTGCCCATGCTGACGTGCTCCGCTGGCGGATACACGATATCCGACCAGATCTCGTCCGACATGATCACCAGATCGTGCTTCACGCCTAGGCTGCCGATTGCCTCCAGTTCAGACCGCGTCATCACCCTCCCCAGGGGATTGTGAGGGTTACAGACACAGATCATCCGTGTCCTCGGCGTGACAAGATCCTCCAGCCCGTGGAGATCGAACTCGCCCGTCATCTTATCCACGTGGGAGTAGACACGCCGCGCCCCGGCCGCGTCGACCGCCTCACCGAACAAGAAGTCCACCGGGTCGAAGATGATCACCTCGTCGCCTGGTTGACAGAACGTACGAGCGATCAAGAACATGGCTGACGCAGCCCCGTCTGTGGGAAGAATCAGCTCGGGCGTGCACCGCAGCCCCTTCCGCTCAGCCATCACCTCCGCCACGGTTCTCTTGAACTTCGGGAGTCCTTCGGGCGGGCCATAGCTGAATACACCGCCGTCAGCATACCGCTTGACGGCTTCGCGGATCTCCGGGGCGACGGGGAAGTCAGGATCCGCAGCGGTTAGCGGTATGACGTCCGCGGGCTGCATCGCCCAGCGCTGATTGTAGGCGCGCTCTTTCAACAGATCCATCCGGACCTGATCATGAGAGAACAGGCCTTCAGAGCAACCTGAGGCTCTAGTCATTCGACAATTCACCTCTGCGCCGTGGCAACAGCCGGGCACGTTCTATGCCCCGCATCCACGGTCCCTTGTGGGTCCCAGCCTCTGTGCCCCAGTGGATACTCACGTCATCTGCGTGCGAGCTACGAGGTTATGCCACCGTCTGTCCACACGCTCCTGAATCCAAGCCACCCCTTCGTCGCTCATTGGCATCAGACGCTTCCCCTGTACGGCAAGGTAGTCACTCACCGGAATTGGCTCTGGGTTCATATCGATGACGTACTCTTGCCCGTTCCGGACATGGTACAGAGGATGAAGCCGCGCCGCCACAGCCAGCCGGGCGATCCGCACAGTATCCTCAGGTGACGTACGCCAGCCGGTAGGGCAGGGCGTGTGGATGTGGAGGAACTTGAATCCCTTCAACGCTCGAGCTTCCTGAACCTTCCGTTGCAGATCGTATGGGTATCCCGTGGACGCTGTCGCAGCATACGGGACTTCGTGGGCGGCCATAATCTCCACGATATCCTTCTTCCTTAGCTCCCTAAGATCCGGGTTCGTGGTCGTCGTCGTCTTCATACCCGGTGGGGTAGCTGTCGACTGCTGCCCTCCGGTATTCATGTACGCCTCGTTGTCATAACAGACGTACAACACGTCTTCGTCGTAGGCAGCCGCAGCGGACAGAGCCGTCATGCCGATGTCGAAGGTCGCCCCATCGCCTCCCCAGGCCAAGACTTGCACATCCTCCTTGCCCTGAGCATCCAGGGCCGCTCGCAGCCCTCGAGCCATCGAGGCTGCAGTGCCGAAGGCACCGTGGAGCAAGGGGACCTTCACAGCAGTATAGGGAAAAGGACCATCGATCACGGCCCAACACCCGGTGGTCAAAGCGATGATCGTGTTCGACCCCATACCCTTGAGAACGTGACGCATGGCCAAAGCGGCCATACAACCCGGGCAAGAGTACATACCCGGTGAGACCAACTCGGTGTCTGGCATTGTCACGTTCGATTCGGAGACCTGAGTCTTGTTCATTCTTTCAATCCTATCCAGATTGGCACATCCTGTCGCGGCTCAGTCCGTGCGATGCGGATGATCTCATCGAAGCTGGCCGGTGTCACATCCCGGCCCCCTAGGCCCGCAATGAAACCCAGAATCGGTTTCTTCGCTACCTCCGTACCGTAGGCAGCCGAGCGAATCTCCTGCCAGAAGACCCCGCCCATGCCCACCGACACGTTCCGATCGACGACGGCGATCCGTTGAGCAGGTTTCAGGGCTTCACAGACCTCCCTCACCGGGAAGGGACGCAGGTAGCGGATCTTCAGCATCCCAATCCTCTCTCCCTTTGCCCTGTAGTCGTCGACGACGCCCCGCAGGGTTCCAACCATGGAGCCGGCGGTCACCAGAATCAGCTCTGCATCCTCACACCGATACGCCTCCGTGAGGCCGTAAGAGGCCCCAAACAGGCGCCCGAACTCCTCATCGATCTCCTTGGCGAGGGGCAGTGCTTCCTGCATCGCCTCCCAGTTCTGATAGCGCATCTCCGCGAACAGATGAGGACCGGTACCCCCGTGCAGCGTGCGCGGCTCCTCTGGATCAAGCTTCACAGGTGGATCGTACGGGGGAAGGTAATCGTCAACAGCCTCGATATCGTGCACGTCGATGGGCTCCGTCGTATAGGAGTTGTAGAACCCATCCATGTTGATCAAGACTGGCAGCATAATCTTTTCCGCCACCTTGTAACCCTGGATGACCGAGTCCAGCACCTCCTGGTTCTGTTCGCAGTAGATGTGCAGCCATCCCGTGTCGCGCTGCGCGATAATGTCTGATTGATCGCAGAACATGGTCCAGGGCGCCGACATCGCGCGGTTCACGTTCACCATGACGATGGGAAGCCTGGCCCCGGAGGCCCAGTGAAGCAGCTCGTGCATCAGCGCCAGACCCTGGCTGCTCGTCGCCGTGAAAACACGCGCCCCCGCCTCAGACGCGGCGATGAGGGAAGCCATCACCGAGTGCTCCGACTCCGACATGATGAACTTCGCCTCCAGCTCCCCGCTTGCCACGAAGTCCGCCAGTACCTCAACGATCTGGGATTGCGGCGAGATCGGGTAAGCAGCCGTCACCTGAGTACGGGCGAGCTTGGCCCCCACAGCGGCAGCCGTGTTCCCGTTCATGATTACTCGTTCCATTCTTCCTCCTCGATGACAGAGATGACACCGCGGGGACAGACGGCCGCACATACCCTGCATCCTTTGCAGTAGTCGTAGTCGATCTCGTACTCCCCATCTACACGCAATACCACACCATCAGGGCAGTAGATCCAACAGTTGCCACAGTCATTGCACCGCCCACACGAGAAGCACCGCGCTGCCTCCGAGAGGACGTGAGCGACATCGTCTTCCCCCGCGAAGCGCGAGGTCACAGAGGTCAGACCTCGCTGCACCATGTCCTGTGTGACTTCCGTCGCCGGCTCCAGCAGATCGAGATTGAGTTTGTCGTAGCCCACGACCTCTTCCGACTGGTTCCACTCGGCTCCCTGCAGCAGGGCCGCGTACTTGCTCAGCGAGACTATGCGTTCGTCTGCACCGACCGCAATCTGTCTCAACGTCTCCACGGCATCCAGCCCTCGCCACCCCGCGTCCAGGATCAGCGCAATCCACTTTCCGTAGCCGATGGCCTCTGACACGAGGGAGGGGGTCTCAATCACGGCACCCTCCATGACGCCACCATCAGCCAGCCAGCCCTCCAATTCTGAGTCCCACGTGCGCGCCGGAGCCTCGTGGCCTGATACGCGGAGAACAAGGTGTTCTGGCCCACCCACCGAACCGAAGACGACGTCAAACTCCTCCTCCAACTCCGCCATTTCGACCTTGCGCTGCTCAACCGCGACACGGTCCTCCACGATGCGAGCAATCTCTGCGTCCAGTAGGCCATCTGGCAGTTGCCGTGCCCCTCGCCCATACCTGAGTTCACCACCGAGTTGGTCGCCTGGCTCAAAGATGGTCACCCGATGGTGCAGCAGAGCCATAAAATGAGCCAGACTCAGCTCGGCAGCACCCGAGCCGATGACAGCAACGCTCCGAGGCTCGTCCACCCCGACCAGAACCGGAGGTTTGTAAGCCGCCTCTGCCAGCACGCTCTCAACATCGTGAATGGCGATACGCTCGTCGTACTGGCGCCGGTTGCAGTTCACCTCGCAGGGCCGATGACAGAGCCGGCCGGTGATCGCGGGCAGCGGGTTCTCGCTGCGCAGAATGGTCGCTGCCTCGCGCCATTCCCCGTCGAGCAGGGTCTGGATGTAGTCTACAATCCGATTCCCAACCGGACAGTGGGCATCGCAGGGCGCCCGCTTGGTCTCAAAGTAGGGACGCCAGTAGCGCCAAAGGCCAGTGAGATTGGCACGAGTCGAGGCCAGCGCCACTGACTTGTACGGGTACTCCTCCAGCCTCTCGAAAGTGATCGACTCCTGTGCCTGGGACACACCGGGAGGGGGCTTTCGGATCTCAAACTTGGATTTCTTGGTCATAAGAGTGCTGCCTTTTCGTAGGCTTGCCGCATCCCCATCTCCATGCGGTCGTCCTTTGGCGGGAACCGCTCCTTGGCGGCGGATATCAAAGACTCCAGAGTCACCAGGCCCGTGGTCTTGGCAAAGGCTGCCAGCATCAGTGTGTTGATCCGAGGGTAGGGGAAGTCCCCAAGCTTGAACCGGACCGCGATCGCGTCAGCGTCCACACCAGCGACCTTGTACGTGCCATTCAACTGGAGCCGCTCCTTGTCTGTGAGCGCGGTGTTGAACAGCAGCATCGCCCCCTCGTGCAGCCCTTCCTCCACGTTGGCAATCTTCGCCAGCGAATCGTCCAGCACCACCACATAGTGGGGACTCTGAATCCAGAACCGCTCCCGCACACGCTCCTCACCCACCCGAAGGAAGGCGGTTACCGGCGCGCCTCTCCTCTGTGGGCCGTAGAGTGGAACGGACTGGGGGTACTTTCCTTCCTTGAAGAACGCTTCTGACAGAAGCGCACTGGCCGTGACAATTCCCTGGCCGCCGCGGCCGTGGAACCGTATCTCAATGTTTTTCCGTGGCATGTTGGCCTTCTCACTTGTTGGGCTTGTGGTTGCTCAGACCGCAGAGACCTTCTGTTAGGCATCCGGGGTTGTGCAGGTCGAAAGGGACCGAGAGTACGAGAATGAAACCATGAAACAACCTTTCGAAATTATACTGCCGTCGAAAGAGCTTGTCAACCTCCGCGATGCAGCCGGGACCACCGTTCGCCCGGCGGGACCGAGCCCTGAACAACACGTCCCCGATAGAGACCCGATGGCCCAGGCTAGGGTCCTGGGCGTGAATGTGGAGCCGCCCTTGATGAGGGCAGCTCCACATTCGAACGACATGTGCGACTAGTGAGGCAACACCCAACCCCACTGCAGGTTGTAGTAGCCTGTAGCGCTGAACACAGGCCCATCGAGCCACGGCTTCACCAGGAACGGCTCAACCGGGTGCAGCACAGGCAGATACGGGGTTTCGGCCTCCAGCATCTCCCCGGCCTCCTCGTACATCTCGATCCGTCGGTCGGGATCTGGCTCACTCGCCGCCTCGCCGACGAGCTCATCGAACTCCTCGTTGCACCAGCCGCTGTGGTACAAGTCCGCATCGCAGGGGAAGATCGGGTTGAACCAGTTCACCGGCTCGTTGTCGGCCACCCAGCCATAAACCATCATGTCGAAGGGCTGCTCGGCCCGCGACTGGAACCACTCGCGGAACGCCTGAGCCTCCGTGGGCTCAGGGTTGACCGTCACACCGAGCGCCTCGGTCCACATCCCCGGCAGCGCCTCGCCCATCTTTTGCTCCAGGAATCGCGTGCGGTACTTCAGCTCCACCTCAGGGAACCCTTCGCCGTCGGGATACCCGGCCTCGGCCATCAGCTCCCGGGCCCGCTCCACGTCTTCCTCGTAGTTCCGCGTGCCGATGAAGGCGTCCGGGTTGCGACCCACCACGTCAGGGGACGGAATGATGTAGGCCGGCACCCCGAGTCCCTGCATGACGCCGTTCACGTAGCTCTCCCGATCCACGGCCAGGTTGAAGGCCTGCCGCACGCGAACATCATCGAACGGGGCTTTCTCCGTATCGAAGACCACCCAGTAGCACGCCGCCTGAGGCTGAAGATGGATTTGGTCGGAGAGATCGGGGTCTGACTCGATCCGCGCGTACTCCTCTGGCGGGAACGGAGCCAGATCCAGCTCACCCGCTTCATACATCGCCGGAGACGTGCTGTAGGGATCCTCCATCAGCTTGTAGACGATGGTCTCGATCTTGGGTGGCTCTCCCCAATACTGGGGATTGCGCTCGAAGACAAGCTCCACGTCCTTCGTCCACTCCGAGAGAAGATAGGGCCCGTTGCTGACGATGTTCTCCGCCTCGACCCACTCATCCCCGTGCGCCTCGACGACGTCCTCGCGCAGCGGATACATCCCATAGATCAGCTTCGGGAAGTAGCTCGCCGCCCGCTCCAACTCCACCCGTAGCGTGTACTCATCGACCGCCTCCACGCCCAGCTGGCTCAGATCCTCGATCTCCCCATTGTTGATAGGCTCGCCGTTCTTGATGATGTAGACCGTGCTGGCGTTCGTGTTAGCCATGGCCGGATCGAAGAAGCGACGCCATCCGAACACATAGTCGTTCGCCGTGACCGGCTCTCCGTCACTCCACCTGGCATCCTGGCGAAGATTGAAGGTGAACACGGTGGCGTCATCATTGGCCTCGTAGCTCTCCGCACCCAGGAGCAGCTCTGTGCCGTCATCCATATAGTCGACCAAACCCTCGAAGATCTTCCGCTGCATATCCACGTCGTTGATGCTGGGCAGCCTGGAAGGATCCAGGTTATCGACCTGGCCTCTCGGGGCGTAGACCACAGATTCCGGGCCCTCCGTCACGGGGCCGTCGTCAGGCTCCTCGACGGATTCGGACGGCTCCGTCGCCTCTGCCTCAGTGGCCTCTACCTCAGTCGGCTCTGCCGGCACGGACTCCTCTGTTGCTTCCGGGCCGCAGGACGCGGCAAACGCCAACAGGCAGCCAAGGACCAACAAGAGTACGACCCTTCGTCGATACGACTTCATTTCCCTTTCCTCCTCACATACGATGTGCGTTAAGATGCTAGCTTCGTTCACGCGCCAACACCCACCTGCGCGCAAGTCATGGCGGTCGCTCGTTAGCTCGTTTGAGTCGCATCACCTCCTGACTTCATCAAGTCTTGAATCACAGCCGGCGAGACGGCCCCATAGCTGAGGAGCTCATCGTGAAACGACTTGAGGTCGAAGCCATCACCGAGGCGACTCTCGTAGTCCGCACGCAGATGGCTGACCAACGCTTTGCCCGTGTGATAGCTTATGGTGTACGTGGGGGTGTAGGTGAACCGCTGCGCCTCAATCCGGGCATTCGTCGGCCCCAGGCGGGAGATCTCCACCAGCATCTCGGCCGCCTCATCGACGGTCATGCCACGCGTGTGCATGCTGACCCCGGCCACCACCCGTACGGCACGCCACAGAGCATTCACCAGCTGAATCAAGCGGCCTCGCAGGTCGTCGAAAAACCCCTGCTCCCACATAAGCTCCTCAGTGTACAGAGCCCAACCTTCCACCAGGAACGGATCCATGAACTGCCTGCGGATCTTGCTGGGCAAACGCTTGATGAGACAGAAGTGCATGTGGTGCCCCGGATAGCCCTCGTGCATGGCCAGAGCTCGGGCATTCCAGCGATTGTGGCCTTGCAGCTTCTGCTCCTGCTCCTCGGGAGAGGCAGCCGGGTCCGGCGGCGTGATTCGCCAGAAGCCCCGATCGTCCTCTTCAAAGGGGCGGGGTGGATAGGACGCGTGGAAAGGAAGCGTGGCCCACATGAATGGAGGCACCCACTCTACCCAGAAGCCCTCCTCATCCGGGATGGTCACCAGATCTCGCTCCTCAATGAACTGCCTGGAGCCAGTGACCTCATCCTGATACATCTCGAGCACTCCCTCCGTTGGAGGGTGGTCGCGCTTCAGCTCCTCCACAATCTCAGGCCAGCTCAATGTGGGATCGATCTCCTCGCCCACCTTCTTGAGCTCATCCTTGATCTCGTCAATGGCGACGCGACCCATCTCAAGGACTGCCTCACTGTCCAGCGGCAGGAGATGGTGCTTCTGCAGCAAGAAGTCGTAGTATCTCTTGCCCACCGCAAAGTCCGCCCCACCTTCTTCAGCCAGTCGGGCAACCACCGTCCCGAACCTCTCGAGCGCTGCCAACGCGTCCCGATTGGCAGCCAGCAGCTCGTCCTCCATCTCCGGTATATCGCCGGCCAGTTCCGGAACCGTGGACTCCAGGAAGCGGACGGCACCTGTCAGATGCTGCAGAGCGGAGTCAGCGAAGACAGCGGGTGTCTCCTCGGAGAGGTTGGAGCACGCTTGATCCAGCATCGTAGGCACCCCTCGCAGCCGGGAGAGCACGCAGCGCATCCGTTCGTCAAATGGAGCATGGTCCCGTTCGATGAGGGAGAAGACCGCTTGACTGACTACGTTCACGTAGACGCCCGGGTTCCGAAACGCGGGCCTGAACTCCTCGTAATCGCCGATCGAGCGTCGCAGTTGTGCCATAGCCACAAGCCGATCCAACCACGCATCCTGATCAAGCTCGGACGGATCGAGCGCCTCGAACTTGGCCAACCAATCCTTATCCTTCTCGTACCCTTCCTGCAAGGCATCGGGGGCAAAGCTGGGCAGGCGGTCGTCATAGTCATGAATGCCGGCATCTGTCCCAGCCACTGGCCCACGCTCCCAGATGTCGTCCAGGTATGCTTCAACAAGCCGATCCAGCTCTTGTGTCAACTCAACAACTCCCTATCAGTCCTAACGATCTCCTCGGACACCAAGAAGAGGCGGTCGGTGAAACGCTCGCCGTCCTCTTTGAGCTGCGCCTGCACCTCGGGGTCGTAGAATGCCTTCTCCAGCTCCGCCATGGTCTCCCACCAAACCTCGGTGATGTAGCGATACCGGGGCAGCGTTCCATCAGGCTCATCCACTGCGATGCAGAAGTCCGTCTTGACGACCCCCGGCATGCTGGCGTTCTCCTCCTGATGGGTGGTCGTTCGCCATGCCACGTACTCCTCCGCGTCCATGTCGGGCGGAAGGTTGTAAAGAACGGTGAGTTTTACCACTAGTCTCCTTTCCGGCGAGGATTCACCCTATTGCCAAGCTCCAAGAGCTCTAGCGAGTCCTGCCGAACCTGCTAGGTATACGGCTCTCCGAGACGGTCCGTACAGTAGACGGATAGCGCCCTGTCAGCAAAAACTCAATCCACGACCGTCAGCGAACGGGTCAGGTTCGTGAGACGGACGCCGCCGTCGTCTGTCACGGCAACCACATCCTCCAGTCGACAGCCGAACGCACCGGGGATGTATATGCCCGGCTCGTCCGTGAAGACCATGCCGCTGGAAAGGCGGAGTTCGTTCCCCTCCACCATGTACGGCTCCTCGTGGACCTGGATCCCAATCCCATGGCCCAGCCGGTGCGTGAAGTACTCCCCGTAGCCCGCCTCCGAAATCACGTCCCGGGCCACACGGTCAACCTCGTGACACGGCACGCCGGGCCTAATCGCCGCCAACGCCTCCTCATTGGCGCGTCGAACGACGTCGTAGACCTCGGTGAACCGGCTGGACGCCGGGCCCACGTGCACTGTGCGTGTGCAATCACTGTAGTAGCCCTCGTGAATGCCTCCGAAGTCGATTACCACAGGCTCGCCAGGTTGGATGACGCGCTCCGTCGGAGCGAGATGCGGCATAGCTCCGTTAGGGCCGCTGCCAACGAGCACCCCTGCCACCTCGTCGAACCCCCCACGCTTGCACAGGCCCACCAAATCGTCCGCCACCTGCTTCTCGGTCTGGCCGGCAAACGGGCGCTCCAGAAGCCAGGTCAGCGCCTCCACAGCCAACTGCTGTGCCTCGCCGAGAACCCGCAGCTCATAGCGATCCTTCACCCGACGCA
>Ga0180431_10009600_pt1 | contig 10885 bp, 2 predicted proteins | sample SS_ome_11_FD_132459 | JGI IMG/M metagenome (GOLD analysis project Ga0180431, IMG submission 132459) | Hypersaline lake sediment archaeal communities from the Salton Sea, California, USA - SS_1_MS_1 metaG | ecosystem: Environmental > Aquatic > Non-marine Saline and Alkaline > Hypersaline >...
CTGACACAAACCGCGGCCCGAAAATATTTCGATGCCGCCGACCCCATGGGCCGAACTCTTTTTATCGACGACCGCCCCTACAATATAACCGGCGTACTGGCGGATCATCCCTCCAACACCCACTTAAACTGCGAGTTCCTGATCTCCTATGCCACCGTTCATTCGCTGGGGAAATATCCGGATTCGCCCTGGATGTACTGGGGTGATGATCTGACTTATTTTCTATTGCGGGAAAATGCGCATGTGGAAACCGTTTCCGAAAAATTGAACGCTCTTATGCGCGGCAGCACTCAGAGCTGGTTCTACGAAAAGATGGAACTTCCCATCCAGCCGCTTTCCGCCATCCACTGGGACAACCAGACTCGAGGAGATATGGGCCCCAAAGGCAACCGTCTCTATGTGACCGTGTTCCTGGCGGCGGCGATTCTCATCCTCGCCATTGCCTGTTTCAACTTCATGAATCTTTCCACCTCCCGCTCGATGGAACGCATGAAAGAGATCGGGGTGCGCAAGGTCGTCGGCGCCGGGCGAGCGCAGCTCATCCGTCAGTTTCTTACGGAATCACTGCTTTTTACCCTGGTCGCGGTCGGTCTGGGAGTTGTAGTGTTTGAGATCCTCAACCCCGTGCTTTATTCCTATCTGGACGCCTCGATCGCATTCAACGCCTATCACTTCAAGTTTCTCTATGCCATCGTCATCGGCATGGTGTTTTTGGTGGGGCTTTTAGCGGGAAGCTATCCGGCGTGGTTTCTTTCGCGCTTTCGTCCCGTTGATATCTTCCGTCATACCACAGCCCGTTTCGGGCGGCGCGCTTCTTTGCGCAGCGCCCTGGTCGTCGTTCAGTTTGCGATATCGATCATTCTCATCATGGGAACGATCATCCTGAAAAATCAGATCGAATTCATGAAAAATTCCGACCTCGGATTCGACAGGGAAAACGTGATCCTGGCTTATCTTCCCCAGGGTGATGACGAAGCCAAAGCCAAGTACCCGATACTCAAGACCGAATTCATGAAAAACCCCAATGTCACCGCGGTTTCAGGTGCCTACACCGTTCCCGGCGTCAACAGCCAGTTTCAGATGACCGTCGGTAAAAAAGGCGCTCCTCCGGAAGAGCAGATGACCATACAGGCCATCCCAGGCGACTATGATTTCGTGAAAGCCATGGGGCTGAAACTGGCATCCGGCAGGAATTTCTACAAGGATTTCGCGCTGGATGCCGATGAAAGCGTGCTGCTTAATGAGACGGCCGTCCAGGCGCTGGATTTGAAAGATCCCTTGGGGCAAAAGCTTGTGCTTCCCGGAAACCGGGATGTCAAGGTGATCGGTATTGTTCGCGACTTTCATGTCAAATCCCTCCACAACTCGATTAGCCCTATGCTAATTTACATGAATCCTCAGATGTACATGTTGACCGTGGTCAAAATCAAGCCTGAAAATGCGGAAGACACCATCGCGTATCTCGGCGCTGTATGGAAGGATGTGCTGGAAGTGCCGGATTTTTCTTATCGGACCATGAAAGCGGCTTACGAAGGTTTTTACGCTGACGAGGAGAAGACCAATCGTCTGGTTTCTCTTTTTACCGTGCTGGCGCTTTTTATCTCCTGTTTGGGGCTTTTCGGCCTGACATCTTTCATGACGGAACGCCGGGTCAAGGAGATCGGCATCCGCAAAGTGCTCGGAGCTTCGGTCGGCGGTATCACTGGTCTCTTCTCAAAACAGTTCGCGAAGTGGGTGCTGCTGTCCAACTTCATCGCTTGGCCCGTCGCTTGGCTGCTTCTCGGGCGCTGGCTCGACAACTTCGCCTACCGCATCCCGCTGACGCCCATGCCGTTTGTCCTCAGCGGGGCCGCGGCGCTCCTGATCGCTATGGCCACGGTCAGTATCCTTTCCGTCAAAGCCGCCCTGGCCGATCCCGTCACCTCCCTCCGCTATGAATAATGGGGTCGGGCCCGGAAATTCCGATCGGAATTTCCGGGCCCGACCCCGAATGGACCGCCGCTCCCTCTGTATGGAGTCGATGACTTTTACGCTGCTCATAATCCTCCTTTTCTTAGATTATCAGCATAACACCATGGCTATGACTATATCTTATTCAGAGGATCATAGGTGTCCGGTCCAATTGGGGGCTTCTTCTATCTATTTTGAAGATCGTCTGGCTAAATATGTGGAAGGGCAAAAATGGGATTTATACAGAAAAGCTTACACTCCCCTCTATGCTACGCTGAATATTCGTTGGATTTTTCTATTGTTATTATTTCAATCCAGCCAGCCTATCCCTCGCATCTTCGAGTTCCTCTGTCCTCATATCAGCGTTCTTCAAGAGGGAAAGGAATTTCTCGTAAGAGGTGACGGCTTTGGCTTTCCGGCCCTTCTTTTCGTACAATTCGCCTAAATAGTAGTAATTCATAGGCCGTATGAGTCGTCCATCCCTGTTTTCAGGGTTGGGATCTGTCAATCGCTCGTAGACCCCGATGGCCCGGTCCAAATCCCCCTTTTCCTTATACGCCTGAGCTAAGAAGGAATCGATGTTAAAAAGGTTATAAGTGATAATATTCTGAGTCAGCCAGAGCCAGGGCATTTTCATCCGAGGAGCGTCTTTGAGAATTGATATAGCTTCATTATAAGATTTTTCAGCAATTAATATCTGGCCGAGTAGCCAGTTATACCCCTCCAATTTCTGGGGAGATGTAATTTTGGGCATCAAGGATTCCATCTTTGCCAGGTATAACCTGGCAGTATCGATATTTCCTCGTTTCAACTCAATCGCACCCAAGGGACAATAGAGCCAAAAAGATGTATAACTTCGATAAGCTTGCGCAGCTTGCGGTTTTAATCCCATGCAACGATCATACCAACGCTGAAATTGATCTCCGCATATATCGAATTCTCCTATCTCATAATTGACAAAGGCCATGATATATTCGGCTCTAGGATTTTTCTTGAATATACCCCAGGGGATTTCCCAAGATCTTTGCAGATATTCAAGAGCTTTTTTAGAGTTACCAAGTAAGTAGTGATAAAATCCCTTGAAAATATATCCTGTATCAGCTTTTCTGCCTTCCGAGGGAGCATTTGCTATGAATTTGTCCATCCATTGGAACGTCTCCGCATAATTTTCCTCTATGGCATAGGCATAAGCCAAGTAATTTTCGATGTTAAAATCAGGTTTGATATCCAAAGCGTCCTTGAATTTTCTTATCGCATCATCGATCCTTCCCATCTTCACATAAAAATGACCTGTCGTAAGATTCGCGCTGGGATCTCCGGGAATAGCAGCTGAATACTTTTGCAAATATTCCAGAGCTTTTTCATTATCTCCTGTATTCGCATAGGCAAAGGCCAACTCCTCATACGCATCGCCCCAGGAAGGATCGAGTGCCAGGACGATTTCTGCATGTTTTTTAACCTCGGAGTACATCTCTATTATTCTGTAATACTTGCTTAACTCCAGATGCGCCCATTTGTCTCTGGGGTATTTTGCGACAATTGTGTTTAAAATATCCAGCCGTTTCTCTGTAGATCCGGCAAAGAATGTATCGATCATAAGCTTTTCTTTCTCTGTAATCTTAACCGTTTCTGAAAGTGCTTTAGCCTTATCATAGTTTTCTCTTGCTTTTTTCTCCTCTGAAATCAGACTGTATGTCTGACCAAGATACAAATAGGCCACAGCAAAGTCCGAGTCAAGCTCGACAGCTTTCTCGAGGCGGATTAAAGCCTCCTTTGTATACTGATTATAATAATCTTCTCTTCCTTTGATGAAATAATTATAAGCATCCATGGATGTGGTGCTGAACTCTGAGATATCGAGTTCAGCTGATGCTATTTCTTCTCTTGTGATGCCGACTCCCAGGGCGATCTCCCGGCTCAGTTTGTCGATTTGGGAGTTGATGATGCTGTCTAATCCTTCGCCTTGCGAGTTGGCGCTTTTTATAAGCTTTTTCGATTCCACATCAAAAACCTTTACATCGGTTGCGAATACATCGCCCACCTTCATGACACTACCCAGCACAATGGATTCAATGCCTTCCCTGCGGCAGAGTTCGAATCCTAAATCTTTGTCTATGGTTTCCTGATCTTCTTTTCCCACCTGTTTCAATAGGTCCTGCAGGCGTTCCCAGGTAGCCACATGAAAAAATCCCGTATTCTCCAGGTTGGTGATCAAAAGATTGGGAATGGCACGCTGCAGCGGGTCATGGGCTTCATCACCGGTCAGGTTCTCAAAGCTTATAATGGCGATGGAGTTTTCGATCAGAGGAGCGGCAGCTCCTTTTCCAGGAAAAAGCTGCCAGACGATGACAGAAATTAGGGCAATAGCAGTGACAAAAGACGGGATAAAGAGCTTCTTGCGGATCAATACGGCCAGGAAAGTCTCCCTCCGCGGGCGGATCTTTGTGCCCAAGGAAAGGCCGTCCTCGATGTTACGCAGGTCATTAAGCAACGCCTCAACGGATTGATACCTCCTGTCCCTCTCCTTCTCCATGCAGATCAGGATCAATCGGCGTAGGTCATCTGAAATCTCAGGATTAAGTTTTTTGGGATCTCGGGGAAGCTTGGTTTTATGCTTCAGGGCCACACTGAAAGCCGTATCTCCCTTGAACGGAACACTCCCTGTCACCAACTCATACAGGATCACGCCTAATGCATAAACATCGGACCTCTGATCTGCTTCTTCTCCCTCTGCCTGCTCCGGCGACATGTAATCGGGTGTTCCGATCATCACGCCGGTCTGTGTCATTCCAGCGGCTTCAATTGAACGCGCGATGCCGAAGTCCATCACCTTGGCATTACCGCTTTCGTCTATCATGATGTTCTGTGGCTTGAGATCACGGTGTATCACCCCCAGCTCATGGGCTTCGGCCAGTCCTTCACATACCTGCTTGGCAATAGCGACCGCAAGTTTTTCACTTAACTTCCCTTTCTTCCGGATGGATTTTTTGAGATCCTCTCCCTTCACATACTCCATTGTGATGTAGGGGGTTCCTTCCTCCTCGTTTAAGTCATACATCCTGCAAACGTGTCGGTGAGCAATCTTACGGGCAAACTTCAGTTCGTTCTTGAACCGCGCGATTATATCCTTGTTGGCAGCGATCTCGGGTTTTAAAACTTTGAGCGCCATCTCTTCATCGAGTTTTTCATCTTTGACCTTGTAGACTTCTCCCATGCCGCCTTTTCCTAGATCTTCCAGGATTTCATACCTCTCTGCATAGATAGAGCCTAGCGCTAATCTTCTGGTAGGAGTTTCAACGGTTTTTGTTACAGATGGAGAGATTTTGTTTGATGGGATTAATTGATTGCCACACTCACCACAGAACTTGAGTGTATCGGAATTTTCCGTCTGACACCTAGGACATTTTACTGACACTATATCCCCTCATAATATAGCGATGAAAATATTATCAATATAGTAGGGAGAAGTCAATTTGACAAATTCCTGGAAATTTCCACAATCCCTTCAAATCCAAACACATACAGCTCGTTCTAAGGCCCAATGCACAACGATTGTAGGTAGGGAATGATTACAGGATAGGCTTGCTTTATGACTAAAATTCGGGATCGGGCCGTGTTTTCTCTCTCTATTCCCATCTAGTAAAGGGGGATCGTAAGAAAGGGGATAAGACTTTAAATGCAAACGCGATTTTCAGTCGCGAATATCGCCTCTAAGGCCGTTTCTAAGGCGAAATATTGCGTAACGTGTTTTTTTTCGTTATGACATGGCCCGATCTTATTATTGATGGCGGTTAAAGCCGCCCTGGCCGATCCCGTCGATTCCCTCCGCTACGAATAAACAATGGGGTCGGGCCTGAAAATTCCGATCGGAATTTCCGGGCCCGACCCCAATAGAAATGGTGTTGACTCTCCCCAAATGTTGTTGATATGATTCTTATAGGAAGAAAAGGGGGGGGAAGATGGCTCATCGTTGCCCCAAGTGTCATACCGATAATCCGCCGGATTCAAAATTCTGCAAGGAATGCGCTGCGCCGCTTACCGATTCCGTCGCCGAGACTCCCGAGCATGCCACCCAAACCATCGAAACGCCCCGCGAGGAACTCACCACAGGTTCCACCTTCGCCGATCGCTACCGGATCATCGAGGAGCTGGGCCGCGGCGGAATGGGCAAGGTCTACAAGGTCTTCGACACCGAGATCCATGAGAAGATCGCTCTCAAACTCATAACACCCGAGCTGGCCGCTGACGAAAAAACCATCGAGCGCTTTCGCAACGAGCTCAAATCGGCCAGGAATATATCGCACAAGCATGTCTGCCGCATGTACGACCTTAATCGCGAAGCCGGCACCTATTACCTCACCATGGAGTATATTGCCGGTGAAGACCTCAAAAACATGATACGGATGTCCAAACAGCTGTCGATCGGAACCGCGGTCCATATCGGCCGCCAGGTATGCGCCGGACTTGCGGAGGCCCACAAAGCGGGCATCGTCCACCGCGACCTCAAGCCGGGCAACATCATGATCGACAGGGACGGAAACGCGCGGATTATGGATTTCGGGATCGCCCGCTCCGCAGCGCACAAAAGGATAACGGGGCGCGGCGCCATGATCGGCACCCCGGAATACATGTCTCCCGAACAGATCGAGGCCAAGGACGTCGACTCCCGTTCGGACATCTATTCTCTGGGCATCATTCTCTATGAGATGCTGACAGGAAAGCTTCCTTTCGAAGGCGACACCGCCTTGGCCGTGGGGCTCAAGCAGAAAAGCGAAGCCCCCGAGGATCCGGTGAAACTCAATCCCCGCATTCCTACAAATCTCTCCTCCCTCATCCTCAAGTGCCTGGAAAAGGACAAGGAAAAACGCTTCCAAAACGCCTCCGAAGCCGCCGCCGCCCTTGAAGGGATCGAAAAAAGCCTTCCCACCACCGAAAAAACCATCCCGTCCAAAAAGCCCCTGACCTCCCGTGAAATCACGGTGCAGCTCAGCCCGAAGAAAATAGTCATTCCGGCGCTTCTTCTCTTCGCTGTCATCCTGATCGCAGGATATTTTTTGATCCGCCCGCGTCCCGACGTCGCCGCACCCGTCCCCACGGATAAACCTTCCCTGGCCGTGCTCTATTTCGAGAACAATTCCGGCAGCGACACCCTCGATCACTGGCGGAGCGGACTCTGCGAGCTTCTGATAACGGATCTGAGCCAGTCCAAATACCTGCATGTCCTGAGCGGCGAAAAGGTCTACACGCTGCTCGAAAAACTCGATATCCTGGACCGCGGAAAGTATACCACCCATGATCTGCGGCAGGTCGCCTCCCAGGGAGGAGTCAATCACATCCTGCGCGGAAACTTCATGACGGCGGACGACACATTCATCATCAATATTTCTCTTCTCGATGCCGGGACCGGAACCGTGGTCGCGTCATTAAGGGAAGATGGGATAGGCGAAGGGAGCATCAGCGAATCGGTGGACAAGATCACCCGGGCCGTTAAAACCGCTCTCAATTTCACCCCGCAGCAGATCGAAAGCGATATCGACAAGCAGATCGGTGTCGTAACGACCCACTCCCCCGAAGCCTATAAATATTATGTCGAGGGGATCAGATACGACGTCAAGGGGGAATACAAGAACGTTATTGAAAACATGGAAAAAGCCATCGCCATCGATCCCGAATTCGCTTCCGCCTATCATGCCATGGCCTGGTCGTACCACAACCTCAGTTATTATGACGAGGGGGACGAATACCTTAAGAAAGCCCTTGAGCTCAGCGATAGGCTCTCCGAGCGCGAAAAATACTTGATCCGAGGCGCTTATTACATGGACGTGGAAAGAGATCTGGACGAGGCCGAAAAAGCGCTTCTGAGACTTGTCGAACTTTACCCCGATGATATCTCCGGTCACAATTACCTGGGGATTGTCTATGTCAGGAAAGGAGATCGAGAAAAATCCATCCATCATTACAGCAGGGCCATCGAGCTGGGTACTGAAGACGTGGTTATCTACACCAATTTGGCCGGTGCTTACAGTTCCAAGGGATTGCTCGATAAACGGAAAGAAATTCTGGAATCCTATTTAAAAAATGTCGGTGACAATGCCCGTATCCGGCGGAGCTTGTCCTACAGCTATCGCTTAGAGGGACAGTATGAAAAAGCGCTGACAGAGCTGGAAAAGGCCCGCTCCCTGTCACCCCATGATATGAATATCTTCCTGGATATGGGCGATGTGCATCTCTATGCCGGGGATTGGGAAAAAGCCGAGGAAATGTATATGCGGCTGGTCGCAAGCGACGACGCCTCCGTGCGCTGGAGAGGAAACAGAACCATAGCAACCCTGCGCCTGCTGCAGGGGAAATTCGATGAATTCGAAAGCCGCGTTCGAGAAGGGATCGAGCAATCCAAGCAACTCGTCCGGAATCAATGGATAAGAAGCTGGATGAATCTCGGAGTCAATGCCGCCCTCCGTTTGGAACGTATCGATTGGGCTATGGAAACAAACGAGGAGCTCTTCCAGCTTGCTGTCGCGGACAAAGTGCGGGAGGCGGAATGGTACTATCGTGTCGGCAGGGGCATGGTGTCTCTTGCCCGAAACGACTTGACCGCCGCGCAGAAAACGGCGGACGAGCTCCAAAAACTCATACTTGACAGCGGCGGCGGCGAATACGATATGGGTTATTATTACTGGCTTCAGGGAATTATCGAGCTGGAGAATAAGCGGTACGACCGTGCGTATGAAGTCATAGATAAAAGCCAGTCCACGCTTTCCGCTATGAGTGGAACCAAAATATGGAATTGGTATTTTAAAGGGACGGCTCTCTTCCGTGCCAATGATATTACCGGGGCCCGAAAGGAATATGAACATATCATAAGCCACCCTACGGGGAGACTGGGTTATGGTGATCTCTACGTGAAGGCCTTTTACCACCTGGGAATCATCCATGAGAAGCAGGGGAATAAGGCGCAAGCCGTGGAGCATTACACCACGTTTCTCGACCTCTGGAAGGACGCGGACCCCGGCATCCCGGAAGTCGAAGACGCGCGGACACGCCTGGCCGGACTGCAATAAAATCGGGGTCGGGCCGGGAAATTCCGATCGGAATTTCCCGGCCCGACCCCAAAAAAGGGGGGAAGATGACCCATCGATGCCCCAAATGCAACACGGAAAATCCACCGCAGTCTAAGTTCTGCAGCGAGTGCGCCACCGCGCTTACAGGAGTCGAGAGCGAGGCGCCGGCAAGTCCCACGCAAACCCTCGAGACCCCGCGCGAGGAACTCACCACCGGATCCACTTTCGCGGGCCGCTACCAGATCATCGAGGAGTTGGGCCGCGGAGGCATGGGCAAGGTCTACAAGGTCTTCGACACCGAGATCCATGAAAAGATCGCCCTCAAACTCATAACACCTGAGCTGGCCGCCGACGAAAAAACCATCGAGCGCTTCCGCAACGAGCTCAAATCGGCCCGGAACATCTCGCACAAGCACGTCTGCCGCATGTATGATCTTAACCGCGAGTCCGGCACCTATTACCTCACCATGGAGTACATCGCCGGCGAAGATCTTAAAAGCATGATCCGGATGTCCAAGCAGCTGACCGTCGGAACCGCCGTCTGCATCGCCCGTCAGATCTGTTCGGGGCTTTCCGAAGCCCATAAAGCGGGGATCGTTCACCGCGATTTAAAACCCAACAACATCATGATCGACAGGGCAGGGAATGCCCGGATCATGGATTTCGGGATCGCCCGCTCGGTTTCGTCCAAAGGAATCACAGGCCGCGGCGTTATGATCGGAACCCCCGAATACATGTCCCCCGAACAGGTCGAAGCCAAGGACGTCGACGCCCGCTCGGATATCTATTCGCTGGGGATCATCCTCTATGAGATGCTGACAGGGAAGCTTCCCTTCGAGGGCGATACCGCCCTGGCTGTCGGCATCAAACAAAAAAGCGAAAGACCCGAAGATCCCACGAAGATCAATCCGCGGATATCCGCCGATCTCTCATCCCTCATCCTCAAATGCCTGGAGAAGGACAGGGAAAAGCGCTATCAGACCGCATCCGAAGTCGACGCCGAAATGGAGCGGATCGAACAGGGCCTTCCCACCACCGAAAAAGCCGCCCCCTCCAGAAAGCCCCTGACTTCCCGTGAGATTACGGTTCAGCTCAGCGCCAGGAAATTGTTCGTCCCGGCTCTTCTTTTCCTCGCCATCCTGATCGTCGGGTATTTTTTGATCCGCCCCCGTCCCGACGCCGCCGTTCCCATCCCCACCGATAAACCTTCGCTGGCCGTGCTCTATTTCGAGAACAATTCCGGCAGCGACGCTCTCGATCACTGGCGGAGCGGTCTCTGCGAGTTGCTGATTACGGATCTGAGCCAGTCCAAATACCTGCATGTCCTGAGCGGTGATCGCATCTACGGCCTGCTCGAACAGTTCGACCTCCTCGAAAGGAAAAAATACAACGATGAGGATCTCAGAAGAATCGCGACGCGAGCCGGGGTGAACCATGTCCTGCGCGGCAATTACATGACGGCGGGAAACACGTTTATCGTCAATATCTCGCTGCTTAACGCCGCAACCGGCGCCGTGATCAGCTCGCTTAAAGAAGAGGGCGCGGGCGAGGAAAGCCTTACCGATTCGGTCGACAGAATCACCCGAGCCGTAAAAACAGCACTGCACTTCACCCCGCAGCAGCTGGAAACCGATATCGACAAGGATGTCGGAGTCGTCACGACCCGCTCGCCCGAGGCCTACAAGTATTATGTCGAAGGCATCAGATACGATATCCAGGGCGATTATCCCAAAGTGATCGAATATATGGAGAAAGCCCTGGCCGTCGATCCGGAATTCGCCGCCGCTTACTATGTCATGTCCTGGGGATACGGGAATCAAGGCTATTACGCTGAAGAAGGGACCTGTATGGAAAAAGCACTCCAGCTCAGCGAC
>Ga0180431_10009601_pt1 | contig 10885 bp, 7 predicted proteins | sample SS_ome_11_FD_132459 | JGI IMG/M metagenome (GOLD analysis project Ga0180431, IMG submission 132459) | Hypersaline lake sediment archaeal communities from the Salton Sea, California, USA - SS_1_MS_1 metaG | ecosystem: Environmental > Aquatic > Non-marine Saline and Alkaline > Hypersaline >...
ACAGGGGGATGGATATGGTGACGAAGGCGGGCCGCAAGAAGCCCGACGGCTACGACAAGGGCCCGACCGACTACAAGCGGATGCTCGAGCGCGACGATCTGCACGCCGTCACCCAGGCCACCCCCTGCAACTGGCACGGCCGGATGTTCCTCGACACGCTGGCCGCGGGCAAACACCTCTACGCCGAAAAGCCGCTGGGCATCACCGTCAAGGAGCTCGACGACTGCTGCGCCACGGCCAAAGCGAATCCGAAGCTCACCGTCACGCTCGGGTTCCAGTGGATGTACCACCCGGCGTATATCGAGGCCGTCCAGCGCGTGCACGACGGAGAGATCGGCGATATCGTCGAGGGCCGAATCGCACGGCATAACGGCGCCCGCCCGCTGATCGGCTGGTTCAGCCATCGCAAGGAGTGCGGCGACTGGATGCTCGAGCAAGCCTGTCACGAGTTCAACGTCCTGAATTGGCTGACGAAGGGCCACCCGCTTCGGCTCTTCGCGATCGGCCGTCGCGACATCTGGACGAACAAGGACCCGGGCCGCAACGTGACCGACTTCTACTCGGCCGTCATCGAGTATCCCAACAAGGTCATCGTCAACTACAGCCATGACTGGCACAGCCCGCCGGGCTTTGGCGGCATGGAACTCAAGGCGATCGGCAGCAAAGGCGCCGTGGACGTCCTCGGGACCAAGATCCGTCCGCGTGGCTCGAAGGCGGACCTCCGCATGAAGGCGGCGCTGCCCAAGGGCGTCAACGACACGCAAGCGGCCTTCAACACGTGGATCAAGTGCATCAAGGAGGGCACCCAGCCGCTGGCGAGCCCCGAGTACGGCCGACTGGCCTCCCATCTCGGTCTGATGCTCCGCAAGTCGATCGACGAAAACGGCAAGGTCGTCACGTACGAGGAAATGCTCAAGACCTGTTGATATTCGGACGAGTCGAACGGCGATCGTGAACGGTGGTCGGCGCTGAGCGCCGGCCACCGTTGCTTTTTCGGGAAGGGCGCAAGGCCGGCACCATCGGTCCTACGCAAGGACACGGTCAGCGATGGTGCGGATGCGTCCGGCTAGCTCCTCGGCCGTGGAGGGGTCCGCGGCCTCGGCGATGATCCGCATAATGGGCTCGGTGTTGCTGCCGCGGACGTGGACCCAGCCCTCGGGCCAGTCGATGCGGATCCCGTCGGCGTCGTTGAGCGGCTCGTCGGCGAACACGCGCCGCACCTCGTCGAGTACCTGGCTGGTTTTCTCACTGGTGCAGCCGAACTTCTGCTTGATCATGCAGAAGCGCGGGATCTGGTCCACGAGCTGACTGAGCGTCTTGCCCGTGGCGGCCAGCAGCTCGAGCACCAGGCCGATCGCGGCGAAGCTGTCGCGGACCGGTACCACCCTCGGGTCGATCACGCCGCCGTTGCCCTCGCCGCCAATGACGCAGTCGTTGTCGATCACCGCCCGGGCGACGTGGGCCTCGCCGACGGGGGTGCGGTGGACCGTGCAGCCGCCGAAGGACCGCGCGACCTCGTCGATCATCCGCGACGTGGACAGATTGGCTGCGCAGGGTCCCGGCCGGCTTGACAAGACGTGTCGCGCGGCCAGGGCGAGCGTGTACTCTTCGCCGATGTACGTGCCGTTCTCGTCGACCAGGGCCAGCCGATCGGCGTCGGGGTCCTGGGCCAGCCCGACGTCCGCCCGGTGCTCCCGCACGGCATCGCACAGACCGGTCAGGTTCTCGGCGGTCGGCTCGGGGGCGTGGGCAAAGACGCCGTTCGGCTCGGCGTTGATGTGGGCCACCTCGCAGCCGAGCCGTTCCAATAGTGCGGACGCACCGATGCCTCCGGCGCCGTTGATGCTGTCCAGGACGACGCGGAGCCGACGTTGGCGGATGCGGTCTGCATTGATCCCTGCCAAAACGGCCTTGACATGACGCTTGTGCGTCCCGGGTTGATGCTTGCCCCTGCCGGTGGAAACGGCGTCGACCAGGGCGAACGCCTTCGATTCGTAGATCTGGCGGATACGCTCGGCGATGTCCGGCCCAAAGGCCCAGCCGTCGGCGGAGAGAAACTTGATGCCGTTCCAGGCCTGGGGGTTGTGGCTGGCAGTGACGACCACGCCGCCGGCCGCCCCCAGTCGACGGGTCATCAGTGCGACACCTGGCGTGCTGACCACGCCTAGATCGAGCACCTCGCACCCACAGGCGTTCAGGCCGGCGGCCACCGCGCTGCGGATCATGGGTCCGCTGGGGCGGGTGTCACGGCCCAAGACGACGCGGACGCCGCCGAGATACGTGCCGAACGCACATCCGAAGTCGCAGGCGATCTGCGGGCTCAGTCCGGCCCCGACGATGCCGCGAATGCCCGAAACGCTGATGATAAGCGTCATGGCGAGCCGGCCTCCTACCCATCGGGATATCCTGTCCGATACCCTATCGGGCTGGCTGCTGCAAGCATGCGGGCAAAAGAACGTCTCGCGCTACTCCCGCCGGGAGGGGTGAGTCCGGCGCTGGCATGCCGAGGGGCCTGCGTTGGGCCGGCGTAAAACGAAAGCGGGAATTGGCCCAGATTCCCGCTTCCCCTTTACTGACCGGCTGGGTCCTCGAAAAGACTGCGTTGCTTCCGACGTCCGTGCCTACCGGGCCAGTTGTTCCTCCAATCTCGACAACAGGACCGCGAGCGGCATTTCACTCTTGCCGGTCAGCGTACTCCAGCAGACCGTGCCCTCTTGTTCCAACGTTTTCCCGATTCGTCTACACGCCAGAATCACCGTGGAGTGATTCTTGTTCCCCATAAGCCGGCCGATCTCCGGAAAGCTCATATCCGTGTGCTTTCTCGCTAGAAACATCGCGACAGCGCGTGCCAGCGCGATCGTCCTTGCTTTTCGCGACGTATGGAGATCGGCCGGTGAGAGCCCAAAGAACGTCGCCACCACGCGCTCGATATCGCTCAGCCGCACGATGGGCTGGGTGCGTGTGATGTGCTCGGCCAAGGCGTGCTTGGCCAGGCCTATCGTGATCGGCTGGCAGGCCACGTTGCTGAAGACCGCCAGCTTCAGCAACGCCCCCTCCAGCTCGCGCACGTTGGTGTCGAGGTTCTCGGCGATGTATCGGATCACCGGGTCGGGCACGTCGCGCTTGAGGTGCGCGGCCCGGCGCCGGAGGATTTCGCAACGGGTCTCGAATTCCGGGGTATCGATCTTGACCACCATGCCCGAAACGAAGCGACTGACCAGCGAGCCAGACAGCTCGCCGATCAGCTTCGGGTGCGAGTCGGAGGCCATCACGATCTGCTTGCCCACCGAGTCGATGGCGTTGAAGGTGTGAAGGAATTCCTCCTGGGTGGCCTTCTTGTTGGCCAGGAAGTGCACGTCGTCGATGATCAGCACGTCCAGATGCCGCAGCCGACCGCGGAATCCGTCCAACTGAGCCCGCCGCAGGGACGTCAGGAATCGATTGGTGAACTCCTCGCCGGACAGATACGCCCACTTGAGGTCGGCGCGTTGCTCGAGGAGCCCGTTGGCCAGGCCCTGCAACAGGTGCGTCTTGCCCAGCCCGCATCCGCCGTGAATGAACAGGGGATTGTAGCCGCAGTGCTTTCCCGCCACGACGCCCTGGGCGGCGCTGAAGGCCATCTGGTTGCTCGGCCCGACGACGAAGTTCTCGAGTCGGCCTCGGAGTGACCGGGCCGGCGATCGATGGGCGCCAGACCCCCTGGTCGGCCCGGCTCGATCGGACCCGTCTGAGACGAAACGGGCCTGGCGGTCAAGCTGACTTTTCCGCAGATTACCCATCAAAGAGGGGTTGACAGAGTAGGCAATTTGCAGGTCTTTTCCAATGACCTCTCGAGCGGCCTCAGCGATCTGATCCGTGAAATGGCTCTCGATCCACCCGCCGATAAACGGATTGGGAACGTCCACCTCCAGGTAACCGTCGGTGAGCGCGAACCGGGTGGTGTTCTTGAACCATAAGTTAAACCTTTGCGGACCAAGCTTTTGCGCCACCAACCCCAGTATTTTAACAACGGCACTGTCCGCTGTAGACTCCACAGCGATTCTCCCCGCTGAAGAGGACTGTCAGAAATCCCCAGGGTTAGATGACCTAAAATACCTGACTAAGCAATTACCCCTTGACCGCGTCCTCGCTTCGGCTCGCCTCGCCACGGCACGCCTGAAGCTGGGCGGGATAGTAGCATCCGTCGGGGGCGTGGTCAATCCCCTACAAGGCGACAAATTTTGTCAACATCACTTCAACCCCTCTCAATCCGAAGCTTGCGGGCCCAAAAAAAAAGTCGTACACGACTTACTCACACGGAATCCAGCCAAGTGCACAGCCTGTGGACAACTCTGGGGATGGGCGTCGCAACTCCTTCGGCGTCAATCCATTAGGATCCAAGCCGACCGGCGCATCGTCTCGGTGAACCCGCACCGTCGGTACAGCGAATGCGCGGGGGTATTGGCGGCGTCCACCGCCAAGGTGACATATGCAAGCCTCGAGCCAAGGGTCACTTGGATGGCCCGCCGCAGCAAAGACCTTCCCAAGCCCTTGCCCCGCGCTTCCGGACAAAGGCCCATGTACACCAATTCCAGGGCGGACCGATGCCTCACGCGCGACAACAACAGGCACCCCACGGGCCGGTCGTGTTGGCTCAGGATGAACCAGCGCTGAGGGTCGAATTCCCCAACGTCCTTGTGCCCCGCGAGGATGTCTTCCATGTCCCGCCGGCCCGTCAGGGCGGGGCAATCCAAGCTGTTCTGGTAGGTGGCCTGGATCACCTGGCGAAACAGCGAGTGCGTGGTCCGGTCGTAGCAAGTCCACCTCAGGTCGGGCGGGTCAGGCTCGGCGTCCAGTGGAAGCGTGCTGGCGCGCTCGAGGTAGATCAATTCTGCCAGTCGCTCAAAGCCGGCGCTGGCCAGCAGATCCTCATCCTCGGTCGCCTCGGGACCCAGGAGCACCTGAAACAGACGCAGGCCGCGCCGTCTGCCAGCCGCAACGAGCCGGTCGAGCAGGTCGACGACCACGTCCCGTCGATGGGGATACACCCGCACGGACGGGAAGAAGACCAGGGCGGTCCTACCGGGTGAGTCGAGAGCGACGGCCGCCGCGACGATGGCGTCGCCTTCCACCGCCACGTACTGCGACTCGGGTGGCATGGGACGGTCTTGGGTGTACTTGATGAAGGCTTGGACCTGCGCGCGGACCTCGGCCGGGGGGATTCCCGGCTGGGTCAGGAGCAAGGCCAAGACCTCAGCCAGCTCGTCCGCCCTGGTTAAGCGAATCTGAACCACGGAAACCTCCGATAATGGGACTGGGCAAGGCGTACGCACCGGCGACTCTATCCGCCGACCGGGAGCGATTCAAACCAAAACCCCCGGCGCGCGGCGCGTCGCCTGGGGCCGAATCGTGTACCGGCCGCCATCGACGTGCGACGCTTGACGAGCTTGCAGGGGCTCTACTAAGATCGGATAGTCCAAGCCGGGCCGTAGGAGAAGGCAGATGCTCTGCCAGAGGTGCAAGAAGAATCAGGCCACCGTTCACCTGACCGACATCGTCAAGAACGAAAAGTACGAGAAGCACCTGTGCGATCAGTGCGCTCAGGAAGAGAACATCACGATCAAGAGCCACACGCCAATCAACGAGCTGCTGGCGAGCTTTGTGCTCCAGCAGTCGGACGCGCAGGAGCTGGCGGATCTGAAGTGCGAGCAGTGTGGGACCACGTTCGTGGAGTTTCGGAACAACGGGCTGTTGGGTTGTCCGAACGACTACGACGTGTTCGAGGAGGCCCTGGCCCCGCTGCTCGAGCGTGCCCACGGTGAGGGGGCCAGCCACCATGTGGGGAAGGTCCCTCATGGACGAACAGGCGAGACGGAAAAACAACAGCGGGAGCTGGTGCGTCTTCGGCGACAGTTGAACGAGGCCGTCGAACATGAGAACTATGAAAAGGCCGCCGAAGTGCGGGATCAGATCAAGGCGCTAGAGGACTGATGTCAATCGACGATCTAACAAAACGGGCGGGGGAATGGCTCAGCGGCACCGGGCCGATGGCCGACATCGTCATCTCCTCGCGCATCCGACTGGCCCGGAACGTGTCGGGCTATCCGTTCCTCAGCAAGGCGACGGACGACCAACGCGCCGAACTCCAGCAGACCCTCCGCGACCACATCGACCGGCTCGAGCTGCCCGACACCACGTTCTACGTCGACATCGACGACGCCGGCGAGCTGGACCGACGCGTGCTGGTGGAGCGGCACCTGATCAGCCGGCAACACGCCGAGGGCGAGGGCAGCCGGGGCGTGGCGATCGGGCGCGGCGAGACCTTCGCCCTGATGGTCAACGAAGAAGACCACCTCCGGATGCAGGCGCTGCGCAGCGGGCTGCAACTCGACGAGCTGTGGGTGGAGATCGGACGGATCGACGACATGCTCGCCGCGCGGCTCGACTACGCGTTCCACAAGCGGTACGGCTACCTGACGGCCTGCCCGACGAACATCGGAACGGGCATCCGCGTCTCCGTCATGCTGCATCTGCCGGGGCTCCGGATGACGGGCGAGATGGAGCGCGTCGTCAGAGCGGCGCGGGACATGCGCCTGGCGGTCCGCGGCCTGTACGGGGAGGGAACCGAAGCCACGGGCGACTTCTACCAGGTCAGCAACCAGACCACGCTGGGCCGAACCGAGGAGGAGATCATCGACGATTTCAAGCATATCGTCATTCCCAAGATCGTCGACTACGAAAAGCAGGCGCGACACGTCCTGGTCCGCGAGAAGGCCGTTGCGCTGGACGACAAGATCTGGCGGGCGTACGGCCTGCTGACGACGGCGCGGGCGCTCAGCGGCGACGAGACGCTGTCCCTGCTGAGCCATCTACGCATGGGCATCCATCTCAGTCGGATCGACCGGGTCGCCATGGATACCGTCAACGACCTGGTCGTCACGACGCAACCCGCACATCTGCAGAAGATCCGTGGGGCGGCCCTCAGCGGAGAGGAGCGCAGCGCCGCCCGAGCCGAGTTCATTCGCCGCCGGTTGACCTCGGACAACTAACCCGGGCCGGCATGGGCTACCGGCCTCCGTTCCCCCGAGTCCACAGCGCGATGTTGTCTCCCACGCGAATGCGAAGATAATGGTCCCCTGCGACGAATCGACCCGAGCGACCGTTCCGGAGAAACGACAGATGCGCGACAAGCGGCTCAAGATTGGACTGATTCCGGCCAACCGCGGGTTCTTCAGCGATGAGCTGGCGGCCAAGATGCGTGCCGAGACGATCAAGGCCCTGACGGCCGCCGGCGCCGACGTCGTCGTGCCCGACGCGACCATGACCAAGGTCGGCTGCGTCGAGACCCTCGACGAGGCCGAAAAGGTCGGCAAGATGTTCCGCCACGCCGATCTCGACGGCATCCTCATCGGGGCGATGAACTTCGGCGACGAGCAGGGCGTGGTCTACACGCTGCGGCACGCCGGGCTGGACGTGCCGATCCTGATCTTCGGCTGCCAGGAGGAAGGCCCGCTGACGCCCAAGCGGTCCCGCCGCGATTCGTTCTGCGGGTTGCTGTCCATCGGCGAGGTCCTCCGCCAGATCGACACGAAGTACACGGTCGCACAGGTGCCCATCTGCTTCCCACGCGACGCGAGCTTCAAGAAGGACCTCGCGTGGTTCCTCGGCGTCTGCCGCGTGGTGGGCGGCGTTCGCAACGCCCGTTACGGCCAGATCGGCACACGGCCCGATTCCTTCTGGACCTGCCGCGTCGACGAAAAGCAGTTGCAGCGACTCGGCGTCACGACCGTGACGCTCGACCTGTCCGAGATCATCTACCAGGTTAAGCGGATGCGGACCGACGCGGCCGTCAAGCGGACGATGGCCGACATCAAGCGGCAGGTCAACACGTCGGCCGTCCCCGCCAAGCGGCTGGTGCAGATGGCCAAGTTCGAGCGGGCCGTCGAGCGGTTCGTCGAGGAGGCCAAGCTGGACGCCCTGGCCATCCAGTGCTGGATCAGCGTGCAGGACAACCTGGAGATCTGCACCTGCTCGACGATGGGCCGGCTGGGCGACCGCGGCATCCCGTGCGCGTGCGAGGTCGACGTGCTCGGCACGCTGACGATGCACTCGCTGATGCTGGCCAGCGAGTCGCCAGCCACGCTGGCCGACTGGAACAACCTGCACCACAAAGACCCCGACCTGGTGAACCTGTGGCACTGCGGCGTGTTCCCGCCGAGCTTTGCGGGCACCGAGCCCAAGATGGGCCCGCAGACGATCCTGGCCACCGCACGCGACCCCGACGTCTGCATGGGCGTGGTCGAGTTCGAGATGAAGCCGGGCCCGCTCACCGTCGGGCGGGTTACGCAAGACCCCGACGGCACGTGGAAGGCCGTCGTCGTCGAGGGCAAGGTCGAGCGGACCGCCGCCAAGACGTTCGGCGCGTTCGGCTGGACGCGGATCAAGGGCCTGCAACGGCTCTACCGCGACGTGCTAGTCCGCCACTTCCCCCACCACGCCGGCATCACCCAAGCCCACGTCGGGAACATCCTGTGGGAGGCCTGGGGCAACTACCTCGACTTCGACCTCTACACCACCGACCGGCATGCCACGGGGCAGTACGACCCCCAACTGCCGTTCAAGTGAGCCGCGCCCCCGTGTGGAGTGCGGTGGCTTGACACCGCTCTGTCAGCTCGCGGAGCGAGCCGGTTCGCGACCGTCATGCGATGTCGAAAAGCGGCGTCAAGCCGCCGCACTACAAAACCGAAACCACCGACACAACCGCGCGGCTACCGTCTGCCCAGGCCCGTGCGCACGTGGAGGCGGCGGCGCGCAACGGACGCGGTTCTTCACCGCCGAGCGGGCCTACGGCAGGACGCCGAACACGTACGCCGAACCGGAATCCGTGCCCTTGTCGTCGTCATAATACGCCCCGACCACGGCCACGTTGCCCGAGACCGACACGGAAAGGCCGAACTCGTCGTCCGCCGCCCCGTCCGACGCCAGGAGCTTGGGCTGCTCGACCCACGACGTCCCGTTCCAACGGAACACGTACGCCGAACCGGATTCCGACCCCTTGTCGTCGTCCATGTACGCCCCCACCAGGGCCACGTCGCCAGAGAGCGACACCGACCAGCCGAAATAGTCATCCGCCGCCCCGTCCGACGGCAGGAGCTCGGTGACCTGCCCCCAGTTGTCCGGCCCCCCCTGATTCCGCGCAAAGATGTACGCCGAACCGGAATCCGAGCCGTTCTCGTCGGCATAGGGCGCCCCCACCACGGCCACGTCGCCCGAGACCGACACCGAACGGCCGAAGTCGTCGAACTCGGCCCCGTCCGACGCCAGGAGCTTGGCCTCCTGTACCCACGACGTCCCGTTCCAACGGAACACATACGCCGAACCGGTATCCGTGCCGTTGTCGTCGTCCCCGTACGCGCCGACCACGGCCACGTCGCCCGAGACCGACACCGACCAGCCGAAACGGTCGCCCCCCGCCCCGTCCGACGGCAGGAGCTTGTTGGGCTCCTGGGCCCAAGACGTCCCGTTCCAACGGAACACGTACGCCGAACCGGAATACGAGCCGTTGTCGTCGTCATCGTACGCCCCGACCACGACCACGTTACCCGAGACCGACACCGACCAGCCGAAACGGTCGCCCCACGCCCCGTCCGACGCCACCAGCTTGTTGGGCTCCTGGGCCCAAGACGTCCCGTTCCAACGGTACACGTACGCCGAACCGGAATGCGAGCCGTTGTCGTCGTCCAGGTACGCCCCGACCACGGCCACGTCGCCCGAGACCGACACCGAACAGCCGAAGTCGTCGCCCGCCGCTCCATCCGACGCCAGCAGCTTGTTGGGCTCCTGGGCCCACGACGTCCCGTTCCAACGGTACACGTACGCCGAACCGGAATCCGAGCCGTTGTCGTCGTCCAGGCACGCCCCGACCACGGCCACGTCGCCCGAGACCGACACCGAATAGCCGAACTCGTCGCCCCCCGCCCCGTCCGACGCCACGAGCTTGGCCCGCTTGATCGCGTACGTCGCCTCGGCCACAGGGCTCGACGACAGGCCTGCCTTGAACCCACGCGCCTTGAGCGTCGTTGTCTCCGTCAGCTGGATCGGGCCCGTGTACGTCGTGCTCGTCTCGTCCGGGTCGCTCCCGTCCGTCGTATACCGAATCGTCGCCGTGCCGGTCGCGCACGTAATCGTCACGTCCACCCAATCCCCATACGTCCCGCCCTCGGGACTGAACGTCGGCGTCGCCACCGTTCCCGGGGGCGGCGCCGCGGCCGCCGTGATCGTATACGTCGCAGACGCCACCTCGCTGTCGGCCATGCCCGCCATGAACGCCCGCGCCTTCAGCATCGTCGTCGACGTCAGGTGGATCGCACCCGTGCACTCCGTGCTCGAACCGTCCGGGTCGCTACCGTCGGTGGTATACCGAACCGTCGCGCCTTCGGTCCCGCACGCGATCGTCACGTCAACCGAATCCGTAAAGCTCCCGCCCTCGGGGTTGAACGTGGGCGTCGCCACTTGCCCGGGCTGCGGCGCGCAGGCGAACGCGTACAACACCGCGATCACACCCAGCAGACAAGCACCCACCTGCAACAACCCGTCCCGTCGGACCCGATCGAGGATGTGGACCCTCTTACGACCATTGGCGCGCATCGTAGTACCTCCTCATACAGCGCTCGATTCTTCGCCGCCGGGCGGGCCTAAGGGAGGACGCCGAACACGTACGCCGAACCCTTGTCGGAGTCGTCCCCCTTCGCTCCGACCACGGCCACGTTGCCCGAGACCGACACCGAATAGCCGAACGCGTCGTCCGCCGCCCCGTCCGACGCCAGGAGCTTGGGCTGCTCGACCCACGACGTCCCGTTCCAACGGTACACGTACGCCGAACCGGAATCCGAGCCGTTGTCGTCGT
>Ga0180431_10009602_pt1 | contig 10884 bp, 9 predicted proteins | sample SS_ome_11_FD_132459 | JGI IMG/M metagenome (GOLD analysis project Ga0180431, IMG submission 132459) | Hypersaline lake sediment archaeal communities from the Salton Sea, California, USA - SS_1_MS_1 metaG | ecosystem: Environmental > Aquatic > Non-marine Saline and Alkaline > Hypersaline >...
ACCAAAAGCGGTATGTCGTCTTTGCGTTCTCGCAACGGCGGCAATTCCAATCTCATAACGTTGATTCGATAATACAAATCATCCCTGAAGCGGCCCTGTTAAATGAAGTGATGCACCAGTCCGAATCGACGGTGAAAACACCCTCGGTTATCGAGTTGAGTATTACATCTCGTTCTTGACTTTGCGTTCTGTTCGGCATGAACTCTCTTGTACCCTATAGGAATGGTTTGTACAACAGTTGGGCCCTCTTGCAGCATGTTATCGACCATTATGCAACTCGTATGTCAGCCTGGCGGTGAGCCTTGTAGACATAAAAAGCAATCGTGAGAGCCTGAATTTGGCTGAAAAGCACCGCACCTCGAGTGGATTGCTTCGCAGGAATTGCTTTGTTACTACCACTCTTCGTATCGGCTACCTTCCTGACTACCCGCTTCTGTAAGGACTTGGTCCCAAAGCCTTTACTGTCTCTGTCATTTCCTCGGCAATCTTTGCGAACTTAGGTCCTTCTGATGCAGATATCCATTCAAGTCTGAAACGCTCTTCTTCGAGGCCGAAATCTTCGAGCAAAAGCTGAATCGCCTCAGCTCTCTGTTCCGCCGTTTTATTACCATCCTGGTAGTGACAATCGCCAATATGGCATCCACATACAAGAACACCATCGGCATAACCGTTGGTCAGGGCATCCATTATAAAATTGGGATGCACCATACCCGTACACATTGCGCGGATGATATGAATATTGGATGGATATTGCATTCGTGCCGTGCCCGCAGAATCTGCAGATGCATAGGAGCACCAGTTACAGCAGAAAGCGATGATTATAGGTTCATTATCATTTCCCATTTCATACCTCAACAACAGCTTTGATCATTTCCTCAAAATATTCGGGTTTAAAATGCCTCACGAAAATACCCTTCTTCGGACACGTTGCCATACAGACTCCACATCCTCTGCACACAGCCTCATTCACCTCTACTGTCTTCTTTATCTCGCCGTCGGTTGTCATATATTCTATGAGCGTTATGGCATTGGAAGGACAAGGGTCTATACAGTAGGCACAGCCATCACAATATTCGTCAAAAACAAAGGAAATCGCGGGCGACTTGACAAGCTCTTTTTGCGAAATAATTCCGCCTGCACGAGATGCAGCCGCTTCACCATCGACAATCGCATCGTAAGTCCCCATCTCCTCTCTGGCAGAACCGCATCTAAAAACTCCTTCGGTATTGAAATCAAGCGGGTTCAATATTCCAAGCATTCCAATAAAGAAGTCATTCTCGTCTCTCTGCAGAAGCAAATCATTTTCGAAGTCTCCCTCATCTGAGTCTGCGGTCAGTTTTGCCTTTGCCGCCACGACAACAGAGCCGACATTTATGTTCTCTTTTCCGTCTGGCGTGACTATTTCTGCCTCGAAGTTCCCTACGAAACCTTCCATTCTTCCGACTTTACTTCCGGTATGGATCTTTACTCTTTCATTCCGGGACAATTCGTCGATAAGACTCTTTACAACTGCGTCATCGTTTTTCTCGACTCTGTCAAGGCTCTCCTTTTCTTCAACGAGATAAACATCAAGATTTGCCTCGGCAAGCCTCAACGCACAGGAAATCCCGCCCGGTTCGCCCCCAATCACAAGGCACGACGGTGTTACGGGTACGTGAATGTCATCCAAAGATTCGAGCAACGCAGCACGTCTTACTCCCATTCTCATTAGTGTCTTAGCCTTCTCCGTCGCTTTATTCTTGTCCTTCGAATGCACCCATGTGCAATGGTTGCGGATGTTTACGACTTCCATCAAAAAACGATTTAGACCGCCCGTTTCGGCATGAAGAGAAAAAAGGTCTTCGTGGGTTTTCGGAGAACAGGCGCCCAGCACCAGTCTGTTGAAATTTTTTGTTTTTAGAAGCTCCCTGATCTTGATCCCATCGCACCCAAAAGGAGTGACTTCGACGTGCGTCACGTTGGGCAACGATTTCGTATACGTTACGAGTTCCTCCATATCCAGAAGACCGGCGATGTTTTTGCCGCATTGACATATCACGACGAGAATTGCCGGTTCATCTTGAGGCTCGACAGCTAATAGATCCTTCTGAGGTGGAGCGACTATTTCACTGCCTCTTTCAGAGGCAAGAAACGAAGCTGCATGAGAAGCGGCAGAGCACGCCTGAACAATCGCATCATCTATTCCCTTTGCCGCCAATGCGCTGCCGCAGACGAAAATGCCCTCTCTTGATGTGCGAATCGGATGCGAATCTTCTGATTTTTCCCCGCAAAATCCCGATTCATCGAGTTCAAGCCCTATTTTTTCCGCAAGGGTCCTTGCGCTTTCAGTAGGGCTAAGAGGCGGGATAACGACAAACATCTCCGTTTCAATCTTTCCTTTGTCAAAGGATATTTCAAGATTGCCGTTTGTCTCCTTAACGGAGGTGATGTTTTCTGTCTGAATAAAGTTGATGTTAGACTCTTTGGCTTCCAGGTAAAAATTCTTATATCCCTCTCTCTGAATGACGTGATTCCCATGAAGCACAGTAATGCCGGCATCCGGCCTTCTCTCAACGGTTCCCAAAGACTGGGCAACTGCGGTCATAAAGCCAACAGGAGAATCATTATCAAGAACGTACCAGCAAACAGATTTGGGTTCCTGCCCGTCATCACGCTTGACAACACCACTCGTAGGTCCGAGGCCGGAAAGTAAACGCTCGTATTCAAGGCCGGTGAGCACGTTAGAGAATTGAGAATAGCCATACTTTGTCAGATGATCGGGTTTTGCCTCTCTTATTCCCGTTGCAAGTATGACCGCTCCGACGTTGAATTCCACTGTCTGTGGCTTCTGATCAAACCGAATTGCATCCGGCTTGCATGCCTCAACACACGGCGGGATTTCTTTGTCTCCACACTTTCCGCCAGTGATGTAAGTACATTTCTCAGGGTTTATCAATGCCTTTCTCGGTGGAAACGGCGAATAAAACGAAATTGCCTTGGAAGCTCCTCTGCCAAAGTTGAATTCCATCGGGATGCCGCCCACAGGGCAAACAGGAAAACAGTCCGTGCAGGCCGTACATTTTGCAGGATCGACATATCTGGGTTTTTTGGTGACTTTGACTTTGAAATCTCCCGGCTCTCCCTCGATGCTCTCAACATCTGCAAATGAGACAATGGTCACATTTGGATTACTGGTAAGCTCAAGCATCTTGGGAAGTATTGTACAAGTGGAGCACTCGTTCGAGGGAAACATCTTGTCAATCTGAGCCATCTTGCCGCCGATTGTGGGCTTTTCTTCGACAAGAATAACCTTGAATCCCTGAGCTACAAGCTCAGAACTTGCACGCATTCCCGCCGGACCGGCTCCAACTACAAGTACTGATCCTTTCATAATATTTTACCTCCTTATTCGAGTACTATTTCTGTGACCAGCTTACGCGTGTAAATCAGGTACTTCCCATTTTCTTCCACACACTCTGCTTCAAAACCATCTTTTTCATACTGGGCCATTTTCTCATGAGCCTCTTCTTCGGTGGAATAATGACCTTTGTCCCACATAAATTTCCTGCCGTCTATTTTCGTGGCCAAGTTTGCCATAATATCACCTCCTGCGACTGTTGGCTGCAAGTATAATTTCCACGTCGCCTGCTATGATTGAACTGACATTGTCCCATTCAAACCTGCTCATATCCGCCCTTGAGCTTGCATCTGACAACTTTGCCAAATCCACGTCGGTTTAAGACTCACACTGCACACTGAGTGCACAATATGCTACATCATTGTCACAGACTCAGTCAACCATCAATATCTGCTGATAAATTACCGGTTCACGAAAAGCGTCACCTGATTCTGAGCCATGCTATATGCCGCGTTGCGTAATTCAATCCTGCGAAACATTGTTTCTTATGCGCGTTTCTTGAAACAGTCATCTTTAAACTGTTTATTTTAAGTATGTTACGAGGCTTTTTGACTATAAGGAACACTTGGCCTTTTTTCGCCGCAGTGGGGCTTTTCGCCGCCTTCGCAAGAACCTTGCCAAAAGGCTTAAAATGGCAAAATTGTGCGGCGAAAATTCCCGATCGGAAAAACCGCAGAGGAGTTTCCAACCTATCTTGCATTGCTGCCGCGACAAAGCCGGACATTGTCCCGGACCTCGGATGCCGTCTCGCAGTTTGCCTTCAGGGCACAAAGCTATAGCTTTGGCCTCCGGTAATATCAACTGTCTCTCGCTGGTTTTGGTATCTGATTAGTACAGGCCCTCCGGTTAATGATTTAATGACGGCGCGTTTGAGCTTTCCATTTTCCCAGCTCATATCTATCTCACAGTTGCCCCGAGCCCGCAGGCCCGTGACTTTGCCGTCGGGCCATGCTTTGGGCAGTGCGGGCAGAAGATGCAACTGCTTATCGTGGCTCTGGAGAAGCATCTCGGCAATGCCGGCGAGGCCACTGAAATTACCGTCGATCTGAAAGACCCGGCCCGGCCAGCAGGCGTTCATCAAGTTACCAAATGCATTGCGAGCAATCAAACGCCTGAGATACCAGTGGGCCTGTTCTGCATCGCCTAATCGAGCGAAAAAACATATCTTCCATGCATTGCTCCAGCCGACGTCTCCACCAAAACCGCGTTTCTCAAGTGTTTTTAGGGCTGCCGCAAGAAGCAGAGGATTCTTTTCTCCAATCAAAGAGAACGGATGCAACCCAATCAAATGCGACACGTGACGATGTTTCGGATCTCTTTCTTTATAGTCCTCGATCCATTCCTGTATTGTGCCGTCTGCGCCGACTCTTAGTGGCGGAAGTTTTTGAAGACAACTCTCAAGTCTCGCGCGAAGCCGTTCGTCGGTGTGGAGTATCTTCGAGCCCTGTATCACTGCCTCGAAAACTACACGCACAATCGACGTATGATAGGTCGATCCTCTGGTAATTCGGACCGCCTTGTTGAGGTCAGGATGGATGTAGGCGTTCTCGGGCGACGTCGAAGGCACAACTACGAGATATCCGTCCTTGTCTTCAACGAGATAGTCCAGAATGAATTCAGCGGCTCCCTTGAGCACCGGATAGGCTTGTTTTTGTAAAAAGACCTTGTCCTGTGTGAACTCATAGTGTCGCCATAACGTCATGGCCATCCATGCTCCGGCCAGCGGATCCAGCACTCCGTTCTGGAACTGCGATCCCTTATTTGAGCCACTCGGAGTGGTCCTGCCAAATGGATTTGTGGCCGTGAAGGTCACCCAACCATCAGCATCGTAGAGCCTGCGCGCCGAGGCTTTGCCCTTCTCGGTCAATCTCATGAACCAATCTGTCAGGGGATGGAGAGTTTCCGACAGGTTAGCCGGATCGGCGGGCCAGTAGTTCATCTGTAAGTTGATGTTCAGGTGATAGTCGGCCTCCCAGGGCGCCCACATCGCCTCGTTCCAGATACCCTGCAGGTTGGCCGGCAGCCGTCCCGGGCGCCGCGAGCTCGACATTAGCAGATAACGTCCATATTGAAAATAAAGGGCCGCCAAAGCCGGATCCGCCTCGCCGGCTTTGGCCCTGTTGAGCCGCTCGTCGGTAGCAATCGAATCTCGATTCGAGCCACCCAGGTCGAGCGAAACCCTCTCGAACATGGCGCTATGCTCGGCAACGTGGTCCCGCCTGAGATCGTCCCATGATTTGTCCGCGGCCCCGTCGAGTATGGCCTGCGTCCGCTTGCCGGGATCGATAGAGCGGTTGAAGCTCATCACTTCAAGGCTGTAATCTGTCGCAGCGGTCAAAAGCAGAATCGCTTCATCCGCATTCTCTATTACCAGAGTCTCGCCTTCGGCGCTGATAGTTCCGCCATTAGCGCGGACCAGCATACGTGCGGCAAACTTCATATGGGCGCCGCCGGGCCCGGACCCTCCGGGATTATCCTCATAGCCCTCCGGAGCGGCAATGTCAATTATCTGCCCGTCCATCTGCAAACGGCCCGAATCCTGAGCAGTAACCTTCACGTCCTTTTTGCGGGTTAGCTGAATTCTTGCGCTAATCATGCCGGATTCTGATGCGCTGAGACGCACCGCCAATACATCATCCACGGCGGATATCAACGTCTCGTGTTTCATCCGGACATCGCCGAGGCGGTACTCTGTCGTGGCGATGCCGGTGTTCAGATCAAGCTGACGGCGATAATCCCGGACTTCAGACGCACGGTCCATCTCGATCCACAGATCCGCCAGCGGTTCGTATGAGCGAAAAGAAGTCGGCGATTTGGTTAGCTTCGCCGGACCAAGCTCGGCGGCTTCTGATATCTTGCCTTCTAAAACCAGCTCCTGCAATTTTCGGATGTTTTCCGAGAAGTCCTCGGGATAGACATCGGTCGGCTCGCCCGCCCAGAGACTTTCCTCGTTTAGCTGCAGGTGTTCCTTCGGCACCGTGCCGAAGACCATCGCCCCCAGCCGGCCGTTGCCTAACGGCATCGCTTCGGTCCACTTTGACGCCGGCTCATCGTACCACAGCCGCACCGTCCCCCGCGCCGGGGCCTGTCCGGTCAACAGTACCAAAACCATACCTGCTACATGTATCCAGATTATTATCCGAGAGTGTTTCATGGTTCTCCTTCGTCTCACTTAAGCAATTACACAATCGCTTGGCTAATTGCCCGCACGGCAACCCTGCCCGCGACGTTCATCACAAGATACTATCACAAAGACATGACATTTCAAGGCGGACATACAAAGTACTTTGCAGGAGTGAAAACAAAGCATAAAGACACCAATGAAGACAAGCGAACAAACAAGCACAATGTTAGATTTCCAGGTCAGAGAGGATGCAATTATTGCAAGAGATATATTATCGAAAATAGAAAGAAAAAGCACGTGGAGAGATTAATCCCGGATCAGTTCATGGTAAAATCTGCTCAGAACCAGGGCCGATTCATACTCTTCTGAAACCCGCATTTGATCGTAATCAGGAGCGAACTTCATACATACCGTCCAGTGTAATTGAATCCGGCATAGCGTAACACAAGTCGGATAACGCTGGCGCTCACCTGCCGGAAAAAGCAGAGCGGGGAACGAGCGTTGCGGTTTCCCGGTCAGGTGCAGCGGCCTTTTTCGGTAAGTGCCGTCTTCTCAGGTCCGCTATATGTGCCTCTTGATGGCGGCGATGACCTTGAAGGGATCGAATGCCACTATCGAAGAGCCGTAGAGTTCCATGCCGCCCATGTCTGCCGTCTTGCTCTTTCCCGGGGGAAGGGGTGAGGGATCGCCACGGTCTACACACCGAATTATGAGAGGCAATCGGTAATCGTTGGCATCGAATGGAGGGAGGTAGATTCCCACGTTGAAGCTGAGCACCGCTAGCTCGTCATCGTCGATGAAAGTGCGGAGAACGCTCGTCAAAGCATTCGTGGTATGTTCACTTGCCGCCATCTTCCTGAACCCGTAGTCAAGAATGACCACCTCCTTCTCTTTGGCAGGTGTGATTGCAGCGGCAATCACTATATCCCCGGATTCCACTGCGAGTCCGACATCCCGATGGACTGCAACCCAATCGCGCCAGTAGTCGCAGTGACGGCCGTTCTTTGCTCGGTAGGCTTCTGTTGCAGACACCAGTGCAGCATGTCGTGCATAGAATCCGTACGGATTGAGCAGGACGTGGAGGTGCCCGTGTACAAGGGATGCCCCAGCACTCCCAAGGCAGTTCCACATGATGAATGGGTATTTTAGTTCGCGGTCTTCCTCATGGCTTCGGTGCACCCAAGCGAGGGCGGTCCGCACGTAGTCCAGTATGTGGTCCCGATCAAATGAGTGGGGATGGTGGGGCTCAAAGATGACCATTCCGTGACTGGCGTCGTACTTGGCCGCGTTGGCGGCAGTAACGCTACAGTCCCCCTTGATCCGCCCCCAGACATCGGCGCACGTCATGTTGAGTGGATCACAGAAATCGCAACCATCCTTCTTGGCGGCGTCGATGAAGGATGCGAGCAGGGCCGTGTCAGGTTTTGGCACGGGACGCTCCGCCCGCCGTTCATTGAACTGTGCCCCCTCGAACGTGTATGCGTTCAGTGTTCTTACGACTCTTTGCTCTGATGCGCGTCCGATGGCGGCATTTGGACCAGAGTCTTCGGGGCGTCCGTACCATTTTGCGATCTTTGGTGCGAGCGGAGACGGAACAGTCAACCGCCCCGGCAATATCCGTGCTTGAAAGATGCCTTGGTCGAGTCCGTCGAGTAACTTTGGTAGATCGAGGATTGTGGTGCTCATAGTGCCTCCGTTTCGCTGGTTGGGTCAGTTCTTGCTCTCTGCATAACGCGACGGCTGATGGGACGCGAGCGAAGCGAGTGGTCCCGATCGAGCCGCATGTTAGCTCTCTGATACTGCTAATTGGTAGATATCACTAAGTTTCTTACCGAGAACTGTAGTGTTGCTCTTGTGCTTAACTCTTCCACCTTTAAAAAGCCCCAAATACTCAAGCCGATTCCAGAATATCTCCTGCAGTGGTTCTGGAATATTACGGTATTTATGAGAATCATGAATGAACTTAACGAAGGATTCTAACTCGTAGACTGTTAATTCCTTCAAAGCGTTCCCCAGGAGACGCACCTCGTATGGCTCAAGCTTGTTTGTTGCATAATACTCAATAAGGGCGGCATAGTAAGGTGTTTTGTCTTCATCTTCTTCACTTACGGCTTTAGCGATGATTTCGTCAAGAAGATCAAGGTTGAGTTCTGACTCGGAATCATCTTCAAGGTTGCAGACTCGTTCTTCAAGTGAGGTGATTAAGTTCTGGAGACGCTTTGTAAACTTATCTGAGCGACGTTCTTTGATACAATCGGCAATCACTCCGGCTGTAGCTGATACTGGATTCACTACTCCTAGCAGCTTCGCAACAAGTGCGCCTTTGTTCAATACAATGTCAGTTGTACTTTTATGTGACAGTTGATCATCCATTGTCATTCCCTCTCAAAGTGTTCTGAGCTAACGCCTCGAATCAGGCGTTCAAAAAGGTACGTCCGTGGTCCTTCCTGAATCGCCTGCATTCGATTGTTGGCGATCGTGTTTTTGATGTTTCCGAACCTTCCGCTCAGCTTGCTTTCGTTTGGCGTCCTTTGCTATCTGCTCAATTGACCGGATGTTGTCCGGACGATCCTTCTTGAAACGTTTCCAATAGAGGGACTCGATGAAGTCAGGCAGCGGTTCCTTCCACGGTTCCTGCCTATGGTTCGCCAGTTTGCCAAACTTCTTCGGGTTCATGCCTAGCTCTCGGGCCATCTGGACGTGGGCATTGGAGAGGTGAAAGCGCTCCCGCGCGTCGATCCAGACTTGGTACTTCGGGGAAAGGCTCTTTTTCTTTGCCATGATCCTCTGCCAGTTTACAGGTCTATGGTTGCTTCGGTCATCTGGCTCTGCCCAAGCTCCGTCAAAAAGACCTCTTCCATGGTCCTCTCGCCACAGCGAGGGCAGACGATGGGCTCCTCAAAATCTGGTCGCATGGTCACCTCATTGATCCCGATTTGCCCCATCTCGCAATCGAATTGCTTGTGACACTTCTTGCATTCGAAATTTATTCTCATTTGGCCTCGGTCCTTCTTGTGTGTCGCCAACAATGTATATATGGTTTCCGTATAACATCCCGAGCTTCCCGTTATTTCGCGCAGCTCCGCGTCGCTGCCTTGCCCCTACAGGATACAAAAAGACTTTGATCTGTCAAGAGATAAAACAGCAGCCAAACAGGCGGTTTCTGTTCGCTCAATACTGTAGATTCCGCCGCATTCATCGTGGGCGGTTTTCAGGCCGTAACTGTCGAGCGCCTGCACCCCGTATCGGCCCTGCAGGAACACGCCGCTATTGCAGGAAAATTACCTGCTCGTTACCTCAATCTTAGCCGCAACATATCGAGCAATTGTGTGCTGAGCCTCGATCGGGCCAGCTCGCCTACGCCGCGAAATCGCACCTGCCGGCCTTCAAGACGGCCATCGGGCAAGCGGAAAACCACATCGACGTATTCGGTTCCGCGATCGTCTTTCCACGGCTCGCCTACTGCGATTGCCCATTCACTTGCGGTCGCTGCCGCAATAGCCTCAGCCAGCCGTTCCGTTGCCTTACGGCTGTTTTCGCTCTTATCATCGGCAGTTCCGAGCAGGCGGCCCAGTCTTTTTGCATTGGGCGCGACATACGCACCGATTAGCACTTGTTGTGCTCCATCAACAGTGCTCAGCGCGGCGGCCAGGCCACCTCCGCTGCCGACCTCCGCAAGGGAAAGGGTCGCATCGCGGCCGGCGAGCAGATCTACAACCCGCCGCTCCAGCGATGTTTCATCGTCGGCGTAAACATTGTCGCCGAGATGCTTGAGTATCGCCGCTTTCAACGTTTCGAGTCTCGCCTGATCCTGTGCCGTATCGCCCGGTAGCGAGAAAGCAAAGTCCACCCGCGAGCCGTCGAATTGCGAAGTGACTATAATGTCGGAAGTCAGCGGCACGTGCTCCTTGAGCGTCTGGTCGATCTGGGATTGTCCCAGGCCGACAAATCGCAGCTTGAGAGACCGACCCGGCAGACTGGTGCCGAATCGCCGGCTCAGGTACGGCACAAGTTCGTTGCGGACCATGGGCTGCAATTCGTGCGGCGGGCCCGGCAGCGCGACGATTACTGTTTTGGTCTGCTCGAAGATGAGACCGACCGCTGAGCCGTTGGCGTTCTTGAGATATGTTCCGCGTGCAGGAACCAGCGTTTGCCGGCGCAGGTTGGCCCGGAGCTTTTCCGGCGAGACGCGGAAACGCCGGGCCATGTTCCGCAACACATCGGGGTGTTCTTTCAGCGGTATCGATGTAAATTCCGAGAGCGCCTCGCGGGTAATATCGTTCGGAGTGGGACCCAGCCCTCCGGTGACAATTACCAGAGGGGCTTTGTCCGCCGCGTAGCTCAGGGCATCCTTGATATCGCC
>Ga0180431_10009603_pt1 | contig 10883 bp, 6 predicted proteins | sample SS_ome_11_FD_132459 | JGI IMG/M metagenome (GOLD analysis project Ga0180431, IMG submission 132459) | Hypersaline lake sediment archaeal communities from the Salton Sea, California, USA - SS_1_MS_1 metaG | ecosystem: Environmental > Aquatic > Non-marine Saline and Alkaline > Hypersaline >...
ATCCGTCAAATTACCCAACGACCACACCGGGAAATACTGCGGGCTGGTCGAACCGGTCATAATATAAACAACCTCTTCATGAGTCAGCACATCATCATAGAGACGGACTTCGTCAATCCGACCGTCCCATCCTCTCGTATTGAAGGTGCCATCAAGTCTTCCGCCGATTACAAAACCCACGTCATGGTATATCGTTTCAAGCTCTCCGGACGGCGTATCAGTACCGGCCAATCTGCCGTCAATGTACACCTTTCTTTCGTTTGCGTCAGAATCATACGTAAACGCAACGTGATGCCACTTGCCGTCATCTATGTCTGAACTGGAGTAGGCAGAGTCGGAACGAAGGGTAGAATCACTCAGCTCACCCATATAGCAGCCCATATCATCTGTTGTAGTATACCTGCGCACCTGATAGGCAGCACCTCTGGCGAGCATATACTGGTCACTCTGGAAGAACGTATCGACCTTCAACCAGGCTGCAATCGAAATCTGCTCTTTGATAACCGCCCAGTTCGGGTCGGCATCATACGGACCACCGTCACAGTCAACAACACTGTTCAAAAGAATATCCGGGTTGTTCAATTCCAGGACCTTGCTGCCCCTGTCGGCATCGTCAACAATTTTCACGCTGGTAGCCGTATGGCCTTGAACGAGCGTGCCGTGATGGCCTTTGCCGCTGCTGTCATCGGCCGTGCCGTCGTCAAAGTTCCAGCAGCCAACAAGGTTCGAATCACCCGGATTCGATGGCGTAATTGTGTAATCATTGTCGCCCCAGCGGTATGACATCCAGCGAATGTCAACATTGTTGACAATGCAGTTGCCGGTTACATCTCCGCCCGGTTTCAGCCTGTCTGAAACACAGTGAGGCGGATAAGCCCTAAAGTCATCGAAGTACACCGTACCGGCAAGGCGGGTGACAACAAAACCTTCTCTACCTCTTTCACCGAAGCCGATACAGACCCTATCGACACTTGCCAGGTTCACGTTGTTGGCACCATCCGTAAACCACGACAGGTCAATATCCCAGTGTTTCCACTCGCCGGCCTTGAGGTCGCTTAAATCACGGTCATACAATTTCATCGACTCGTTGCTGCCGTCATCCAGGACCACATACATATCATCAGGATAGTTGCCTGTCTCGCCGTAGAAATACAGCCGCAGCGATTTAACGCCGCCGGTAGCATACGACCAATCCTGTGAGCTGCTAAAATCCCTGTACGCTTCAGAATAGAAGTACCAACTCCCGCCTTGGTTATCGTACTCATACTTCATCGATTGAATGCCGCCGTTAACGGGTTCGTTATCGCTTGACTGACCAAGATTAATAACCCCCCCGGTCCAATCGGGGATTTTCCACGTGGATCCTATCAGATTCATTCCGAAGTCGTAACTCTCGAAGTCTTCCCACGGTTTATAGTCTCCCATCCTGAACCACCAGACCTTGCCCGGCCATTCAGTGGCGCCATTGAGCTCGTTCACCTTCCAATAGTAAGTCCCGCCGAAGCGCATCGAAGCCATAGGTGCAGCAGCAGTGTTGGAATCATACGTCCCTAACAAAACACTCACGTCATTGGCCTCAACCAATGACTGGTCGGTACCTAAGTAAACCTTGTGCCCCTGTGTCCCCTGGACATTGTCTCCCGGTATCCAGTAAAGTTGAAGAGGCCAGTCTGACACAGGGTCTGTCGCTGTTTGAGGATACGGCCCCCACGCCTTATTCACATCGGTAACGCCGAGAAGATGAAGCTCATTTCGCGACAATGCCCTGTCATAAATACGTACATCTTTAACAAGACCGTTCCAGCATCTGTAGGTGAAAGCGGGGTCAAGTCTGCCGCCTATCACAAGAACAGACGTAGTAACATCAAGAAGCGGGAATACGTTATCCCCGGTATCCGGCGTTAGAGTCTCAGCAGCTTCACGGTCACCGTCAATATACACTATCCGCTGTTTTGTACCTGAATCATACGTGAAGGCAATGTGATGCCACTTGCCGTCATTTACCTCACTTACGCTGTAAGTGACGTAGTCGTCAAAAACATACTCATTAGTATAGGCCCTTATTCGGCCGTCACCGGCGCCTGTGTCCGGGTCATCGGCGACTGCGGTCAACTGATAGCGGGCACCCTTAGTGAGCATATAATTAGTAATATGCATCTCGTCGAGTTTGGTCCATCCTGCAACCGTGATTGCCGTCTGGATGTCCGCCCAGCAGGGGTCGTAACTATCATACATGTTTCCACCCGCATCAACAACGCTGCCCAAACCATGGCCGGGTGGGTTGTTAATATCAAGTACATTGCTGTCCACATCGGCATCATAAACAATATCAATGCTGGTTTCTGCAGCACGCTGTGTCATTGTGCCGTGGTGTTCTCTACCGGTCGCATCCCAGACAAGATCGCCGCTTTTCTCATCAAATTTCCACCAGGCGACGAAATTCGGGTCTGCTTCCGGTGTCGATGCCGTAAAGCTCCAGATATTACCCTGGTACACCACGGGGGCATTAACGTCAATACGCCAGTAATACTTCACATCTGCCACAAGGGCAGGACTTATCGGCCAGTTAGGGTCATTATAGTCACTGATGATGACGGGAAACGTCCCCTTGTACACGCTCGCATCACCATTGGTTACCAGCGTTTCGTCTGTGCCGTAGTACACGGCATGACTGGTAGCGCCGTCTCCGGCCCGCCAGCTGACCCTTGTCCTCGTTGTGCCTACATATTTTGAAGTGTCAACAGGTACCGGCTCACTCGCCTTCAGGCTTAGAGTCCGGAAAGTCCAGACATCGCCCGGCCACTCATCAACTCCATTGACAGCATTTACTTTCCAGTAGTAATCTACACCGGCCGACAATGAACCCATTGGAGCGCCGCTGTAGCTGTTCGAATCAGCTTGCGTTTTGTAAACGCTGATATTTCCGGATTGAACCAACCCCTTATCGGTGCCGAAATACACCTTATGCAGGTTCCCTGTTGCTCCCCCCGCCCTGACGCCCGGCTTCCAATAAATAGAACCTAAACTCAGTGAAACATCCAGTTCACCATCGGCTGGAGCGGGGTCGTATGCCTTGTAATTCTCTGCTAACTCCCGTACCTCCGCATACGTTAATGCATTGTCGTAAAGCTGAACATCGTCAAGAAAACCATCATATCCTCTGTGGTAGAAGTCGGTAGCAAGCCTTCCGCCAATCACAAAAGCAGCGCTAATGGTACCAAGCGGAGTGGCCGGGAATTCTTCTCCTTCGAGGTCGCCGTCAAAATAAACCCTTCTTGAGCCTGTATCATTGTTATACGACATTACAACGTGATGCCACGCGTCGTCAAGTAATGAGCTTGTGCTGTATGTCGTTGTTCCACCTGGTTCACCGCTATGGGCACCGACATAGAACCTTACTAAACCGGAGGGAACCGCCGTGAACTGATACGCACTGCCTTTAGTAATCAGATAATTAGCTGTTCCGTGCCAGAGCGTTCTGGCCCTGGTCCAGACTGCCATCGTGATTGAAGGAGTTATGTCAGCCCAGCCTTCTTCATTCCCGCAGTCAACAACACTGTTAAGAGTATGGCCCGCCGGGTTGATGCAATTAAGCACATTGCTGTCTCTGTCGGCATCGTAAGTAATTGTGATATTAGTAGTCGCATCACCCAACGCAAGCGTGCCGTGGTGCTCGTTGCCGCTGCTGTCGTTGGCCGTTTGGTCGTCAAACGTCCACCGCCCGACCAGCGCCGCCGAGGCATTGCCGACAAGAGCCAGCACTAAAACGATAGAAATTAAAAAAAACAATCTCTTAAACATAATGTGTTCCTCCTGAATAAAAATTAGTACATTCTCACACTTTGGCCACGCACCCAAAGTGACGCTGTTTTCGACAGACACATTCGAACTTCGCCGTATTTTGCCCCTGTCTCAAACAACTATAATTAACAAGCACTTAACCTTCACCATAAACAGCTTCGTGCTCGTCTAAAACAAACCTTTTACAAATTCGTACTGTCGGCCTTTTCGTCAAAAAACCGGTTTGACTTATTTTGATTGAAATTACAGAGACCTGCCTCCGATTTTAAAATAACTATTTCCACACACCGCCTTCCAAATAATGATACCCTCATTGCAGTCTTATATTCGGCTTCTAAGCTTCACCGAAAAACCGCATATGCCCTCTATATCCTATAGTTTACCGGTATTTCTGTCTTTGTCAAGGAAAATTCCCAAGCATAGGCTTTTTTTCAAAGTTTTACGCATTTTTACAGGACTATATGCTGTTCTCCGCCGATTATGAGTGCTTCTCGGCATTCAAAAATCGCACAAACTTGCCTATACTCCCCCCGAAAAGCCCCACCAGATACCAAAAAATGCCAGTCAAATCGCTTCGGTCAACAATGTTGAAGGGCAACCTTGATAGAACGAGTGCAGAAGAGGAAGATTCGCAGCCAATAATAAATGACCGACAATCAACTATCAAAAGCTTTGAATGAGATGGCGACTCCCAGGTAAACGCTATCTAAAACAAATAACGTTAGTTCCTAAGGCAGTCCCCTCTGAAGCAGCAGTCCCTATACTGGCATTGACCGTCTGAATTGCCAAAACACTGCGTATAGCCTTCAGCCGCCTGGATAGCGTGGATAAGTTCCGCTTTCTTCATTTTGCCCGGTTTTATGCCGAGCGACTTCGCCTTTTCTTTTACCACTAAAAATTTCATATCCTTGCTCAATCACATATAAAATAAAATTACCAACAGTTCAATGCCGCCCTTGATTATGCTCTGCCTTGTACCTGCCCGAGAAGATTACCTCACTAACATTAAGGGTCGAACCGGCAAAGCTCAAAACAAAATAAGGCTCAGATGAATGTTATTCAAACTGAATAGCAACGCCGATATTTGCGTCTTTAAGCATACTCCTGCGTTCAACCCTGACAACCTTACCTTTTTTAATGCGGGCGAACTGTCCTTTCTGCCTTGCCAAAGCCATTGTACGTGGAAAATTAATCTCTACTACATTGCCCGCCCGAACCGGCATTGTCATTGGCACAGTTATATAAACACCGCTTTTGCTGATATTCGTGCTTCTACCATTAAAAAATCTGTTAGCCTCAGGCAGCCATACACTCACCGGCCAGGAAAGATTGGTTCGGTTGCTCTTACGCTGCTCTGCCAATGTTTCCACAATAAGACTCCTAAAAAATTACACAGTCGTTCAAACGATAAAGGGCTTATCGGCAATGTTAAACTGGAGAGATTAGCGTATTTGGGTAAAATCCCAAAAGTTTTGAATATTTTTTTGAACACCGAAATAGCAGCATTTTTTTTGCATTTTTTATCGGGCGATATAAACTCTTAAAACACCAATGAGCAATCGCAGCAACTTTTTATTCTTAAGTGAAAAACAGCTTTTCTTTGTATCATTGCCCAATTATCTGCCAGCTGGATTGCGCCCACAAAAACCCATCCTTAAAGCAGAATAAAGAACAGGTATCTTGCTATTTCGGATTGATTGCTGTATTGTTTTATCACGATGCAGACAAAACTTGTAAAAATGAACCCTGCAAAACCGGATATGGCTGAAATTAAAAAAGCCGCATCTCTCGTTGATAACGGCTATCTTGTGGTAATTCCTACAGAAACCGTCTATGGAATCGCCTGCCGGGTCAAACCTGATTCACTCACTAAGCTCAACAACCTCAAAGGCCGAAGTCCCGACAAATACTATACATTGCATATCGGCCAAAAAGAATATGTAAAAAAATATGTGCCCACTATTGGCATAAAAGCACAAAAACTAATCGATAATGCCTGGCCGGGACCTCTGACGATTGTCTTTGAATTGGAAAATAATGACATCAGCAAGCTGCAAAACAGATTTGACAACGAGGTATTTAACGAGCTGTATAAAGATAACTCCATAGGCATTCGCTGCTGCGAAAACCAGATAGCTTCCTTATTATTCCAGCAAACAGCCAATCCTGTAGTCGCACCAAGCGCAAACACAACAGGCCGACCGCCGGCAATCGATGCTGAAGGGGTTCTTGCTGCATTTTCCGGCCAAGTCGAACTTGTGCTGGATGCCGGGCCCTGCAAATACAAAAAAAGCAGTACCGTCGCAAAAATAGGCAAAAAGGGCCTGCAAATCTTAAGAGATGGTGTCTATTCCAAAGCAGAACTGGAAACTATCTCGCTAATCAAATTCCTGTTCGTCTGTACCGGAAACACCTGCCGAAGCCCTATGGCTGAGGGAATATTCAACAAATATCTTGCGGAAAAACTGGAATGTGAGGTTGACTGTCTTGATAAAATCGGATATAAAGTAATCTCCACCGGTATTATGAATTTGGCCGGCGCTGCGGCAAGTCCGGAAGCCATAAAGGCCTGTGCAGCGAAAGGGATTGATATAAAAGCCCACAGGAGCATGCAGCTGACGCAGCAGCTTGTAAATGAAAGTGACTTTATATTCGTAATGGGCAAAATGCACTGCGAGCGAGCAAAAGCTCTCAGCAGCGATGCTGCAAAAAAATGTGTCCTATTAGCTGAAAATGTTGAGATTCCTGACCCGATAGGCCAGCCGCAGGAAGTTTATAACAATTGTGCTGATATGATAGAGGCAGCAGTAAAAAAAAGAATCGGCGAATTAGTATTATGAAAATAGTAGTTGGAAGCGACCATCGCGGTTTCAAAGCTAAAGAAGTAATAAAAGCTATCGTTACACAGTTAGGGCATGAGTGTATCGATGTCGGCACCGACAGCAGCGACCCGGTGGACTACCCGGACCATGCGTATGCAGCAGCTATGGCTGTTGCGAAAAACGAAGCCGACAGAGCCATTTTAATCTGCGGAACAGGTATCGGTACAAGTATAACAGCAAATAAAGTAAAAGGAATCAGGGCTGCATTGTGCCATGATGAGCTAAGCACACAAACTTCACGCGACCATAACGATGCGAACGTACTTTGTGTCTCGGGAGAACTGATTGGTGAGGTGCTAATGCGAAAAATGGTCGAAGTTTGGCTCAGCACGGAATTCAGCGGGGGAAGACACCAAAGACGAATAAATAAAATAACTGCTATCGAAGAAGGAAAAGACCCCAGAACAATTACAAACAACAAATAGCAAATTATTGACTCAACATTGGGGGGGGGGGAAATCATTGATTATCGATTATTGATAATTGATTATTTGGTTGAGATTGGCCATTTACTATTGGGGTTGGGGATGGATGCGGGGGGTAAAAAGGCGGAAAAATTTGCCCAGGCGATAAGTAAAATGGTGCAAAAGCTGAAGAAGCTGTTACAATAATGTAAAGGCAAAGACGGAAGGACACGATAAATATACCCTTAAGGGTAATAAATTCCCGCGACGGGGATTGTAACTTATTGTTTTAAAGGTACTTGCCCCCGAACAAACGGGTAATTTCAATCGTGAGCACTATAGATAAAGGACAGCGGCAATGAAAAAATTGTGGGTCAACTCAAATCCTTATAATAAGGAAGTGGTAATATCAGCGCTTGAGAGCGGGGCCGATGCGGTAGTTCTGCCGGACGGCAAAAGCGAGACAGTCCGCGAATTCGGTAAAATCAAGACCGTTGAAAAGAACGGCGATATAGTGCCGGGAAAGGACGTTGAGTTCATAGATATAGCCGGCAAGGCGGACGAGGACACGGCGGCGGCTGTTGCGCCGAACAAAATCGTTGTTCTGCAAATGCTGGACTGGACGATTATTCCGATTGAAAATCTGTTGGCCCGGCGAGGGAAAAACATTATGGTTCAGGTCGAGACAAGCGAGCAGGCAAAGCTTATGGTCGAGATACTCGAAAAAGGTGTTGACGGAGTAGTGCTCAATACGACCGATATCAATGAGATTAAAAAATGTGCCGAAGTCATACAGGGGATAGGAGAAAAAGTTGCTCTGGTTACCGCTACGATAACGGGCACTAAACAGCTTGGAATGGGCGACAGGGTCTGCCTTGACACGTGCACCCAAATGGGTCTCGGCGAGGGAATCCTTGTAGGCAATGCGGCGAGCGGTTTCTTTCTAGTCCATTCGGAATCCATCGATAATCCTTACGTGGCATCGCGGCCGTTCAGGGTCAATGCCGGAGCGGTGCACGCATACACCCTTACGCCGGGCGGCAAAACAAAATATCTGGCTGACCTGAGAGCCGGCGATGAAGTGATGCTGGTAGATACCAAAGGGAAAAGCCAGACAGCGTATTTAGGGAGAAACAAAATCGAGAAGAGGCCGATGATGCTGATAGAGGCCGATGCCCACGGTGAGCCGATAAGTCTTGTTATGCAGAATGCGGAAACCATCCGGCTGGTCAGCCCTGAAGGCGAGGCGATTTCGGTTACGAGCTTAAAGCCGGGCGACAAGGTCCTCGGCCATATTGAAAAGAGCGGCAGACACTTCGGTCTGAAAGTCGATGAAACCTTAATAGAAAGGTAGGGCTATGGAATGGCCGTATGATTTTATCAGTGTAATTTTAGCTATTGTACTTGGGACAGCGATTGGGCTGGAGCGAGAAATCAGCGGCAAGGCAGCGGGGCTTCGCACAAATATTCTGATATGCTTGGGTGCAGCGGTCTTTACAATAATATCCCGGGAAATGGGCGGCAATGACAGCGGCTCACCTACACGGATAGCAGCCCAAATAGTTACGGGTGTGGGTTTCTTAGGCGCAGGCGCCATCATTCGCGACCGAGGCGGAGTGTACGGCTTAACGACCGCCGCAACAATCTGGCTTGTTGCAAGTGTTGGAATGGCCTGTGGAGCCCATTTTTACAAATTAGCAGGCATAACAACTCTTCTTGCGATACTGGTTTTGATTGGCCTGGGTCAGGTAGAAGACCACCTGGCACGTTATAGAAAAAAACACAACATCGTCCCCCTCGGCGACAAAGAAGTGTAAGCAATCCGAAAATTGTGTTTCTACTTTCCCAAACTTAAATTTGAAAGAGGCTTGATGAACATTAGTTGTTGTGCGATAATTCAGCGCTGCGATGATTGAACAAAGCGAGTGAAACTTAAATTGAAACAGCGATTGGAGATTAAGTAATGATAGGCAAAAGAATAAGACTTGAGAGGATAATTAACCGCAATTCCGGCAAAACGGTCATTATTCCGATGGACCACGGCATTACGGTCGGCCCGATTAAGGGCCTGGCGAATATGCGAACGACAATCAGCAAGGTTGTGGCCGGCGGAGCAAACGCCATTCTGATGCACAAGGGGATGGTCGGCGCAGGATACAGAGGTAAAGGCAAAGATGTGGGGCTTATTGTTCACCTCTCGGCAGGGACCTCGATGAGTCCCGACCCGAATGCAAAAGAACTTGTATGTACAGTCGAAGAAGCGATTAAGCTCGGTGCCGATGCGGTCTCAATTCATATAAACTTAGGCGCTGAAACCGACAGGGAGATGCTGCAACAATTGGGTTATGTGAGTCATCGCTGCTGGGAATGGCAGATGCCGCTGGTTGCGATGATGTACACGCGGGGGCCGAAAATCAAAAATGAATTCGACGTTGCTAATGTCAAGCATGCGGCCAGAGTTGCCGCCGAACTGGGCGCCGACATAATCAAAGTTGCCTATACCGGCAGCAGTGAAAGTTTTGCCGAAGTAGTAGAGGGCTGTCCCGTGCCGGTCGTCATCGCAGGAGGCGAGAAGATGGACAGTGACGAGCATATTTTCCAGATGGTCAACGATGCATTGAGCGCCGGAGCTATGGGCGTATCAATCGGGCGAAATGCATTTCAGCACGAAAAGCCCGAAGAATTTGTCCAGGCGGTGAGCAAAATGGTCCACAACAATGCGGGAATCGAAGAAGCAGTTACGATACTGCAGGGCTAAAACAACTAACAGGAACAGTTTTTACCTGACTTACCGTAATCAGAATACATATAAGCAAAGGCCAGTTCATCAGGGAAAATGCCCTTTATAAACTTGTCCCGAGCCTGCCGAAGGATCCTGCCTGCCCCGCACGAATTAGGCACCTGCCGTAAATTGGTGCGGGGGCGATAGCAACTGGCGCCCTTTGGGACTACCATCGGCCGCACAGGCTTAGCTTTATATTTTCTCAAAAAGCCTGTGCAGTGCCGATGCTTCAAACAGCTCTATCTCGCCAGCGAAAAAGGAAAGCCCCGATAGCTCTCACTATCGGGGCTCATAATTCCTGGCGATACCTACTCTCGCCCCTAAGGACTACCATCGGCCGGACAGGCTTAGCTTCTGAGTTCGGAATGGGCTCAGGCGTTTCCCCGTCAGTATAGTCACCAGGAAATTCGTTATCAGGCACCTGCTTAAAGTAGATACCGGACTAATTCAAAAAAATATGCGGACACGTTTATGAGCACAAAGAAGGCATTTTCCAACATATCAATCAACCAAAGATAGATATGGTCAAGTAATCGAGCGTTAGTACCGGTTAGCTGAACGCATTTCTGCGCTTACACACCCGGTCTATCAACCTGATAGTCTATCAGGGCTCTCCATCGGCCCGAAGGCCGAAAGGAATCCTAATCTTGAAGTGGGCTTCCCGCTTAGATGCTTTCAGCGGTTATCCTTTCCCGACTTAGCTACCCGGCGGTGCCCCTAGCGGGACAACCGGTACACCATCGGTCGGTGCTTCCCAATCCTCTCGTACTAAGGAAACATCTCCTCAAGATTCCTGCGCCCACGGCAGATAGGGACCGACCTGGCTCGCGCCGGTCTGAACCCAGCTCGCGTACCACTTTAATCGGCGAACAGCCGAACCCTTGGGACCTTCTACAGCCCCAGGATGTGATGGGCCGACATCGAGGTGCCAAACCTCCCCGCCGCTATGAACGCTCGGGGGAGATAAGCCTGTTATCCCCGGAGTACCTTTTATCTGTTGAGCGATGACCCTTC
>Ga0180431_10009606_pt1 | contig 10882 bp, 11 predicted proteins | sample SS_ome_11_FD_132459 | JGI IMG/M metagenome (GOLD analysis project Ga0180431, IMG submission 132459) | Hypersaline lake sediment archaeal communities from the Salton Sea, California, USA - SS_1_MS_1 metaG | ecosystem: Environmental > Aquatic > Non-marine Saline and Alkaline > Hypersaline >...
GCACAGAATCCTGGCGTGTCTGGTACAACCAGGGAAGCACCCACCTGGAGCGAGACAGCACCACCTCACACAGCGTAGTGAGCTTCTTGTCTTGGTTGAGCATGCCCTGATGCAGGATGGTGCTACCTGGGACCAGCACAGGATGATGGTCTCGCAGGGGGAGTCGACGACGGTAGATCAGGACGGGACCCTGTTCGATTTCCATATCCGGATCAAGGGGTTCCAGCTTTGAGCCGAACCTCGACCTCACAAGGTATTCCGTCTCTACCGGGGGCGACGTCTTGCGCCGACGTACCGGGGGATAGGATCGGTCAGGCTTCATACCCGTGAGTATGGCTACACCATTCGACAGTGTCTCAGCAAGGCTGGAATGAGGCAGACGAGGACCCCACCAAGCCTCGGGATGCCCCGTGGCATCCCGAGGAACAGCTACGGGCATCACGTACAGATCGGTCTGGTGGTTGTCTCGACAGCCCACCACCACGAGGTCCCCATGTTGTGGGCTTGGGCCAAGGGACTCGTAGACGTCGTTGGCGTAGACCCCACTCATCATCTGCGTGTGGGAGATTAGAACATGGCGTAGTTCCTTCGACAGGATGCAGAACCCTCCATGGGTCTTGTGTGCCTGTGCCACTTCCTGCATCGGCGTCAGGTTCTCGACATCATCGAGGTGGGAGTGGTCGAGGATTGAAACGAACCTTGTCGAGTGATCCAACCACGTGTCTTGGAGCCTCGGGAGGTGTTGATTCCCTGTCGAGATGGACTTGTCCCAGACCACCTGACCGGTCACCACCTCCATCGCCTCGGAGATCGCGATGTTCATGGTCACCGCCACCAGGACGAGCGACGTGACAAAGGGCCCACGACGGAATCCATCCGGCAGGTGCTTGACCACGGTGGGTACGACGAGCTTGAGCATCTCCAACGCACTGTCTGTGGTCTTGCCGTCGGGAGTGAGAGACACCTTCCCCACCATGGATTGGAAGTAGGTGCGGATGTCGACGTTGTGGACCCCACTCGCTTCGTTCTGGTCCCGCACGACCCGCCCGATCTGATCGAACAGGCGTCGCATGGCATGGGTGGTGGGCCCGTAGACCATGCGATGGGGCATGGTTCGAGCGCCCAGGGCGTGGTGGGTTGTTCCCACCTGCTGGAGCAGCACCGCCGCGTTGAGGTACTGGATCGTAACTGGTAGAAGAGCCTGAAACACCTCGTTGTGATCGTTGTGTCCGTAGTGTCCGTAGCGACGCGACACGGCACGAAGCCACAACTCCGTGATGCCCGGGATCCCCACGTCGTCCATGGTCTGTGGCAGACTCAGGTGATGTGAGGTGGCGTGATCAACGTCTTGTGAGTGGAACCGAAGACCCATGCGATGAAGCTCGAAAGGATTTTGGATCTCTTCGCTCTTGAGGATCGTGTCGATCAGGACCAACGCGCCCCTGAGAACTTCTGCGGGGTTCGCGTCCTCCAGATCCCGGTAGGCGGCCCACTCCAGCATCACCGACGCGATCAGGAGAGGGTGGAAGGGGAAGTGGGACATGTCGGTGTTGCCCAGCCACGACTCTGAGTTCGTGTTGTGTGTGATGCCTTCCAGCCACGATGCGGTGGGAGAAGTGTAGCGAAGCTCACGATGTGCTCGGGGGTCTCCCGCCAGCTTGAACATGTCGTGCAGTTCCACATCCAGCACGTCGAAGCCATCTCCTGTGATGTGAACCTTTACATAGGGGTTGTCGACGAGCGTCTCGGCTGCCTTCCAGACCTCTTCGGCCAGTCCATCGAAGAAGCCTTCCTTGTCTTCTGCCTCATCCTCCGGGTTGTCCGTGGGAGCGTCCTCCGGATTCGGAACATGGATGGGTGGGTGGTCGGGCGGGGACTCCCCTGCCGCCTCAGCCATCTGTTCCAGCACTTCCCGTAGTGGGGCAAAGTCTTCTCCCTCGTACACCATGCCTCGAACGTCGGTGGCATCCATGGAAGTGTCCACCAACGTCAGTACCACCTGCATCTGGCTGATCCAGAGCGGAAGTTCCTTGCGACGGAGCATGCCCGCCACCGCACGGGGGGAGGGCTCGAAGCTCTTAGGCGGGGACTCTCCGTTGTTGACGAAGGTGTAGATACGCGCCAGATCACGACGCACGACGGAGGGTGTGAGAGCCATGGGATCTCCAGGGTAGGGACGGGGTCAGTGGGTGTAGGTGTCTTGCGATAGCGAAGACAGGATGCTGTCTGGGATCAGGTCGACGACCTTTCCTGCATCAGGGGATGCCATCAGTTCACCAAAGTAGGTGAGTATGGCCCCTCCCAGAGCCGGGTGATCCTTGGCCGCAGGACCGGTCAACACCACGACATCGGGAGGCACCTTGATACCTGTCTCCCCTTCCTTGTTCTTCTCAAACTCAGGGAGCAGGTTGACCGCAGTCAAGTAGACCGACGTAGCCATGCTCACGTGAGGGAGAAGGCCGAACCGTGGTGGTTCCTGGTGACCCTTCACGTACAGGTCGGGTCGGATACCCAGGCTGCGCTTGTTGGTCAGCAACGGGCAGGAAACACGGGCATTGAGTGGGGCCAGCAGGTAGAGGACGTCTTCGCTGAAGGTATCGTCTTCTTCTTCCGGAATGAACGCAATCAGGAACGCAGCCGCTACCGCCTGGATGCGACCATGGGAGTACCACCGCTCTCCCGCTACACCAACCCACGGGGTAAGGTGTGGCTTGGTGTGCGCATGCAGCGCCTTGGCTGAGTTCTTGTCGAGCCCAACCGAAGACAGACGCTTTGTATCCGGTGTGTGGGGATCCCGAGAAGCAGCCTCGGTGTTGAAGCTCTCCCCCATGAACGCGATGCGTGCTTTGTACCCAGGCAGCTTCAGGGTCATGTACGAAGCGAAGACCATCTGAGCCGGGTTGGCCTCTCCCGACAAGTCCATGGCGTACTTGTAGACCACCGGACCGTGCGTCCAGTCATCATCGTTTCGGATGTCTTGGATCTCTTGGTCCAGACGTGCCGTGCTCTCATCGTGGAAGTGGGCCACGAGCTTGCCCGTATTCCCGCCACACCACATCTTGGCTAGGTCTTCCGCTTCTCCCATCTCATCGGGGTTCGTACCCCACGACAGGTTGGCGTGGCCGGACTTCCACCGACGGGATCCCTCCACCCCCTCGAAGACCCGAGGCATCACCAAGGATGCGGCGCACAGGGCGTTTGTCCTCCTGACCTTGGCGATCATCTGAGGGTCGAGACCCGGACTCTCATCCGTCGGTATCTGCTTCACCGATCACCCTTGGTTGCGGCGACGGATGCCCCGAAGGAACGCCCGACCCTTCTTGAACGTCTCACGAGTCCTGGGATCAGCCGCCACGTCCACAAGCGTATCAACCACCGCATCTTTCGCATCTTGGGGTAGCTTGGAGATATGCTCGGTGATTGCCTCACGAACCTTCGGATCGTTTAGCGCAGAGTCTAGGATGTCGAGCGCCTCTCGGGCGTGCCCTGCGTAGGTCTTGATCTGGTCGAAGTTGATCTTCATGGCTCAGCCTTCCTCACCAAGGTCCAGTGCGTTCTCGGGTCGGAGCGACGCTTCGATGGCCCGACCGAACTGATCGGGCCGACCCTCGATGATCTGCGACAGGGGGATGTCGTCCTCTTGACCATAGCCAGGGAAGACAAGCATGACCTTGATGGTCCCGGGGTAGACGTTTCCCTGCTCATCCTCGAACGGAGGCGTGTAGTTCAACGAGTAGCCCACACCCGGCACAGCCTGTTCAAGGTACTGGTGCAACTGACCCATGTTGCGATCGAGTGCCGTGACGAGGTCCACCTGACGGCGCTGCGGTGCAGGCTGTGGCGCGGGCTGCGGTGCAGGTTGTACACGTGCAGGACGAGGACCCGGAAGCTGGTTCCGCACCGGCTGCTGCACCGGCTGCACCGGCTGCTGCTGCACCGGCTGTGAAGACGCTTCGGGCTCGAAGTAGGTCGAGGCGATGCTGGCTGCGATACGCTTGGCATCCCCCTCCGACACGCCCTCTTGGGCCAGACCCGCTGCGAGGTAGCGCGACAGCACCATCTCGCCGTCTTGGAGCCTCCCAGACCGAACCGCGTTCTCGTATCCATCAAGCTGCTTTCCGATGATCGTCTGGTGCATCCCGACAAGTTCCTCCAGCGGAACCGTGGAAGGCTGCGGCTTGGCCCAGTCCGGCGTGTTGCCTTCAGGCATCACCGACTCCGGATCACCACCGCTAGGGGGCTGAACCAGAGAGGGGTTTGGTGCGTTGTGCATGCCATGGGGCGGTGCTGCGGGACCGCCGCCAGAGGGGTTGTCGTTGGACATGGACATCAGGTCTCCGTGTTGTCGCGGGTGGAGGTGAGCATCTGGATGACAGACGGCTCGATGGCGTAGATATGGGTGGCTGGTGCGCCATGGAAGCGCATCATCCTTGACCGGAGCATCCCCTGTTTGGACAGGTCTCGCATGATCCGACCACAGTAGCGGGGATCGGCCCCCAACATGCTCGCCGCATCGCGGACCGACAACCCCTCGAAGGTGTTGTTGGTTCTCGAAGATTCGTAGACCTTGGACTTGTGGAGGATGATCAAGGCGACCTGGAATCCCGTGAGGATTCCGGATCGACCTTCCCGCTCGAAGAGCGGTTTGTCGTCACGCAACGAGAAATCCATGTAGGCACCACCACGGTAGAGAGGGTTATCCTTACGGTGGTGGACTACTACGCCCATGCTCTACCGTCAAGCACTAGGAGTCTTGTACTTCACGTTCCAGTCAACATGTCTCGCCAGCGGCGAATCTGGGAGTAGATCTTCAACCCCTTGCTGCCGATGTCGGCAATATCCTCCGCATGCGTGGCGACTTGCTGAGCCGTCTTGACCACCTTTTCCACAGACACTTTCGGGGCAGGAGGCTTCACGGGTTGTGCCTGTGTCTGTGCCTTGGGGGTCTTCTTGGGTGTCCTCTTCTTGGATACGGGAACCTCACCGTATGCCTTGACGACATCATCGAGCCCGCACGATGAAGCCCAGTCCTGAATCAGTCCCTTGATCTCGTCGTGCAGGTCTCTGTCGTCAGGTGGGGTGGCATGCTGGGTAGCTGCCTCGTGCCACATCGAGAACACTTCGATCCCCAGACTGCACGCATCATCTTCCCACTCAGCGGATTGAGGGTACTCGGACGGAGGGTAGTGCTGCCTGAGTCGGTAGGTGGACCACAACATGAAGCTGCGAATCAGACCAGGGATGGTCTTGGCTTCCTGCGGAGAAGAGAAGTAGCCGAACAGGAACCTTTGCTTGGACTCAGGCAGAGGCACCCCGAACAAGCAGCACACCTCCACAAGTTCCTCGGGCTCGAAGTCCCCTGCCTTGATCCGAATCAGCAGCGACTTGACCCACGGAGCACTATCCAGATCGTAGGGAGGGTCTTCAACGCTGTACTTACCGTTGTCCGTCACGAACGCCAGCACTTGTCGTGCGACATCGGCGGTGACGATGAAGTCGCGCTGCGTTGCCGCAGAAGTCATGGAACCCATCCCCATCAGGCGGTGGTGGTGTAGCCGTCAGAATCAATGAGCAGCAGCGGGTTGTTGAGCAGGCGAGGATCCCCATCCACGAGAGCATCCCCATAGGAGAACGCACCGACTTCGATCCCACCATCGTTTTCGTTTTGGTACAGGTCATCCTCGGAGAGCAGCAAATAGGCATCCTCCTCCGGAACACCCGCAGCCAGAACATCCGTGATGATGTTCAGCGCACTGTCTCCCATATCCACACCATCCGCGATGCGCAGTCCTCGATCCAGAAGCCAGGGGACGGCCTCTTCCACCCTCACACGTCCCAGGAACCTACGCCGACCACGGCGACCTCGTTGCCCTTCATCGATCCCATCGTCATCAAGACGGCGGGCACGACGCCTCCCCACCTTCTTGCGACGCATCTTCTTGCGAGGGGTCACCCCACCCTCGTCCTGCTGCTCACGACGCAGGCGACGCACCTTGCGAACCTTCCGACCATCCCGCTTGCGGTCGAACAGGGGCTCTGCCATGTCCAACGCATGCACACCGAATCGAACACTGGAAGCCAGCAGATCGGCGTAGGCTTCCGGGTCTGCTTCGACATCCGCATCATCGATCGAGTCAATGACATCCAGAACCGAGGGAGCCAACTCCCCACCGGACTCAATGAAGTCGTCCACGAACAGGCCACCCTCTTCCTCGTCGATGCGTCCGGTCTCGATGAGGGTGTTGACCATGCCCCCCACGTACTCGAACATCTCAGGATTCTTGTTGTAGACCTCTGCGTACAGCAGATCCCGCTCCTGGTCAGAGAGCAGATTCATCACGGAGTCATGCGGCTGCATCATCAACCTCCTCGTGGTTTGTCGCGTGGACCATCTCCCATGCTTCCAGCAGGTGTGCTGCCAACTCGTCCAAGTCGTCTGCTCGATCCATCAAGCTGGTAGCGCGGTTGGCCCGCAGACGGGTGGCGAGGGATCCCGACTCCATCTTGCCCATGATGTTGGCCGCACGCTGACGGTACTTCTCGGCCTTGGTCCGCCACCGCAACGCGAGTGAGTGTACGCGAACGTACTCGGGTCGTCGCAGTAGCCGAATGACGTCTGTGGCGACCTCAGAGCTTCTCAGCAGCAGGGCCAGCGGGTTGTTGAGCATCGCGCACCTCATCTTGGGTGAGGTGATCCATGGGTACGGGTGGTACCGGATCCCCTTCGTCGATGTCGAGGGTATCCCACCACAACAGAACTGTACACCCTTCGTCGGTCAGGGCGTACTCCGCAGCCCCTCCTACGCCTTGGACATGGCGTAGAAGACCCAGGGAAACCAGCAGCATGATGGTTCGACTTTGGGGGCGCGGCTTCAGGTCCCGGTAGACAGCGATCCGCTCTCGCCCGCTTCGTCGGAAGACCGCGAGAACCTGAAGCTGGGCTCTGGATAGAGGCCACTCGACCACGGAAGAGTCATCGTCACGTCCGGTGTCGGACGATCCTCCGGAAGATCGGTCTTGCTCTGCAACGTGGGAAGGGGACATGAGAACCACCAGACATGGAGTGTCGTGGTTCGGGTGAGCAAGTGAGGGTGAGGGCACCATACCTCACCACTTAGCAGCGATGCAACTTGCTCGCGGATCTCCTGGTAGAACAGGGCAGCCATGTATGGCAGATCCTCTGCATAGACAGGCCCCGTGATTCCCTTGGTATAGGCCAGACCTACCGATCGTCTGGCATCGTAGACCAGCCGCATCTCCGGAGGAATCTTCTCCCCCTTGTTGGGTACCACCTCCATACGGGTGACTTCCCGCTGGTCTTCGCCCTCTGCTTCTCCGAGGTAGACCGCCAGTCGCAACGTGTGCTCTTCTTGGAAGGACGCCTTGGCGTAGTCGAGTACCTTGGATGCTCGGTGCGTGTGGTGGCTGGTCACGGTGAGCGGAAGGTGTCCCGCGCCCATCTGCTTGAGCACCTTGTAGTGGATGCCCACGCCCTTCGTGACGAGCTTGCTCACGAATGTCGAGACCTGATCGGAGCAGGATTTTATGACTTGGTCAAGGAGGTCTCGTATGCCCCAGCCGGATTCCTCAAGGATCCTCTCTTCGACTTCGGCAGGGTGAGGCCAACGATCCATGTCTAGGGTGACCGACATCAAGTTGCCGAGATCCAACTCCTGATCCCCAATGACACACAGGATCATCCCCCCATCCGGGTGGGGTATGCGCTTGTGCTTGTAGGAACGCCGTCGGTACACACCCAGCCTCATCTCAGTGAGGATTTCCGGTATGTCTTCCAGAGAACGGATGTCCTCTTTCATCGCCGGGGTGAACAGGTCGTAGTCGGTGAACCACACCAGATCGGTTCGGTGCGTCATCGTGCTTCCACCGTCCCAGTCGAGACTCACGACGATGTCGTACCGAGGTACCTCGTCCAGCGGTGGGTAAGCCGTCTCTGTCGCAGCGAAACCCATCTCATCGTGGTGACCACACACGGCACAAGTACCCATGCCTGGGTTGTAGTCTGCTTCCTCTTCGCCGCGTACTGGTACCGGTAGGTAGTCGCATACCACAGTCATGTTTCCACAGTAGGGGCACTCTGAAATCCCGTATTCCTTTCTTCTTAGCGCCGCGTCTCGTCTGTCGAGGTGGTGAGACCACAGAATGTCGAGGTGGCCTTCGACCTCCACGTCTTCTACGTCACCCTTCAGTAGCCTCCCCTTGTTGTGCGACGTCCAGTTGATCTCCGGGGTCTGGTCTGTGCAATAGGCCAGGAAGTGGAGCAGCACACCCACGGAAGGTGCTGCGAACGCATGTCGAACGTGGTCGGACGGCTCTCCTGCATCCCGGCTGTCATCGACGATCTGGAAGGTGTGAGCCTCACCATCCCTCATATCGTAAGCTGAGATGAAGTAGTCGCTGACTTGCGTACAGAATCCGCTCTTGTCGAATCGGATCTTCGATAGGTCGGGCGTATCGTCGAACTCACCCTCGCAGAGACTCTTGACCAGCTTGCGGATGATGTCGTCTCGGGTGTCTCGGGACTTGGCAGGCCACGACGCCTTGTACCAGACCGTACCCTCGTGATCGAGGTGGGTGTCAATGTCCACGATAGCGGGGGCTTCCTCCCCCATATACTGAATCCAAGTGCGAATAGGCTTGTGAACCTGGGTCAGTGTGTCGATGCTCATGGTACCCAACTCCTGTGACTTGACGTGAGTGTATACGCCCATAAGGACCCTACGTCAAGTCAAGCTGCTGCGTTACGACGGAAACGTGTTGGAGGTATGGTATGTCCCGAGAAATCGCGGAGTTGGGTGTTGTCGCGGCGGTAGCTGCCGCAGCCGGTCTCGCCGTGGCGTGGGCCGCCACTCGACGCGAACCCGAGACCAGTGTCTCTGTGATCGCCACGTCTCCCCGTCTCGATGAAGATCAGCAGCAGGTGGAATACCTGTTCAGCCAGATTGAACCATGGCGGTTTGAGGCAACGGCTCCCACCATCGACATAGAATCCCGAGGTGAACTTGACGCCATGAACCTCAACGAGGATGGTGCGGGTTTGAGTATCGGCATCATCCAGTGGTCTCAGGGCGGCGGTGGCATGGCCACCTTCATGGAGGGGTTGTCTCGCTACGCTGCCAGCGCAGCTTACAAGCACCTGGGTCCCTTGTTCCCTGAAGTCAAGACACGGGTCTCGATGCGGGACCGTGACGCACGCGAAGAGCCCGTGGGTGGCGTGAGGCTGTGGGAAGGGGTCTGGGTTCCCCGGTTCCGCTCTCTGCTTCAAGATCCCATCATGGAGTCGTTGCAGTACGTCTTGGCCCTGTCCGACGACAGCCCCTACTTCGATGCCGCCTCCGATGCCGCCAAGATGGTCGGCACCACGTCGATGCAGGACTTCGCGATCCTCTTCGACATGGCTGTGCAGAACGGGCCTGTGGTGCGCCGCTGGGCATCCCGTGCCGCAGACCTACCCACCGATGCCCGAGGTCGTGTGAGGGCCATGGAACGCATGCGGGTGGCACGCTTCCAACGAGACAGCAAGCCTTCGTCGGGCGACTGGCGTCTCGTGAACGGCAAGTGGCACCGCTTCGTGGGCCGCAGCGTGGACTTGGCCCAAGCCTCGATCAACCGCAACGCCAAGATCCGTGCGGCGCTGCCCGATCGCCTCATCCCAGGGGGTATGACCGCGCTGGTCTAGCCTTGGTCGCTATTCGCCTGAGCTTCTTGGAAAGTCCGAGACGCCTTCGTCGACGGATCTTCTTCGAGATCCCACAACGTCCGGATTACACTGGCAACGTCCAGGGGCATCTCCATGAAGATCGGCAGCTTGAGGGCTCGCCTCAGGATGACCCGATGCAGTACGGAGACGCTGACACCGGCTTGGTCCGCTACTTCCTTGAGCTTGGTGTTCAGGTCTTCGTTGCACCTCGTCTGAGGCAGACGCGACGTAAAGCGGGAAGCATCAAAGGGGCTCATGGATGGATCTCCAAGTGATCGCTACGGACGTCGATGTCCGTACCCACGACATGAGGTACATCTGTGTGTACCATGCCGACGCCCGTTTGCACACCCAGGAGTGTGAAGAGCATGCGTTGCCAGATGGATGACCTTGCTACTTCCACTCAAGGGGAACCTCCAGTGCTTGAACCAGAGCAGCTTCGTAGGACTCTTCCGTCGCGACGACGATGCCCGAGCCGTACTTGAACCCTGCGAACACTCGCCACGCGGGGTGCGCAACCCAGAGGTTGACGGGAACGATGGCCATGGGCCCACGAGGATGCTCAAGCCGCTTCTCGACCAGCGACAGCAGGCAGCCGAGCGTGGCAGGGTCGGTGAGGTCGGGGAGCACGGCCAGCGACAGGGACCGATCGTGCATCATCTCGCCGGACGCATTGACGAGGGACGCGCCGGTGCTCTCATCCTCGCCGCGCAGGATGCGCCAGCCGTCCGTGTCGACCATCCCCAGCATCCACTCCCAGTCCTCACAGGCGACAGCACGTTGCCCGAGGTTGCGGAGTTCCTTGGCTCTCTCTTCTTCCTTGCACGAGGTGGTCACCCGTCCTCCTTCACCACGTACTGCATCGCTTGCTTGACGTCCTTAGCGGTGAGTTCGTGGATGGTCTGACAGCCCATGTTGGTGCTGATCCATCCGTCCTTGAGGTAGACCCAATATCCGCCGTAGCCTTCTTCGTACTCGATGCTATCGACGCCAGGATGGGCCGCCACCTCGTCCATGCTCTTGCGGCCCGTGGGGTTCTTGGGGTGCGGCGTGTAGTTCTTGACGGGCTTGAGCGTCTTGATCGTCTCAGGAACACCGTGCTTCAGAGCCGTTACGAGGTGCTCGTGCTGCGGTGCGAGCGTAGAGGGAGAGGTCAGCTTGTCC
>Ga0180431_10009607_pt1 | contig 10882 bp, 10 predicted proteins | sample SS_ome_11_FD_132459 | JGI IMG/M metagenome (GOLD analysis project Ga0180431, IMG submission 132459) | Hypersaline lake sediment archaeal communities from the Salton Sea, California, USA - SS_1_MS_1 metaG | ecosystem: Environmental > Aquatic > Non-marine Saline and Alkaline > Hypersaline >...
CCTTCGCCACCTTCTCGCGTGTGTAGAGATTCTCGATATCCGCCCAGTCGCTCACGACGAAGCCCTTGAAACCGAGCTCGTCGCGCAGCAGCGTGCGCAGGCAGAACGAACTGGCGTGGACGGGAACGCCGTTGATTTCGGAGGAGTTCGCCATGCAGGTGGCGGTGCCCGCCTCGACGGCCGCGGCGAAGGGAGGCCTGTATCCGACCCGTTTCATCATCGGAATGGTGAAGACGCCGGTTGTCGCCGAGTTACCCGAAGGCGAACCGGAAATCGAACCGAACATGGCGCTTGCGACCACTGCAGCCTTGGCGGGGCCGCCGCGCGCACGCCCGGTCATCGCCAGCGCCATGTCCATGAACCAGCGGCTTGCACCGGCCCGCTCCATCAGTGCGCCGAACACCAGAAACACGATGACGATATAGACCGCGATCTGGAGTGGTTTGCCGAAGACCCCGGCGTCGCCGACGAGGATCGAATACAGCAAGCGCTCCGGCGGCCGCGCCCTGCCATGCAGCACGCCGGGCAGGAACTGCTGGAAGGTCGCCACCGCGCAGAAAAAAAGGATGATCGCGACCACCGGCCAGCCAACCTTCCGGCCGGCCAGAACGAGGACGGGCACCGCCAGGCACAAGGCGACAATGGCCCCTTCCACATCGACCGTGCCGATAAAGCCGTAATCGAGAATGGTCTCGTGTCGGAAGATCACGAAACCGCAGGCGAACGTCAGGCACATCCACAGCGCCGCGCCAAACGCGGTCCGCGCCAGGCTCAAGCCGCCGGCAGAGGCGTTTCGCCGCAAGGCGCCTTCGAGGACGATAAGTCCCGCTCCGGAAGCCAGGCTGACGGCCATGACCGATTGGCGCGGCACGAAAAAGCCCCACCATGTGGGCAACTGCAGGATCATCGCTGCGTGGAACAGGACCAGCGCGACCGAGATCGCCGTCAGGACCATTGTCGCAAACCGCGAGTGCTCTGCGTTCACGTCACCCGCTCCGGATGGGTCACGAAATGCCCGTCCGGATCAGGGGTGCAGGAGTTCGGATTGAACCGCTTCCATCTCCGGCGTCCACAGGTCCGCCTCCTTGAGGTAGCGAACCGTACCCGCATGCAGCGGCAGACCCGGGCTCACCGTCACGCGCTCCGAGGTGTAGAAGCGGCCGACGGAGACGTACGACGCCAGCGTATCGACGTTATCGAAGATGGTGCCGGAGATGGTGTGGACCGTCTCTTCCGAGAGATCAGGCCGCGCCACCAGGTAGGTGTTCATGGCAAACAGTTCGATCGGCCGGCTCAGACCGGACATGGCGTTGGTGGGTATCGTTCCGGCGAAGATCGGAGCCGGCAGCGTTTCGATCATGGCGTCGCGATCGGGCGCAGAGAGATGGAACGGCTCCACGAGTCCGGCCGCAAACAGCCGCTCGACGGCAGCAGATGCGGGCGAATACGGCGCGAGAACGGCATCGACGCTGCCGGCCGCCAAGGCGTCGTAGGCTTCATTCGAGTTGGTCGTGGCCACGATGTTGATCGAACCGGCGTCGAGACCGAAGTGTTCGATCATTGTGTCCAGGATCAGCCTGATCTCGGGCAGCGCGCGGCGCTCTCCGACAATCGTCTTGCCCTCCAGGTCGGCCGGGTCTGAGATACCGGCGTCGACTCGCGTGATCAGACCGCGCGTGGTCACCTGCCCCTGAAGCACCAGCCGGAGATCCACCGCCGCGCGGAAGCCGAAGCTGCCGTTGTTGGCGGACCAGGCGGCAAAACCATTGACGAGCGCCAGATCGATCTCGTCGCGATTCAACGCGTTGATGTTCGCGGACGACCCCCCGACCGACTCGACTGCCGTATTGATCCCTCCGATGTCGCGGATCATCTCGCCGATACCCACCGCGAGCACGTAATAGACCGAGCCCACGCTGGAGGTCCCGATTCTGACCGCGTTGTCCTGGGCGTGGGCGAACGGAACGCCCGCAAGCACCGTCGTTCCCGCGAGCCCAGCAAGAACGTCACGACGATTCATCAACCCGGTCATTCTCCACCCCCCTTGGTTGCCGACGTGCAAGCCCACGCGCAACCTACTACGGGACTGCAGGAAACGGAACGTCTAACCCGCGGAAGCGCGCTGCCGCGGTCGTTCAATCTGCAGGTAGTCCAGCGGAAGCTTGGTGGTGTGCTTGATCTGCTCCATCGCGAATGTGGTCGAAACGTCCGCGATATCGATCCGGGCGATCAGGCGCTGGTAGAAGCTGTCGTAGGCGGCAATGTCAGGAACCACCACGCGCAGCAGGTAGTCGACCTGCCCGGCCATCCGGTAGAACTCCACGACCTCCGGCATGTCGCGGATCACTTCGGCGAACCGCTTGAGCCACTCATCGTTGTGCTGGTTGGTCACGATGGCGACGAACGCCGTGACCTTGGTGTTCACCTTCACCGGATCGAGAATGGCGACGCGTCCGGTAATGACGCCGTCTTCTTCCAGCTTCTGGATCCGCCGCCAGCACGGCGTTGTCGACAGGCCGACCCGCCGGCCGATCTCGGCCACGGGGATCGTGGCGTCTTCCTGGAGAATCTGCAGTATCTTGCGATCGAGTCTGTCGACCATCGGGACCATCCAACATTCTAGAGATATTATTTTCTCACATACCCGATGTTGTCGACAATGACTAGAAAATTTTTCTATACGCTACCGCGCTTCGACGATCGCCCTGACACGCGCCCTCAACACCGGCAGCAGATCTTCAGCAAACCAGGTATTCCGCTTCAGCCAGCCCGAGTTTCGCCACGACGGGTGCGGAAGGGGAAACCGGACCGGGCGTTCGCCGGCGGCCGTTATCTCACGCCAGGCAGCCACCGTTTCGCTCAGGCTGCGGCAAGCGCGAGCCCCCAGGTGCCACCGCTGGGCATGGGCGCCGACCAACAGCATCAGTTCGAGGTTCGGCAGGCGGTCCACTACACCGTCTTGCCAGGTGGGAGCGCATTCCCGGCGCGGGGGCAGGTCCGCTCCCCGCCCGTTCTGTCCCGGGAAGCAGAAGCCCATGGGCACGATGGCGATCCGCGTGGTGTCGTAGAAGGTCGCTTCGTCGATCCCGAGCCAATCGCGCAGCCGGTCGCCGGAAGGATCGGTGAAGGGCTTGCCGGACGCGTGGACCCTCGTGCCCGGCGCCTGCCCGCAGATGAGGATGCGCGCCGTCGCAGCGGCCCGCACCACCGGTCTCGGTTCGTGGGGGAGCTGGCCGCCGGCTGTCGGGGCGTCGCGGCAGATCCGGCACGCCCGAACCGCCTGCAGGTAGGCGTCCAGATCGGCCGCTTTGCCGTCCGTCGCAGCGTTGCCGCTCACGCGCCGGGCATCGCCTGTGGCCGGTGAGACCGCATTAACCACGCGCCTGATCCTTGCGTTAAGTCTTTTGCGGGAAACTCGGTCAGGTAGAGGCGCGTCGCGCCGATCCCATGACCGCCGTCTTCAAAACCGCGATCCACGTGTCCCCAGTTTCGCCGAAAACCGACCATTACGCCAACGGCCGCAACCGCGCTCTCGCCGAGCAGCGGCGCTCGGTCCGCCGCACCGTGTCCGAACACCGCGAGCGGCTTGCCGAAGGTGTCCGCCATCCGGTCAGTTTCGACTACGAACTCCTGCTCGCCTACGCCCGCAACCGCACCAGCGCGGGCCTCGCGCTTCTGACCCTCGCCGTCCTGGTCGCCGGTATCGCCATCCTCTGGGTCGAGCCGATGCATGCCGCCATCTGGGGCACGGGGGTCATCGTCTCCGATACCCTTGCGGTGATGGTTTGCAGGCGCTTCGCCCGGACCGCCCAGGAGGGTACGCGTTTCAAGACCTGGCGCGTCAGGTTCGTGGCAGTGGAACTGTTCGCCGGTTTCGCATGGTCGCTGTTGTTCGTGATCCCCCAGGTCACGGCCCAGCCGGGTCTGGAAACGTATCACTTCGCCGCCATGCTCCTGCTCATGGCCGCCATGACAGCCATAGCCTCCACGGTTCCTGCGGTCGCTGTCGCCGCAACCGCACCGATCACCCTTGCGCTGATCGTCTCCACCATCATCGGCGGAACGGTGACCGACTTCTTCCAGGCGGCGATGGCCATAGCTGCGGCGGTTTTCTTCATCGTCCTCCTCACCCGCATCTACTCCGCCACCTTCAGCATGCTGGAGTACCGTGCGGAGAAGGACCTCCTTATCGCGGAATTGGGCACCGCCAAGGCGATTTCCGACGAAGCGCGGCGGCGGGCCGAGGAAGCGAACCTGGCCAAGTCGCGCTTCCTCGCCACCATGAGCCACGAACTCCGGACGCCGCTCAACGCCATCCTCGGGTTCTCGGAGATCATCAAGAAGGAACTGCTCGGTCCCGTCGGCAACGAATCCTACAAGGAGTACGTTTCCGACATTCACGACAGCGGCCATCATCTTCTCAATCTGATCAATGAGATCCTCGATCTGTCGCGCATCGAGGCTGGCCGGTACGAACTGAACGAACAGCCGGTGGACCTCGCCGCCGTCGCCGCGGACTGCCGGCGCCTCATGCAGGTCAAGGCGCAGGAAAAGGGCATCACCGTCACGGAACGCTATGTGCCCGACCTGCCGAAACTGTGGGCCGACGAGCGCGCTCTCCGCCAGATTGCCCTCAACCTGCTCTCCAATGCGCTGAAGTTCACCCCGTCGGGCGGCAAGGTGACCCTGACGGTGTCGCCGACCGACCAGGGTGGCCAGTCGCTGTCGGTCGCCGACAACGGCCCGGGCATCCCCGAGGAAGAGATTCCGATCGTGCTGTCCTCCTTCGGTCAGGCGGCGATCGCAGCAAATGAAACGGAGCGTGGAGCCGGCCTCGGGTTGCCGATCGTTCAGGCGTTGGCGACAACCCACGACGGCTCGTTCGAACTGTCGTCGAAGCTGCGGGTCGGCACCACAGCCACGGCCATCTTCCCGGCCACCCGCGTGATGCAGGCACTGCCACCCGTCGGCGCCGACCGACGCCCGTACCAGGCGGCCATGTGAGGGCGCTTGCGGGCGCCAGTCGTTGAGCGCACCGGACGCAAACACGGCCACCGATCGGTCGGCTGTATCCACAAGCAGCTTGCCAGCAGCACAACGCGATAGGTCCCTGCTTTCGCAGGAACGAGCGGTGGTGGGCCTGGACAGAGGGTCCGCGTTGCCGGGAAACGGCGATGGCGCTGTGAAGCGCGCTCGACACCGCAGTCCCGAACCAAACCAGCCGCAGATCATACCGAACAGGAAGAGGCAAGAAATCCGCCGAATACCCAACCCGCTCGCTCCTGCGAAAGCAGGAGCCCATGGACCTGCGTGTCAGTGCGGGATGCGGGACGAAAGGTCCTTCCAGTCGGGGTTCGCATCCTCGATCAACTGCACCTTCCACGCACGCTTCCACCTCTTCATCGACCGCTCGCGCGCGAATGCAGACTCCCGCGATTCGTGTCCCTCGAACCACACCAGCGTTTTCACGCCGTGGGTTCGGGTAAACCCGGGGACCATTCCGTTGCGGTGTTGCTCGATCCGGTTTGAAAGGTTGTCGGTCAAGCCGATGTAGAGCGTGCCGTTCTTTCTGCTCGCCAGCATGTAGACGTAGAAGGTCATGGCTTCTGCTCGCAACGCCATCCTGAGGCGTGGGAGAATACAATCGACCCGATCCGGTCGGAAGCACCCGTCGTGTATCGACCGGGTTCGTTTGGACTCACGAAAACGACCCGACCCGTTCCGGTCGCCCAACCCGCTCGCTCCTGCGAAAGCAGGGGCCTATGGACCGGCGTGTCTGTGCGGGGTGCGGGGCGAATACGCGAAACGGCGATTGGTTGGCTGTATCTACAGGCAGTTCGCCAGCGGCACACGGCGATAGGTTCCTGCTTTCGCAGGAACGAGCGGGTCGGGCGGCTGATGACTGGCGCCGGCTCTCTTGAAAACCGATGATCCCGGGTTCACTGCGTTTCACCTGGGCCACGGGTCTTGAGCCGCACAACAGCGCTGGAAGTCAATCGCGCCGGATGCTTCGCTTGGCGCGATGAGCGGAGCGTAGACCGGGAGGCGCGGAGCCAGGACAAGCGCGCAACCTCGGGTGAGCGGGGCGGGGGCCGCTGCCGCAGCCACCCGGAACGTCAGGTCTGCGAAACGCCCGCTTCGCCGAACGTCGCCATGCCGGCGTGTGTACGCGCTGCAGTCCTGACGATCGTCGCGGCCAGCGCCGCGCCGGTTCCCTCACCGAGGCGCATGCCGAGATCGAGCAGCGGTTGCTTGCCCAGACGTTCCAGCAGACGACGGTGTCCCGGTTCGGCCGACACGTGAGCGAACAGGCAGTGATCGAGCGTGCCCTCGCCCATCTGGCCGATGACGGCAGCGGCGGCACTCGCCACGAATCCGTCGACGATCACCGGTACGCTTTCGTGCCGAGCCGCAATGATGGCGCCGGCGATCGCCGCGAGCTCCCGGCCGCCGAGGCGGCGCAGCACCTCCAGCGGTTGGTCGAGGTGGCCGGCGTGGACGGCCATCCCCGTGGCCACTGCGTCCCGCTTGCGCGCCATGCCATCCTGGTCGACGCCCGTACCCGGGCCGATCCAGTCCTCAGGCGCACCGCCGAACAAACCGCAGCAAACCGCCGCGGCCACGGTCGTGTTCCCGATCCCCATCTCGCCGACGCAGAGCAGATCGACGCCGCCGACGAGCGATTCCATGCCGAATGCCATGGTCCCCGCACACGCTTTCTCCGTCAGCGCCGCCTCCGACGCGATATCCGCGGTCGGCAGGTCCAGGGCGAGATCGAACACCTTCAGGCCGATGTCGTTGGCACCGCAGATCTGGTTGATGGCCGCACCGCCGGCGGCGAAATTTTCCACCATCTGGGCCGTCACCTCGGCCGGATATGCGGAAACACCGTGCGCTGCGACACCGTGGTTGCCGGCGAAGATCGCAACGAGCGGCCGGTCGACCCGCGGCGGCGTCCGCCGCTGCCATGACGCCAGCCAGACCGCGATCTCCTCCAGACGGCCGAGAGAGCCCGGCGGCTTTGTGAGCGTAGCATCGCGCAGCCGCACCGATTCGGCCGCCGCCGCATCGGCCGCCGGAAACGAGCGGACGAGCGCGCGGATATCGTCGAACGGAAGTGCGGTGTCGGAAGGAATCATGCGGCACGCCTGCGATAACGGCGCCGGCCCCGATGGCCCGCGCGGGCGTCAGGTTCTATAACCCCCGCGGGGTGAGCAACAAGCGAGGACATGTGGTCTACCGCCAACAGAACCGGATAACCGAACCCGACCCGGCGACTGCGCGGCCGGCCCGTGATGTGGACGGCCCCTCGCCCCGCCATCTGCCGGATGCGTTGCGCTTTCTGACGAGGGTTCCCGTTCCGGGGCGTCTCTGCGCGAACGTGAGACTTGCAGACGCCGCATGGGCCTTCCCGCTGATCGGAACGATGGTCGGGCTGGCGGCAAGCGCGGTGCTTCTGGTGACGACGGCCATCGGCGTTCCGGCCCCCGTCGCCGCCACCGCGGCGGTTGCCGCAGCCACCCTGATGACCGGCGCGCTGCACGAGGACGGCCTGGCCGACACCTTTGACGGGTTCGGCGGCGCCACGCGCGAGAAGCGGCTGGCAATCATGCGCGCCAGCGACATCGGTACGTACGGCATCACCGCGCTGGTGCTGGTGCTGGCGACGCGCATTGCCGCGCTTGCGGTTCTGGTCTCCCGCGATGTGGTGGCGGCCTCGGTCGCGCTGATGGCTGCCGAAACGATGTCCCGCGCCGTCATGGTCGGTGTCTGGCGGGCGCTGCCGCCGGCCCGCGAGGATGGCCTCGCCGCCGAGGGCGGTCGGCCCTCGAGGGTTGCCGTCGGCTATTGCGGAGCCTTCGCATTTCTGGCTCTGGTGTTGGCCGCTGCCGCCGGGCCGCCGCCCGCAACCGCCCTGTTCGCGACTGTTTTTGCCGCAATCGGCGCCTATATCCTTGCAATCGCTGCCGCCCGTGCGATCGGAGGGCGGACGGGCGACACCCTGGGGGCGGAACAACAATTGACGCTGGCCGTGCTGCTGGCCGGTTTCAGCGTCGCGTAGGCCGGAGAACGGCGGAACATGAGACTGCTGCTCTGGGCAATCGTGGCGCTTGGGCTCGCCTTCGGGCTTGCGTGGTGGTTCGGCGGCAACAGACCGATCTTCCTCGGGTTCCAGCCGAGCGAGTTCGGCCAGTTGCTGTTCCTGCTGCTCCTGTTGATGTGGATCGCGGTGGCGCTCGGCGGACGCGCGTTGAGCCCGGGCTACATCCTGCGCGCCGCCACGTTCTGGGTGCTCCTCGGTCTGGTGCTCATCGGCGGGTACGCGTACCGGGAGGAACTCGGCAGCGTCGGCGGCCGGGTTCTGGGCGCGCTTGCGCCCGGCCTGCCGGTCGCAGGCGACGCGGTCGGGGCGGACGGCGCGCGAACCGTAATCATCACGCGGGGCGCCGGCGCCCACTTCGGCGTGATCGGCGACGTGGAAGGGCATCGCGTGCCGTTCCTGGTCGATACCGGCGCGAGTTTCGTGACGCTGACGACCCGCGAGGCGCGCCGCATCGGGATCGACGTTGATTCACTGCGTTTCAGTCTGCCGATCCGCACCGCCAACGGGCTGATCCGCGCGGCGGAAGTCAAGATCGACCGGCTCGCGATCGGCTCGATCGAGCGCTACGATGTCGACGCGCTGGTGTCGCCCCAGGGAACGCTGTCGCAGAGCCTGCTGGGGCTGTCGTTCCTCGATTCGCTCGCCTCCTACACCGTCGCCGGCGACCGGCTGATCCTCACCCCCTGACGCTGCGTCAGGTGAGCAGGCCCCATGCGAAGCGGGCCGCGACGGTGAGCAGGAACAGGCCGAAGGCAATCTCGAGGGCGCGCGGCGGCAGGTGGTGCGCCAGCCGCACGCCCAGCGGTGCGGAAAGAACGCTTACCGGCACCACCAGCGCCACCACCGGCAGGCTCACGAACCCGAACGCATAGGCCGGCAGGTCCGGGTGGCCCCAGCCGGCGACGATGAACCCGAGTGTGGCGGGGATCGACACCAGAACACCGACGCCGGACGAGGTCGCCACGCATTCCCGCATCGGCCGGCCGAATAACGCCATGAACGTGTTGTTGATGATCCCGCCGCCGATTCCCATGAGTCCGGACAAGAGACCGATTCCTCCGCCGATCAGTGTGCGCAGCGGCTCGCCCGGAAGGTCCGGCGCCAGGGGGCGCCTGATACGCAGAAAGATCAGTCGCAGACCGAACAGCAGCGCGAGCACCGCGAACACTGCGCGCAAAAAACCGCTCGACACGAACGCCGCCACCGCTCCGGCCAACAACCCGCCGACCGGCACCGCAAACACCCATGTGCGCAGGAGTGCCGTGTCCACCGTGCCGCGATCGAGATGCGACAGGAACGAGCGGATCGACGTCGGAATGATGATCGCCGACGACGAACCGACAGCAACGTGCATGCGGACCGTCTCGTCCACGCCGAGAGCGGCGAGCGCCTGGTAGAGAACCGGCACCATGACGGCGCCGCCGCCGATCCCGAACAAACCGGCCAGCATGCCGGAAATCGCGCCGGCGGCGCCCACTGCGAGTGCGATCTGAACGATCTCAGGCATCGACGCCTGCTGCCTGCGGGGCAACCGCCTCGAGAGCTTCGTCGATCACCTCCAGGCCGGCGTGGCGGGAGGTGGCGCGCAGCGTCAGGATCTGACGCCAGCGCCGGGCTCCGGGCCGACCGTGGAACAGGTTGAGCATGTGGCGCGTGATGTGGTGCAGGCGAACGCCGCGAGCCAGTTGCGCTGCCACGTACGGGCGGTAACGCGCCACCGCCTCGGCGGGATCGGGCGCCGAAGTTTCCTGTCCGAAGATCCGCCGGTCGGCTTCGCCGAGCAGCCCGGGATCGTGATAAGCCGCGCGCCCGAGCATGACGCCATCCACCAACTGCAGGTGCTGTTCAACCTCATCGAGGGTGGCGATGCCGCCGTTGATACCGACAAAGCGCTCCGGCCACGTCGCCTTGAGGCGAACCACCCTGTCGTAGTTCAGCGGAGGCACGGTGCGGTTCTCCTTGGGGCTCAGGCCCTGCAGCCACGCCTTGCGCGCATGCACCCAGATGCCCGCGGCACCCGCCGAGAAGCTTGCGGACGCGACCGCGTCGAGCGCGGCCTCCTCGTCCTGATCGTCGATGCCGATCCGGCACTTGACCGTGACGGGCACATCGACCGCAGCGCTCATCGCGGCCACCATGTCGCCGACAAGGGCCGGTTCGCGCATCAGGCATGCGCCGAACCGGCCGTCCTTCACCCGGTCGGACGGACAGCCGACGTTGATGTTCACCTCGGCGTAGCCGTAGTCGGCGGCAATCCGCGCGGCCTCAGCCATGCGCGCCGGATCGGAGCCGCCGAGCTGGACCGCAACAGGGTGTTCGGCAGGGTCGAAGCCCAGAAGATAGTCGCGGTCGCCCCGCAGTGCCGCTTCCGCCACCACCATTTCGGTATAGAGGAGCGCCCGGCGCGAGAACTGCCGCAACAGCATGCGGCAGTGCCGGTCCGTCCACTCCATCATCGGTGCGACGGCAAGCGTGTTGTATCCGTACGGCAAGTCCGGTCCTTCGCGTGCGGTTCGGCCGCTGTCAGCCGGAAGCGAGAATGCGCGCGGCAAGCTCGGCAAAGCCATCGCCGCCCGGCTCGGCCGTGCCCCAGGCCGGGGGTGACTTAAGCCTGTTCAGGAACGGTTTCAAATTCGCCACCCCGACCGAGTGCGGGAAAAACGCGAACATCGGCTCGTCGTTCGGGGAATCACCGACGTAGACCACCTGTTCCAGCGCCTCGGCCTCCGAGAGACCGAACCGTTCGGACAGGAGGCGCAGGCTCATCTCGCGCTTCGA
>Ga0180431_10009610_pt1 | contig 10882 bp, 3 predicted proteins | sample SS_ome_11_FD_132459 | JGI IMG/M metagenome (GOLD analysis project Ga0180431, IMG submission 132459) | Hypersaline lake sediment archaeal communities from the Salton Sea, California, USA - SS_1_MS_1 metaG | ecosystem: Environmental > Aquatic > Non-marine Saline and Alkaline > Hypersaline >...
AGATTCTGTGCATCGTCTTTCCCTCTCTGCGAAGGATCGCTCAGGCACCCGTGCCGGTCGGGTGCGGAAACGTCCAAGAAAGCGGCGACGAGTCGCCGCACTCCAAAACACGGCCTGCCCTGGAGCTGGCAGGAACTCCACGCTCGCTATTCTGCAAGCACTCAGGGCGCATTGCAAGTAGGCGGCCCTCGGCGGGGCCGTTGGGGCCGTCGATTCGCGGAGACGGGGATTGCCGGGTACAATGGTCGGCGGTGGCCGATCACGGCGGTCGGTGCCGGAGCCCATGGCAAGACGTACTCCTCACGCTCCGCGTGAGGGACCGGAAGCCCAAGTTGGCCTCACGCGGAGCGTGAGGAGTACATTCTCCGAGACACGCAAGAAACTGAAGCCAACCTGGGAGGTCCGAACCGATGAGAAATCGAAACCGACTCGCGTGGTGCATGCTGCCGGCCGTCGCCGTCGGCGCACTTGTGGGTGTCGCGGCGCAAGGCGCGCCGGCCGCCGACCGGCCGAACGTGGTCCTCGTGTTCACCGACGATCAGGGCTACGGCGACCTGGGATGCTACGGCTCCGAGACGCTCCGCACGCCCTCGATCGATCGGCTGGCCCGCGAGGGGACACGCTTCACCGACTTCTACGTCCAGGTGGTGTGCGGCCCTTCGCGGTCCGCGCTGCTGACGGGCCGCTATCCGGTGCGGAGCGGCGGATGGTCGATGCCGGCCAGCGAGATCACCATCGGCGAACTGCTCCAGAAGGCGGGCTACACGACCGGGTGCATCGGCAAGTGGGACGTCTCGAACCGGGCGGTCATTCCCGAGCGGATGCCCAACGCCCAGGGCTTCGACTATTACTGGGGAACGCTGGGCGCGAACGACAACGGCCGCGTGGCCTTCCACGAGAACAACCGGGAAGCGGGCCGCACCGACGACATGGCCAGCCTGACGCGAACTTACACCGACAAGGGGATCGCGTTCCTCGAAGCGAACCGGGACAAGCCCTTCTTCCTTTACATCGCCCACACGATGGTCCATTCGGTGATCGACGCCTCGCCGGAGTTCAAGGGCAAATCAAAGGGGGGCCTGTACGGCGACACGGTCGAGGAGCTGGACCACCACACCGGCCGGCTGCTCCGGGCGATCGACGAGCTGGGCCTGCGCGACAAGACGATCGTCATCTTCACCACCGACAATGGCCCCTGGAACAACATGCAGGAGCGGCTCCGCGAGAGGCACGGCGGCGCCGTCGCCTGGGGCTCCTCCGGCCCGCTGCGCGAAGGCAAGGGGTCGACGTATGAGGGGGGGATCCGCGTTCCGTGCATCGTGCGGTGGCCCGGACACGTGCCGGCCGGGCGCACCAGCGACGCGATCTTCTCCACCCTCGACTTCCTGCCCACCTTCGCCGCGCTGGCCGGGTGCGACGTGCCGGCCGATCGCATCATCGACGGCACCGACCAGACCGAGCTGCTGCTCGGCAAGAGCGAGGCCGGGGCGCGGGACGATTACTACTACTTCTGCCAGAACGAGCTGCACGGCGTGCGCCGGGGCAAGTGGAAGCTGATCCTGCCCGATCGCAAGAAGTTCTACGGCTACGTCGATGACAAGGGGTCCGGGAAGACGGAACTTTACGACCTGGATGCGGACGTGGGCGAGACGAAGAACCTGGCCGACGAGCAGCCCGAGATCGTCGACGAGATGATGAAACGCGCCAAGGCCTTCCAGTGGCCGGAGAAGCTGCACTCGCCCGGCATCCGGCTGCCGCGTCCCAAGAGGCAGTAGTCCGGAAGCAAGCGATGTTTTGGAGTGCGGCGACAAGTCGCCGCACTCCAAAAGGGCTTGGCCTGCGCCGGCGTCTGTTCACGACCTCCGAATCGTCCGAAAGAAAACGACGCGACGAAGAGCCGAAGAAAGGGCAGCCCATGAAATCGGAAAGAAGAACAGGCCACGTTGCCTTGGGGCGGGTCGCACGGGCGGGAGCGATGGGCGGCGTCACGCGCCGTCGCGTGCTGGTTGCGTGCGTTGCGGCGGTTGTCGTGGCGACGATGGTGCTCCGCGTCCCGGATTCGGAAGCCCAATCGGCCGAGCGCCGCGCGTCGCAGGCGACCGGCGCGGACGCGGCCTGGCCGATGTACCATCGCGACGTCGCCCGAACTGGGTGTGGCACGCAGGACCTGCCGACGCCCCTCTTTCTCCAGTGGACCCACGTGCCGGCCCATGCGCCGCGACCGGCCTGGCCGGAGCCGGGCAAGGAGGTCCACCGCATGGCGTTCGACTACGCCTACCAGGTGACGTCGGCCGACGGACGCGTGTTCTACGGCTCGTCGGCCGACCACAAGGTGGTGGCCCTCGACCTGGACGACGGCCGCGTGCTGTGGAGCTTCTTCACCGAAGGGCCCGTGCGGTTCGCTCCCTGCGTGGCGGGCGATCGGGTGTTCGTGGCCAGCGACGACGGCTGCCTGGTTTGCCTGAACCGCGAGGATGGAACGCCGATCTGGCGGTTTCGCGGCGGACCGCGCGACGAGCGACTGCTCGGAAACGGGCAGATGATCTCCCGCTGGCCGGCCCGTTCGGGTGTGCTCGTCGATGGGGACACGGCCTATTTCACCGCCGGGATGTGGGGCCCGGACGGCGTCTACATCTACGCCCTTCGGGCCGACGACGGCTCGGTGCTCTGGAAGAACGACACGGCCAATCTCCAGTACATGCTCCTGCCGCACAACAACTACGAGGGAATCTCGGGAGTCTCGCCGCAAGGGTACCTGGCGCTGGACGACGGCGTGCTGCTGGTGCCCACCGGCCGGGCCATGCCCGCCCGGTTCGACGCCCGCACGGGCCGACTCCTGCCGTGGAGGATCGCCTGGGGCAAACACCACCGTCCCGGCTCGGCCTGGACCATGGCGGCCGAGGGCCTCTTCTTCGGCGCCCGGCGCAAAATGACCGGGCTGCCCGAGGCCTCGCTGGGCGAAGACAGCCGCCTGCGGCCCGAAGGGCTGATGGCATGGGACCTGCACACCGGGCAGGCCGTGTTCGCCCTGGAGGACGTTTACCGGGCCCTGCTCTCCGACGGCACGCTCTACCTGACCGCGGGCGGCTACTCCGGAAAAGGCAACGGGCAGGTGGTCGCCGTCGATTTCGAGAAGCTGCCCAAGGGGGCCAATATCCCGGCACCTCATACCCTCGGGCACGAAGGCGCGGGCGCGCCGCCGATGGGGATCGAGAAACAGGCAACCTGGCGAACCCCTACGGGACGCATCTACGAGTTGGTCAAGAGCGGCGACGGGCTGATCGCCGGAGGCTGCGGCGTCGTGCGCGTGCTCGACGTTGAGACGGGCAACGTGCGGTGGAAGGCCGCCGTCGAAGGCCAGGCACGCGCCCTGGCCGTCGCGTCCGGTCGCCTGCTGGTCGGCACGTCGACGGGCCGCATCTACTGCTTCGGCCGAGAACGGGTCGCGCAACCGGCGGTGGTGCATGCCGGCCCGGCGGAAGAAGATCGCGAGCCGGCCGGATCGAGCCATGCCGCGCAGGCGATCCTCGACCGGTGCAGCGTCCGGTCGGGATACTGCCTGGTGCTCGGGCTGGACGACCCGGACCTGCCGTTGGATCTGGCTCGGCAGTCGCACCTCGACGTGATCGTGCTCGAAGCGGACGCGGCGAAGATCGCGCGGGCCCGGCGCCGGTACGATCGGCTCGGCTACTACGGGGTGCGGATCGCGATCCACCACGGCGATGAGGCGCATTTGCCCTACGCCCCGTACTTCGCCAATCTGATCGTCGTGCCCGAGCCTTCGCCGTGGGACGCACGGCAGGTGTACCGAAGTCTCCGGCCGTGCGGCGGGGTGCTGGCAGTCTTGTCGGGGGACAAGACCGGGGATGCCCGTCGATGGCTGGCGACGCGAGGGTCCGACCGCGAGGAGGTCGCGGTCGACGGCGATCTGGCGCGGATAACCCGGGGACCTCTGCCGGGCGTGGGCTCGTGGAGCCACCCGTTCGCCAACGCCGGGCGAACCTCGGCCAGCCGCGACGAGCGGGTCCGGCTGCCGCTTGCCACGCTCTGGTTCGGCGGCCCGGGGCCCGCACGCATGGTCGATCGGCACCGCTACCCGCCGATACCCGTCTACGCCAACGGGCGCCTGTACGTTGCGGGGCAGCACTGCATCATCGGGGTCGACGCCTACAACGGCCGGGAGATGTGGTCGCGCGAGCTGGAGGGCGTGGGTCGTTTCCCGGGCAACGACCGGGGTGCCAGCGTGGTGGCCGACGACCGGTGCGTCTACGTGCCGCACGGCCTCCGCTGTCTCCAGCTCGACGGCGAGACCGGCAACACCCTGCAAACGTACCGGCCTCCCCCGGAGATCGACGTGCCGGCCGAACCGGCCCCGGACACGCCCCCCAAGGACTGGCGGCTGCGGCTCGTCTTCAACGAGGTGGAGTGGAACTATCTCGCCGTGACCGACCGTGCCGTGCTCGGAACGGTCGGTGCGGCTCGCGTGCGCAAGTCGCTGGCCAACTGGCCGATCGCGGCGCCGCACGGCGAGTATCTCTTCGCCCTGCGCAAGGACGACGGCAAGACGCTCTGGACCTACCAGGCCGAGCACGGCGTTACGCCGAAGTCGATCGTGGCCGACGACCGGCGCGTTTACCTGCTCGATCAGCAGAACGAGCGCGGCCAGATCGGGCCGGCGACCCTCAAGGCCCTCGACCTCGAAACCGGCGCCCTCGCGTGGAGCCATACGATCGAGGACCGCTGGGAGCTGCTCCTGGCCGACAACTGCCTGGTGGCGGCCGGCACCGGGTACACGGTCTACGACGCCGACTCGGGCAAGCAGCGATGGTCGAATCACGTTCCCTTCGAGCTCTACGACACGTACGGCCCGGGAGTGGACCACTATCGCTGGGCACTGGCCCTGCGCGATTTCTACGTGGTGCCGCCGATGATCGTCGACGGGCAGGTCGTCGCGCCGCCGCGGGCGTTTGACTTGAAGACGGGCGAAGAGCGCCACCTTCCCAGCCCGCTCAGCGGCGAGGAGTTGCTGCCCTTCGGCGTGGGCAACGGCGGCTGCGGCACCTACTCCGCCTGCCCGGCGCTGATGTTCCTGCGGTCCGGGGCGCTGGGCATCTACGACATGGCCAGCCAGACCGGCATGCACTGGCTCGGCCAGGTCCGGTCCGGGTGTTGGATCAACACGCTCCCGGCCGGCGGCATGGTGCTCATGCCGGAAGGGGCCAGCAGTTGCTCCTGCGCCTACAGCTTCCAGACCTCGATCGCCCTGGTGCCCGACGCTCGTCACGAGGAATGGGGCGTGTACACCTGCGAGCCGCCGAAGCCGGGCTCGCGTCTGAAGACCGTGTCGTTCAACTTCGGCGCGGTCGGAGACCAGCGCGACGGGGCCGGGAAGCTCTGGCTCGGTTTCCCGCGCCCCTTCTCGCCCCAGGCCCTCAAGGTGCCGTTCGACACATGCGCCGAGGCCGAGTACTACCGCCAAAACGCCGACGAGACGGCCATCGCCGGCACCGACCGCCCCTGGCTGTACACCTCGGGCGTCGCGGGCTTGCGCGCGGCGACCCTCGATCTCGACCTGACCCGGCCGGCCGTGGTCCTCCCGGCGAGCGAGGCACCGCAGATCGACGGCAAGCTGGACGACGCCTGCTGGGACGGGGCCGAGCCGATTCGCTTCGTCGATGACTCACGGCGCATCGACGACCGGATCCGGGCGTGGCTTCGTCACGACGCGGAGCACGTCTACCTCGGCTTCCGGCGCGAGGCCTCGCTGCGCGACGGCAAGCCGGTCCCTTGGACGATGAGCACGAAGGGCGACGGCGCGCCCGCCTGGCAGGACGACAGCTTGAAGGTCCGCTTTCTCACCGGCGTCGATCCGTTCGGCTATCTGTTTCTCTCCGCGTCGGGCGCGCGATTCACCGGGCAGGGCGGGCGCGCGATGACGATCAAGCCGGCCGAGCAGCCGTGGCGCACGGCCGTGCACACGACGCCCCAGGCTTGGTCGGCGGAGGTCGCCATCCCGGCCACCGCACGCGAGGGACTGCAAATCTTCCTCGAAAGCTTCAACCGCACGGGCATCGGGCCGCAGCGGACGTTCTACAAGTTCCGTTCCTGGCGGCGCTGGTTCGTCACCGGCGGTGAAGCCGACCTGGCGTTCGAGCGCCCGGCCCGGCCCCCCGCGCGAAACTACGCCGTGCGCCTGCACTTCGCCGAGTTGGACGACGTCGCACCGGGCGATCGGGTGTTCGACGTGGCCATCCAAGGCAAGACCGTGATCCGCGGGCTCGACGTCGTCGCCGAAGCCGGCGCGTGCCGCACGGCGCTCACCCGAAAAATCGAGGGCATCACCGCGACGGATACCATCACCATCGGTCTGATCCGGTCGGCAGACGGCAGACTGCCCGGTATACTGAGCGGAATCGAGATCGACCAAGAGGAATAGGAACAGAGTACCATTCATTCCCGCCATCGGCAGGTGACACCATGCAAACGAGAATCACGTTTCTCCGACGATCGCAATCGGCGCTGGTCTGTGTGCTGACTTACTTGGCCGTTGCGACGATCGCGCAGCCGGCCCGCGCCGGGGACGATCCGGTGGCCGCGATCTACGAGCGATCGGGCGTTCAGGGCGGATTGGTCGTCGAGCTGGGGCTCGTCGACGCCGACTTGACCGCCAAGCTGGGCAAGCCCGACGCCGTCACGCTCCAAACGCTCGACACCGATCCGGAGCGGGTCGCCCGCGCGAGGCGCGAGCTCGAAGCCCGGGGGCTTTACGGCAAGATCACCGTCGACCGGCTCGACGGCCCGGCGCTCCCTTACGCCGACAACCTGGTCAACCTGATCGTGCTGCACGATGCCAGCGGGGATCGCGGTCGGATCGACGTCTCGCGGGACGAGATCATGCGCGTCCTGGCCCCCGGGGGCGTGTTGTGCTCGGGCATGGGGCAATCGTCGTCGGCCGGGCCCGAAATCGTCAAGAAGCCCTGGCCCGAGGAGATCGACGACTGGACCCATTTCCTGCACAGTGCCGCGGGCAACGCCGTCGCGGCCGATCGTCGGGTCGTGCCGGCCAAGACGCTGCAGTGGATCGCCGGGCCCAAGTTCTGCCGCAGTCACGAGATCGATTCGAGTCTGCCGGCGATGGTCTCGGCCGCCGGGCGACTGTTCTACATCCTCGACGAAGGGCCGATCGGCGTGACCGACCCGCGCTTCCCCGCCCGGTGGATGCTGATCGCCCGCGACGCGTTCAACGGCGTGCTCCTCTGGAAGCGGCCGCTGCGGCCGTGGGGCTGGCAGCAGTGGAAGCCGGAGATTCGCGAGGCCGATTGGCGCACGCTCCGCGGGCAGCGCGGCCGGTTTCCGGCCGAAGTGCCGCGGCGCCTGGTGGCCGTGGGCGATCGCGTCTATGCCACGCTCGGCTTCCACGACGCCCCGCTGAGCATCCTCGACGCCGCCACCGGCAAGGTGCTCACGCAGTGTGAAGGGACCGAAGGCACGCGGGAGATCGTCGTCGTCGACGAGACCGTCTTCGCGCGGGTGCAGCTCTCCGGGGCCGACGAAGCCAAGCGTCGCGGGCGCAACGTGTCGACGAAGCTCGTGGCGCTCGACGCCGCGTCGGGCGCGGTCCGATGGTCGCAGGACGTCCGCAACATGAACGCGCTGAGCCTCACCGCCGCCCAGGGCGCGGTCGTCTTCCTCCGCGGCGCCAAGCTGATCTGTCACGACCAGCAGGACGGCCGGCTGCGATGGGAAGCCGACTGCCCCCGCGGTGCCATCGTCGTGATTCACAAGGACGTGGTCGTGACGACCGGAAGAAACGGCACCCACGCCTTCGCGCTGGCCGACGGTGCCCATCTCTGGAAAGGCCCCAACACGGGCCGCGACCTGTTCGTCATCGACGACCTCGTCTGGCGGGTCGAGGAGACGATCGGAATCCTCGACCGGCGCGAGGAGCACTGGCCGACCCTCTCGCGACACGCGGGCGCCCGGCTGTTCGGCTACGACTTCCGCACCGGCGAGCTGCGCCGCACGATCGACGTGGCCAACGCCATGTCGCCCGGCCATCATCTCCGCTGCTATCGAAGCAAGGCGACCGACCGGTTCATCATCTACCCCAAGCGCGGCGCCGAGTTCCTCGACCTGGAAGGCGACGACCACATGCGCCAGGACTGGCTCCGCGGCTCGTGCCGCTTCGGCGTGCTGCCGTGCAACGGGCTGCTCTACACGCCGCCCGACCAGTGCTTCTGCTATATCGGGGCGAAGATGAACGGCCTCGTGGCAACCAGCGGCGACGACGCGACCGGTACGCTCGACCCCCGCGCGCCGGAGCGGCTCGTGCGAGGCCCCGCCTACGCCAGCCCGACCGACGCCCGCGCGGCCCCGGCCGATTGGCCCTGCTTCCGGGCCGACGCGAAACGGAGCGGCTCGAACCGCCAGGCCCAGGTCTCGCGCCGGCTCGACCGGCAATGGGAAACCACGCTCGGGGCCAAGCTGACCCAGCCGACCGTTGCGGCGGGCAAGGTCTTCGTCGCCGCGGTCGATCGACACACGGTCTACGCCCTCGATGCGGCCACCGGCCAGACGCGGTGGGAGTTCACGGCCGGCGGGCGCGTCGATTCGCCGCCCACGTACCATGCGGGCCGGCTGCTGTTCGGCGCCGGCGACGGCAACGTCTACTGCCTCGACGCGGCGACCGGCGAGCCGGCCTGGCAATTCCTGGCCGCCCCCAGCCGGCGGCGGATCGTAGCGTTCGGCCAGGTCGAATCACCCTGGCCCGTGCACGGCTCGGTGCTCGTGCTCGACTCGCTGGCCTACGTGGCGGCGGGACGCTCGACGCTCGTCGACGGCGGGGTCCATTTCTACGCCCTGCGCCCGCAGTCGGGCGAGGCCGTCCACCACGCCCACGTCGAGCAGGCGCGGCCCGATCTCTCGAAGGACATCGGCGACCACTTCGCCATGGACGGGTCGAACGTCGACGTGCTCACCACCGACGGCCAACACGTCTTCTCGACGCAGGAAATGTTCGACGCCGAGTTGAACCGCATCGAGGCCCCGTGGAACACCCGCTACGGCGACCGCTACCTCGGCGGCGACCACCTGATGGCTACCGGCGGCATGCTCGACGACAGCGGCTTCAACCGGCTCTTCTGGACGTACGGGAAACGCTGGCCCGGGTTCTATTTCCTGCTGATGGCCCCCAAGTCGGGCAACCTGCTGGTGTTCGACGCGGAGCGGACCTGGGCCACGAAGTGGTTCGTCGAGCGGAACATCCACAGCCCGTTGTTCTACCCCGAGACGACCGGCTACCTCCTCTTCTGCGACAAGAACACCACCCGGCCGTTCCTCGTCGGCGACCCCGACGCCCCCAAGCCGATCAAGTGGCTGCCCGACACGCTGATGGAGCCGTACGAGTACGACGACCATCACATCACGAACCGGCACGACAACTTCACGGTCGAGGTGGACAAGGGATCGGGCTTCACCCGTGGCACGCCGGCCGAGTGGCAAGCGTACCTGCCGGTCCGCATCGAAGCGATGGCGCTCACCGCGGACACGCTCTTCGCGGCCGGCCCGCCCGACGTCTTGAAGCCCGACGATCCGCTGGCCGCGCTGCAAGGGCGCCTCGGTGGCGTGCTGCTGGCGATCGACCCGGCGACCGGCGAGCGCTTGGCGCAAACCCAGATCCCCAGCCCGCCCCGCTTCGACGGCCTCTCGGCGGCCGGCAACCGCCTGTTCCTCGTCACGCGCGACGGGACGGTGATCGCGTGGGAATGACCCCGATGAGCCCGTGTTCAGTGCAATGATCCACAAGTCCTTGCCGCGCAAGTGGCGGGGGCTGGCCGTCGAGTTGAAACACGGCTAAGGGGCGGCCGGGAAATAGCTCGGGGACTGCCCCGATCTTCCCGCACGGAGAATGGGACTCGACACGCCGCGAAAGGCGCCACGTCTACCGCGTGACTGCTGCCCGAAAGCTACAGAAGAGGTCCCGCGTGCTACGTGGCGACCGGGCCTCGCTCGTTTTGGGCGGGTTGCCGGGCATCCGGGCTCCGGGATACCGTGCCATTTCGGCTCGACACCGTGCCAGGGACGGGCACTAGCACGGCTTGTAGACTGAGCGATTCCGGGCTAAGATGCATCGTTCGACGTGGCAAGGTATCGGCACGGTAACGCCAGAAATGGCACCGTAAAGGGTCGTGCCAAACCACCCACATCTCCCATCTTGGCAGGCGATAACGAGCGATCAACGCCGCAAAACTGTTTGGCGAGTAAGGACTTACGTTCACGGGCGATTAGCTCAGTTTGGTTAGAGCACTAGCTCGACAAGCTAGGGGTCACTGGTTCGAGTCCAGTATCGCCCACTCACGACCCCGAAGAACGCAAAGTCCTTCGGGGTCGCATTTTGCGCACACCGCACCCCCCGCAAGTTGTGGCGCCTCAGAAGGTATTCCCGAAGGTCCAAAACGCCCGACTGTGTGTCCGACTGTCTGCCTGACCACAACCAGTCGCCCCCTGCGCGCCTGCCCGATCGGCCCTCTCGGACCTTCCGGCCCCGAATCCATTCCCGAAGGGTCTATCTGCACACCTGGCCAGCCTTCGCACGATCAGCGATTTCGCTGCCACGGCTTGGCCTCACTCCAGACGATCTTCCTCTCAGCCGATCCTGTAGGGCGACTCCGTCGCCCTGGCGGCGCGCCCCGCGCCGCCCCATTACGGGGAGGTGGATAGATATCCCCAGTAACTATGGCCGGGAAGTCCTCAGATTGTGTCGGGGGCCGCCGGGGGGCCCCACTCCAGCGAGGGTATCTTCGAAATCGCCCCGGGCTCACCACCCCTACGGAGGGGGGCGATCCGGCGATGTTCGAGGATGGGCCTCCTTTGCGTTCCCTTG
>Ga0180431_10009612_pt1 | contig 10879 bp, 8 predicted proteins | sample SS_ome_11_FD_132459 | JGI IMG/M metagenome (GOLD analysis project Ga0180431, IMG submission 132459) | Hypersaline lake sediment archaeal communities from the Salton Sea, California, USA - SS_1_MS_1 metaG | ecosystem: Environmental > Aquatic > Non-marine Saline and Alkaline > Hypersaline >...
CCGAAGTACCACGTGGATCCCGAGACCGGAGCGCTCGGCGAGCGCAACGGTGTCTACGCGACCAATGTCGAAAAGAAGATGGGTCTGAAAGCCTCGACAACTTGCGAACTCACCTTCGGAGAGAAGGAGCCGGCGACCGGTTGGCTGCTCGGTGAGGTACATGACGGCATCGCGCAGATGTTCAAGGTGATCGAGTACGCACGCATGATGGTCGGCACGAAGGCGATCGCAACTCTTTCGACCGGCTACCTCAACGCACTGGACTACGCGAAGACCCGCGTGCAGGGTGCCGATCTCACCCAGATGACCGACAAGACCGCGCCGCGGGTACCCATCACGCATCATCCGGATGTTCGTCGTTCGCTGATGCTGCAAAAGTCCTACGCGGAAGGGCTGCGCGCGCTCGTCGCGTACACCGCCTACTGGCAGGACATGATCGAACTCGGCAAGTCTGGCGATACCGATGTCGACCTCGACATGGCCGAGCGGATGAACGATCTGTTGCTGCCGATCGTCAAGGGCGTGGGCTCAGAACGCAGTTACGAGATGCTCGCTGTCTCACTGCAGACCTTCGGTGGTTCCGGCTTCTTGCAGGACTATCCGCTCGAGCAGTACATCCGGGACGCCAAGATCGACACCCTCTACGAGGGCACCACCGCGATCCAGGGCCTGGACTTCTTCTTCCGCAAGATGGTCCGCGATCAGTTCAAGGCGATCTTCTACCTCGCCGCACAGATCACCGAGACGGTCAAGGGTGACGAAGGCGCAGGGGCACTGGCCAGGGAACGAGAGCTACTCGGTGTGGCCCTCGAGGATGTGCAGGCCGTGGTCGGCAAGCTCGGCGAGTGGGCGATGGCCTCCCAGCAGAGCCCGGAGGAGATCTACAAGGTCGGCCTCAACACCACCCGCTTGTTGATGATGAGCGGAGATCTGCTGATCGGTTGGCTGTTGATCCGTCAGTCCGAGGTCGCGCTGGCCGCTTTGGACGCCGGCTCAAGCGATCGAGATCGCTCCTTCTACGAGGGCAAGGTCGAGACCGCCAAGTGGTTCGCACGCAACCGGCTTCCGCTGCTCACGGCGGAGCGGGTTATCGCGGAGGCCACCGACGACGACATCATGCGCCTGCCGGAAGAGGCCTTCTAACCGCGTAACCGCTCGGCAACATTCGCGCTCACAGACCTGAGAGGATCAGGAGGTGGGCGAGGGGACATTGGCATTCGAGGGCTTCGCCCTCATGCTGCCAGCGGCCACGTCATCGACAGAGCTCAGCGAACTCTTCTTGGAGTTCGGGCTGTTGATCCTGGGCCTCGGCATCATCGCGCGCCTCGCGCGACGCTGGGAGATGTCGGCTGTCCCGTTCTACTTGATCATCGGACTCATCGTCGGACAAGGTGGCCTAGGCGCTGTCGATTCCAGCGACACCCTCGTGCCGACGTTGGCCGAACTTGGCGTCATCTTGTTGCTGTTACTCCTTGGCCTGGAGTACTCAGGTGACGAACTGGTCGATACTGCGCGCAAGCAGTCGAAGTCCGGATTGATCGATCTACTCGCGAACTCGATACCTGGCGCCATCGTCGGCTTTGCATTCGGCTGGGGTGTGCCCGGAGCGCTCGCCCTCGCTGGAGTCACTTACATCTCCTCCTCGGGCATCGTCGCCCAAGTGCTTCGCGACCTTCGATGGCGCCGCAACCCGGAAACCAAACCGGTGGTTTCCGTGCTCGTCCTCGAGGACCTGGTCATGGCGCCGTACCTACCGATCCTGACGGTGGTCCTCACCGGTACCGGCTTGATCACCGGAATGATTAGCGTTGGCGTGGCACTCGCGGTGGTAGCGGTCGTCATCGTCATCACACTTAAGGGCGATACCAGCTTCAAGCGCTTCTTCGATGCCAGTGAGCCCGTCGGCCTGCTGCTCGTGGTCTTCGGAGCGGCGGTGGCCGCAGCGGGACTCGCCGGCCTGGTGCAGTTCTCACCAGCCGTTGCAGCCTTCCTCGTCGGGCTACTTCTCACCGGCGAACTCGCCGAAGTGGCGCGTCGTCGTCTGGATCCACTTCGTGAACTCCTCGCCGCGATCTTCTTCGTCTACTTCGGACTGTCCACCGATCTTTCCGCCCTGCCCGCAGTACTACTGCCGGCAGCCGGGCTGGCGGTCATCACCATAGGCACCAAGTTCCTCACCGGCTGGTTCGCGGCCACCAGCGTTGAAGGTGGCACGATCTCGAAACTCCGCGCAGGTGCGCTGCTGAGCGCACGCGGTGAGTTCAGCGTCATCATCGCCGGGCTCGTGGCTGTCAGCGGCGTCTTACCTCCTCAGTTCCAGGCTTTCGTAGCCGCTTACGTTCTCCTGACCGCCACCGCCGGCCCCCTGCTGGCCCGCTGGGTCGAGCCCGTCGGCTGGTGGTGGGAGCAGCGCCCCGGACGCGTACCCTCGGAAGAGTGAGCGCACTCGTTCGAATCCTGACGGCCTTCCTCATCGCCATCACGGGGATCGCACTTCTCCCAGCAGGCGCACACGCGCACGCTGATCTAGTGCGTAGCACCCCAGAGGACGGCGAGAACCTCCAAGTCGCACCCGACCAGATCGTGCTCACATTCAACGAGGAACTGTTCGAAGAACTCATCGAAGTTTCGATACTCGATGCCTCCGGTGATCTCGTGATGGCGACCGAGGCAGAGCAGACTCCACCCCCCGGGACCGATGTGTTCGTCCCGTGGCCAGCGGATCTCCCACCGGGCGAATACTCGGTTGCCTTCCGTGTGGTGTCCGAGGACGGACATCCGGTGACCGGTCAGATCGCGTTCTCCTACGACGCCGTGGCCTCTCCCCCCACCCCGGAACCCTCCGAAACCCCCGAGCCGGAGGTAATCACGGAGACCCCCTCGGATGCTCCCAGCCCGCAGCCCGAGCCGATCTCGCAGGAGCCGAGTCCGGAAACCACATCGTCGCAGGCATCGGAAGTCGCGGTTGCCATCGAAGAGGCGGGGCAGCCGAACAGCTCGCTTATCGGACCCTTGCTCATCGGCGCCGCTGTTGTCGTGGGAATCGGAGTCGTCTTTTCGCTGGTCATGCTCGCTAGATCACGCCAGTAACGGGGACGACGATGGCAACGACGACCCTCTCCCGGAAACCGCGATCGGCCTTGGTCCGAGCACCTCAATTGACCAGCATCGCGGTTGGCCTCATTGCGGTTGCGGCCTCCGCCGCGGCAATCGGACTCGTCATTGCAGGTGGCACGTACGAGGTGTTGCCAGGCCTTGCCGATCCCGGTCCGATCGTCACGTGGGGAGCGCCCATTAGTCGGGTCCTGACCGATATCGCCGCGATCGCGACGGTCGGCTTGTTGCTTTCCGCCACCGCGTTAGCTCCATCGGGCAAGGACGGCGTGCTGTCCCAACTCGGTCGCCGCGACTCCATCCGCGCGGCCTGGGCCGCCGGCGTCTGGGCCATCATCGCTACCGCTCAACTCTTCCTTTCGCTGGCACTGGTCCTTGGTGTCCCAATCACCGAAGCGCTCAGTCCGGAGATCGTGTCCACCTACGCGAACGAGCTGGACACCACACGCGCATTGCTCGTCATGGCGATCCTGGCAGTGGTGGTTGCCGTAGGAGCAATCACCTCGGCCACCACCGGTGCCACCGGTTCATGGCTCGTGGTTGCCATCGTCGCCGCTGCGCTGCCCGGATTGGCAGGGCACAGTTCAGCACTCGGTGATCATGAACTGGCGACCACCGCTGGTGTTACCCACATGGTCTCAGCGGTGCTGTGGGTCGGAGGTCTGCTTGCCCTGACGATCCACGCGATCCGCCGCGATGTTCCCCTCGAACGTCCAGTGCAGCGCTTCTCGACGATCGCCTTGACCGCGATCGTGCTGCTGGCCGTCAGTGGCCTGGCCAATGCCTACACGCGCGTCGACGGCATCGGACAGTTGCTCAGCACCGGCTACGGGCAAGTGACCTTGATGAAGGTGTGGTTGCTCGTGGCACTCGGCGTCATCGGCTTCATCCTTCGCAAACGAGTTATTCCTGGCTTATCCAGTGCCTCAAGGGTGAAGTCATTCGTGCGAGTGGCCGGGATCGAACTGACGATCATGGCGATCGCCATCGGACTCGGTGTCTCTCTTGCATCGAGCCCGTATCCACGCGAGGAGCAAGTGCTCCCCACGTACGGAGAGACTTTGCTGGGATTCGCTTACCCTCCTTCACCGACTCTCGAATCGGTAGCGCTGGGATTCAAGTTCGATCCACTGTTCTTCACCGCGAGCATCATTGCCGCTGCCCTCTACATCGTCGGGTACGCCCGCGTCCGCAGCGCGGGCATCGAGTGGCCGATCATGCGGCTGGTCTCTTGGCTCGGTGGGATCAGTGTGATCATCTGGACGACCAACTCCGGCATTTCCATCTACTCGCAGGTGTCGGTCGGGCTGCACATGACTCAACACATGATCATGACGATGCTCGGACCGATCTTGCTCGTCATGGGAGCACCAGCAACCTTGGCCTTGCGTGCCTTGAAGCCCGCCAAAGGAAATGAGCGCGGTCCGCGTGAATGGCTGGTCTGGTTTCTGCACAGCCCCATCACACGTGTGCTGACCAATCCGTTCTACGTCTTCATCGTTTACGTGATCGGTCTCTACGGGCTCTATATGACGCCGCTTTTCGGTTGGCTGATGGGCTCGCATGTCGGTCACGTCGTCATGCAGGCTCACTTCATCATCTCCGGATACCTCTTCTACTGGGTACTGATCGGCATCGATCCACGTCCGCGGCCGCTTCCTTACTGGGGGCGACTGTTGCTGCTCCTACTTGCGCTGGCAGTTCACGGATTCTTCGCGGTTGCCATGATGATGGGCACGACACCCATGGCTGTCGAGTGGTACGGCATCGTCCGACCAGAGTGGGTTACCGATCCTCTACGCGACACTCTCCTGGGCGGACAAGTCGCGTGGGGACTGTCCGAGATTCCGAGTGTCATCGTCCTGATCGCTATTGCCGTGCAGTGGTCGCGAAGCGACGAGCGCGAAGCAAAGCGTCGGGATCGGGCGGCGGATCGAGATGGGAACAAGGAACTCGAGGAGTACAACGCCTACCTGCAGTCGCTGCAGTCGCGCACTCCGAGTTCCCCTAGTTCCAGGTAGTTCCCCCCACTTCGTCCAGTTCATAACCGGTGTGTAGCCGGACCCACGGGTAGGCGCTTCGGTCCACCTGCATGCTGCGACCGTTCTCTTTCCACGCACCCGCCCACCAGGCAAGCGCAACCTGTTGCAAGGCGTACTCCTCCTTGCCTAGGCGGTAGGACTCCTCCTCCCGACCGGGTGCGTAGATCTGCCCCGTCTTGAAGCGCAGTTGCAAAGCGCGGGTGTCGTATGCATGCGCAGCCAGGAAGGCTCCCGCGTTGGTGTCAGGTGCTGCGTAGACATTCGCGAAGGAATCGACACCCACGAAGGTGGCCGGCCTGCGAATTCCCCAACTGACACCCATCGGGTAGTAGATCTGACCTCCCGGTGCGTACACGGTTCCACCGGGTGGTGCGTAGGGCGGGCTTTCGAAGTTCACGACCGCTAGCGCGCGGTAGACGATGTCTGCGTTCAAGAACAACGATTCGGGTACTGCCTGGCGACCGGCACGCAGAAGCGTCGCCGCCCACCACAGGTGCTGGACGTTTTGCGTGTAATCCGGGTTAACGATGCCGTGGTTGGTGACCGTTCCATCCTCGTTCGCATTCGTTCCAGGAAGCCGGACGCTCACGCTGATTCCATTCACGAACGTGTTGTCGCCGAGATTCCCGGGCCTTGCGAATGCAGCGATGGCCATGGCGATCATCGAATCGCGCCACTTGGCTTCCCGCTCATGACCGGGGAACATGGCGTAGGCGAGCGCCGGTCCAAGGAGGTCCCAGGACACTTCATCGGATTTCGAGTTACCGGGCGTCAACTCGATGCCAACGCGATCGCGGAAGTACTGCGGTCCGCGCAGCGCCGCGTACTCGGCTTCGCTGTAGACCATGGCCGCGACGTAGGCGCGCTCTTGAAGACTGAGTTGATCCCACAGCATCCAGCCAGCTTGACCAGCAACAACCGCCCACAGTGAGCTTTGCCATCCGTTACCCCAACCGCCGGGTGAGATGGCGCCGTGCGCGCAGGCGATGGACCTGATGTGCCAGCGCGCGAAGTCGAGCAGCATCTGCCGAGTGATTCGGTTGTCTTTGACGTAACTGCTCGTGCTGTAGAGGACTGCGGCGCTGAAGGCTGCGTTGGCTGAGCGCCTGATCGATTCTTCGCGCGAACGCTCGGTGCTTAGCGGGTCGTAGTAGGACATCATCGAGCGGGAGCGCAATCGATTCGTGAGGTCGGTAACCATCACGCCCCGCATGCCATCGCGCAGCGTCGCGTTGATCTCCTGGTAGCCGGGTATCCGTCTGGTCCCTTGAGGCAGCAGTGGTGCACGCACTTTGCGCTGTTCGACTTTGCCGAATCGTTCAGCCTCACTCGTGGCGGTGGGGCACGCCCCCGGCGCGCTGGACTGGAGGCCGACGAGGGCGCTCTCGCCCTCCTCTACTTTGAAGACCAGTGAATCGACCTGATCAGGTCGCGTCACGCTCTTGGCGAGAAACCATCGTTGACTTCCCCGAACTACTCCGGGGCCGTCCTTGCCATCTCCGTCCCAGTCACCAGCAATGGGAGTGTCACCAGAAGCACCGAAGGAGAAGGTGCGTGTTCCTTGTCCATTCGGACGCGGGACGATCCAGGTGGATCCCCGGACCACTCCCGGTTCGTCCACACCATCGCCGTTCCAGTCCCCCACAACGGGGATGTCCCCGGCCTCGCCGAATTGGAACGTCTCTTGGGCGCCGGTCGAGTCCCGCCAATTCCAGATGCCCTCGCGGAAAGTCGCGATGTCGGCTTTGCCGTCGCCATCTCGGTTGCCGGTGAGCGGGATATCCCCAACGGAGCCGAAGGAAGCGAAACCCTCCCAGGTCGATCGCCCGATTGCGGCGTTGGTGATGAACCACTGCCCACCGGAGAACACACCGGGGGTGGCTACGCCGTCACCATTCCAATCGGCCATGAGGGGCGACCCCTCGAGTACCGGCATCTTGATGCGGGTACGCGAATTGCCCGCCGCGCCCTGGCTCAACGTGATCCACATACCCTGCGCCGACGATCCGGCGGCTGGAATCGAGCGGGCAGTGTCTACGCCGAGTTCAGCCCGGTCCGGAGTGGGCAGCGCCGGGAGGCTCGGGGCCTTGTTGATCCGATCAGGTGCTGCAGTACTCGCGGGGATGGACAGACCCAGCGCGACGAGGAGCGTGACCGCGCCGACCAGACTCCGGCGAGCCGAGGGTCGGTACACGAAGATCACTCGCTAACTGATGGCAGGGCACGGATGGCTTCCCATGGTAGGCACGCTCGAGAGCAGGTTTCGCCGATTGGCGCCTCGTGGCTACGGCTGATGCGCTGGTGTTATACCCTAGGGGGTATGAAGTTCAAACGTCGCCCTGTCACCGTCGCCGCAATTGCAGCCGCAGCCCTCGCTCTCACTGTCAGCCTCTCCGGTTGTTCGTCGGACTCCGCGTCCGCTGAGGGCTCCGCTGATTCCGGGAACTCGGCCGAGGTCCAAGGACCCGCCTCTCCCGTCACAGCGCCGGAGGCCCCGGTCCGCGTGGGCGTTCCGGAGTTCGCCGAAGTGATCGCCTCCCCGGATGTAACCATCGTGGACGTGCGTACCCCCGAAGAATTCGCCGAGGGTCACATCGCTGGTGCGGTGAACATCCCCGTGGAGTTGCCCGACTTCATCGACCGTGTGTCAGAACTCGATACCGCGGGAACCTACGCCGTCTATTGCCGGAGCGGGAACCGCTCCCAGCCCGCGGTTGCCGGCATGGCCAGTGTGGGCATCAACGGCATCTTCGAACTCGAGAGCGGGACCACCGGCTGGACATCCGAAGGGCAACAGCTCGTTCAGTAGTTACCCTGGTGCAGTGACCTTCCCCCGCACCGCGGTCGCGAGCCTGGCCGTTGCATTCACCCTCGCGCTAGTGCCCGGCGTGAGTGCCGCAGCCAGCGCACTACCGGTTCCCGAAGAACGAGTGGGCGATGCCCGCCAAGTGATCGTCGTAACCGCACCGAAGTGGAGTGCGACTGAAGGCACTCTCGCGACGTACGAGAAGCGCGGCGGAACCTGGCAGGTAGTCCAACCGAGCATGCGCACACAGTTGGGATACGGCGGTCTCGTGCGCGGAGACAAGCGTCGGCAAGGGACAGGCACAACACCCACCGGCGTTTATGAAATTCTCAACGGCTTCGGGCGCAAGCCCGATCCCGGCACGAAACTCGACTACACACAGGTCGATCGCAACGATGCCTGGCCATACAACCCGAAGGTGCCGAGCACCTACAACGTCTTCCAAAACGTCGATCGGTCATGGAAGTCCTACGGCGGATACGTCGAACACCTATGGGACATGGGCTACCAGTACGACTACGTAGCAGTGTTGGACTACAACCTTCCCGAAGGACCGATCAGCACAGGCGCCAAGGGTGTTCGACGCTCCGCGGAGCCACCGGACACCAGGCGCGGGGGCGGGATCTTCTTGCACGTGGACAACGGAAAGAAGACCGCGGGTTGCATCGCGATCAAGAAGAAGGAAATGCGCGAGATCATGCAGTGGTTGGATCCGAAGAAGGATCCGGTAATCGTGATCCGCGTTGACTAGAGCGGCACTACATCTTTGAGCGCCGGGAACTCCTCACGCCACTCGCTCACCGCTGAAGGCTCCACCGTGGCGTGCAATGTGGTCTCCTCGTGACCGGCACGCGCGACTACGTTGCCGATCGGATCGATCACCGCGCTGTGCCCACCGAGTTGTAGACCCTTTTGCATGCCCACTTGGTTGCAGGCGATCACCCAGGCCTGGTCCTCGATCGCCCGGGCCTGCACAAGTACATCCCAGGCTTCGATCCGCTTGGTCGGCCATCCGGAAGTGATCAGGAATGCGGTCGCACCCTGGTCGGTGAGTGCCCGGAACTGCTCGGGGAAGCGGGTGTCGTAACACGTGGCAAGGCCTGTCGGACCCAGGGGAGTTTCCACCACCACCAAGTCCCCGCCAGCCGACATCAATTCAGCCTCTCCGCCGTAGCCGAAGACATGAATCTTGCGGTAGGTCGCTGCTACTGAGCCGTCCGGAGCAAACAGCACGCTCGTGTTGAAGTGCCGGCCATCCTCGGTTATCTCGGCGAAGGAACCGCCATGCAGCCAAGTCGAGTGCTTGCGCGCGATGTCGGACATCCGCGAAACGAGCGCGCAGTCGAAGGGTTGGGCGTTCTCGCGAGCGGAATCCAGATCGAAGGCGGCGGTACTCCACAATTCCGGAAGCATCGCGAGGTCTGTTTGCTCGATGGCTCGATCGGTCTCGGCGAGCACTCGATCGACACGCTGGTCGAATCCTTCGTCCGAACTGCAGTCAGCCTGAACCAGGGCCACTCGAACGCCTGATGAACTCACGCGCCCCACGCTACTCCCCCGCGAACTTGCGCAAATACGGCGCGAACTTGCGCAAATTGTCTGCGAACCTGCTCACAGCCAGTCACAGGGCTCTACAGTTCACAGATGACGTCGCGCCAACTGCAGACGTGGAGTGCGGCGATCACCAACTTCCACGAATTGGCCCAATCGGTCGAAGACTGGAGTATCGCAACGCCGTGCCCAGGATGGTCGATCGCCGATCTCGTCTCGCACACCATCGATCTGGAGTCCATGTTGGCCGCGGACCCAAGACCCGAACACTCTCCGGATTGGGCTGCGCTTCCCCATGTCGAGTCCGACTTCGGACGCCTCACCGAGATCGGCGTTGACTACCGGCGTGGGCGTTCGCGTGATGAGTTGCTGGCTGAATTGACGGATGCACACGCACGGGCATTGGCTCGGATCGAATCGCTTCCACCGGATGCGTCGATTCCGTGGCTGCGGGGCGACACTCCCATTCCGCGCCTGCTGGGAATGCGTACTTTCGATGTCTGGGTTCACGAACAAGATGCCCGCGTGGCAGCGGGGATGCTCGGCAACCTCGATGGGCCGGGTGCAGCGGAGGCGATGCAGTATCTCGGAGCTGGTCTACCCAAGGTCTGGGGTAAGGGCGTGGGGGCACCCGCGAAGGCTGTGCTGCATGTCGTGATATCCGAGCCCGGGTTGACTGGTGATTTTTGGGTGCGAATGGGCGAAGACGGCAAGGCAGGACTCATAGGTCAAAACGAGACCGACGGCGACGCTGACGTGACGGTCACCGTTCCATGGCCGTCCTTCGTGATGCTCGGGGGTGGTCGAGCAACACAGACGGACTACGCGAGGGACGTCGTCGTTGTTGGAGATCAAGACCTCGGTAGGCGATTCCTTGAATCCATGGCTGTTACTCCCTAGCGCCGCAAGTTCGCGCCCCGTTCGCGCAAGTTCGCGGTGAATTTGAGCAAGTTCGCGGGGGAGTAGCGTGGGTCTATGGAGCAGATTCGGGTGTTCTTGCTGGACGATCACGAACTCGTGCGCCGTGGATTGGCCGACCTGCTCGGTGTCGAATCAGACATCGAGGTGGTCGGCGAGGCAAGTTCGGTAGCCGAGGCGATGGCGCGCATCCCCGCGACCAAGCCTGATGTCGCGGTGCTGGACGTGCGTCTACCCGATGGCAGCGGTGTCGAAGCGTGCCGAAACATCCGTTCGGAACTGCCCGACGTGAAGGCCCTGATGCTTACGTCCTCCGCCGACGACGAAGCCCTGGTCGACGCCATCATGGCCGGGGCCAGCGTCTACGTGCTCAAGGATATTCGGGGCAACGATCTTGTCGATGCCATTCGTCAGGTCGCCGCGGTCACGAGCCTGCTCGATCCGTCGC
>Ga0180431_10009613_pt1 | contig 10878 bp, 10 predicted proteins | sample SS_ome_11_FD_132459 | JGI IMG/M metagenome (GOLD analysis project Ga0180431, IMG submission 132459) | Hypersaline lake sediment archaeal communities from the Salton Sea, California, USA - SS_1_MS_1 metaG | ecosystem: Environmental > Aquatic > Non-marine Saline and Alkaline > Hypersaline >...
AAAATCCTCTCTTCGGTTAACGTCAGGTGGTGGGGTGTGACCTCAGCGGTCACCGAAACCCCTTCTTCCTTAGCATGACGGATAAGCTCTACCGAACCTTTAGTACTTACATGGGCAATATGAACCCTGGCTTTGGTCAACTTTGCCAGAATCAGGTCACGGGCTACCATAACATCCTCGGCGGCCGCTGGAATCCCTTTTAAGCCTGACTCAACAGAAACCCGCCCTTCGTTTATGATTCCAGCACCGCTTAACAATTTGTCTTCACAATGGTCGATAACTGGCAAGCCCAGGGCAAGACTACGATTCATAGCATCACGCATAACCTGCGAGCTTGCCACAGGGTCACCATCGTCGCTAAAAGCAACTACCCCAGCTTCCGCCAGTCCAGCCATCTCGGTTAATTCCTCACCGTTCCTGCCCTTGGTGATACAGGCTATGGGAAGGACATGAACCAAAGCTGCCTCAATTGCCTTTTGCCTCAGCCAATCCACAACAGCCGGATTATCTAAAGGAGGATTTGTGTTTGCCATACAACAAACAGTGGTAAAACCACCTATGGCAGCTGCTTTTGTCCCCGTGGCGATTGTTTCCTTATCCTCAAAGCCTGGCTCTCGGAGGTGACAATGAAGGTCTATAAAGCCGGGGCAAACAACTAGTCCCGTGGCGTTTAGATTCACCGTTTCGCCCGAAACGGCAGTGTCTCCCACCTGCAAAATCTTCCCCTCGACAATAAGTACATCGCCAACCTGGTCTATGTTCTGGCTGGGGTCAATTATACGACCACCTCGGATAAGCAGAGGCATAGACTTCTTATTCATCGTCAGACATAGCTGCTGGGCTGGAACTGCTGAGCCTGAGCTTCATCTTCCGAAGCAAAGATAATCAAATTCTCCGGTTTAATCTTTTGAGCCCAGTGGCTATTAGCGCTGTGATATTTCTTGCTCTCCAGCTTTCCTTCGTGCCAATCTGTGCTGGCGATATATTGAGGATGAAGCTCATGCTCACAATAGATACACCTCAACATTAAAGGCTCTAGGCTAACTATCTTGAACTCGGGCTTTATGTACCTTGCCTCTGTTCCCTGGTTTGAGACACAGTTTGTATTAGGGCAGCTAAGCCCAGAATCCCGCTTATAAATGGGGCATTCCGCCTTCTGAGCGAAACTATCATCTTCTTTAGAGATTGTGATTTCCCTGGCGCCTAGTAAGAATGCTATGAGCGCCATTCTGACGGGCACCCCATAAGCCGCCTGCTTGAAATACATACTCCTGGGGTCAGCGTCCACCTCATAGGCCAACTCATCGACACGGGGCAGCGGATGCATAACAAGCGTGCGCTTAAACTCTTTTCCTTCGAGGAGTTTTTTGTCCACCACCGGGTAGTCTCCCCTTAAATCCTGCTCTACCGTTGTCGCAAGCCTTTCCTTTTGAAGCCTGGTGACATAAAGAGCGTCAACTCCCGCCTCCATCTCCACCTGGAGGCTAACATCAGGTAGCATAGCAAGTTGATGCGGGCTACTTGGAGTCATGTATATGGCATCGATAGGAAAGCTCCCCACTTCAAGCTCTTGGTTCAGAGCCCCATACCTTTTCAGCTCACCTTTATATTCGCTGCTTAGCCTCCTTAGAACATGCTCCGGCATCTCAAGCCCTGGGCCAGGGTGAAAAAGGATGGTGGCACCAAACCTGGCTAAGGCATAGATTAGGGAATGTACTGTTCGCCCATGTTTCAGGTCTCCCCACAGGGCAATCTTGAGTCCCTTAACGGTCTGCCTCTCTTTCCTGATGGTGTAAAGGTCGCACAAGGTCTGGGTGGGATGTTCATGCCCACCATCGCCAGCATTTATCACGGGGACGCCAGCGTAGTCGGCAACCACCCTGGCTGCTCCTTCCCAGGGGTGCCTGATAACAATTATATCGGCATAGTTCCCGACAACCTTCGCCATATCAGCAATACTTTCGCCTTTGGCCAGGGAGCTTGCCCCTATGTCGACGGCACTTATGACACGACCCCCAAGCCTGAGCATCGCTGCTTCAAAAGACAGCCTCGTCCTGGTGCTTGGCTCAAAAAACAGGCTGGCCATGATCTTCCCCTGGCACAGCCCAGACTGCTCATTTATCGAGTCCGACATCTCGTCTGCGAGGGAAAACAGCGCTTCGATTTCCCCGTTAGAGAAATCGTCTATGGTCACCAGACTTCTATTTGCCAGATTCATAATTGCCTCCTCCCTTCAATTTCCTCTAATTAGCTCTCCCTTGGCCAGACCCTCAATTACTACTCCATCCACGCCATCAACTTCCTCCAGTTGAACCTGTATCTCTTCATCTCTGGAGCTTGGTATATTCTTACCTACATAATCGGCCCGAATGGGAAGTTCCCGGTGGCCGCGGTCGATGAGCACAGCTAACTGTATAGACTTCGGACGCCCCAGGTCTACCAGGGCATCCATAGCAGCGCGAATGCTCCGCCCAGTATAGAGAACATCGTCAACCAGGATAATTCGCTTATTGGTGATGCTAGCGGGAATATCGGTTCGGCTTTGGTTCGGTGACTTTAATTCTGAGGGCGAAATGTCATCGCGATAAAGGCCAATGTCAAGAGCACCCACGGGGACCAGGATTCCTTCGAAGCCTTCAATTATTTCGGCTATGCGCTTGGCTAAAGGCACTCCCCGAGTCCGCATGCCCACGAGTACAATACCGTCCGCACCTTTATTCTTTTCAACGATCTCGTGAGCAATGCGAGCTAACGCCCGCCCTATCTCCCTGGAGGTCAGGAGAACCTTTTCAGGCACTAAAAAAACCTCCTGCCTTCAAACTGGCAAGAGGTCTCGATTGGTGCTTCTATCGCGACTTGCTTCAGCATATCTCCCCTTACCAGCCTCACTGGACTGATTTAAAAAGGTCTAATTTATTATTGTGCCACAATCATAGAAATAATGCAACTTTTAGTAGTTTGCTAGGGGAACATCCTTTTCAGATACCCATCAACAAGAAGGGCACGCAGTGAGTTACTTTATCTGTAAAATTCTATGCTCGTGGTAAGCCAAGACCTCTTTGAGCAATGACAACCCGCTCAATTTCAGAACTCCCCATGGCAATCACATCGCCTACAGCGCGAAGATACAGGAAAGGTGCGTGTCCATCCAAAGGAGCCCACTTGGAGCCCTCAGTCAAGTCACCATAGTGGCCCAAGTCCCGGCAGACTGTGGCAGTGACTTTTTGATTTAACTCCGACATACACAACTTATCGATCGAGGACTCATAATCGGGCACAATTCCCTTATCTTGCATCCAAACCACACGATAGTGAATTAAACGCGCCACCTCAGATTCGACAATCAATTCAGCAATACGGTTCCTCATCATAGGATCCGAGATTTTCGTTTTCCGCACATGCTCTATATAATCATCAAGCTTCCTGCGAGCTATGACATGGAAAGGAAGAGCAGAGCGTTCGAAATCGAGCACCCCCACAACTACATACCACCCACGATTCTTCCCTCCCACCATATTCTCCTTGGGAACGCGGACGTCATCCAAGAAAACTTCGTTGAATTCATGTTCCCCGGCCATATTTACTATAGGGGTAATACTAATGCCAGGAGTCTTCATATCCAAGAGGAAAAAGCTCAGCCCTTTGTGTTTCGGCTCCACTTCAGGGTCCGTCCTGACCAGAATAAAGCCCCAATCTGCCTTATGCGCTCCACTGGTCCAGCACTTTTGTCCATTTATTACAAAATAGTCGTCCTTATCAACTGCTCTGGTCTGCAATGCGGCCAGGTCAGAACCAGCATCCCGTTCGCTCAGAAGCTCACACCATGTCGTCTCTCCCCGAGCCATTGGCGGGAGAAACCGCTTTTTCTGCTCTTCATTGCCCGACATGAAGAGCATCGGAGCCAGCATGCCAATTCCAACTGTATCCCAGCCCGGACATTTATGATATGCCAACTCTTCAACCAAAATATGCTGGAGAATCGGCGAATTCCGTCCGCCGTACTCTTCGGGCCAAGCTATAGATAACCAGCCTTTAGCTCCAAGTTTTCTCGTCATCTCTCGACCAAAATTCCACTGCTCAGCGCTGCCGCCAAGCATGGAAAGAAAGTCCCTATACATCCCCCTCTGCTCTGGAGGGAACTCCTTTTCTATGAATTCACGGACCTCGCTGCGAAAAGCTTCTTGCTCTGGAGTAAATGTGAAGTTCATCTTTCCCGGTCTCCTTTAACTTTGAAATGAAATTTTAACACCTTCATTCCTTTCTACAATCTCCTGAGACATGCAGGCTAGCACACACCCTCTGTCCTTTGAGGTCAGAAGACCCCTTTCACGCATTAAAAAACCTCCTGCCTTCAAACTGGCAAGAGGCCTCAATTGGTGCTTCTGGTGCGAGCTGCTCCAGCACATTCCCACCCTTACCAGCCTCACCGGACTGGGTTAAAGACCTAGCTAATCATTTTGCCACAATGGTATGAATAATACAACTTTTGCCGGTTTACTGTTACAGCCAACTGTTGGACACTGAGAATCCCAGCCGGTCATCAAGCTAAACGTGCAAAGCTTCTTGAGATAATGCCCTAGGGAATTTGAACCCAGAGACGACCTTGTTGTGGTACATATAAACGGGGTAAAGTAGCTTGGAGCCAGTCCCAAAAGTGTTTCTTTGCCGCCAAACACCTTGCCAGGAATTGCTAGAAGATGATGTATTTACAGAAGTGAAATGCAGGCGCTCACAGTCCTAGTTCCTGTGCAACCTTCTCTCGATGAAAGTCGGCATCTCCCATAGCAAGCTCAGCAGCCTTAGCCCGTCGGAAATAGAGTTGCATATCGTGGATTGAAATGAGCCCAACGCCTCCATGGACTTGGTGCCCTTCGGTACAGACTCTTTGATAGGCTTCATTGCACCATGCCTTTGCCATAGAGATTTCCATCTTCGCAGGAAGTCCCTCGCTTAGTTTCCACGCTGCCATATTGGTGGCGAAGCGTATCCCTTCCAAATCGGTCAGCATATTGGCACACTTATGCTGTATGGCCTGATAGCTCCCAATGAGTCGGCCAAACTGGACTCTTTCCTTGGCATAGTCTACCGTCATTTCCAGCACCGCCTGCGCCCCACCAAGCATCAAAGCACACTGTGCTACAGCAGCATATTGCATCAGCTCTTCAATAATCGGCCATCCCTTATCTACCTCACCCAAGATATTACTCTTAGGAACCCTAACATTTTCAAATACCACCTCAAATTGCCTATCCGAGGCGATGGTCTTAAGAGGAGTGTAGCTTATACCTGGTGCCTTGCCTGATACCAGAAACAAAGTAATGCCTTCCTTCTCATCCTTTGAATCCTCTTGAGTCCGGGCAACACATATCATCAAATCAGCCACATGGGCATCAGGAACAAAGAGTTTAACCCCGTTGATAACATAATCCTCACCATCAGACACTGCCTTGACATTCACGCCCCAGGGCTCGAATGTAGCACTGGACTCGGTCAGGGCGAGTGTCATGACAAGTTCTCCTGCAGCTATTCTGGGAAGATATGTCTCCCTTTGTTCTTTAGTGCCGCGTTTTACAATAGGCACCGCGCAATAGACCACGGTGGGGATAAAGGGGCCAGGAACTAGAGCCCTACCAAACTCTTCAAGGAGAACAGCGAGGTCGAGGAAGCTGCTTTCCATGCCCCCATATTCCTGAGGAATGGCCAGTCCCATCCAGCCAAGATCGGCCATCTTCTTCCAGAGGTCTGATGAATACCCTATTTCATCCTCTTCCATTTCCCTAACCATATCTTTGGTGCATTCCCTCCGTAGGAAATCACGGGCTATATCTCGCAGCATCTCCTGTTCTTCACTAAGCGACAAATCCATTTCTTGCCTCCTTGTTATTTTCTTTCGAACAAGAATCCCTAGCCACGAGGGAGATTAAGGCCTCTGAGGGCAATTGTATTACGGCATATCTCATTGCTTCCTGCGGTAATCATGCGACGCCGCCCATGTTTGTAAAGAAACTCGAATTCCCCATTCAGAAGAGCCCACTTAGAGCCGCGTACGAGCTGCCCGTATAGACCGAGTATCTCTAGCCCAGCACGACCCATATGCCACATGAATTCGGTTGCGAACATTTTCACCATGGGGGCTTCCCACTCCGGAACTTTTCTCTGCTCAGCCATCAGAGCAACCCTATAAGTATGTATCCAGGCAATTTCAAGCTCTATTTTTAGCTGTGCCAGCTTTTGCCTTACCAGGGGGTCTTTCCCTTTCCCCGTCTCTTTAACATAATCTACTAAGTCTTCAAAGTCGCGCCGCATCATTCCTATCGGGAAGTTTCTCTCAAAAGCCAGAGCAGTGACGATATAATAGAAGCCTTTGTTCTTTTCCCCGACAAGATATTTTTTGGGAACCTTTACCTCATCATAAAAGACCTCGTTTGTCCTCTCATAATCCATGGTATATAGAGGGCTCAGACTGATGCCAGGGGCCTTCATATCCACAATAAAAAGAGAGATGCCTTTATGTTTGGGGACGTTGAAATCAGTACGCGCACCTAGCCAATGGTAATCGGCATAATGACAATTAGTGTTGAAAAGCTTACCTCCATTTATAACGAAATAGTCATCCTTTTCTTCAGCCTTGATACTCAGATTTGCCAGGTCTGAGCCCGCATCGGGTTCAGTGTAACCGAGGGCGAACTCTATCTCTCCTCGAGCTATCCTGGGAATGAATTCCTGCTTCAATTCCTCGCTTCCATACATCATCAGGGATGGCGCAACACATTGAGAAGCCACATTCATTAAAGGGAGGGCACGATAATAAAGAAGTTCATCAGTGAGAATCAGGTTTTCGACATGGCTGGCTCCCATTCCTCCGTACTCTTTGGGTAACACAGGGCAGAACCATTTTTTTTCTCCAAGTTTTTTATTGAATGCCTTGATCGCGGGACCACTACCGATTAGAGTTCCTTTCTCGGCTTCTTGAACTAGTTCTTCCGTCACCTCCCTATCCAAGAATTCCCGCACCTCCTGACGGAATTTCTCCTGCTCAGGAGTGAAGTTGAAATCCATCCCCTTTACCTCCTTCCATAGAAGCAGTGCATAGCTTAAATCTTTTTCTGCCAGAGTGTAGCACTAGAGAGCAGCATACGTCAAAGTAATGTTGGCTCCTGGTCAGATTGTGTGAAAATAGTTACGAGATGGCACAAACCCCCTGAGCATTTTTCTCCAATAGAACTCCACATTTACACCACTACACCACTTTGCTGGCCTGCACAGCTCAAGTATATCCGCTTTACCTTTTAAGAGTGACGATGATAAAATTGATATGAAGGGCAGCGATGTCAGGGCATTCTAAGTGGTCACAGATTAAGCGGCAGAAGGGAGTAGCTGATTCCAGACGCGGGCAGCTATTTACTAAGCTTGCTCGAGAAATCATAGTTGCAGTGCGACAAGGCGGGCCTAATTTAGAAAGTAATCTCCAGTTACGTTTAGCAGTGCAGAAAGCCCGTGATAATAACATGCCTTCGGATAATATCGAGAGGTCTATAAAGCGGGGCAGCGGTGAGTCTGAGGCATCTGCCTTGACTGAGGTGAAACTCGAAGGCTATGGACCGAGCGGGGTAGCAGTCTTGGTAGAAGCCTTGACCGATAACCGTAATCGCACCATTCAAGAGGTCCGCCGCCTCTTTACCCGCCACGGTTGTAATTTGGGCGAGAGCGGTTGTGTCTCCTGGCTCTTTGAGAATAAAGGAGTAATCACCGTAGAAAGCGAAGCCCCAGATGCTGAAGAGATAGCACTACAGGCCATCGATGCCGGGGCTGAAGATGTCAAAACGGGAAGGGATTATGTGGAAATTTACACTCAACCACAGGACTTAGAAGAGGTAAGAAAGGCTATTGAAGAGAAAAGACATGTGATTTCGGCAGAGCTCTCCCTGACGCCTAAGACTACGATGTTACTGGATGAAAATAAAGCAGTCCAGACCCTGAATTTTCTAGACCAGCTAGAAGAGTTAGACGATGTACAGCGTGTTTTCTCTAATATCGATTTTTCTGATGCTACTCTAGAAAGGCTGCACAGCCGGACCTAACATGCGCATTCTCGGCGTTGACCCCGGTACCATAAATTTGGGCTATGGTGTAATAGATGGCGAAGAGGAAATGCATATGGTGGATTGTGGAGTAATCAACTTCCCCTCTCGAGTTCCCGTGGAGGAAAGACTGCGCTCTCTATACGATGAACTAAGCAAAATCATCGCTAAGCATAAACCAAGCGAAGTAGCTATTGAAGAGCCCTTTGTCGGCCAAAATATAAGGTCAGCATTCGCTATTGGCAGGGCACAAGCTATAGCTATCCTGGCAGCAAGCAAGCAAGGATTACCCATCTACTATTACTCACCAGCTAAAATAAAGCAGCAAATAACCAACTATGGGCAAAGCGATAAGCAACAGGTTCAAGCAATGGTAAGAATCCAGCTCAGGCTCCCTGAACTAGCTCTGCCTGCCGATGCTGCTGATGCTTTGGCTGTAGCTATTTGCCACCTTCAGCAGAGCCGCCTTAACCACTGGCTCACTGAGCATATGCCGAAATGATAGCCACATTAGAAGGAATACTGGAATACCGGGGTAACGACTCCATCATCATTAACGTCGGCGGGATAGGTTTTCGGGTATATATCCCTGGCTCAACTTTGAGCCAATTAGGAGCCGTCAAAGGCAAGGTCTCCCTCTATACCCATCTCCACCTGAGGGAGGATAATGTTTCCCTTTACGGTTTTGCCTCAAGCGAGGAATTAGCTTTGTTCAAAAATCTTATTTCCGTCTCAGGAGTTGGCTCTAAGGTAGCTTTAGTCCTACTCTCTGCCTTGAGTCCTGAGCAACTTGTCATGGCTATAACCAGCGGCAATATCGACCTCATCAGCCAAGCGCCCGGCATTGGTAAAAAAATGGCTGGCCGCCTAGTCATTGAACTCCGAGGTAAGTTGGAGAAGGAGTGGAAAGAGGCAGCCTTGCCTTTAGCCCCGGAGAGTGCTGATACCATAGCTGCTTTAACTGGCTTGGGCTACTCTTTAGCCGAAGCCACCAAAGCTATCTCTAAGCTTCCAGATTCTGAGGAGCTAAGCTTAGAGGAGAAGATTAGGATAGCGCTGCAGCAGATGGCAGGAGGATAGGCTGACTAATGTAGAATCAGACAGACACAGCATCAAATGGCCTTGATGAGGAGCAAGGACAGGAATACCTCTTCCACGAGCCCGCCGGAAGGTGATATAATCCATTTTTTATTGACTTTTCTCAATCTAATTAACTGTATGCCCGAGTATAAATCGGAGGGAGAATCATGAGGTTTGTAAAGTGGTTTGAAGAGATTGGCGCAAAAGATGTAGCTTTAGTCGGTGGTAAGAACGCATCTCTTGGTGAGATGATAAGGAATCTGACCGACAAAGAAATAACCGTTCCCTATGGATTTGCCATTACTGCCGAAGCATATAAGTATGTGGTAGAGAAAGCGGGCATACGCCAAAAAATCAAAGACACTCTGGCGGACTTGGATACACATGATATGAAAGATTTGTCGAAGAGGGGCGAAACGATAAGGAATCTGATAAGAACTGCACCTTGCCCTATAGAATTGGAAGAGGAAATAAGAATTTCCTATCGGGAGATGGAAAAGAGATATGGAAAGAACGTCGATGTTGCCGTGAGAAGCAGCGCCACCGCGGAAGACTTGCCCACAGCCTCGTTCGCCGGACAGCAAACGACCTATTTGAATGTGCGAGGAGAAGAGGAACTGATAGAGAAAGTTATGGACTGCTTCGCATCTTTGTTCACAAACCGGGCAATCTCCTACCGGGTGGATAAAGGGTTTGACCATCTAAGCGTTTACCTCTCGGTGGGAGTGCAAAAGATGGCTCGCTCTGATTTGGCCTGCGCTGGCGTCATATTTTCCATAGACACAGAATCAGGCTTTAGGGAAGTGGTGTACATAACTGCTGCATATGGTTTGGGAGAGAATGTGGTGCAGGGGATTGTAAATCCGGACCAGTTCTATGTTTTTAAGCCCACTTTGAAGGAAGGGTTCAGGCCCATTGTGGAGAAGAAATTGGGGACAAAAGATAAGAAGTTAGTTTATAAAAGAAACAGAACAGGAACAGAACAAGAAGAAGTCAAAGCACAGGACCAGAGAAAGTTCGCACTGCGCGACGATGAGGTTCTGACTCTCGCCAGGTGGGCTTGCATTATAGAAGAATATTATCGCCTGCCCATGGACATTGAATGGGCAAAGGATGGGGTAACTGGAGAACTTTTCATAGTCCAAGCCAGGCCAGAGACAGTGCATTCACAAAGGGACTTAGCTTCGCTTAGGACTTATGTGCTTGAAGAAGAGGGAAGGTTATTGCTCAAAGGGGAAACAGTGGGCGTAAAAATAGGGCAGGGCGAAGTTCATATAATAGAAGACAGTAGCGAAATCCAGAAATTCAAGAGCGGTCAAGTTCTGGTTACTGATATGACAGACCCCGACTGGGAGCCAATAATGAAGATTGCCAGTGCCATAGTTACAAACAAGGGTGGAAGGACATGCCACGCAGCTATTGTTAGTCGGGAGCTTGGGGTGCCCTGCGTAATTAGCACCGGCAAGGGGACAGAAGTCTTAAAGGCGGTAAAGGAGGTTACGGTAGATTGTTCGCAAGGCGAGGGCAGGATATATGAAGGGAAATTGAAATACAGAATAGATGAGGTGGAGGTGAGTAAGCTCCCCAGACCCCACACCAAGATAATGATGAACTTCAGCATTCCCGATGGTGCGTTTATTCAGAGTCAAATTCCCAATGATGGCGTGGGTTTAGCTCGGGAAGAGTTCATCATCAACTCTTACATCGGCATCCATCC
>Ga0180431_10009615_pt1 | contig 10877 bp, 9 predicted proteins | sample SS_ome_11_FD_132459 | JGI IMG/M metagenome (GOLD analysis project Ga0180431, IMG submission 132459) | Hypersaline lake sediment archaeal communities from the Salton Sea, California, USA - SS_1_MS_1 metaG | ecosystem: Environmental > Aquatic > Non-marine Saline and Alkaline > Hypersaline >...
CAATATCTATCGGCAGTGCCACCGTTGCCCAATTGTCCGTAAAGATTGTCACCCCACGCCCAAACAGTGCCGTCGGCCTTGAGCGCGAGTGAATGATTGTGTCCCGCGGCTACAGCAACGATACCAGTCAATGTGCCAAAGCCACTTGAACTTACGACCTGCACCGGTTTCTCGCTTCTGAGACCGGATGAGTCGATTCCGAGCTGCCCGTTATAGTTGTATCCCCATGCCCAAACAGTGCTGTCCGCTCCGAGGGCGAGCGTGTGTTCGTTCGATGTAGATATCGCCACGATTCCGGTCAAATATCCCGTTCCAGATGAATCCACGACTTGAACGGGTGTCTTCGATATCGAAGTCGTTCCATCGCCAAGCTCACCGTAAGTATTCTTGCCCCACGCCCAAACAGTGCTGTCCTGTTTAAGTGCGACGCTATGGTCGAGGCCGGCGGCGATGGCCTTGGCGTCCATAAAGAAGCCCACGCTGTCCGGGCCAACGACCTTGACCGGTGTGTATCTGCGCTCGGTCGTCCCATCACCGAGAGGACCGTAGTTGATATTACATCCCCACGCACGCAGGGTATAGTCCTGATTGAGGGCGATGGTGTGATACTCGCCGCCCGTTATCGCGCTGAAATTATACCGCGCAAAAACTGGGGATATCGAAATAAGAACGATGGATAGGATTGCTACGCATTTCATTTTGACCTCCGAATATTTTGAAATCGAGTTTATTATAAATAACAATATAAGGAAAAATCTCAAATGTCAAAATCGAAAGATATTTTTAAACTCCACAAAATTATTCAAATCCCATCATCCGACCTCGCTTCACCCGACCACCCCACAGACTTCCTTCGCTCGCTGGCGCGATATTCGCATTCGGAAATAAAATATTGAGATTGCTGATTTTTAGTAAAATACAGTTTATAACCGCGTCATTGCGAGGGAGCGAAGCGACCGAAGCAATCTCGGCAAAACCGCGGGATTGCTTCGCCTTCGGCTCGCAATGACAGTTTTTGAATATTTTGTTTTTGTCAAGAAAAAGACGCCTTTTTCAGCAATCTCATATTCCCAAACCTTACCGAATGTAGCGAATATCGTGACAGCCCGTATTCGCGCGGAAATTTACTATCACATATCGATAAATCGCAAACAACGCTCATCGTTTTCAGAAAACTCCGCGTGCGCAATTGGGGTTGACATTGGATAGATTATTATATATTATTTTGTTCCTTCGATAATACAAACACAGGAGAGCTTTTGTTCACCGGTCTGATAGAGAATATCGGGACAGTCGTGAGGCTATCGCCCATCGGGACTGGAAAGCGACTCAGGATAGCCACGGATTTCGAGCCAACGCCGGTCGAGGGCGAGAGCATCGCCGTTGATGGTGTGTGTCTCACGCTCACGGCTATTGAAAAGGACGGTTTCTCGGCGGAGGTCTCGAAAGAGACGCTCGACAGAACTATTATCAAGAAGCTCAAGCGCGGTGATAAGGTCAACTTGGAGCGCTCGCTCGAGGCGAATGGCAGGCTCGGTGGGCATATTGTCCAAGGGCACGTGGACTGCGTCGGCAAGGTGTATAGCATCCGGAAAAGCGGCGGTTTCGCAAAATTAACCGTGTCATTCCCGCGGCAATACGGAAAATACATCGTCGTGAAAGGTCCCGTAGCTATCAACGGTGTTAGCCTTACCGTGTCGAAGCTCGATAACGACAAGCTCGAGGTATCACTAATACCGGAGACGCTCAAGCGCACAACATTCGGGAAACTTCGCACCGGCAGCGAGGTTAACCTCGAATTCGATATATTAGCAAAATATGTCGAGAAAATGATAGGACACTAAAATGCCACGAAAAAAGTATAAAGACGAATTCGCAAGCATCGAGGAAGCGATAGAGCAAATAAAGCTCGGTCGTATTGTCATAGTTGTGGATGACGAGGACCGCGAGAACGAGGGAGACTTCATCTTCGCAGCGGAGAAAGCCACTCCCGAGCTGGTAAACTTCATGACTAAACACGGTCGGGGCATGGTCTGCGCACCGGCGACTAAAGAACGGCTACACCAGCTCGGACTGGACCTTATGGTCGAGCGTAACACCGCCCTACACGGAACACCTTTTACGGTTACTGTGGATTATAAACGTGGAACAACTACTGGTATTTCTGCTAAGGACCGTGCGGCAACTATCCGAGCATTGGCCGATACAACAGTCGAACCATCGGACTTTGCACGCCCGGGACATATCTTTCCGTTGATGGCCCGCGATGGCGGTGTTCTCCGCAGGGCCGGCCATACTGAAGCTACAGTCGACCTCTGCCGCTTAGCAGGGCTTTATCCGGTTGGTGTTCTGTGTGAAATTATGGACGACGACGGTAGTATGGCGCGTTTGCCACGCCTTATCGAGATTGCAAAAGAACACAAGATGCCGCTAATAACCGTCCGCGACCTTATCGAATACCGGCGCCGCAGCGAGAAATTGGTTCGCAGGATAACATCGGCGCGGTTCCCAACGAAATACGGAACATTCACTATCTACCTTTACGAGTCTTTGCTCAACGGTCGCCACCACGTCGCGCTCGTGAAAGGCGAGGTCGAGGGCAAAGAGAATATCTTGGTGCGTGTCCACGACGAATGCCTCACGGGCGACGTTTTTGGGAGTTTACGTTGTGACTGCGGCGAACAGATGGCGGCGGCCTTGAAGATGATTGAAGACGAGGGCTGCGGTGTTCTGCTATATATGCGCCAGGAGGGTAGGGGAATAGGACTCGGCAAGAAGTTGCAGGCGTATCATTTACAAGATTTGGGCTTCGACACGGTGGATGCCAATTGCCGACTCGGCCTTCCTCCGGACCTGCGCGATTATGGTGTTGGTGCCCAGATTCTTGTGGACATCGGGCTATCAACAATCAAACTCCTCACGAATAATCCGCGAAAAATCGTCGGTCTCGACGGCTACGGACTCTCAATTGTCGAGCGCGTCCCTATTGTTATCGAGCCGAATCCGGAGAATATCGAATACCTGCGTGTAAAAAAAGAGAAGATGGGGCATATCATAGATTTGAAATAGGGCGGTTTATAAACCGCCCATTTTTATTTGCTTCCTGATTTTTTTCCTTGCTCGGAGCAAGGCACTCCGGTTTTTACGATATATTCAGGACAATCCACCCTCGAACAATCCTATAATCTGGAATTTTTCGACATCCACAAGCCCTTTGTCTGTGAGCTTGAGCTTAGGTATCACGGGTAAAGCGAGAAAGCCGAGTATCATAAACGGGTCTTCTATTTCGCTTCCAAGGCTGCTCGCGGCGGATTTTAGCTTCTCCATTTGCGCATTAACCTCCTCAATAGTGGCGTTCGACATAAGTCCGGCCAACAGAAGCGGCAGCGATGCAATTGTGTTGCCATCGGCGATGGCGACGAGTCCGCCGCCTATCTCGATTACTGCCTTTGCGGCAGCGTTCATATCGTCGTCGCTAGTGCCGACTACAATGAGGTTGTGGGAATCGTGGCCGACCGAGCCTGCAATAGCACCGCGTTTCAATCCGAAGCCATGAACGAAACCGAGTCCGATATTGCCGCTGGCGTTGTGGCGCTCGATGACAGCGATTTTGAGAATATCTTTTTCTATATCGCTGACAGCTTGTCCATTCTCGACTTTAAGTTCTTCGACAAGGTGCTCGGTAACAATCTGGCCGGGTATTAGGCCGATTATATGCGCCCTCGCTCCGCTTTCCGCGAGAATCTTGAAGCTGTCAGAATCGAACGGCGCGGAATTCATAGTTTGTGGTGGAGCGAATTTTTTGTCTGATATAACGCCGGGAATAATCTTGCCCTCCTCGGCGACCAGTTCACCTTTTGCCCAGACCTTTTGAACATCGAAATTATCGAGGGACGGCGTCCAAATTATATTAGCGGTTTTTCCCGGAGCGATTGCGCCGAGATTATACTGCCTGAAATACTCGGCGGAGTTGAGACTTCCCATTCTGATGGCTGCTATGGGCGGTATGCCAAGCTCGATTGCACGGCGAACCATATAGTCGATATGTCCGCGGTGGAGAAGCTCCGGCGGGTGCAGGTCGTCCGAGGCAAAGGCTATACGGCGGTAGTTTTCCGGCGTTACTATCGGCAGGAGCGCTTCCAAATTGCGTGCGCCGGTGCCCTCACGAATCATAATATACATTCCCGCACGTAGTTTTTCGATTGCCTCCTCGGCAGTGGTGCATTCGTGGTCGGAACCGATGCCAACGCCGATATACGCTTCGAGGTCCTTGCCAGAAAGCCCCGGCGCGTGTCCGTCAATGACCTTTCCCTTTGCCGTATCCAGTTTTGCGAGCACATCCGGCACACCGAACAGCACCCCCGGAAAATTCATCATCTCGGCAAGACCGACAGTGCGGTCTTCTTTGAGCAGTTCGGCGATATCATCGGCGGAGAGTGCGCCGCCCGCAGTTTCCATATCCGTCGCGGGAACGCACGACGGCACCATCACAAAAACAGACAACGGCAGACCCTCGGATAGCTCGAGCATCAATCGCACGCCCTCTTTGCCCATTACGTTGGCTATCTCGTGCGGGTCGGCGAAAACGGCGGTGGTCCCGTGTGGAAGGACGCCGCGAGCGTATTGCGTAGGTGCAACCATGCTCGATTCGATATGCACGTGCGCATCTATAAGACCGGGGACGAGATAACCGCCGTTCAGCTCGATTATTTCTTTACCTTCGTAATCGCCGATGCCGGCGATTTTATCGCGGAATATTGCGACATTTGCCGGATATACCTCGCCGGAGAGTGTGTTCACAATCTGTGCACCTTTGAGCAGTCTGTCAGGGAGTATCTCGCCGCGAGCGACCTTGATAAACTCGTTCATTTCGGATATGTCCATTTTGTCTCCTTGGTTGTAAGAATAATGAGCGTTATTTACAGGTTTATATTATGCCGAACTTCGACCTGAAATCCATTATTTATTGCACACTGGATTCTAGCTTCCGCTGGAATGACAAGTATCAGCGGTTCGAATAGCAAATGATATTTATCCCTAAAAACAGGTCTTATATACCCAAAAAAGTGTAACCAACCCTCTAAAAATTACAGATAAGAAATAAAATTTTAGAGCTCGTCATTGCGAGGCAGGCGCGAAGCCTGCCTCCGGCCTCATCCCAAGACCCTTACAATGACAAAGCACACTATTTCGGCAAACCCCTACCAACGCGAATATAGCCCGTTTTCGATAATATATTCTCGCACACTTTCCGGGACGAGGCCCTGAATGGATTCACCGCGACGCGCTCTATCGCGTATCTCGGTTCCGCTGATATCTATCAGCGGACATTCGATTACACGGATGTTCTCTAACACCTCGGGGTCGGTGTCGAATAGCTCCCATCCGGGGCGCAGTGCAACATCGATTTCCGCAATCTCCCACAGCTTTTGGTAATCTCGCCAGGTGGTAAACTCCGCGAGCGAATCGCCACCAATCAAAAGGTGCAGCTTGTCATCGGGATACATCTCGCGGAAGCGGCGTAATAGGAAGATTGTCCACGGGGGCTGGTCCTCGTTAATCTCGATATCCGAGACCTCGAATGCCGGATTGTTGGCGATAGCCAGTTTGACCATCGCCAGACGATGATGTGACTCGGAAAGCTCGTCTTTGTCTTTATGAGGCGGGACATTTGCGGGAATCCATGTAACGATATCCAATCCAAGCTCCTCGATGAAGTGCTCTGCGATTGTTATGTGTCCGAGATGTGGTGGGTCGAAACTTCCACCGAATATGCCGCGTGCGGTCATCGCTATGTCCATTTTTTTTATGATTAATTTAGATGTAATTTTTAAGAGGGTTGTTTACACTCTTCTTGGGTATATAAGACCTGTTGTTAGGGATAAATATTATTTGTTGCTCGAGCTGCTAATACTTGTCATTTCAGCGAAAGGTGGAATCCAAGAGAGGTGAGAGGTAGATTTCATAGCCCCGCTGGATACCTGCTTTCGCAGGTATGACATTTTACGCCGTCATTGCTTCGCCTTCGGCTCGCAATGACGGTTTCAAAAAATCTTCTCTATCAAGAAAAAGATACTTTTTAGAAATCTCTAATTCGTCGTTTTTTAGTTCGAGGAGAATTTTCCGATATATCTTTCAGCTTCGTCGGAAACTTTACTTTCCGGATATTTCTCGACAATCTCCGCGAGAACGCGAATTGCGGCGTCGGTTTGGTCGAGTTCTTCGGCAAGCGCCCTGGCCTTAATGAGCATCGCGCGCGGAACCCAACTGGTGCCGGCATACTCATCGGCAATCAGGTCGGCATAAAGAATTGCGGCATCCGGCTTATCGAGCTTAAGATACAGTTCGGCGGCGCGATACTCCTTTTCGGCAAGCCTTTCACGACAGCGCTGGATACCGTCCTCCGCCTGTTTGAGATATTCCGATGTCGGGTGGTAGGTAACAAAATCTCTGAACGCCTCGAGTGCGCGTTCGGTTTGCTCTTGCTCGAGTGCGATAGATGGTGCACTTTCGAGCATAGCCTCTGCCATCATAAGCTCGGCACGTTCGGCATAGTCGGTTTTCGAAAAGCGATATGCCACGCGGCGGAACTCGTTGACCGCGAGTGAGTATTGGCCGTCGCGGTAGTAGCTATCGGCGAGAAGATAAGTCCCCTGGGCGATACTGTCGTGATAAGGGAACGAGTAAGTGAATTCCTTCAGGAACTTGATTGCCTTTCCCCATTTTTCCTTCTCGTAGTAGGTCTTACCCTTAACGAAGAGCTGGTCCCCTTTCGAACCGCTCTGCTCTAGAACGACCTGTTTATTGGCGCAGGAGATTGCAAAAGAAAACGCTATGATGATGGCAATAGGGGCGGCTTTGAGGCGCATTAAAAGCCCTCCTTCTCCTCGGGGCGAATGAGATTGCGAGGGTCGTCGCCGACTGGAACGGATTCTTTCTGTTCGTCGGATTCATCTGCAGGAGTGGGGGTCGGTTTTGCCTCGGTCGGAGGTTTTGTTTCGGGAGTTTTCTCTGCGCCAGTCTCGCCGGTAGCTGGAGGTTTCTCGGCTTTTTCGGGTTCGCTTGCCGTTGGTTCTGTCTCTCGTTTCGGCGCGACCGGCACCTCGGCACCTGCGAGCGGTCCGCTGGTGGGAACTACCGACCCGCCGGCAATTGATTCATCGCTGGTACTCGCTTTCGCGAGCGACGGAGTTACCGGTCCGTGTGTGGGAATATTCGCTTTAGATGGTCCGCCCAGAGATTGAATCTGTTTTTCCACTTTTTCGTCCAGACCGGAGGTTGGATATAAGGTTAAAACTCGATAAAATTCCATCAGCGCGTAAGCTGTGTCTCCGTAGAGGGCTGTTGCCAATGCGAGCTCGTATTGTGCTGGTGCCGCCTTGTTGCCATCGGGAAGGAGCTGTGCCTTCCTATAGTGTTTTGCGGCATCGTCGTAACGTCCCTCGTCGAAATATGATACCCCAATCCAGTATTCGGCGTTATCGAGAAGTCCCATATCCGCCGGCGATTTGAGGACTTCCTGTAACTTGAGTCGTGCCTCTGCCGGCTGGCCCGCCTCGATTAACTTAATTCCTTCATTATACATAGCCATATAATCCTGCCCAAGGAGTATGATAGGCAGCATCGTAAGAGCTAATATGATTAGTATTCTCGTCATTCCTGCACCCCCACAAGATGATAATTAGTTCCGCGTATTATCCGGACATCCACAAAAGTGCCTACCGTCGCGTTTCCGTAAAATCGCACCATTCTGTCTATCTCCGGTGCGTCGTATTGTGTGCGCCCCCAGCGCAGGTTAGCCCTTGTGCCCCCGCTTTCGACCAGCACTGGGACAGTTTGGTCCTCCATACCGCGATTGGATTCAGCGCGGAGTCTATTAAATATAAGCTCTATGAGCAGTTTTCTGCTTTCGACATCTCTTGGAGCGACCTCATTATCCATACCAGCAGCCTTCGTGCCATCCTCCCGAGAGTATGAGAATACTCCGCCATGTATAAAATCCCCATCGTCCAGATATTCAGCAAGTTCCTCAAAATCCTCGTCGCTTTCCCCGGGAAAGCCGACGATTAGCGATGTTCTCAGGGCGATGTCCGGTCGAAGTTCCCGTATCAGCGAAATCTTCTCTCGTATTTCCTTACCGCTGACTTTGCGTCCCATTCTCTCGAGTACGGGCTCGGCTATATGTTGGATTGGGATATCGAGATACGGAACGACCTTCGGTGTTTCGGTCAACGCTATAATGTCGTCGGTGTCTATATGTCTCGGATGCGCATAGAGGACTCGTAGCCAGAATTCACCCTCGATATCCGATATTCGCCGCAGAAGTTCCGGCAAAAGCTTTTGCCCCTTGTCGTGGCCGTAGGCCATAGTGTCCTGTGCGATAAGGACTATCTCTTTTGCACCGGAATCTATTAAGTATTTTGCCTGTTTGATAAGCGATTCTATCGGCACACTGCGCAGACCTCCACGTATCCCGGGCACAGCGCAATAATTGCAGCAATTATCGCAACCCTCGGCAATTTTTAGATACCCCCATACAGAATTAGAGGATTTGGTTGGATTGGCGTACCAATTGGTTTGAAAATCTTTGGGGAATGCAATGAAAGGTGGTTTATCAGTAGAAGACTCGTCTTTATTTAATACTTCGTGAAGTAGATTGGGTATCTCGCAAACATTGCGATTCCCGAATATTGCGTCGAGTTCGGGAATCTCCTCGGCAAGTAGCGAGCTATATCGTTCGGCAAGACACCCCGTAACGACAACCGCACTGATATGCCCCTTCTCCTTGATTTCTAATAGCTTCCAGATAAATTCGATGCTCTCAGCCTTGGCGGGTTCGATAAATCCACAGGTATTTATTATCGCTACGTCCGCCTCATCAATAGAGTTTACAACCTGCCATTCCGTTTCGTTAAGACATCTGGCCAATACCTGAGAATCAACTTCGTTTTTTGGGCAGCCCAGGGTTGCAATATAGACTCTATTTAGCAAATGCGGTTCCATTATCGCTATATAATATGGATTTTCGGCAGAAAATCAATATGAGATTACGAAAAAAGTTTGGAATCTTTTTAACCATATTTCAAGCTAAGATTGCTGTCACGCTCCTTGCTATGTCCTCATAAGGTTTTTGAATATATTATATCGGACGCAAGGACTCCTCTCCGAGACACCAAAGGCCCACTCTCGCGCCAGCAACCGCAAGAAGTCCGTAGTGCCCTGTATTTATGGTCGTATCTCTCACGCACGGCTGAAGCCATGGGCTATTCGGCCGAACAAAGCGAGGCTGGAAGATGGGATTTAGCTAAATTTTTCGGGATAACTCCTCAAAAAACATTTAACTTGAAAAAGGCACGAAATTTGCGTATAATATATATGTGCGATACTTCTTAAGCGAGCATTCAGGCCTATCTTACGCCGGTCGCCTTCGGGTTGTTCTATTGCTGATGGTGAGCGGCCTTTTGTTATTGAACTGCAGCGAAAAAGCTGAAGATACCGACGGATTAAGGCGCGAGGACACCGCCGATAGGATTATGCACAACGCTGAAATAGAGTTCTCTCAGGAGGGCAGGCCAACAGGCAAGATAAAAGCAAAGAAGATGTTATTCTTCGACAAAGAGCACAGAACATTTGCATACGATTTGACGATAGACTTTTACAACACCGATGGCTCGGAGAGCGGGCAACTCACTGCGGACTCCGGTTGGGTAGAAAATAAAACCAGACGTGTGAACGTCTATGGTGATGTGCACTTGTATCTCGACGATGGCACGGAGGTTTGGGCAGAATCGCTCGCATATTATCCGAGCGTGGATAGAGTTAGAACAGGTTCTAAGGTCAGGATAGAGCGTGGCAAAGAGTATATCACCGGTGTCGGCATGGATTCGGACTTGAATTTCACGGACATTCGTATCGAACAAAACGTAAGCGGTAGATTGAGGGAAAATTGAGCGAAACAGTTATTGAACAGGATTTACTTACGCCGGAGGTGGTCAAACGAGTATCCTTCGTGCAGAAAAATTAATAAAAATCTACGGAAAACGCCGTGTTGTTGACGGCCTCTCATTAGAGGTTCATCAGGGCGAGATAGTCGGTCTTTTGGGCCCGAACGGTGCTGGCAAAACGACGACCTTCTATATGATTGTTGGTCTGATTCGCCAGGACGGCGGTAGCGTCTTCCTCGACGGCGAACGACTGCACGGCCTCCCGATGTATAAACGAGCACGAATGGGCATAGGCTATCTATCGCAGGAGCCATCGGTATTCCGCAAACTCACGGTGGAACAGAACCTGATGGCGATACTCGAATTCACCAAATTTACAAAGGCCCAGCAAAAGGATAGGCTCGAAGAGCTGCTCGCGGAACTTAAAATCGAGCATCTTCGCAAACAGAAGGCATATACGCTCTCCGGCGGTGAACGCCGCAGAGTCGAGATTGCACGCGCACTCGTAACGAAACCAAAATTTTTGCTTTTGGATGAACCATTCGCGGGCATCGACCCGATTGTCGTAGGCGACCTGCAGAACATCGTCAGCGAACTATCCGATAAGGGTCTCGGAATACTGATTACCGACCATAATGTAAGCGAAGTCCTGCGAATTGTCGACCGGGCATATATCGTTTATCAGGGCAATATCCTGATATCCGGCGATGCTCAGGAGCTTATCAACGACCCGAAAGCGAGAGAAATTTATTTAGGAGAGGATTTTAAGGGGTAGATTATTAGGTTCCTGTGCGAAAAAGTTGGCAGTATGCCTGATACTCAAGCCGTTTTATAGGGAAAAATGTCGAATGTCAAAATGAGATTGCTGATTTTTAGTAAAATACAGTTTACAACCGCGTCATTGCGAGGGAGCGTAGCGACCGAAGCAATCTC
>Ga0180431_10009618_pt1 | contig 10875 bp, 7 predicted proteins | sample SS_ome_11_FD_132459 | JGI IMG/M metagenome (GOLD analysis project Ga0180431, IMG submission 132459) | Hypersaline lake sediment archaeal communities from the Salton Sea, California, USA - SS_1_MS_1 metaG | ecosystem: Environmental > Aquatic > Non-marine Saline and Alkaline > Hypersaline >...
AGCTGGACATGGTGAGCCAGTATGGTGCCAAGGTCCCGCCCTGGTATGCCGGTCAATGCCCGCTCATTGATGGTAACTACGTAATTCTAGCGCCGGGCGGCAAGGCTATGATGATTGCGGTTGAGTTGGCCTCCGGCAAGGTGGTGTGGGAAACTCCGAATCCCGATAATTGGCAGATGACCCACTCGTCTATTTTGGCGATGACCTTCACAGGCAGGAGAATCTACGTCTATCCGGCGAGCGGCGGTGTTGTCGGCGTCTCCGCCAGGGACGGCTCGCGGCTCTGGGCGACAAGTGAATGGAAGGTCAGCACGGCGAACGTACCGATGCCGGTGCCTATCGGGGATGGTCGGATATTCGTCTGTGGTGGCTATGGCGCCGGGGCGGCGATACTGAGGCTGAGCGGCTCAGGCGGCGCCATGAAAGTGTCGGTGGCTCAGCGGATCAAGCCGGATGTCTTCGGCTCACACCAGCAGACGCCGATCCTGTACGGAAAGCATATTTACGGTGTCATACCCAGTAAAGAGCTATCTTGCATAGACCTGAATGGGAACACCGTGTGGAAGAGCGGCAGCACGAACCGCTTCGGCATCAACCCCTACATCATCGCTGACGGGAAGATCTACGTCATGAGCGATAGCGGCGAACTGGTGATGGCCGAAGCCAGTCCTGCCGGTTACAGGGAACTCGGCCGGGCGAAGATACTCAGCGGCGGCGAACCCTGGGGGCCGCTGGCAATATCAGGCGGTCGCCTACTAGCCAGGGACCTCAGGAGCATGGTCTGCGTGGATGTGAGCGGCAGTTGAGATGAGACACTGGGAATGGGCAGCTTTTCTGAGAACTCACGCGTCGTCGGTGCGAAACGCCGGTGTCTGCGCTATTGTTCTGCTTGTCACCAGCATGGGCGGGTGTGTGGCCCCCAGTTCTGAAGTGAGTTCACAGACAAAGGCTGTCGTTGACAAATCAAACAGTGCAGTCCGATCGCTGCGGCAGGTTGATCCGCAACTGCTTAGGTATCACCAGACCGGCCTGATTCAGACGGGCCTGGAAGTGGTACGCGGCATCGCACTTGGGCCCGATGATACTCTTTACGTGGCGGGAGATAGTGCCATCCGGGCGTTTGACGCAGCCGGGAAGAAGAAGGCCGAGACGATACTGTCGGATCCACCTTATTGTGTCGTCGCGGACGAAGTGGGCACCGTCTATGTTGGGCTTCGCGACCATGTGGAGGTCTATGAGGCTGATGGGCAGATGCGAGACCGTTGGGCCTCGCTGGGAGAGCGCGCTTATCTGACATGTGTTGCCGTTGACAGCGATGACGTGTGGGTGGCCGACGCCGGAAACCGGGTGGTAGTACGGTACAACCTCTCCGGCGAAGTAGTCGCCACGATAACCGGCAGGGATGACAAGGCCGATAGTGCGGGCTTCATCGTACCCAGTCCCCATTTCGACGTGGTACCCACACGAGAAGGCGTGTTGCTCGTCACAAATCCGGGCCGCCGACGTGTGGAGGTGCGTGCAACAGATGGTAAGCTGGAATCGTTTTGGGGGCAGTCATCGCAGGAAATCGAGGGCTTCTGTGGTTGTTGCAATCCGACGGACATCGCGGCTCTGCCCGACGGGAGCATAGTCACGTCTGAGAAGGGTCTGCCGCGCGTGAAGATATACGATGCGGAGGGTTCTCTGCAATGTGTAGTCGCCGCGCCGGAGGACCTGTCCCCAAACGCAGCCGGCCTTGATTTGGCGGTCGCTGAAGATGGCCGGATCCTGGTGCTGGATCCGCCCGCGCGGGTAGTACGCATTTTCGCTCCAAAAGAAGAAGCAGGCCCGGAGGAACAGTGAATGTCAGAGCAGCCGCGGAGGCCGGACAGACGGGAATTTCTGCGCGACGCCGGGCGGTATGCGCTGACGGCTCTGCTGGGCGGCGGAATAGGTGCACTGGTTGGGCGTGATGTAGGTGATGCTGAGAAGTGCATCAACCAGGGCATCTGCCGCGGCTGCAGCAGACTGAGGACCTGTCATCTGCCCCAAGCCATGTCCCTGAAGGAAGCTGAGACGAGGGAGCGGCGCGATGTCTGACGCATCCAAGAAGACAACGAGGCGAGAGTTCTTGAGCGCAGCGGTGCGCGCTTCCGGCCTGGTAGCGGCTAGCGGAGTGCTCGGGTCGCTGGTGAGCCGTGGCGCTGCGCAGGAATATGTCTGGCAGATAGACCCAGACAAATGCACGCAGTGTGGAGAGTGTGCTACCGCCTGCGTGTTGAACCCATCCGCGGTCAAGTGCGTGCATGAGTACGCCAAGTGCGGCTATTGTGAGCTATGCTTCGGCTACTTCATTGACCAGCGCGAAGACGATACCGAGGCCGCCGAGAACCAACGCTGCCCGACGAATGCCATTCACCGCAGCTTCGTCGAGGACCCCTATTACCAGTACGTCATTGATGAATCCAAGTGTATTGGCTGCGGGATATGTGTGAAGGGTTGCAGGATGTACGGCAATAGTGCCCTGATTCTGCAAATTCGCCATGACCGCTGTCTCAACTGCAATGAGTGCGCCATCGCAGCAGTCTGCCCGTCCAATGCGATAGTACGCGTGCCCGCCGACAAACCGTATATGCTCCGAACCAAAGACGAAGACCGGTAACCCTATGCTCAGAACCGTCTGTATCGTAGCGCTCCTGGTTTCCGTATCTGGTGCCGCCTTCGCAATCGAGAACTTCCCGCGGCCGGACTTCAGCGAGGGCTATCAGGCTCCGGAGGTAACCACACCTCGTCCCAAAGCAGAGCTTTTCTCATACATTGACATTGCGGTGCTCTTTCTGGCCTTGATGCTGTCTGCCTACCTTTCGCTGAAGAAACGTTCGCGGCGAGACTTGCTGGTGTTGGTGGTCTTCTCGCTGCTATACTTCGGATTTTACCGGCAAGGTTGTATCTGCTCGGTAGGCGCGATCCAGAACGTCGCATTGACGCTTGCCGACGGTGAGTATGTCCTGCCACTGGTTGTCGGCGCGTTTTTTGGCTTGCCCCTGCTGTTCGCGCTTTTTTTTGGTCGGGTTTTCTGCGGGGCGGTATGTCCGTTGGGTGCTGCACAGGAAGTGGTCCTGCTTCACCCGGTGAAGGTGCCTGCGTGGCTGGACAATGGCCTACGCGTTTTGCCCTATGCTTATTTGGGGCTGGCGGTGCTCTTGGTGACAACTGGCAGCGCCTTCATTATCTGTAGATACGACCCGTTCGTGCTTTTTTTCCGGCTCGGCGGCAGCGCCGGGATGCTGGTCTTCGGCGTAGTAGTGCTGCTTCTCGCGACAGTTATCGGCCGTCCCTACTGCCGATATGTGTGCCCGTATGGCGTGCTGTTGGGGTGGCTGTCGGTGTTTGCAAGATGGAGGACGAGCATCAGCCCTGGGGAATGTGTCAACTGCCATTTGTGTGCCGACGCATGTCCCTACGGAGCCATCAGGCCGCCGACGCCGGAGCCGGGAACCATAGATCGCAGAGAAGGTAAGGGCCGACTGGCTCTGCTTCTCGTGCTACTACCCGTGCTTGTCGCCGGGGGTGCAGGCCTGGGCTGGATGAGCAGCCCGATGTTGGCACGAATCAACGATCAGGTGCGTCTTGCCGAGCGCCTCTGGCTCGAAGAACATGGCCAGGTCGAAGGCCAGACGGATGCCAGCGAAGCGTACGACATACAGGGGCGGCCGTATATGGAAGCCTACCGTGAGGCCACCATCATAAAGCACAAGTTCGATATCGGTTCGGCGATACTCGGCGGCTGGCTCGGACTGGTTTTCGCAGTGCGGATGATCATTGCTTCAGTACGCCGACGGAGAGAGACGTACGAGGCGGATGTGGTGGCGTGTATGTCGTGTGCGCGTTGTTATGCGTCATGCCCGGTGGAACACGCCGGCGGGAGTGCCAAACTTGTCCAGCACTCAGAGAGGACGTCATGATACAACAGCCCCACGCCGGCGCTGAAGATGAGAATGTGAGCAGCCCATACCACCAGACGGCGCTGGCGACTGCCATTGTGGCGTTTGTGTTCTGCCTGGTCGTGGTCGGGCTACTGGTGGCGAACATGCTGCAGGCACGTCTGGCCGACCCCGTTGAGCCGGCAGAGATAGAGTTGCTCAGAGGGGAACTTGCCCGGGATCCCGACAACGACGAGATAAGGAAGCAGATCCGGGCGCTGGATGTGCGGATCAGAGAGACATATTTCAGAACGCGTACCCGTGCGCTCCATGGCGCGTATATGCTGTTGGGCGGCCTGGCAGTGCTGATGGTCGCACTGCACTTCGTCGTCCAGTTTCGCCAGGGGGCACCCACACCGCCTCCCGAAAGCGTGGCCGACACCTGGGTCGAGGCTGCTCTGGCCAGACGCTCGATGGCGGCGCTGGGTATCCTGATGGCGGGTGTGTTGCTGACGATGGCGGTGCTGGCCCGTCACGATACCTCATCTGAGTATGTGGCAGCGGCGCAACAAGCCAAGTTTGAGGACACCGGTGAGAGGCCGCTGGACTCCTCCGGTCCTACGGCTGGCACCGATGTTGCCGTAGAGCCCCCCGTGCCGCCTGCGTCGGTGCCAGGTCCTGCCGGGCCACCGGGACCACCGGGGCCGCCTGGCCGCCCCGGCATGACCGGGGCCCCAGGGCCGCCCGGACCTCAGGGACCACCCGGTCCGGGTGCGCTGCCGTCAGAGAAGCCGCAGCCACCAGAGGGAGCAGGAATCGCGCGAGATGACGGCAAGAAGCCGGGGAAACCTCTCGATCCCTCCCCTGAAGATGTCGAGGGAGCCGCAGATACTGAAGGGAAATACCCGACGGCAGAGCAGATCTCGAAGAACTGGCCAGTGTTTCGCGGGCCGACAGCAGGCCGAGCCAAGGCACCCAACTTCCCAACGCAGTGGGATGCCGGTAGCCAAAAGGGGATCGTCTGGAAGACGGGGATTCCGCTGCCCGGCCACAGTTCGCCGATTATCTGGGATGGGAAAATCTTCGTCACCGGAGCAGATGAAAACAGACGCGGTGTTTATTGCCTGGATGCGGCCACCGGCAAGGTACTGTGGCGGAAGCAGGTGCAGCTCGCCTCAAGCAGCACTAGTGCAACGCCGGAGGTCATGGAAGACACCGGCTATGCCGCCCCGACCATGGCCACCGACGGCCGGCACGTCTTTGCGATATTCGGCAACGGCGATGTCGCAGCCTTTGACTTCGAGGGCGAGCCAGTCTGGGCCAAGGCGCTTGGGATCCCTGACAGCGCCTATGGGCATGCTTCGTCGCTGCTTGCGTATCGCAATCTCGTTATCATCCAGCTTGATCAGGGCTACGACGCCGAGCAGGGACTATCCAGCCTGTTGGCGCTTGATACACGGGACGGCGAAATTGTCTGGCGCACGAGTCGGCCGGCGCCGAACTCGTGGTGCAGCCCGATTTTGGTCAATACCGGAGAGCGGAACGAGGTGATAACCTGCGGCGACCCGTTCGTCATCTCTTATGACCCGGTCACAGGGAAGGAGCTGTGGCGCACCAGGTGCCTCAGCGGGGACATTGGGCCATCGCCCTGCTATGCCGGCGGACTGGTACTCGCCGCCGATGATGGCGCACTTTATGCCATCCGCCCTCCGGCAGCAGGGAAGGGCACCGAGGGGAAAATAGTCTGGACGGCTGACGGGTACATGCCGGACACGGTAAGCCCTGCCTGCAACGAGAAGTTTGTCTTCGCTGTCGCCAGCTATGGCTATGTCACCTGCTACGACATCAAAGACGGCAAGAAGCTGTGGGAGCACGAGTTCGGCACTTCCTTTACCTCGTCGCCGACTATCGTGGGGGATTACGTATATCTGTCCGCCAAAAGTGGCGTAACGCATGTTTTTGAGGCGTCCGGTAAGTTCAAGGCTGTGAGCACGGGCAAAATCAGCGAGCAGGTGACTGCGACGCCCGCCTTTGTGGACGGCAGCATCTACATCCGCGGCAACAGGAGCATCTATCGCATAGGTGGCGAAGCGAACACACGATGAGCGAGCATACGCCGCCGGAAGTTGGCGCTACACGGACACAAGACGCGACTGAAGCCCCTGCCACGGCACCTCTCCCCCACGACGCGGGAGAAATAGACCTGGAATTTGTTGATCGCACGGTGGCGGAGTTGGGTCGTGAGCAGGATGCGGCCATCCTCATCCTTCAAGTGCTGCAGCAGCATTACCGATATCTCCCGGAGGCGGCCTTGCGGCGCGTCTGTGAGATCTCCGAAATAACCCCGGCGGACATCACCGGGATCGCCACCTTCTACGCCAAGTTCCGCACTGAGCCAGTCGGCCAGCACATAATCAGCGTCTGCCACGGCACGGCGTGTCACGTCAAGGGCGCCTCGCGGGTGCGCGATGCTATTCGCCGCCACCTGGGCTTGAGCGAGGACGTGGCTACTACCGATGACGAACTTTTCACTCTCGAACGCGTGGACTGCCTGGGCTGCTGCACACTGGCCCCGGTAGTGCAGATAGACGGCGTCACCTACGGCCATCTCGGCCCGGATGGCGTTGGGCAAATGCTGACGGATTTCCTCGAATTGCACGCACGGGGCGGCATCCAGCCTCTCCCGCACAGTGAGGACGATGGACCAGACGACATTGCAGAGATACGCGTCGGTACAGGGTCCTGCTGCATCGCCGCCGGCAGTATGGATGTGCTGGTGGCACTGGAGGCAGCGGTGAGAGAGATGGGTGTGTCCGCCGTCGTCAAGCCCGTCGGATGTGTCTGGATGTGTCATCAGACACCGCTGGTCGAGGTGTGCGTGCCCGGTAAGCCTGCAGCCATCTACGCCAATGTTCGAGCTGTTGACGCTGAGGCCATCGTGCGCCGCCATTTTACGCCAAAGGGCTTGGCCCGGAAGCTGAAATCCGCCGTCAGCATCGCCCTCGAGCACCTTCTTACCGACGAGACGTGGGAACCTGTGAGCAACTATGTGCTTGATGCCGACGATCAACGCTTGAGCGCTTTCCTCGGCCCGCAGCAGCATCTTGCCACCGCGTTGTATGGCACCGTTGATCCGCTTGACCTCGGCGCCTATGTGGCGCACGGTGGGTTTGAGGCGCTGCGTAAATGCCTGACGCAAATGCCGCCCGAGGAAGTCATCGAGGTAGTGACGCGGTCGGGTTTGCGAGGCCGTGGAGGCGCGGGCTTCCCCACTGGACGTAAGTGGGCACTGGTACGCGCCGCCGGCGATGGCATCAAGTACATCGTGTGTAATGGCGATGAGGGCGATCCAGGGGCCTTTATGGACCGCATGCTGCTTGAATCATCCCCGTTCAGGGTGCTTGAGGGGATGGCGATTGCGGCGCATGCCGTCGGCGCCAGCGAGGGCGTCCTATACATCCGCTCGGAGTACGCTCTGGCCGTGCGACCCGTCTGGGAAGCGATCCAGCGCTGCGAGGCGCAAGGCTTCCTGGGCGAGAACATCTTTGGCACCGGGTTCAATCTTCGCCTAGGCATCATGGAGGGCGCCGGGGCGTTCGTCTGTGGTGAGGAGACCGGGCTTATCGCTTCTCTGGAGGGGCGACGCGGGACACCTCATCTGCGTCCCCCCTATCCCGCAACCAGTGGGCTGTGGGGTCGCCCGACTTGCGTCAACAACGTTGAGACACTCGCGTTAGTCCCCTGCATTATCCGTGATGGTCCCGAGGCCTTCGCGAGCCTCGGCAGTGAACAGTCAAAGGGTACCAAGGTTTTTTCGCTGGCTGGAAAGGTCAAGCGGGGAGGCCTTATCGAGGTGCCGATGGGCATCACGATTCGTCAGATTGTAGAGGAGATCGGTGGCGGGGTTGCTGAGGGTCGGCGGTTCAAGGCGGTGCAGATCGGCGGGCCGTCGGGCGGCTGCATACCTGCCGAGCTGGCCAATACGCCGGTGGACTATGAGGCGCTCAGTGAAGCGGGCGCAATGATGGGCTCCGGCGGCCTGGTCGTTCTCGATGATACTGATTGCATGGTGGATGTCGCGCGTTATTTCCTGCAATTCACCCAGCGGGAGTCGTGTGGCAAATGCACGCCCTGTCGTATCGGCACGCGGCGGATGCTCGATATACTGGACAGGTTGTGTAGCGGTCAGGGCAAAAAAGGCGACCTTCAGGAGCTAGAGGAACTGGCACTAATGGTGAAGAGCACTAGCCTGTGCGGCCTGGGGCAGACCGCGCCGAATCCCGTCCTGACTACACTGCGCTATTTTCGCGATGAATACGAGGCACATATCGAGGGCAGATGTCCGGCGGGGGTGTGCAAAGAGTTGATTACCTACCGGATTACCGACGAATGCATCGGATGCACGCGGTGCGCCCAGCGATGCCCAGCCGAGGCCATTGAGATGAGACCGCATCAGCAGCACGAGATTGACCCGGACAAGTGCATCCGCTGCGACACCTGCCGCCAGGTCTGCCCGGTTGATGCAGTAGTCATCGAGTAATTGTCACATCTGCGCCCAGATACCTTCTGCAAGCAGAGCGGTATATGCCAACACTCACAATAGACGGTCGGAAAATATATGTCGCAGACGGGGCGATGATCCTGGAGGCGGCGCGCGCTCTCGGTATCGCGATCCCGACACTGTGCTTTCGCGAGGGCTATCAGACGGCGACCTCGTGCATGGTCTGTGTCGTCCGGGTGAATGGGTCCGACCATCTGGTGCCATCGTGCGCCACGAAGGCGGAAGACGGGATGGTCGTAGAGAGTGAAACCGACGAGGTCAGGGCCGCGCGTCGCATTGCCCTCGAACTATTACTGGGCGATCATCTCGGTGACTGTATCGCCCCCTGCCAAAGCACGTGCCCGCTACAGCTGAATATCCCCGAGATGATAGGGCTGGTGGCTGAAGGGCGCATGGGCGCGGCCGTCGCCACAATCAGGGAATGCGTTCCGCTGTCTGCGGTTCTGAGCCATATTTGTCCAGCGCCATGCGAAAAGGGATGCCGCCGCGGCCAACTCGACCGCCCAGTGGCTATCCGCCTGCTGAAACGCTACATCGCCGAGTGTGCTCTGGCGCAGGGGGATATCGAGGTTCCTGAGTGCGCGCCGGACACCGGGAGAAAGGTGGCCATAGTGGGAGCCGGACCGGCTGGGCTTTCTGCCAGCTATTACCTTCGCCGTGCCGGCCATGCGTGCACGGTTTTCGACGAACATGACCAGGCCGGGGGGATGCTGCGCCATGGTGTGCAGGAGGCTCGTCTGCCCCGGCGGGTCCTTGACACAGAGATAGATGCCATTCTCGCACTCGGTATGGACTTCCGCATGAACACTCGCGTTGGGCAGGATGTCTCCCTGCAGGACCTGCGGGAGGAATTCGACGCTATTGTAGTCGCCACTGGTAACATGTCGGCTGAGGGGGCGAGTGCTCTCGGCCTGCCAATGGCCGGCAGAGGGCTGGAGGCCGATCACCACATGCAGACAATGTCAGCCGACGGCGTCTTTGTTGCCGGTGCCGCACTCTTTCCCTCGAGGCATACGGCTCGGGCCGTTGCCAGCGGTAAATCAGCTGCACAATCCATCATCGAGTATCTCGCCGGCGAACCGATGACCGTTCCGGAGCGCCCTTTTAGTGTGCACATGGGGCAGTTGAGCGAGCAGGAGATGGAAGCATTCTCCGCTACGGCATCGCCCGAGGAAAGACTCGTACCGTCGGGTGGCTCCACGGCCGGGTTCACCGAGGGAGAAGCAATCCGGGAGGCCCGCCGCTGCCTCCACTGCGAATGTGTCGGATTGGAAGGCTGCAGATTGCGCGAGTGGGCTATGCGCTATGGCGCAAACCCGAACCGCTACCGGACTCACCGACGGACATTCTCTCGCGAGATCAGCCATCCGCTGGTGATCTATGAACCCGGCAAGTGCATCGCCTGCGGGCTGTGCGTGCAGATTGCGAAGAAAGCCGCAGAGCGACTCGGGCTCACCTTCATCGGTCGTGGCTTCGATGTCGCTGTCAGTGTGCCTTTTGGCGAGTCACTGGCGGCTGGTCTGGAGAAGGTCGCCGCCGAGTGTGCGCAGGCATGTCCGACCGCGGCTATCACACTGCGAAATGCGGAAATCGCAGATGACACGAGCGAGTTGACGCCGCTACCGGACGTGGAACCTTGCGCCCGCGGCAGCCGTCGAGCACGCATCCCGAAACGCCGTCGTTTCCCCGGTCAGTTTCGATCGGCACGCACCAGGCGGCGCAGGCGGTAACAAAACCTGAACCGGTAATGCTACACATTCGTCAAAGGAGGCATGATGCCAGGTCCCCCAGGCGATCTCATCCTAGACCGAGTGACGAAGCAATTTGACGGTCAGGGCGGCGAGCCGCTTACTGTTCTGAGGGATGTGTCCTGTTTGGTCCATCCCGCAGAGACCGTAGCCGTCGTGGGCCCGTCAGGCTCAGGTAAGAGCACTCTGCTCAATATCGTCGGCGCGCTTGACAAGCCGACCTCCGGGCAGGTGCATCTAGGCGCAATCAGTGTCTCGGCGTTGGAGAGGAGGGCGCTGGCCTCATTTCGCGCTTCTGCTGTCGGCTTCGTCTTTCAGGATCATCACCTGCTGAACCAGCTTACCGCACTGGAGAATGTCCTGCTGCCCACGCTGGCAAACGACGCGGGGGATGACAGTGAGGAGCGGGCCGAGCATCTGCTTGAGCGCATCGGCCTGGCTGAGCGGAGGCACGCGTTCCCGGCCCAGCTCTCCGGCGGCGAACGGCAGAGAGTCGCGCTGGCAAGAGCACTCATCAATGGTGCGAAATTGCTGCTCTGCGATGAGCCGACCGGGAACCTCGACACGCGCACCGGCACGGCGGCGGTCTCGCTGCTGCTGGAACTCGCCGCAGACGACGGCGTGACCGTGTTGATGGTAACGCACAACATCCAGCAGGCGAGCA
>Ga0180431_10009620_pt1 | contig 10873 bp, 12 predicted proteins | sample SS_ome_11_FD_132459 | JGI IMG/M metagenome (GOLD analysis project Ga0180431, IMG submission 132459) | Hypersaline lake sediment archaeal communities from the Salton Sea, California, USA - SS_1_MS_1 metaG | ecosystem: Environmental > Aquatic > Non-marine Saline and Alkaline > Hypersaline >...
CCTTTCGGCGCAATGCGCCTTATATATTGTTGTTGTTGTATCGGACTATTATCGGATCTTCTGGCCCGTTGGAATCCCACTGATTGCCCTCGTTATCTACAACCACCCATCCAGCCCCTGGGTGCAGCCTGCATGATTTGATTGCCGCTTCCGCTGTTCTGTGATTTGTCCCGCCGGTTATACCATACCTATTGATTACATGATATTTACTCTTTGCCATCGTCTCAGCTCCTTGTTGTGTTACCCTATCAGATCGCTAGCATATCCCGTGAAATATTCACCCCTAATCACTGCCCGCATATCTGCCCAATTGTGAAATTCAAATTCATACTTGCTGGCATTCCTTATATATTCAATCCGCTCCTTTTCGCTGAAGCAATTTTGCCATATTTCAAGGGCTTCAAGCGCTTGCAATTCTGAGCAGTGGCCATCGTCGAGTATGGGATAATCCGCCAATCTTGATATTCTGTGTCATTCCCTATGAAGTTTGAGTAATTATCGATTCCGCCGCTTGTCATCTGTTCGCGTCTTGTCCTCATCTCAGCTCCTTTTATCCAGCCTTTCTGTGCTTATACCGTTCATGCCATAATACAGAGCACCAACCATGCCATGTCTAATCTGCACGGGCCAAATTGAAATATCAAAGGAATTGCGCTCAAAATGCTCGAAATTTCTATTGGATTTGCGAAAATGAGAAAGCAGTTGTGAGAAGTGAGAAGGAAAACAGCAGGCGCAAAGCAGCAACAAGGCCTGGCATGGGGGTGAAAGGGCAGGTGCATACCGGACAAGCGTAAGCGCAGTCCATACAAGATACTATAGAGAGCACACAAAGCCAGTAGAGCGCACCCAGGGGAAAGGAGCTAATTAGGGGTATAGTCAAGTATAGGTCGAGAGGAGATCGGCCTTTGTAGGGCATTCTGAGCTTGAACTTTAGTTCAGTTTGTGGCAATATCGGCAGAAATCAGGGACACAAGGGCAAATAAGCGGAAATGACAACAGAGCACAGGAGGGCTGAGAATGGCCAGGAAGACACACAAACAGATAGCAAGAGAAGCCGTGCGCGCGATGGCTGTGGACTTGATGGACTACTACCGCAAGAGCTTGGCAAAAATGGGTGATGGGACGACAAAGCCGAGTGAGCTGAGGTACGTGATTGACTCAGGGGTGAAGGTCATGGGGTTTCTGGAGCCGCGCGCAGACGCAGAAACGCCTCTTGATGCCCGCGACCCAGCATCGCCGGACCAACTGGCAGCGGCATTTGGTAAACTGCTGACTGAGCAGCGCCGCCAAGAGCAGGACACTGCCAATGAGACACCACCCCGGCCGGAAATGTCGCAGTAACACTGTTGCATATTGCGTAACGTGTTGACGTGTAGCACCTTAACTGGTAGACGTAATATTTATTATACGACATTGGGGTGCTGAAAAGCTAAGAAATACGCGATGCAACAAGCAAAAGAAATGCGCGTTTCGTGGTGCCTGTGTGGGTGTGCCTGGGTGGGGGCAGCCCTTCCCCGGTACGCCCCTTCGGTTATATAACATCCCCTTCCCCGCCAGAATAATCCTTCCCCCCACACGTTCCTGTTCATCCCTCCACCATCCTGCACATTCCCCCACACCCCGCCACTAATCGCAAAGGAATCCCCTATCGTGCAAAAATAACCTGAGTCGAACAAAGCTGACATCGCTGAGGATCGCCGTAATGAGGCCTGTAAGCGCCTAAGTTGCCGTGGGTGTGTGTTGGTACTGGCTGGCTGGATTTGTGGCCTCTGAGGGGGCTGTGAGTGGTGGCTGGCCAGGCTGGACTCGAACCAGCAACCGTCGCCTTAACAGGGCGCTGCACGACCATTGTGCTACTGGCCAATTGATGTGACTATACGCCTATGGGTGGTGGAATGCAAATTTTTTCTTTTTGCGGTTGCAATCTTGCTTATGATAGGGTAGATTATTGATTGATGAGCGAGACCAATATATGTCGGCATTGCGGGTACTCATGGAGGCCGAGAATAGATGATCCGAAGAAGTGTCCTGCATGTAAGCGGTTGGCGTGGCGTGCCGGAAGCAACCAGCGAGTGTTCGTGTACGGCAACGATACTGATGTGAGGGAGTGCGTGCATCGGCTGGTGACTGAGCTGAAAAGGAGGGGGGAGTGAATCCAGAGGAGCGCATAAACGAGACGCACGAGGCTATTGTTGATATATGTCGGCATTACTTGGCAACGGGGCGTATGATGGATAAGGCGCTCAAGATACAGATGAGGAAGCTGGACAAGGCGTGGGAGGCGTTGGCGAAGGAATTTATGAAGGAGGGGAAATGAAATACGTTGTCATCATTGGTGGCAATCCTTACGTGATCATGGCAGACAGCTACGAGTTGCTGGACAGCAAGGTGGTGTTTGTTGACGAGAACCCTCGGCGCGTGGTGGCTGAGTTCAAGGCTGACAGGATTGACGGGGTTATCAAGGACGACATGATGAGGGGGGAGTGATGTGTAACGCAATTTGCACGGCGGCAACGAGCGATTGGGTGGACAAGCATTTGGTGCGTTGGCGGCGATACATGGAGAAGTACAACCCCGATTGGGATTGTTACCTGTATCACATAGGGCAGGACTTTGAAGGGCAGTTTCCAGGGTTCAGCGAGAAGTTTGTTAAGGTAATCGAGCTGGATCCTGATGGGCGGCGGTTGTTCAATAGGTGTCGCATGTCTGCCACAACGCACTTCGATGTGCCTCAGATCGTGTGGATGGATTGCGACTGCGATGTTATAGGGTCGCTTGACGACATGACCGATGGGCTTCACCCTAAAGCAACGCTAGCCTGCGTTCAGTCTCCGGCAATGCACAAGGACTGGCGAGTGGTAGCCGAGAAGCACGGGTTTGACGACGGTGTGGAGTACAACAACGGCCTTCTTTGGATGTCGGAAGATTGGGGCGAGAGATATGATGTAGCCTTCAAAGCCATGGAAGGTGAGGCTAGTCCAAGGATTGAGGGGACTATCGCCTTCAATGCGATGCTGGCAACCAATGATGGGTGGGGCGAGATTGACTACAAGTACAGTACGATTTGGTGGGATGTCGCCAGCTTTGTCGGGGCAAGGGCGATTCAGTATTGCAACGACAAGGGCCAGGCCAAGCGTGTTATGCTGGAGGAAGAATATCGAGACAGCGTGAAGGTGGCACAATGATTGACATTATCGTTCCTACCCGTGGTCGCCCTCAGTATTGCCGTGACATGATTCACAGCGTACACCAGACGGCAAAGATGGCATACCGCATCTATCTTGGCGTGGATAGCGATGATCCTATGTTGCCTGAGTACGAGAACATACAGGGTGTGAACATAATGATTAGTAGCCCGAAGGATGGGGCTGTGGGTGTTACTAACTATTTGGTAGATAAGACCGACAGCGAATGGGTGTATGTCTTGTGTGACGACAACCTGACGCTGACGGATGGGTGGGATGAAAAGCTGATAGCCGCATTCCCTCCTGACAAGATAGCCGTGGTTTACCCTATGACCATGGAAGCCACTATCAGGCAACAATATTTTTGCCCGATGCTGTCAAGGCGTTGGCTTGATGCAGTAGGGTGGATGTATCTGCCGGGGATAAAGCACTACGCAGCCGATGATGGGCTGTGGATAATGGCAAATGAGTTTGGGCGTGCTTATTGGGTGGATGATGTCGTGGTGGCACACAGACACTTTAGCCGTTGTCCAGAAGGCATACCGAAAGACTATCTTTATGAGCGCAACGAAGCAAACGCTCAGGCTGATACAGAGTTTCACCAGCGGCATAAACACGTTTACCTTGAGAAGGCTGAAGTGCTTAGGGGGCTTATGGATGTGGCACAAGAGGACGCAACACATGATTGACGTTATTTGTCCAACAAGGATGCGTCCTGAATATGCGGGGGCAATGGCAGAGAGCGCCATGGCACTTGCTTGTGGCAATGTGAATGTGACGCTTGGCGTGGACAGCGATGACCCGCGCCTTGATGAGTACAAGGCAATACAAGGCGTGTCGCTAGTTGTTGCGCCACCGTCTAATGGTTGTGTCAAAATGATAAACACCTTGGCAGAGCAATCGACTGCTGATGATATAATGTTTGTTGGTGACGACTGCATATTTCATGGCGATTGTTGGGATTGCCTGATGCTGGAGAAAATGCCGGGCGATGGTATAGGTGTCGTGTCGCCTAAAGACTATGCCAATGGCAACCAAGTTTGTTATCACTGGATGGTCACGAGGAAGTGGTATGATGCTGTAGGGTGGTTTGTTTATCCGAAGCTGAATCAGTATTTCACGGATCCTATTATTTCTTTCATGGCAAAAAAATTGAATCGCATGTTTTTCTCGGATGCACTTGTGGAGCATAGACACTACGCAAGAAGCGATAACCCAATACCAGAAGATGATGTGTATAGGCAAAATGAAAGCCATACTTCGCATGACCGCAAAGTATATGTCGAAGGAAAGCGTGATTACCTGGATGCAGTAGAACGACTTAGGGGGCTTATGGATGAATAAGTGGGATCTTGATTTTGATGAGATGTGTCGAAAGCTGAGGGATGTCGAGAACTTCTCCTTCTGCCGTTTCGGAGATGGTGAATGGAGCTGCGTGCTTGGCCGTAATGGAATGAACTGTGACAAGCATAGGTATCTCCTTGAGCTATCGCTCTCCTTGGCTTTCGTCCTTCTCCAACCGCAACGGTTTTATTGTGGGATGCAACCGAAGGGGATGCGTGACCTTGGCGATGATATTAAGAGGTGGATAGTGTCGAATGAATGCGAACTAGAATGGTGCAATGCCGACATTATCCATGACGCATCAATAGAAGGCAGGCTTGGCGAATTGTGGACAGCCGCTCGTCGCCGCAAGAAGATCCTCGTTGGGCCAAACCACCTGAAGCCGATTGCCAACAAGTACGGGTGTGGTTACGTGTTTGTGCCGGATCGCAATTGCTTCAAGTGGCGCACAACCATAGAAGCTGATATTGGCGAGGAGCTGGCACACGCTGGCAAAGATGCGGTGATACTCTACTGCGCATCAATGCTGACAGAAGTGCTGATAGATTCTATTCACACGGCATACGGGGACACGCTTACACAGATAGACGCAGGAAGTGCCCTTGATCCGTATGTTGGCGTTAATTCCAGGAGATACCATAAACAGATAATCGAGAGGTTGGGGAAATGATAGCAGGAGTGATGGCTATATCTAGGTTTCCATATTGGGATAAATGCATCAAGGAGCTGGCCCGGTACTGCGATAAGGTGTATGTGCGGTTTGACGGAAACGCCGGAAACCCTGAAATAGTCAACCAGATCGAATCCGTGCTTGGCGATAAGCTTGGCAAGTGCTTTGTGACGAACGGATGGTCGTTTCCTGCTTGGCGCGAGGAATGCCTGAAGCTTGTCTCCGACTGCAAGCCTGACATAGTGCTTTGCCCCGACCAGGATGAAATCTTTGGTGAGGGCTTTGAGGATGAACTCAAGCAGTTTGCCGCATCCGACAAGAAGGCAATGATGTTTGACTACTTCCCGCTGGAGAGCGTCGATGGTAGGGTGATACGTTCTGGAGTGCCTTATCCTGAGAAGCCACACATGAAGGCGTTTAAGTGGCAACAAGGGCTGTCTTATTATCCTTATCATGGCGATGCGAAAATAAGCGCATACTTCCGTGAGGACTGCCAATGGAAAGCCAGCACAAAGATTAGGCATCTCTGCTGCTACACGCCAGCGATGGAGGCTAAGAAGCAGTTTCGAGATGGCCGGGGTGCGATCAAGGCTGTGACTCTGATCGGGTTCGGGCCGAGCAGCAAGCAGAATATGGCGGCGGTTGGCGAGGTGTGGTCACTCAATAACTGCTATGACGCCCTTGGCAAGGAAGCGATGGAACTGTGTACACGCATCTTTGAGATGCACCAGCTTGAGAAGCGCCGTGGGCCGAAGGACATTGGCAGGGATGGCAAGCCTCATCTGTGGCATCTGGACCAAGAAGGGCGCAAGGGACGACGTATTGTTATGCTGAACGAAGATCCTAATATCACCAACTCCGAAGCCTACCCGTTGGCAGAGATGGAAGCCAAGACAGGGATAAGCACTCAGTGGCGCGGTACTCCGTGCTACATGATAGCTATGGCGATTGCGGAAGGCTACACGCACATCCGTATGTTCGGGCTGGATCAAATGGATTGGGAACACACGCTTCAGCGTGAGGCTATGCTGTTCTGGATGGGCTACGCTGTGGGCAGGGGCATACAGATAAGCGGATGCCCGACTGCGTTGGAGCGGAACATGAACACGCTTGGCAGGTACGGTTACGATTACGGGCCTGAGTTCTGTGAGAAGCAGGAGAAGGCTATATGGGACGGCTGGCCGTTCTGGATGCACATGAAGATTCCTAGTCGGGCTGTGAAGGGCGACCTGTATCGGGGAGATAAATGAAGCGAGCACAACACCCGGAATATATGTTGCCGATCAACGGTGAGCTGGTACGCCTCAAGGACAAGGCAATATGCGAGATGTCCAGCGCAGAGCATGACATGATTGACGAGTACATCTTTCAGCACCAGCTAAACCCGCTGGCGTTCTCGCTCGTTCACGGTCGGCCACGAGACGATGGCACTAACGATGTGCAGGCTATGTGCAACAACTATGAGGACGACCTTATCATCCTCACGGCTGGCAACCAATTCGGGAAGTCAAGGCAGGGCGCTATTTATGTCGGGCTACGTGCTGTTCCGTGCGACCCTAGCTGGCCATGCTTTACGCAGCACGGCTTGAAGTGGCACGAGTGGCGCGGCCCACAGGAAGTTATCATATCGTCGTATTCATGGGCCACAGTCAACGTAGTATGGAATACCTATAGGCAAACATTGCCTCGTGATGAGTTGGGCGAATATGCGCCTGACTACGGCACATTCCCACACGAGAAAGGTAGGGCGCGTAACCTGTCGTTTGCGTCAGGACAAGCCAAGCAGTTGCAACTCAAGTGCGGAACCCGCCTGACATTTCTGTGTTACACGCAGGGTGTTGGAAAGTGGTCTGGCCGTCAATGTGACTTGGCGCATTGTGATGAGCAGATCCCAGAGCTACACTACGAGGAGTTGTCTGAGCGACAATCAACCCGTGGCGACTACACGCCAATCATTATGACGCTGACTGGACACGTTATTGACGACAGGCCAGACACCGGAGCATCTGGGTGGATAAAGCAGAAGCTCGTTGACCAGGGGCTAACCAAGGGCAGGAAGCTGGCACAGTACAGCATAGCCATAGAAGATGTGCCTGATGCGCTGATGAGCAAGGATAAGAAAGCGCAAAAGTACAAGCAGTGGGTTGAGGAACCTAATACGCTCAATGACGAGCGTGCCATACGTGCGGCAGAAGCTCGATACTACGGGGGATGGGAAGTCGGCGGTTCGCTCACGTTCAGCGAGTTCAACCCGAACATCCACATGATAGAGCCATTCGACGTAACCAAATACAAGCCGACATATTACAGGATGGTTGACCACGGTGAGAAGCCTTGTGCTGCGGCCTTGTTTGCCATGATGCCATGGGGCGATGTCGTGATGGTGAAGGAATACTACGAGTTTAACAAGAGCATTGAGGAGAATGTTCAGGGCATTCTGCAAATGTGCGGAAATCGGCGGCGAAAGATTGGAATATACGACGAGAGTAAGTATGGATCGTGGACCATTTACGACGAGGAGTTTGTTGGGCTGGAGCCGTTTACAAGCCAGCTTGACACACGTAGCTTTGGGCGCAAGATGCAACTATTTGAGGGCATGACCATCGGCCAGCTTTATAACCAGTTCGGGCTGTACTGCACACGTTCCACGGGGTTGCACGACAAGCTGACTATCCCGGTGATGAAGCAATGGTTGGCCATGGACAGCGAGCGTGAGCATATCAACCTGAAGATAGGGCGCAAGTATGACGACAACCTTGCGAGGTTCGGAGCGCCAAGGATGTACTTCTTTAACACCTGTATCAACGTGCAGGGCGAAATCAGCAAGTATATGGGCGACGACAAGGACGATCACCTCATAGCCTGTTGTCTGGCCGGAGACACGGAAGTGCTTTGCATTGACGGCGAGAAGCCCATCAAGGACGTGATGGTCGGGGATATGGTGCTGACTCGCCAGGGATATAAGCGGGTCACTCATAGCGCACTTACACGCCAAAACGCAGATGTGGTGCGGATGATATTGTCCAACGGGAGAGATATTGTTTGTACGCCCGACCACGAGATTTTCTGTACTGAAAAAAACTTGTTTATTCCTGTTGACCAATTACACCACAACGCCGTACTATATCATTACTGGAATGAACCAGTATATATATACGGGGATGATCAATGGCGACAGACACAATTACATACAGGGGCATACGGTTTAACCGATATCCAGATAGCAAACGCAAATCGGATGCGCGATATTATCGCCCTCATTCGGGACACATACGCAAGGGCATCCAGTACCTTCACATCGAAATATGGAAGGACGCCAACGGCGTGGATCGAGTCCCTGAAGGCCACATTGTTCATCACATTGACGGTAATCCGCTCAACAATGATCCGTCGAACTTGGAGGCGATTACAGAACTGGAGCACAAGAAGCGTCACCCGCATCCAGGCATCACTAAAGAACATCTTGCGAAATGGATGGCTGGCGCAAGACGATGGAGGGAATCACAAGAGGGGCAACAGTTTATGCGGGCGCAGGGACGTCGTAATGCCAAGCACCTTGATTCGGCCCGCGCCCCTCACGCCGAGAACTGTGACGAGTGCGGCCTTGAGTATGTTTCACGCAGAACTGCTGGAGCAAGGTTCTGTTCCAAGAGATGTCGTGAAAGACATTATGACAAAACTGGACGATTTCACGAAACGCGACAATGCGAGGTGTGTGGGAAAGCCTATCGCATCAAGAAGTACAGCAAGCGAACAACCTGTTCGGCTGCTTGCACTAGAGCCTTGCGATCAGAAGATTGACACCTACGATATCGAAGTCGAAGACGCTCACGAGTTCTTTGCTAATGGCATCCTTGTGCATAACTGCAAATGGATGTGTGCGCTTGACCCGACGTATCAGGGCGACTACGGAGTTCTCAAACCGGAGGAGCCTGTGGCCCCTCTACCACGAAACAGCATAACGGGGTACTGATGAAATACACAGGAACAGCAGGAGTAGGCGTGGGATTTCCCACCAACACAGTAGCACTGATAGGCGAAAATGACAGCTTGCAAAAGCTCAAGATAAATCATCGGTGGGTATATGTTAAAAAATGTTTGCGTAAAGAATCGGTAGGTGGCATAATTCTGTGTGATGCTAGTCGTGGTGATACGGTTGTATCCCTTGTTCTGGCGGTTAGTGATGACTGTGGAAAGCATCATAAGCTCACAAAAGAGCAGAAAGCAAGGGGCGAAAGTCCTGGCGTGAATATGACAATCAAGCCGCATGACAAAATAATTACCCCCGACGACCATCCGTGGGGCATAATCCGCTCAAAGTTCGGCAGGGATGAATACTTTATTCGCGAGGATATTATCAAGGCTGTGGTAGATGATTAAGCATACTTATTTTTTTGTGCTAAGTATTCTTATTTTTTAGAAAATGATAGGAGCAAAAGATGGCAACCACTACTGATAGCGAGAGCACGGGCAGCAGCGTAGCCGATAGAGTTAGCATACCCAAGACGCAACCCAAGGCCGAGAAGCAACCTGCATATAGGCTGAATCCTGAAAATTACGCTGACAACGAAAAGACTGCGGCTCACGCGCTAAGGTGGATCAGAGATTTTAGCGACTTTTTTGAGTCTCAGATGGCATGGAAGAAGGTCGAAGATAACATGGACTCGACCGATGAGATGTACCGGGCCGCTGTAAACCGCACGCAACTCAACTCCGATGAGTCACAGAACGTGGAAGATACTCGCTCTAAAGTCAAATCTGGCACGTTCTATCAGGACATGAACATTATAACGTCTGGCGAAACGGCAATCATGCTGGACAAAGACAATCAGCTTCCAGTGATATACGAGCCATTGCCTGATTCTGACGACTATGATATAGAGCTAGGCAAGATTCTGGCAGAAGAACGCAATGCCATATTAGCCTATACCATGGAAAAAGCCGGGATGCGTGACGATATACGCAAGACCATGTGGGCTACAAACAAGTATGGCAATTGCCCTATCGAGGTGCAGTGGGATTACAGGAAGGCTGAACGGTGGATCAAGAAGCCAACAGCCCACAAGGAGATTGAACTAGCCGATGGAACTATAGTTCAGAAGCCGATTAAGTTCAAAAAACAAAAGAAACTTGTCACAATAGCCAACCATCCACGCCTGATTGTCCACGATTTGCGCAATGTCAGATTCGATGCAATGATTGATGACATGCAGGAACAGTCGTGTATTGACATCAGAACGCAAAAGCAGCTATCGGACCTATGGGCTATGCAGATTGCTGGCCAGTTCAAGAACATGGACAAGGTTGGAACCAATCAGCTTTACAGAGACGAGGGGCGCAGGCACGAGCTATCTGAAAGGCAAGCTAACGCAGACGAGGGCGATGATGCCAACAGAGAGAATACCTTGTTTGATGTGCATTACGGGTGGGTGAGAATCCCTGTGAACGATGAGACAGGCGAGTGGGATGCCAATACGCAGATTGCTCATTGGTATGAGTATGCCCTTATAGGATGCATTGACAGCGACCCTGTGCTCGTCAAGCTCCAGCCACTTCCGTACAGCTCTGGCAAGGTTCCGTTCAACTTGGTTCATTCGCTGGAAGATGATAAGGGCGCAATCCACATGGGGTATGCGGATCTCGAAAGAAGCATAATTGCGCAGGAAATGACGGC
>Ga0180431_10009621_pt1 | contig 10871 bp, 7 predicted proteins | sample SS_ome_11_FD_132459 | JGI IMG/M metagenome (GOLD analysis project Ga0180431, IMG submission 132459) | Hypersaline lake sediment archaeal communities from the Salton Sea, California, USA - SS_1_MS_1 metaG | ecosystem: Environmental > Aquatic > Non-marine Saline and Alkaline > Hypersaline >...
AACGAGTTATACAACATATACCCAGAGTGCTTTACAGACCCCAAGGAATACTCCCTACTTCAAAAACCCGGTATGCCCGCCATGAACAAGCTTTTCATCTACATCTATGGGATCACCCTACAGGAAGGAGAGGTCACAGAATCCACCATGTACAATATTCTAACCAGATTGCTTGTTGAGACCAAGGACCACCCCGTACCAGAGTTTAGATACTCTATAGAGCCAGAGTTCTGGAGCTTTGAATCAGGTCCCGTCTATGGGGTATCCACTACCCGTCAGAATATACAGGATCTGTATGATAATCTTCAGGAAAAGATCTGGCTTGCAGGAGGCTAGGCTAACTCGATCTTAACCTCTTCCCCGTTTAGCACCTTTTTAAAGACCTTGGGGTCCTCATCGATCTTTCCGAATACATTTACAGCGCTTGCTGGGCGTATCTCGTCTCCTCTACTCATGGGTGTGGGTCCAAAGAATATGCATAAGGCGTTCCCCGGAGGCCAATATGCAATATCTCCTAACTCTACTAATGATTTGCCGTTTTCTGGAGGCGCTTCCATAGGTATGCTGAAATAGATTTCGTCTCCCCAAAGATTTGCCCTGCCTATGATTGGCAGTGCCTTGATGAATGCTTTGGTGGTCTCTGGGTTTTCATTTGATAAGGTAGTTTTAACTGGTCCAGTTGAAGGTGTGGTTATTTTTATATACATTTGGTAGATTTGAAATCTTCATTCACTTAAGGTTTTTACCTTAGTTCTCATTATCTATGCGATTGCATGATACCGAGAAGGTGGGTAAAGACCAGAATCATCTTTACTACACTGATATTGCTGTTTACTTTAAATACCTTAATACTCGCATCAGCGGATATCCGTGGCTCTGTGAAAAACCAAGAAGGAGCCACCATCGAGGCCAACATCCAAGTACTTGAAGATAATGCCGAGAAAGCTTTCTTCCAGACTGGTCCACACGGAGTATTCAGCATCGAATTACCACCCGGAGAATATACCTTGATTGTATACGCTGATGAACCAGAGACCCCGGGTTTTGACTATCTACCAGCTGCAATTGATGTAGATGGCGATTTTGATGGTGAGATAGTGTTAGGTTATGGATCGACTCTCAGTTTCATTGGTGATATCCAGTTCGTAGACACAGAGAACATACCATTGAAAATAACCTATTCAGTTCAGGATGACTCCGGGAACACGATTTTGAGCAATGGTTTCCCGCTTCAATTCAGCGATAAAAGAGGCATAGAATACTCAATACCTATACTCTCGCACAAAGAGATCATTCTACCAGCAGATACCATCGTTGATGTTAATGTTAGCAGCAGCATCTTGGTTGATACTCAGATATATGAGCGTTGGTTCTTAGCAGATGATATTGCTTCTGCTAGTCGGGGAGATATAAGATACATCGATGTTCGTCTCTACACTATCCCCATCAGCCAATCAATAACCAGTGAAACACTTGAACAATTAGATACACAGCTCATCCAGATGGATCAATATGGATTCTATCTAGCTAAACAAGAAACCGCCCTCAGCAATGGAATAAACCATATCGAAGACTCCGAATCATCCTATGATAATGGTGATTTTGACGCTAGTTTTGGCTCATTGAAGCGTGGATACCTTCTCTTCACTCATACAAATACAGAGCTATTGAACATGTTCCGAGACGCAAGACTCAGCGTCTACCTCTTGATCGCCTTCCTAACCGTAGCATCCTTAATCACGGGATATCTGCTAATCGATGATCTCGTTAAACAAATATTAGCAGACATAATGGTACTCAGCGTTAGCCTAGTATTCTTCTATTACACTTACCCTGGGAGCCAAACTATCCCATTAAGTAATTTTATACTCTCATCAGCGGGATTCTTGATCTCATTTATTGGAATAGGCGCACTGTTTCCCCGGTTTTTCACTGGTGGAGGACGCGATGGCAGGATTCACACCCGTAACCTCATCTCCCCCATCTTTAATATCGCAAAAAGGAGTCTTCGCAGACGAAGGGTCCGTTTCTTGCTCACATTCGTGTCTATCACTCTTCTGGTAATGAGTTTTGTCACATTGACTAGTTTCTCAGAGGGATATGGGTTGATTACAGGCGAGTCACCACCCAAATCTGGATGGACAGGAGCCTATATTCGGGAAGGAACATGGAGCTCAGAAACCCCCACATTTATCCTAGTTGATGATGTAGAACTCAACTGGATCACTGGTCAACCCGAGTCGGATCTAATCTCTCTCAAGGCAGAAAATACTCCCTTGAGAACATCAATGTTCCAGATAGAGGGCCAACCAATATTCGGTTTAATCGGTGTTACCAACAATGAACTTGCCTTCATAGACCTTGATGATACTCTAGTTGAAGGCAGTCTTCCCGGTGAAAACGGTGTTATGATCAGTAAATACTTCTCAGAGATAACCCAACTGGAGATCGGAGATACGCTTACTCAAGGATTAAGAGATTACATCATAGATGGCATATTCGATGATGAATCATTTAGACGTCTAAAAGATCTGGATGGAACCCCTTATGTTTCAAATAAATGGAAAAACGTCAGCCCAGAAGGCGAGACCCCTACATGGGTTCTCGAAGAATCCGAGCCCAACGAGGTTCTAATCATGAACACTCAACAGGCAGCGAGTTTTTCAACTGTAGGAATCCAACGGATAGCTATCAAAATAAACCCCGAGTATAATGCGACCGGTTTCGCTGAGAGATTAGCGCTGGAAAGGGGTTATCTTGCTTGGGCAAACACGCTTGAATCCTATACCAATTACAGGCTCGGGAACTATTTCCAGGGAAAAGGCGCCACATTGATCATCCCATGGTTTATCGTGGTGCTCAATGTCATTGTAACCATGCTTAACAGTCTCTTTGAACGGAGAAACGAGATAGAGATACTCTCCTCCGTTGGATTGAACCCTGCACAGGTGTCCAGCATTTTCGTCGCAGAAGCCGCTATAACTGGGTTCATTGCTGGTGGGTTAGGATACTTGGTTGGATTAGGTTTCTACAAAGCGTTGGCGTTACTAAACATAGGATTACAGGTCCATCAAAAGGTCTCAGCTGTCTGGAGCTTTGCAGCCATCGGGTTAGCCATATCTGCTGTGGTAACAGGGGCTTTCGCGGCTCTACAAAACAGTGTAGTAATAACTCCTAGCCTCATGAGAAGATGGAGACTGGATCGTACCAATGGTGGTTTTCAGGAGCCTTGGAGAATTGATATTCCAATCAAGTTAGAGTCCGCTGAGGTATCAAATTATCTTGATTTCGTTGAATCTAGGCTCCGAGTATTTGAAGATCATCAAACTCATGTAACCTCGAGTATCAAGCGAGACGAGAATGTGCTAAATTTCGTGTACAAGTCATATCAGACCACTACTGGAAACTTCTATACAAAAAATTCGCTAAAGTTGTTCCCTATGGAAAACGGTGATTATGGTGCTATTCTTGAAAGCTTTGGTGATTCCGAGTGGGTTCGCGTGGTTGGCTCACTTGTTCGTCGGATAACTATGGATTATAGCACTGATACACGGGTTTAGCCTCGTTCTATCTTCTCGATCTTACCGTCTCGCATCCAGACGTTCCTATCGCTGGCTTTAATCATCTTGAGGTCGTGAGTGGCTGCTACCAAAGTGAGTCCTTGGGTCTTGTTTAATCCGTGGAGAAGATCAATGATCTCCTGCCCTGTTTGCAGATCAAGGTTTCCAGTAGGCTCATCCGCCAATATGATTGCCGGGTCATTGGCTAGCGCCCTAGCGATGGCTACTCTCTGCTGCTGTCCAGCAGATAACTCGCTAGGTCTATGATGAACTCTTCCTTTGAGACCAACAGACTCCAATAGTTTTTCTGCTTTCTTGAGTCCCTCAGCATGTGGCGTACCTGCGAAAACAGTGGGTAAAGCGACGTTTTCCAGTGCGGTTAAGACTTGAATGAGGTTGAAGCTCTGGAATATATAGCCGATCTTGCGGCATCTTAGCCAAGCAAGCTCATATGCATCCAGTTGACTTATATCAACTCCATCGATGAACACGTTTCCATCCGTTGGTTTGTCCAGTCCACCTATCAGATTGAACAAAGTGGTTTTACCGCTCCCGCTTGGACCAACTATGGAGACATATTCTCCTCTTCCGATGTCAAGATCAACTCCATCAAGAGCCTTGACCGTCTCATCTCCCATCGTATAGTATCTTAGTAGGTTTCTTAACTCGATTACAGTATCATAACTCATAGCTTAGTGCCTCCACTGGCGGTAGTTTGCTCGCCCTCCACGCCGGATATATGGATGCGATTATACTCAGAAAAACGCTGAGTAGAGTTGTGCCCAATAAATAGGTAAGCAGGGATGCTGCTGGTATCTTGAATATAATATCAAAGCCGGTCGTGAAACCAGACGATAATACCGCTGCTACTACCCCAAGAGCGAAGCCGATTACTCCTCCGGCTGCGCCCTGAATGATGGATTCTATTAAGAAAAGCATTAGTATATGCTGATCCAGTGCCCCTATGCATTTCATTGTGCCAATTTCGCGGTATCTTTCATAGACTGATATCAGCATAGCGTTCGTAATACCCACAACTGAAACTATTAGCGCCACCGTGACTAGCCAATATTGGTAAGCATCAACTCCGATACTGCCTCCCTGAAACTCGTTATATTTTGCGTATAACAGGTCTGTTAGTATTAGGCTTGTGAGGAAGCTGTTTGCGAGGGCTATAGAAGCTACGTTGATGGCGGTTCGTTGGAGTCTTCTACGGATGTAACCTATGCCTAGACGATAGGCGTCTCTGATGGTGAAGTATACCATCCGCTTTTCCTCACTCATATCACATCAAGACCCCTAAAGCTGTTTAAAGAAGTTACCATTTATGATTGCCCTCCTCGCGCTGTAGGCTCCAGTCGAGACCTACCTGACGCATGAATGAACCTGCCTGTTTGACGCTATCTGAGTTACCAATAGTGAATAAGATGGTATTGTATGTTTTTCCCTCGATTTTCTCCACATTTAACCTGTTCCTACTATATAGCGCTGATATCTGTGAGTTAGCTGAGGCGTAGATATACCAGTATTCCCAGTGTTTCTCCTCGATCTGAGTAAACTTGGGCATCTTAACTATCATGGACCTACCCTTCTTTGCTTTTTCTAGTTTCTCTTTTATGAACTCGATGTATTCATCGATCTCTTCCTCATAGACCTGTACAGGTATTACTATCCTCGTTTCAATGCTGGAATCCTGTTTTGTATCTATTGTCCAGCGTCTCCGCAAGCTAGGGGTTATTGACGTACTACTTCTGAGGGCTGACAATCCGCCCACAAGTACCGCCATCAAACTGATACCTATGGCTGCGATGCTCCAGAAGGCTGAGACCTTTTGTTTCACCTGTAGTGCTGGCGTGAGTATATAGATTAGCTTGTAAGCCCCGAGCCCAAGGATGTATCCTAGGCAGCCTCCTATGATGCCTATTACTGTTGCCTCTGCTAGGAATATGCTTGAGACGTGTCTTGGGTTCATACCGATACTGCTGTATATCATAACCTCGTGGCGACGCTCATAGTATGCGTTCATCATAGTCACTACCACATTCAATACCACTATCACCCATGGAATTACTATTGGCAGCCCTTTTCCCTCAAAGTATCCAGTTAGCTCCGCAAGATAGACTCCAGTATACGTTGATGCCCACGCCCTGTACCCCCTGTTCAAAGCCGTTGAGCGTGCAAACTCCATAATATCCACCTCATCCTGCAGAAGGAGATTGATCCTTAGCAACCAAATAGCGGTAATATTTTCACCTGTTCCCAAGTTGACCCAGACCACCTCGTCTGGGCTGCATGGGGCGAGGGCTTCTACCACATAGTCTGGGCCGTCAAGTTCGAATCTTTCCCACTCGTTAATCTCGGATGGAAGGATTGATTCCCCGTCCACATCAGTTAAATCGGAAATAATATCCTCATCTATTAGCCCAACGATGGATAACTCATGGTTCTTTTCTTGAGCCGTCATCGTGAACTTATCGCCTATTGATGCCCCGATTTTCTCTGCCAGACCTGTCGATATCAGAGCCTCATTTGCATCCTCTCCGAGATACCTTCCTTCAATCACAGCAGAGTCGAGATGATTTACCGCAGCTTCTATCTCTGGGTCAATGCCCACTATACCAAAGATGGGTGTTCTACCTATGCGAGCAATAGGTGAATAGGACTCTCGATATTGACGTTGAGCATAATTTTCATAGCGTGGAGCAACTTGTGAGACTCCTTCCTGTTGGTTATACCACTGGATTAGTGACTCGTCTAGTGGGAGTGGTCCAGCTGCTCCGGTTCCGCCGCTGAATGGGGCAGCAGCCTTCGCTGGCGGTGGATCGGGTGTCCTGATCATTATACCTTCTTTCATAACAGAGCCAGTGGTCTTTGTGAAGCTGAGTCCATATCCAGATGTGAAGCTGGTGAGGCTTATGAAGCTGGCAACTAGGAGCAGGACACTTATGAGGGTTAATGCGAATCTCAGTTTTCGGCGCCTTAGGCTTCTTTTTGCTATACTGAATATGGGCACTGTCATGTTGAGCAATGAGATGTCTCTGCCCGATGATGACCTGTTAAGGAATCTGGGTAAAATCAGTGCCATAATGTTCACTGTGATCAGTGATATGGCTGATATTTTCACTAGCTCAACTGTGCTGGCTACTTGAGAGCCTGGATGAAGATTATATAATGCAAAAAAGAGGATGATGAATAACCCTAGTGAGATGGCTGCTTTTTGACTATTTTTCTCAAAGAGCAAGTTTGCTATGATACCTGACGATAATGCTATGAAACCGATTAAAATATACACGGACCTTGAGGCATCCAATAGCATGTTTCTGAGCCCGTTATCGAGGTCTGCGATCAGTACATAGGTCTCACGCGACTTGGTGAATGCCTCTGCGTAACGCTCTTGTTCTATTAGTGAGATTGCTGCGTTTGTTGTCTGTTTGATCTTGCTGAGCTGTTGTCTCTCAACAGAGAAGAAGAAGCCTTCCTCTTCTTTTTCCATGATGAGTTGTTCAACTGTCTCGGTCTCGTTCTGTAGTTTTGATATCCCTTGGGGTAATACATAGCTTCGTAGATCAATCTCGATGATTTCCCCGGGGGCTAATGTCTTTTCTTTATAGTCATCTATTGTGAGTGTCTCGTGGATGTTTTCACCGCTACGTGAGATGAATGACTGGGTTTCTATCTGGAAGCTTCTTTCCGATGGGACATAGACCTTGTTGGTGGCTAGGTTTAGGTGGCTTGTTATGCTTCCTGTCCCTGGACCATAAATGAGGTTGAGTGATCCATATTGGATTATTTCTGTGGAGTCTGGGTCGAGTATCCTGAACGTGGTTTCTGGTATTGCTGTGGTTTCTATGAAGTATGCCAGGCCTTCGAAGCGGATTATTGATGCTTGCCAGAGTTGTATGTTTTTTTCTTCTTGTTCAGTGGTGGGGTTATGGTATATTCCTTGTGGTACATAGTCGTGTTCACCATCTTCGTTGAGATGTGATACGAGTATGAGGTAGTTGGCGTCGGTATCTAGTCTTAGGCTGTATCTTCCTTGATTATCGGTGGTAGTTGAGCCAAAGCTTGACCATCTTCGATACCAGTATCTACCTGATCGTCTGGAGAGGATAGTTAATTTTGCGTCTGGGATGGGTTCACCCGTAGCCTCATCTAGTACTATTCCCGAGAGGTCGCTGCTTGTTGCTGATGCCTCTGGGGTTGATATTTGGGTGATGATGATTATGAGAAGCAGGGCAAGTGATACTTTTTGTATTTGGGTGGTTTTATGCCCGGTTCTTTTCATTGTCTTATTGGATTGTCTTAACTTACAGATAAATCAGTATGCATCCTAGTTTAGATTGTCCTCTGCCCAGTCTTTTTCTATGTCGTCTGTCCATCCAAGGCCGTCATAGCATAGTTTTTGTTTGTTGTCTCCGCATTCTTCGCAGTATTTGGATTGGCATTCGGTGCATTCTTGGACTTCGTTTACTTCCATTCCGCAGATTTCACAGATGGGCATCTTGTTCAGCGAATAGGGGAAGCTAGGCTGAATATATACCTATTTGTTGGGGTCCGCTGGTGGTTATTCGGTGCATTTTTTCGAGGTGTGTGAATTGGTGTTAATCTGTGTGATTTGGTAGGTGGGGGATGGCGTATTCTAGTTGTAGTTTCTTTAGTGTTTGGGGTGTAGGGTGTCCTGTCTCTGGGTTCCATCCTCTGGTTTGGTAGTATTCGTCTAGCATCTGGTCTAGTTTTAGTACGGTTCCTGCGCTGGCTCCTTCTTTGAGGGGTGTGGTTATGAATCTTTTGGGGAGGGTGTCGTCTGTTCTTGTGATTCCTTCTCTTATTCCGAACATGCGTTCTATGTTTGTTATTCGTTCCCCTGCCATCTGGGTTTCTTCTGGTGTTATTTCTATTCCTGTTGTTATTTTGTAGGCGTATGCGGCTCTTGGGAATTCTAGGAGCATCATGTTCTGCATTATATTTTTGCAGACCTCGAGGGCGTCTATTACTGCGCACCAGTCTTCAAAGTAGTTGATCAGTTTTCCCTTACCTGTATCCGCCATCCTGACTGTTGCCCCGGGTGCTCCGAACATTTTCTTTCCTATGCTGGGGTCGTCGCTTAGTTCTATGAATGGTTCGCTTCGTAGGTGATCCCCACCCCTTGTGGCGACTGCGTATCCTAGCCCGAATCCTTTGAGTCCTCTGGGGTCGGCCATGATTAGGTCCATTCCCTTGACCTGTACTGTGTATTCGAGTCCTTTTCCCAGTTTTTCTGCGGCTTTTACTGAGCCATCTGCTAGAATGTCTCCGAACCCTTCCCTGTCTGCTATTTGCTGTATTAGGGTGAGTATTGCTTCGGGGTTTCCCCAGTTGAGTTCAAGACCGCCTGTCTCATCTTTACTGAGTAAGCCCTTCTCATATAGTTCCATTGCCCATCCGATGCATCCTACGGTACATAGGGCGTCAATTCCCAGTTGGTTGCATAGGTCGTTGGCTTTGAGTGCTAGTTCTATGTCTGGGTTTCCTATGCGTGAGGTGAAGCTGCCTAGGCTCTCGTATTCTGGTCCTTCTCCGTGTAGTCCTTTGTATGGTCCTTGTTTGATGGTGTATATCCTGCTGCATGGTATGGTGCAGGCGAAGCATCCCCTAGTTTTTACATTGTATTCGGCTGCTAGTCTTTCTCCGCTTACCTTCTCGGCGTGCTCAAAGGTTCCTTGTGTATAGTTTCTTGTGGGTAGGAACCCTGCTTTGTCTGCCATCATGAGTATCCTTGTGGTTCCCATTAGGCGGCGTCCAGCGTATTGTTCGTGTTCTCTGATCTCTTTCTCTAGTTCGAGTACCTGTTCTTTGAAGGTTTCTGGTTCTGCAACCTCAATGGTGCCTGTGCCTCTGACTGCTACTGCCTTGATGTTTTTACTGGCCATCACGGTTCCCATGCCTGTTCTACTTGCTGCTCTGGTTTGGTTGGCGAAGAGTCCAGCGTATTTTACTCCTCTTTCTGCTGCTGGACCGCATATCAGGGTCTGTAAACGATGGTCATTATGGGTCTGTTTGATGATCCTGTCTGTTTCAAAGACTGTTTTTCCCCAGACCTTTTTTCCATCTACTATTTCCACGTGATCATCTGCGATGTTTATGTAGCTGGGTTTCTCTGTTTTGCCCTCGATGATTATTTGATCATATCCTGCGAACTTTATCTCAGGTGCGAGATGACCCCCAGCGTTGGTATCCCCGAAGATGCCTGTGAGTGGGCTCTTGGCTGAGGCGTTAAAGCGGCTGGCTGTTGGGAACATGGTGCCGACCATGGGTCCTGTGGCTATCATTAGCTTGTTTTCTGGTCCCATTGGGTCTGTGCTTGCTGGTACTTCTCTGTAAAGCTTGTAGGCGTTTAGTCCTCTACCGCCGAGAAATAGCTTTGCTTCCTCTGGGTTCAGTGGCTCTGTGGTTATCTTGTTGTCTGTGAGGTTGATCCTTAGCACTTTTCCAGCGTATCCATAGGGTTTACTCAATGTTCCAAGCCTCCCTCAGCCGGTTGAATGCTTGTTCTGGTGTCTCGGTTGACTCAGGTGCCTCAACATATTCTAGTGCGCCTGTGGGGCATCGTTTAACGCATTCTGGGTCTCCTCCGCAGAGGTCGCAGATGAGTGCTTTTTCGTTTGTGAGCTTGATGGCATCGTATTTGCATGCTTCTACGCATGCTCCGCATCCTATGCAGGTCTGCCAGTCTACCCATGTCCATCCCTCGGCTGTCTTTGATATTGCTCCTGTTGGGCAGGCTTCTATGGGTGGGCATTGGCTGCACTGGTGGCACATGACGGGGTAGTCCAATCCATCTCTGTCGTCTTTGTGGACTGTAACCCGTGCGAGGCTGGGGCTGAACTTCTTACTATGTTGGAAGCTGCACACCATCTCGCATTGTCTGCACCCGGCGCAGTTCTCGGCTTTGACCTTGATGCGCTTCATGGTAGGCTCTACCTTGGATTATACGGTAATAAGTTTGGTTAATTGTTTATGAGATGTGTATCCTAGACAACCAGTTTGAGGGTCTCTAACCCTAGGTTACCCCCACTGATTACGACGCCTATCTTCTTTTCCTTCCAACGATTCGGATCAGCTAATAACGCTGCTACTCCTACTGCTCCCGCGCCTTCCACAAGCATATGGCTCTCATGGAGCATGTACTTAATGGCGGCGAGAATATGATCCTCAGTGAGTATTACCCAGTCATCGACATTATCGCGGCAAAGCTCGAAGGAGACGCTTCCCGGTTCTAGTCCCCCGTGGAGTCCCTCCGCGTATGTATCCTCCAGTGGGATATCGTGGATG
>Ga0180431_10009622_pt1 | contig 10871 bp, 20 predicted proteins | sample SS_ome_11_FD_132459 | JGI IMG/M metagenome (GOLD analysis project Ga0180431, IMG submission 132459) | Hypersaline lake sediment archaeal communities from the Salton Sea, California, USA - SS_1_MS_1 metaG | ecosystem: Environmental > Aquatic > Non-marine Saline and Alkaline > Hypersaline >...
GGGGGCCGACGTGGGCGACGACGCGCCGGGCCGCGACCGTGGACAGCACCCACAGCGCGATGGCGACGTGGAATCCGTCATACGATCGGGGCGACCACAGGCGGCTGAAGGCGAGGTAGGCGTCCAGCCACGGGCTGGCGCCCTGGGCCACGTCCTCGCCCAGCAAGACGGCCGCGGGCAGCTGGGGGACGTCGACCTCGTGCATGTCGATCTCGATGGGCTCGGGTGCGTGGCCGGGATGGAGGGCGTAAAGGTCGGCTTGCGTGTCCGGTGACAAGTCGGCCCTCACATCGTCCGGCGGGTCGCCGGCGGCCAGTCGCCGGGCGGCCATGCGCAGAGCGCCAGCTGGCCAGTCGTCAGGCTCGAGGCCGTTCGGCGGATCGCCCGCCAAGAGGCCCGACAGCGTCTGTAGCGCTTCGCTGTGGTTCATGTGCGCCTCCGCACAAGAAAAGCCCGGGTCTGAGGGGCACACATCCCCAGAACCGGGCCGGATAGACTCGCGGTGTGCCTAGGTCACGGCCTGGGGTCGCACCTAGGGCACGCCAGCGCGTCTAGACAATGTCTTTGACGTGTGCTATAATATCAGCACACAAAGGGGGCCATTCAATCCCCGTTCCGCCGGCGGCTCAGGGTGCTGTAACACCCGGGCCGTCTTCTTTTGTTGTCAATCAGTCGGCACTTGCTTGCTCCAGAGCGCGCCGAAGCTGCTCGGTGAACTGTGAGAAGCGCTCTAGCATATGGGCCAGATCCTGGCCATCGTCGCCCGGGCCGGGTATCGACACGACAAGGTCGCCACGCGCGATGGCCGACAATAGCGCCGACACGTTGCCCTCGCCAGTGCGTGGCCCGCTCGCGCTGACAAGCCCGAAGTCGGCAGCCACGCGCCGGGCTTGGTCCAGTGCCTCGCTGGGCAGGGTGATGGTGGTGCGAACCAACTCGGGCATGATGGTATCATAGCACAGTTCTTGCGTTCTCGCAACACTTCGCCACTACAGGTTGTGCCTCTCCCGATGCTGTACCACAAGCGGTAGGGCTAAAAGCGCCGTCACCCCGGGCCCAGCCCCAGCGCCGCGCGCAGCGCCGCCTCGACGATAGACGACCGCGATGCCTCACGCCGATCATCCCCGGTGTAGGTAGCTCGCAGCTCGGCATGGGCCCGCTCGAGCGCCTGGGCGACGTCCGGGCTCAGATAGAAAGCCATCTTCACCTTTTCGGGCGATGTGTCGCTCTGTCGATCTGTCGACAAGTCGCCCTGTCCACTAGGCGACACATCGCCGGGTCGCTCTGTCTCCGTGTCGACTGGCGCGGTGCGTGCGAACAGGTTCGGCTCTATCGTTGCGCGTCGTTTAGCCATCTGTCGATCACCTCCCCCAGGGCTCGCAGCTCAGCTGCTCGCTTGTTCCGCGGATCGTAGGTCAGCACGGTTTCACCGTTGACGGCACTCTCAGCCACTCGCACCGATCGCCCTATGGTCACGTCCAGGACGGGCAGGCCACCGTCGCGCATGGTGGCCAGGGCGTCGCGATGGTGCAGCAGTCTCGAAGCATAGAACGTCGCCACGACGCCCACTGTCTCGAGGCCAGGGTTAAGGGCGCTGCGCACTTGGGCCAGACTGTCGAGAAACAGGGCCAGGCCACGCAGGGCCATAATCTCGGGTTGGGTCGGGATCAGCACGCCATGGGCGCAGGCCAGGGCGTTGACGGTCAGTAGGCCCAGGCTGGGCGGACAGTCGACGATGGCCAGGTCATAGCCGCCTAGGTCCCTCAGGGCACGCCCGAGCACGTTCTCCCGGCCCATACGGGCGACTAGGCCCAGCTCGGCCGCAGCCAAGGCGATGTCCGCCGGCGCGAGGGCCAGCCCGTCGCCCAGATCGCGCACGATGTCGCGCAGCGTCAAAGTCCCCGGCGCCGTGCTGCCCAGCACCTCGGCCAGCGAGCGCCCGCTCGCGTCGCCGATGCCACACGCCCCACTCAGCGACGCTTGTGGGTCGGTGTCCACCAACAGGACCCGGCGCCCATGGTCCCGGCTCAGGGTGACGCCCAGGGCGTGGCTGACCGCGGTCTTGCCCACGCCCCCCTTGTGATTCGCGATGGCCAGTGTTCTCATCTGCCCTCCGCGGGCTGAGTGGCGGCATTCTAGGCGACAGGGCGATATGTCGACAAGTCGCCGGGTCACCTAGTCGACAGGTGGCCACACCTCGCACGCTGCCCAGCCACCACGCCCGTGGGCCTGGGCGTCGCTCTCGGCCGACAGCAGGCGGGGCCCATGGCGATCATCGGGCGGGCGTATGTCTGTCACGGCGTAGCCCTCGAGGATCACCCGCGCGTTGACCAGCGCGCCGTCGACCCAAAGCCACCCGAGCAGGCGATTGTAGCCGTCATACTCGGTCGCGTCTTGCTCCAAGATCGCAGCGTGCCCCTGGGTCCAGTGCCGCATGGCGTCCCGTCCCTCGGCCCACATGCACGCGCCCCGCTCCGGTGCGTCGACACCCAGCAGGCGCACGCGCACCCGGGAGACGCAAGGGCAGCAATCCAGGGCAATGTCGACGGTATCGGCATCGCACACGTGGGTCACGGTCCCGCGCAGCGTCGGCGCCGTGTGCGTGTGACGGGACACCAGGGGCAGGTGCACGGTGTCCGCCTGGGCGATGGGGGCGAGGGCCAGCAGGGCGACAGCGAGCGCACAGCACAGCCCAAGGCGTCTCATGTGTCCTGGGCTGTCTCGTGATAGGCCGTCAGCTCCTCTTGCGTCATGCCCTCGGCATGCTCACTTGCCATAGCGGATATATGCCTCCGCCGGATCCGTCAGCCGGTCGACCTCGTGCAGGTACACCATCGTCGTGTCGAGGGACGCATGCCGGGCCATGGCGCGCACTTGGCGCAACTGGGCCCCGTTGCGGATCGCATTCGTGATAGCCGCGTGTCGCAGGCTGTGCGTGGTCTTGCCCTCGCCGACCACGCCAGCCAGGCGATAGTAGCGCTTGACCAGGGCTCGGATTGCCGGCAGGCTCAGGCGCGCGCCGGCGCTCCGGTTGCTGTAGGATGTGAACAGCGGCCCCGGATGCTGCCCACGGGTAGCCACCCACGCAGCGATAGCCTCCTGGGCGCGCTCGTGGGCGATCACCACGGGCTCTTTTTCGGTGCGCCCCTTGCCCAGCACGTAAAGGACCAGGCGCTCGCCCTCGGTCGTCAAGTCGTGCAGGTCGGCGCGGTGGGCCTCCACAGAGCGGATGCCCGTATAGGCCATGATGCACAGCAGGGCATAGTCGCGCCGGCCCACCGGCGTGCTACGGTCCGGCTGGGCCAGGACACGCAACGTCTCGGCGTCCGTGAGGGCCTTCCGGCTGTGCCGCTCTCGCGTGCCCTTGCGCTTCACACCGCCCACGCCGGTGCACGGGTTCGCGCCCAGGCGACGCGCACCCACGGCCCAGGCACAGAACGCACGCAGGCCCGCGAGCCAGGTGTTGGCCGTCGCAGGGCGATAGTCGGCGCGCAGTGTGGCCAGCCAGGCCCGTATCGTGTCCGCTGTCAGCTCGCCCGGAGGCGTGTCTGCATACTCAGCCTCGGCCCAGTCGAGAAAGCGCCCAAGTCCCCGCCGGTAGCTGGCGGCCGACGCAGGGGCCAGCTCACCCGCGCCGACGCGCAGGGCAAGGTGTGCGTGCCAGTCGGCCACCAGGGACCCGACGCGCAGCCGGGGCAAGGCCTGGGGGATCACCGCGGGCGTCTGTTGTGCCATGTCTGGGCCTCCGATCCTATGATCTATAATCAACCTTATAGCTCATTCAACGTCGGGCCGCAAGTCCCCTCGGGTCCCTCCGGGTGCGCTGCGTCATAGGCCAGCAACGAAACCCAGGCACGCACAATGGCCTCGGGCGACGCGCACGTGAGCACGTGGGTCTCGCAGTCGCCAAGGGCCCAGCGCATGCGCGCGCAGGCTTCCCTAGCAGAGTCGGCGGGCACCGTATACGTCTCACCCGTCGGTCGGTGGGTCACCGCGTAGGCGTGCATAGTGCCTCCCATGGCGAGGGGCGGGTGTGGTCCCCGCCCCGTGTGTGCTCAGGTGAGTACACCTCACCCTCAGTCAACCCAGGTGCACCGCGCCCGCTCAGCGGCCCGCTCAGCGTCCTGGGGCAGCACGCCGTAGCCCTCCGGGTCGTCTAGCATGTCCTGGGCCATCTCGTAGGCGCGCTCCTCATCCGCGCACGCGCCCTCGGCGTCGAGGATGTAGGCGATGTGGCGCTTCTGGTCGTGCGTCAGCTCGCGCCAGCACGGCCACGCCATCGCATAGTGGCCCACGGTCTCACCGTCGGTCATCTCGAGACCCTGGGCGCGCAGATAGCGCGCCACTGTGCGCCCCTTCTCCGACTTGGGGACCCAGCACGCTTTCAGGTGAAACACGTCATGCCTCCCTTTTCGCCAAGTATCCTAGACTAGCTTCACCGGCAGGCCGTCCATCATGATGGCCTCGTGGCCGTCCGCGTCGGCCCAGCGTGTGCTGGCGATGTCGTCATCATCATCCATGTCCGGCGGGGACGCCTGCCAGTCGCACGGGGTGAACGCGATACCTGTCATGCTGTACTCGACAGAGGCGATCCGGGCGCCAGCGCCCAGGGCGCCCCAGTCCCGGTCAACGACCCAGTAACCGAGACCCACCTCTTCACCATCGCCGACGCACCGCACGAGGTCATAGTGCGCGTGTTCGGGCAGCGCCCGCGTATCCTCGGCGCGCTCCTGTTGCGGGGTGTATGCCGATGTCATCTCACGCCTCCTGTTTTGCGACCATGGCACAGCCGCGCAGGCTCAGCTCAGCGCCGTCCTCATCCGTGGGCATCGGCGCCTCCGCCCACGGTACCCAGGTGCACCCGCGCAAGATCGGCCCGCCGAACATGGCCACCGTCTGGCGATGGGTCCGGGGCAGCCCGTAGGGGACCAGGCCCATGCCCAACAGGTCGGCCACGAAACGGCCCGCCGCGTCTTGCTCTGTGGCGTTGCGTGCGCACAGCACGAAGGGCTCGCCCGTTGCCGGCTGCGTCCACACGGTGCCCTCGGGGCCGACCAGGGCCTGCACCGTCTCATCGGGGACCAGATACTCGCCTCTCACGCTCAGCATTGTCGCACCTCCTCAGAATAGCGGGGACACAAGCGCCCCCGTCCAGTCTACACCTAGGCCGTGTCACCTACGGTCGCGATGGCGGACGAGCGTACTCGTCTCGCGGCATCGCCTCCTCGACACCAGGTCCCGTCAGCTAGCTGGTGGCTCCACCACGTCTGGCCGTTCTTGGCGTGCTTGACCAGCATCTCGCCCGGGTGCACCGGGCAGGGCTTGGTCTCGGCGTGGCCATTGCCGTTCTGGTGGCCAACGTTCGGCGTCGCGCCCATGCCGTCGAGGGCGTCCAGGACCGGCGACAGCTTGGCCAGCAGATCGCGCCCGCTCGAGTCCCTCAGCGTCAGCATGCAGTCATAGCCGCACAGCCGATAGCGGATGTTGAGGCTCGCCGGCGCTTCCGTGCAGCCGTTCTCGGCCAGGGTCAGCGCGTCACCCATGATGCACCCCCTCGAGGGCCTCATCCTCGAGGGCAGCGTCCATCGCCTCATCCATCCACTCGGGCTCACACTGCCAAGGCTCGGGCAGCGGCTCCCACTCATCCGGCACGTCGACGCCGTTGCCTGGGACCCATCGCTCGCCATGGTCCCGTCGCTCTGTCTCCGTCAACATGAAAGCCTCCCTTGTCGGTCTTCCTGCCGACTCGGGAGGCCTGTGCTACAATGTCTGTAGCCGGGCGCCGCCCTTGTCGGCGTTTCGGTTAGGGCCGTCTCGGTGTGTCAGCACCGGGGCGGTCCGCTTTTAAGGCGACTACTTTTGGCGTGGCCTTAGCTTGCCCTCAGCGATCGCCCGCTCGATAGCGGCGCGCGTCGTCAGCCACACTCGGCCACTGCGCCGGCTCTCTAGGCGTCCCTCTCGGACCGCCTCGGCCAGCGTTGAGTAGGCCAGCGGGTACAGCTGCGCCGCCTCTGATAGGGTTATCGCTTGGTCCTTCACTGTCTCACGTCCCATAGTAGTCTATGGGTATGATACCATAGAAGTCTATGCTTGGCAAGCCCCAGCTGTGCCGGGCGACCGAACTGGCCCACTTGTGGCAGAAACTAGGGCCCGAAAGCCATACCAGGGATAGGCCTTCCGCACCCAGGGCGACGATAATACACGATTGTCAAGTCGCCCGGCCCGGCTTGCGAGGCGGGCGTCGCTGCGAAGGGTGCGCCCCACGGGCGTGTGGGCGATCCTTGCTGTGCCAAATTGGCACCGCTAGTGTGGGCGTCCGTGCGCCCCACGGGCGTGTGGGCGATCCGTCACCTGGTGGCAAATTACCACCAGGTCGCAGGTGCGCCCCACGGGCGTGTGGGCGATCCGCTTAGCTTATTCCCCCGTATGATTCCTCTAGCGTGCGCCCCACGGGCGTGTCGGCGATTCTCTGCCAGCGCGAGGACTGTGACTTGTTGAGGCCCATGTCGGCGAGGGTGGGGGGTGCGGTAACATCATGCGACCGCACCTCATATTGATTCGATCCAAGGCCTTCGGCGCCCTTGTTCTTTTCCGTCTCCGACAGCATCTCGCCTGCGCGCCGCTCGGCGCGCTGGCGAGATGCTGGCGGATAGGGAGAGGGCGCAGGGCAAGCGCACCGACCTGGTAACATCATGCGACCAAGTTGACACGAGCCCGCCAACTCTCGCTGACATGGGCATCAACAAGGGGCAGTCGTCACGGTGGGCAGGCTCAACCCGAAGCGCTCAGCGGCGGCGGGCTGAGATTTCAAAGGGAAATTTTGTCTTTTGAAAGCGTCCGAGCGTCTGTCGCCGCCCTGCGGCATGTTCGCCAGCCGCGCAGCTGTCATGGCTCGCTGAGACGGCCTTAGGCGTTATTGGTAGGCATGGCGCGAGCGCGCAGCACCAGCACCCGCGCCATGCCGACGGCCTCGCGCTCTGCTTCGCCCGTCAAGCCCTCGGCGGCCTGGGCCACAATCTCGGCCTCGGTCTCGCCGTTGGCCAGCCGCTCGGCGATCTGCGCGACACGCTCGCCGAGGTAGGCCTCCATCTCAGACAAGGGCTGGGTGCCTTGGGCATTCTCGGCCACACAATCGGCCAGCCACGCGTCCTCCCTGGCGACCCAGGCCATCATGTCGGCATCCTCCCGCGCGGCCTGGGCGACGCAAGCGGCGATTAGCGCATCCTCCCGCGCGCCTGCGTCCAGAGGGTACGCGTCTCTTGCGCGCTTTCCCATGCGGTGCCTCTCTCCCTCGGGTCGCCACTTCACAGCGAGGCGCCGCCCGCTAGCCGGATCATTTCGTGCACTATGTCGGCGGTAAGCTCGGCCCGCCGGCCTGTCATGCCCTCGGTGTAGTAGCCGACGGCCCAGCTCTCGAGCTCAGCCGGCGTCATGCCCTGGGCGATCTTGCGCTCCATGTCGGCGATGCCGGCCTCTATCATGGCGTCCATCTCGGCCCGCTCCGCCGCTTCTGCCGGCGTGGGCCCGAGCTCGGCCTCGGCCCGCTCTAGCTTATCGATACGTCCAGTCAGCCGCACGATACTCCCCCACTTCTGTCCCCCATTCTCGCCTCTAGCGCCGCGATGCGCTCGGCCAGCTCGTGGAGCTCTTGCGCGCGCCACAGGTGACCCAGCCAGCCTAGCGCCGCACGCACGCGGACGCCGGGCGACACGCCCTTGTCCTGGGCGACAGCGTCAAGCACCGTCAACATGTCGCGCGCCCCGCTGGCCATGCGCCGGGTCGTGTCGCCCAGCACCTGGCCCTGGGCCTCGGCCAGTGCCGCCCTGAAGAGCGGATCTCGCAGCCAGCGCCCCACCGTGGCGGGCTGTACCCCGCCAGCGATGGCCGCCTCCCGCTTGGTCTGGCCAGCGACCAGCGCCTCGAGGGCGAGCCGCTGTCTGTGCGACAGCGCGCGCGTCATGCCGCGTCCTCTGCGACGGCCTTGTGCTGCCAGCATAGGGCGACGTCATCTCGCCCAGCGAACGCCCACCGGTGGCACCTCTCGCCCTTTGCCGTCGTCCCCTCGCAGCGCCGCCACCCACGCCGCAGCCTGCTCGCCGTGATGTCCTCCGATGGCCGATGCTGCCAACAGAGGGCGCCACGGCGCACCAGCCGCTTGCATGGCGTGCCGTCCCGGTTAGTGCCGGCACACGGGCGAAAGCCCGCCCGGCTCAGGTGCTCAGGGTCCAGGCGCCAAGTGCAATGGACACAATGCGTGTACGCGTCGGGCACGCAGGCGCCGCAGTAGGTGCCGTCCTCTTTGCGCGCCCCGCACTCGTGCATACCAGGCGGGCAGTTGCTGGCCACGTCGCCATAGCTCGCGTTATAGGGCTTCGCCGCTCTAGAGACGACAGCCGGGCGAGCCGGCGCCTCGGGCTCAGGCTTGCCCTGCCGCCGCTGCGTCAGCCTGCGCCTTAGCGCATCCAGGACACTCTCGCCATCGCTCATCTCTCCTCGCTTTCCGTGTCCCCTCAGTCGAGGCCGTGACGCGACTTGCCATCCTTGCCGATAACTCGCTCGGGCTGAACTGGTAAGCTCTTACCAGTTGGATCGTCCTGGGCCAGCGCGCCGAGCGCGACTTGCCATCCTTGCCAATCACTCGCTCGGGCTGAACTGTCCCATCTGGGACAGTTGCTAGCTCTCGCTGCACCGTAGTCTTTGCCGCGCCGCTCGTCTCTGCAATCATCCGATAGCTCATGCCATCGGCGCGCATGGCGGCCCGGGCTCACCCAGTGCGGTCCCAGATCACGAGGATGGGCTCGACGCCGCGCTGCTCGAAGGCCTCCGCGATCTGGTCCATAGTGGCTGGGAAGTCGGGGTCGAGCATGTCGACCACGACGCCCACCACGCGGTCGAGGCCCGCCTCTCGGAGAAAGCGCCGCGTATCATCATGCACGCCGTAAACCACGCGCCCCTCGGCGAAGGGCGGCTCAGGTGAGTGGTCTACATGGCGGTGTTTCTCTCCCATGTCATCTTGTCTTTCTGTGTCCCCATATCACTGCTCGGACGGCGTCTCATCATCCACCCAGTCGATCACGCCCACGCCGTGCTTCCACACAAGCGCCGGCTTGTCCTGCCCGTCGAGACTCACGGCCAACACATAGGTGTCATTGGCCAGCAGCCGGCCCACGAGCGTCTCGCCTGTGAGCAGATGGATGCGCACCTCGTGGCCGCGCATCGCGCCCAAGAGGCGGGACTGCACCGCGTTCGGGTCCCGTCTCGGCTTCTGGCCATTCGTGGCCACCGCTGCCTTGCTCTCTGTCATCTCATGCCTCCTACGATATGCTCACTAGCTGGCCGTCATCGGACGCGAACCAGCGCCGGGAATCGCCCAAGTCCGCTGCCCAGTCCGGCGCCGGGATCTCGCGCCAGGTCCCACCGCGATCGCGGGCCAGGCGGTCGAGGGCGGGCACGCCCTTCTGTTGCACAACCTTGGCGTGTTTTATGCTGCCTGTGCTTACGTGTAATAGCTCTGCGGCGGCGGGCTGACTTGTAGATAGACAATTTTGTCTATCTAGACCCCGCGTATAGCGGTTAGTGCCCTGCGGCATATTGGCCATGCGTGCGGCCGTCTCGGCCCGCAGCGCGTCCCGCAAGGCGCCCTCGCCCAAGTGCTCCAGGTGCTGAGTCGCCCAGGCTGCGCGCTTATCGGGATCGTCCGGCCCGATGTTGGCGACGGCCCAGGCGGCCAAGTCGTGGCCCGCCTTCCAGGCGTCGGTCACGTCATGGGCCCCGCCCGGAGGCGGGATCACCCGCATCCGGGCCGATGTGCCGGCTAGATTCTCAGCGCCCGCCTGTCCCGGGTCGTCACTGTCCAGAGCGACGAACACCCGCCGCACGCCGCACAGCACGGCGACCGTGTCGGTGTCCAGCGACGCCGTAGCGCTTCCCAGGGCCGCCACGCCGCACAGATCACCCACGTGCTGCCTCAGCAGCAGGCAGTCGTACTCGCCCTCGCACACGAGGGCGTCGGTGTGGCCGCGTAGGCCGTCCAGGCCGTACAGAGGCGGGTGACTGCCCCGGATGGGCAGATACTTTGATGCCGCCTTCCCCGTCCGGGGGTCCTTGCACTGTAGGTCGTCATCGCGCCGCCGCACTTTCACGTAGCGGATCACCCCGCCCGACTCATACGGGATCACCCAGCCCTTGGCGATATAGACGCGCCTGCCCTCGAGTCCCCACCGGGCGGGATCGTCCCCCGGCTTTATCTCGCCCGGGTTGTAGCCCAAGTGCGCCGCCCGGATCGTGTCATCGGACAGCCCCCGGTCCCGCAGGTAGGCCAGGGCTTCGGCGTCCCGCCATAGCTGGCCCTGGGCATAGGCCACGAACTCACGCGCGCGTGCCTGCCAGGCGTCGCCCGGTGGCTGCGTCACCTTCACCCACGATCGTTGTCGCCTTGTCGGGACGCTCAGCCCTGGCGCCACGTCCCCGCCCAAGGCCTCGCAGGCCTCGGCGAACGTGAGGCCATCACGCCATCTCAGATAGGCGATGGCGTCGTGCCGCTCGCCGTTGCCGAACGGCCAGCACTGCCGGCAAAAAGCCCAGGCGCGCGTCACGTGGAAGCGATCGGTGCCCCCGCACTTCGGGCACGGGCCGGCATACTCGCCGCCGTCTGTTGAGGCGACCTTGCGCAGGGCGACGTCCCGACCCACCACGTCGACCAGGCTGTGCCGGCTATTCAGGGTCTCGGTGTCATAGCGTCTCATCATGCCCCCGCGGCCGTCTCGCGTGCCGGCGAACAGTAGAGAGTAGAGACAATAGATGATAGAGGTGACCCATTTTTCCTCTACTGTTTCCCTTCAGGCGCCAACGGTCTCCTTTCGTAGAGAAAC
>Ga0180431_10009624_pt1 | contig 10871 bp, 8 predicted proteins | sample SS_ome_11_FD_132459 | JGI IMG/M metagenome (GOLD analysis project Ga0180431, IMG submission 132459) | Hypersaline lake sediment archaeal communities from the Salton Sea, California, USA - SS_1_MS_1 metaG | ecosystem: Environmental > Aquatic > Non-marine Saline and Alkaline > Hypersaline >...
GGCACGACCACCCCATCCCTCCTGTCAAAGGTGGCGCGATCGACGAAGCGAACGGTGACCCGGTTGAGCCGGGCGCTCAGGTGATTGCCCGCCGGCGAGCGGTAGGTCAGATCCCCCTCGACGCTCACCCGCGAGCGAGCCGGCTGGGCCGGCAGCGTCAACCGGACGGGGACCTCCAGCTCGACGTCGCCGGGGATATCGCCCAGCGATATCTCGGCCTGCCCGTTGGCCTGCTGCGCCAGGTAGGCGGCGGAGAGGGGGAACACCGCAGCGCCGACAGGGATCGCCAGGCGCAGCGTCGCGTCTCGGGCGGCCAGCGCGGCGACCTCGCCCAGTTCCCCGGCCAGGAATGCCCCGATCCGGCCGGCGTCCAGCACGTGGTAAAAGCGCCCGCCGCCCTGGGTCGCGATCTCGACCATGAGCGCCTCGTTATAGTCGGTGCCGACGCCCAGCGTCGAGACGATGATCCCCCGCTGCCGGCCCTGGTAGGCCCGCTCCCCGACCGCCTCGATGTCCGTCTCGCCCTCGTTGGCCTGCCCATCGCTGAGGAGGAGCACCAGGTTGCTCTCCTGTTTCTGCACGGCGGCCTTTTCCAGGCCCAGCTCCAGTCCCCCGCACAGCGCCGTCCGCCCGCCAGCTTTGATCTCCCTCAGCGCACCCTCAAAAGCGCGCCGCGTGTGGTCGTTGATCACGGCCGGTTCAATCACACAGGCCACTTTGCTGGCAAAGGTGACCAACGAGAACGCGTCGCCAGCGTGGAGGCGACGCAGCGCCTGCCGCACAGCCTCCTTCGCCTGGGCCAGCTTGGGGCCGCGCATCGAGCCGGAGACATCGAGGACGGCAGTGAAACTGAGCGGCTGGCGGCCGGTCTCGGTGGGAGCCCTCTCCCCCGGCGGGATCTGCTCGGGGGTGCGGATCGTGACCAGCAGATAGCGGTCGACGTTGCGCCCCGCTGGCGCCGTCACCTGGTCCAGTTCCATCTGGACGTCCACGTAGGAGCGCCGCTCGTCCGGGGGCAGCTCGACCTCGAAAGCCAGTTCCCCACCGCAGCGAGCGCAGGTCTTTACTCCGGGGGGCTCGTCCTGCAAGAGCCCGCAATACTGGCAACGCATCAGTCTTGGCATAGCATCCCCCCCCTAACACCTAAAACCTGACGTCACTACCCAGCCCCGTCATTCCGAGTGGAGCGCAGCGGAATCGAGGAATCTCCCGCTTGCGGGGGGCGAGATTTCTCGACTCCACTGCGCTGCGCTTCGTTCCGCTCGAAATGACGGGAATGACATTTGCTTATAGCAAACTAACAACAAGCCACCGGAACCATCGAAACCTGTCAGGTTTGGTCGCTACCCCAACCGCCACTGGGTCCCCTGCGGCCCATCCTCCAGCACCACCCCCAGCGCAGCCAACCGGTCGCGAACCCCATCGGCCAGCGACCACTGCTTCTCCCGGCGCGCGCTCTCCCGCAACTCGACCAGCGCATCGATGAACGGCGCCGCCTCGGCGCTTTTGCCCCCCTCTTCCCGCAGCTCCAACCCCAGCACGTGCGCCAACTCCAGGAACGCGGCCTGGGCCTCTGCAAAGGGCGCGCCGCCCACACCGGCGTCGCGCGCCGCGTTGATCGCCCGCACCAGCGTAAAGACGTGGCCCAACGCGCCCGCCGCGTTGAAATCGTCGTCCATGCTGGCGTGAAACCCCTCGTCCGCACCGTTCACCTGGGCCTGCAACATCTCGACGGCATCACCCGCGGCGACGTCGCCCACCGCAGGCCGCAGGCCGCCCCGCAGGCGCCGCAACGCCTGTTCGGCCTCCGCCACCACCTCATCGTCGTATCCCAGCGGCTTGGCATAGTGGGACGAGAGGATGACCAGCCGCAGCACGTCGGCCTCGTGCTCGGCAAGAAAGTCCTCGATCGTCACTAGGTTGCCCACGGACTTTGACATTTTCTCCCCGCGCAGTTGCAGCATCCCGTTGTGCATCCAGTAGCGCGCAAAGGGCTGCTGGCCCGTAACCGCCTCCGACTGGGCGATCTCGTTCTCGTGGTGCGGAAAGATGAGGTCGGCACCGCCGCCGTGAATATCGATCTGCGGCCCCAGGTAGCGGGTGGCCATCGCCGTGCACTCGATGTGCCAGCCGGGCCGCCCGCGCCCCCACCCCGTCTCCCAGAAGGGCTCGCCAGGCTTGGCCGCCTTCCACAGCGCAAAGTCCAGCGGGAACTCTTTGCGCTCGTCCACGGCGACGCGAGCGCCCGCGAGTGCATCCTCCAGGTTGCGCCCGGAGAACTTGCCGTAATCGGCGAACTCGCGCACCCGAAAGTAGACGTCGCCATCCACCTCGTACGCGTATCCCTTGTCGATGAGCGCCTGCACGATCTCGATCACCGCGGGCATGACCTGGCTGACGCGGGGGTAGTGATGGGCGGGCAGGATATTCAACGCCCCCACGTGTTCCAGCCACTCTTTGATGTACCCCTGCGCCAGGTCCAATGCGTCCACACCCAACTCGTTGGCCCGGTTGATGATCTTGTCGTCGACGTCGGTAAAGTTCATCACGTGGATCACACGATAGCCCAGGTGTTCCAGATACCGGCGCACGACGTCGAAAACGATGGCCGACATGGCGTGGCCAATGTGCGCGCGGTCATAGACGGTCGGGCCACAGACGTATATGCGGACGACCTTGTCCTCCAGCGGCGCAAAGGGCTCCAGGTTGCGGGTCCGCGTATTGTGCAGTTGCAGTGCCATTCTATATACCTACCCCCCTGTCATTTGTCATCACCGTTTCTACGTGGGCATTATAGCACAGCGTAGCGATTGAAAAAAGGGCACGGATGTGCTATACTGATTTTCGCAATACCACACAACAAGAGAGTCCATGGAGGTACCACAGTGTCAAGAGATGACATGCACAGGATCCTCGTGACCGGCGCGGCCGGCCAGATCGGCTCTGAATTGACCCCGGCGTTGCGTGAGCGTTTTGGGAGCGAGAACGTCGTCGCCACCGACATCAAGGACATCAAAAAGTCCTGCCCCGAATTGTGCAACGGGGGACCGTTCGAGTTCCTGGACGTGACCCAGCGGGGGGCGATCGGGGCGATCGTGGATCGATATCACATCGACACGATCTACCACATGGCCGCGATCCTCTCGGCCAGCGGCGAGGAGAAACCGCAGCAGGCCTGGGACATCAACGTCAACGGCGTGTACAAGGTTCTAGAGATCGCCCGGGAACGCAAGGTTTCCCGGATTTTTTATCCCAGCTCGATCGCCGCCTTTGGGCCAGAGACGCCCAAGGACGACACGCCACAGGAGACGGTGCTGCGCCCGACGACGATGTACGGCGTCACAAAGGTGACCGGCGAGATGCTGGGCAACTATTACGTCCAGCGCTTTGGCATGGACGTCCGCAGCGTCCGCTATCCAGGGATCATCAGCAGCGAGACGCTGCCGGGCGGCGGCACCACCGACTATGCGGTGGAGATATTTTACGAGGCCATCAAGCACAAGCGATACACTTGCTTTGTCCGCGAGGACACGGTCCTGCCGATGATGTACATGCCCGACTGCATCCAGGCCACGCTCATGGTGATGGAGGCCGATCTCTCCCAGCTCAAACACCACGCCGATTTCAATTTGGCAGGCTTGAGCTTTTCGGCCGGGGAGCTGGCGGAGGAGATCAAGAAGCACATCCCCGAGTTTGTGTGCGAGTACAAGCCCGATTTCCGGCAGGATATTGCCGATTCCTGGCCCCGCACGATCGACGACAGCGCCGCCCGCGAGGAGTGGGGTTGGGAGCCACAGTATGACCTGGCGGCGATGGTGGAGGATATGCTGGAAAAGCTGGGGAGGAAATACGCGGAGGGGAGGTTGTAAGTCCGACGTTCCAAGTCCGAGGTCCGAAGTCAAGAGTCAAGAGTCCGAGGTCCGAAGTCCAGAGTTCGACGTCTGATGTCCGGTGTTCACCGTTGCAGACAAGGAGGGGATCATGGCAGCGATCGAGCGGTTCGAGGACATCCAGGGCTGGCAGGCGGCTCGCGAGCTGACGCAGATGGTGTATGCGGTGTCTAAGCAAGGAGCGTTTGCCCGGGACTACCGGCTGCGCGACCAGATCAACGGCTCGGCAATCTCGGTGATGTCGAACATCGCGGAGGGATTCGACTCCAGCACCGACCAAGAGTTCATCCGCTTCCTCGGCTATGCCCGCCGCTCAGCTTCGGAGCTTCAATCGCAGATATACATCGCGCTGGACCAGGACTATATCTCGCAGGAAGAGTTCAACCGAATCTATGCCCAAGCGACCAAGACCAAAAGCCTCATCGGCGGATTCATCCGCTACCTGGAGGGCGGATCCAAGACCCGAACATAGGACATCCGACCCAGGACATCGGACATAGGACATCGAACTCTCGACGTCGGACTCCGAACTCCAGACTTTGGACGTCGGACTGCGGACTTTATGACATTCACAAGGAGTGAACCCATGCCAGACAAATTCGATTTCATCCGTGAGGACGCGGCCGCGCTGAAAGAGGCCGGTTTGTACATCCAGTTGCGCACGATCGATTCCGCCCCCGGGGCGTGGATGACGGTCGATGGCAAAAAGGTGCTCAACCTGTGCACGAACAACTACCTGGGGCTGGCCGACCACCCGCGCCTGGTCAAGGCGGCCCACGAGGCGCTGGACCGGTACGGCGTCGGCCCGACGGCGGTGCGCTCGATCGCCGGGACGCTGGCCCTGCACGTCGAACTGGAAAGGAAGGTGGCCGAGTTCAAAGGCGTGGAGGACGCCCTCTACGTCCAGTCCGGGCTATGCGCCAACCAGGCCGCCATCCCACCGCTCGTGGGCAAGGAGGACGTCGTGTTCTCCGACCGGCTCAACCACGCCTCGATCATCGACGGCTGCCGGCTGAGCCGGGCCAAGATCATCGTCTACGAGCACTGCGATCCCGCCGACCTGGAGGTCAAGGTCAAGGAGCACCTGGCCGATTACCGGCGCGGCATCGTCATCAGCGACGGGGTCTTTTCGATGGACGGAGACGTCGCCCCACTGGACCAGATCTATGAGGTGGCGGAGCGACACGGGCTCATGACGATGGTGGACGACGCCCACGGCGAGGGCGTGCTGGGCCGGGGCGGACGGGGCATCGTGGACCATTTTGGCCTGCACGGCAAGTTCGACGTCGAGGTCGGCACCTTTTCCAAGGCGTTTGGCGTCATCGGCGGGGTCATCGCCGGCAAGCGAGTGGTCGTTGACTATCTGCGGCAAAAGGCGCGCCCGTTCCTGTTCTCGAACGCCGTCACCGCCGCCGACTCTGCCGCCTGCCTGGCCGCCGTCGAGGTGCTGTCCGAATCGACCGAGCTGGTGGATCGGTTGTGGGAGAATGCGAACTATTTCAAGGGTGAGATGAAGAACCTGGGGTTCGACACCGGCCAGAGCGTGACGCCGATCACGCCGGTGATGCTGGGGGAGGCAAAAGTGGCCCAGGCGTTCAGCCGGCGGCTCTTTGAGGAGGAGATCTTTGCCATGGCCATCGGCTTCCCCACTGTGCCCAGGGGCCTGGCCCGCATCCGGGTGATGGTCTCGGCCATGCTGAGCCAGGACGACCTGGATTACGGCCTGGAGAAATTCGCCCAGGTGGGGAAGGAACTGGGCGTCATCCAGGCTTGACAGATCGCCCGGAGCGCCTATAATTCCCGTGCTTGACAATCCAACCCTATCACCTTCGGGGCAGGGTGAAATCCCCGACCGGCGGTAGGGCAGGCCCCAGGCCTGCCGAGCCCGCGAACCGCGCAAGCGGCCGATCCGGTGAAGGCGGCAGATTCGCCGCCCAGTCCGGTGCCGACGGTAAGAGTCCGGATGGAAGAAGGTGAGCGGTGACGCCGCGTGTCTGCGGCGTGCGTGAGCTCTATGCCCCGAAGGCCCTATGGTCTTTGGGGTTTTCTTTGCACCCAAAGGCATGGAGCAGGCCTATGAGAAGCACGCACGCATCGCGGATCGGGCTGGCGCTGGCGAGTTTCGCCGTGTTCCTGATCCTGTGGAAGGGTGTGATCTGGCTGACCGGCTACCCGCCCTTTATCATCCCGCCGCCCGGCGCGGTCATCGAGCGGCTGGGGGAGCTACTGGCCGATGGCTCGCTCTGGTTCCACGCCAGCGTGACGCTGAGAGAGGTGCTGGGCGGGCTGGGGCTGGGCACGCTGGTGGCGACGCTGCTCGGCTACGGGCTGGCACACTCCCCGGTGGCGGAGCGGCTGCTGGCCCCCTTTATCGTCGCATCCCAGTCAGTCCCCACCGTCGCCATCGCCCCCCTGCTGGTCATCTGGTTCGGCACCGGCATAATGTCCAAGATCCTGGTCTGCGCCCTGATCGTCTTTTTCCCCATCCTGGTCAACACCGTCGTCGGCGTGCGCTCCGTCGGGCGAGACCTGCGGGACCTGATGCGGGCGCTGGAGGCCAGCCCATGGCAGATGGTGTGGCTGCTCGAGGTGCCGGCGGCCCTGCCGGTGCTGTTAGGCGGCCTCAAGGTGGGCGCCACGCTGGCCGTCATCGGAGCGGTCGTGGGCGAGTTCGTCGCCGCCGACCGCGGGCTGGGGTATCTGCTCAAGCAGGGCCAGCAGGTGTACGACACTCCGCAGGTGTTCGTCGGCATCGGCGCGCTGGTCGTGCTGGCCCAGGTGCTGTATGGCGCGGTCGCCCTGGCCGAGCGCGGGCTGCGCCGCTGGAACAGCGAGTATTCACCAGAACACACAGAGTGATCAAGGAGGTGTAGCATGAAACGGATATCCGAATGGTTCATCACAGTCCTTCTGGCCGTCGCGCTGACGGGATGTGCTTCGCTCACCAGCGCCAAGCCCGAGCCAACCCACGTCCGGCTGCCCATGGGGTTCGTCGCCAATGTGCAGTTTGCCCCCTGGTACGTGGCCGTGGAGCGCGGCTACTTTGATGCCGAGGGGATCGATCTCGAGTTCGACTATGGGGACTGGGATACGAAAGGCGTGCAGTTGCTGGCGGCGGGATGGACCCCCTTTGCCATCGCCAGCGGCGACCAGGTATTAAAGGCCCGCGCCCAGGGCATGCCCATCGTCACGTTCGTCAACTGGTTCCAGCGCTTTCCCGTGGCGGTGGTCGCGCTGGAGGAGAGCGGTATCCAGGGCCCGTCCGACCTGGTGGGCCGCAAGGTAGGCGTTCCCGAGACCTTTGGGGCCGCCAGTTACATCGGATGGCTGGCGCTGGCGACCTCGACCGGGCTAGAGCCGGAAGACGTCCAACTGGAGGTCATCGGATACGCCGCGTTGGAAAACCTCACCGTGGACCGGGTGGAGGCGGCGGTGGTCTATGCCAACAACGAACCCGTCCAACTGCGCCAGCGGGGCTATGATTACGTCCTCATTCCCGTGGCCGACTATGCGCCGCTGATCTCGAACGGGCTGCTCACCAACGAGGAGACGATCCAGGAGAATCCCGAGTTGATCCGCGCCTTTGCCCGCGCTTTCCTCAAGGGGCTCGCCGATACACTAGAAGATCCCGATGCCGCCTTCGAGATCTGCAAGAAATACGTGGAGGGGCTGGAGGGGGAAAACGAAACCATACAGCGGGCAGTCCTGGAGGCCACGCTCGACTACTGGCGGGGAGATCCGCTGGGCGCTTCGGACCCGGCCACGTGGCAGAGAACGGCGGACGTGATGTTGGAGGCCGGCATACTCTCCGAAGCGGTGGACGTGGACAGGGCTTTCACAAACGATTACCTGCCGTGAGGGAAGACGTGATGGCTGAACCGCTCCTGGCGGTCGAGAACCTGACAAAGACCTATCGCCAACCCGGGGGATCGCTCCCGGTGCTGAACGACCTCTCCTTCCAGGTGGAGGACGGGGAATTCCTGTGCCTGGTGGGTGCCTCCGGGTGTGGCAAGACGACCATCCTGCGGCTGGTGGCCGGACTGGAACGCCCCACCGCGGGGCAGGTCCGCCTGGCAGGAGCGGAGGTGACTCAGCCCCAGCGGAGCGTGGGCATCGTGTTCCAAGATCCGACGCTGATGGCCTGGCGGACGGTGGAGGCCAACGTGACGCTGCCGCTGGAGGTGGCAGGCGTTGCCAAGGAGGAGGCCCGCCGGCAGGCACAGGCACTGGTGGACCTGGTGGGGTTGGGTGGGTTTGAGAATGCCTACCCGGCACAGCTTTCCGGCGGCATGGCCCAGCGCGTGGCGCTGGCCCGGGCACTGGTGCACGATCCGCAGCTCCTGCTCCTGGACGAGCCTTTCGGCGCGCTGGACGCGCTGACGCGGGAGCGGATGGGATGCGAGCTGCTGCACATCTGGCAGGTCCACCGCAAGACGGTGGTGATGGTCACCCACTCGGTATCGGAGGCGATCCTGCTCGCCGACCGCATCCTGGTGCTGGGACCGCGCCCCACCTCCGTCGCGGCAGAGATTCCGGTGAACGCGCCCCGGCCCCGATCGGCGGAAACACTCGATACGCCGGGCTGCAGCCTGTTGGCCCGGCGCGTGCGGGAGGCGCTGGACCAGGCCGGCGTGTGAGCGCGTGCTCAGGCACCGACCCCAGGTACACGACCGCGGGCAGCGCGCCTGTCAGCAGACAGCGCGCCTTCAGAAGGCCGGGCGCCTGTCAGAAGGCCGGGCGCCTATCGGATCAAAGCGTCCTAGACTGTCGCCGCAGCAACAGGGGTCCCAGACGATCTAAAAGCCAGCCGAAGCATAGCTCGACCCAGGGGATGAAACTCAACAGACGGGGCACGTAGGCGACCCTGGCGGGCCGCTTGAGCAAGGCCCACACCCGGTTGGCGACCAGTTCCGGCTTTACGCCCAAGTGCCTGGCCGGCATGCGCAGGGCGGCGAGCTGGCTCGAGGCCCTGTCAAAGAATCCCGTCGCCACGGCCCCGGCGCGGACGACGCTGACGTGTACGCGGGTGCCCTGCAGTTCACGATACAGGGCGGTCGTATAGGCATCCACGAAAGACTTGGTGGCGCTGTACAGCGCCACCCCCTGGCTGGGCAGGCTGCCCGCGATGGATCCAATATTGACAATGTGCCCGCTGTTGCGTGCCTTCATGTCCCCCAGGAGCAACAGTGTGAAGCGGACCACAGCGGAGATATTGACCTGCAGCATCTGCCAGGCCAGCGCCCACGGCATGTCAGCTCCGTGGCCATACCAGCCGAGGCCAGCGCTGTTGACGAGCACATCGACCGTTCCGTAGATGGCGCGGACCTGCTCGACGACCCGCATCCGATCTCCCTCTTCCACCAGGTCGGCCGGGATAACCAGCGCTTCCCCGCCATCCGCCCGTATCTCCCCGGCCAGACGTTGGAGGGAGTTCTCCCCTCTCGCGACCAGGACGACCTTGAGTCCCTCGCGGGCCAACTTCTTGGCAATCTGCGCCCCGATGCCACCCGAAGCGCCGGTGACGACGGCCACCTTGCCCTCCCAATCCACGCCGATCCCTCTGGATCTCCTTCCCTGGAAATAGGGAGATTTTCGCAGCAGCCAGCGGCGGACAATCGGGCGAAACAGGCGTATCAAATGCCGCCGGTATCCCAGCAACGAGACCATCTCCTCGATATAGTCCCCCAGGTCACCGCGCTGGTAGTGGAGAAGCCTCTGGCTCTCGCTGGTGTCCAGCCAGTCCGTGCAAAATGGCACTGAGCCAAAGGCTTGCTCAGGCAGCATGCCCACTTCCATGGCCTCCAGGATGCGCTGCACAATCTCCTGGTAGGTATATTGGCAACGAGCGCCGCCTCCGATCAAGAGAACTCTGCCCCACACACCCTCGCTGCCCACTCCATTGGCGATGGCCAGCCCCACGTCCCGCGTATACACGAATTCCATGCGGTTTTCCAGGGGCACGTCGAACATGCCGGGATCCAACTGGATCGCCAACGGGAGCGTGGCAGCCAGCCGGAAGATGGCCCAATCCAGGCCCGACGCCCTGACCATGTGTTCACACGCCACCTTGTGGTGGGCATAGTGCTCGATGGGCCGCACCGGGTCCAGAACGGTCCGGGGCGGAGGCTGGTCCTGCGTCCGGCCAAAGACGTGGTACGACGAGGCAAAGATCAGTTTAGGCGGCCGGGGGAGGGCCTGCATCGCGTCCAGGAGGTTGCGCGTGCCACCCACGTTAATCTCCCGCGCCCAGTCGGGTCGCGCCTCGGACTCGATGCCGGTCGCTGACATCTTGGGGATGATGAACGCCAGGTGAACCACGACGTCCTGGTCGCGCACCGCCTCAGCGACGTCCTCGGGACAGCGCAGGTCTCCCCACACCAGCTCGATCCGCCCCCTGAAGCGCCGGGCCACCCTCTCGTTCGCCTTCGTCTTGAGATCAAAACATCGCACCGTGTGCCCCTGCCTGAGCAGCTCTGCCAGGGCACTTCTGCCGACGTTGCCAAAAGCACCGGTCAACAACACGTTCATGGACTGTTTTCCTCCATATCCATCATTCTGACTAGGGATCTTTTACCAGACCGTTGAGCAGCAATCGCACGCCCTCCTGTGCCATCTGCCCCCAGTCAGCGCCCTCGGGATCGAGAACGCCCTGCAACACCAAGCCGACCGCCAGCGAGACGATGATCTGGGCAGTTGCCTCCGGGTCGACGGGACGCAATGTGCCCTCGGCGATGCCCGCTTCGATCATCTTGCAAAAGAAATCCCGATAGCGGCGGTAGGGGGCGATGGTCGCCTGCCAGACCACCGGATCGCGAGCGGCCTTGTTCCAGAACTCGAGAAAGAACGGCAGCCGCCCCCTCCCCTCCTGGAAAACCGGCTGGACCATGCCGGCCATCTGCAGGAGGCCAGCGGGGACGGTGTCCGCATCGACACGAGCCGACTCGAGCAGCGCGTCCATCCCCACGAGCCAGTGCTCCAGCA
>Ga0180431_10009625_pt1 | contig 10869 bp, 7 predicted proteins | sample SS_ome_11_FD_132459 | JGI IMG/M metagenome (GOLD analysis project Ga0180431, IMG submission 132459) | Hypersaline lake sediment archaeal communities from the Salton Sea, California, USA - SS_1_MS_1 metaG | ecosystem: Environmental > Aquatic > Non-marine Saline and Alkaline > Hypersaline >...
GGAGTGGGTGTCTATGGCATGGATGTCGGCGCCATGACGGTCTTCCTCTACACCTTCAACGAGCGCGAGAAGATCTACAACTTCTGCGAGCAGATGACGGGAGCCCGGTTCACGACCTCCTACACCCGCGTCGGCGGCCAGATCCGCGACCTCCCGGACGGCTTCGTCGAGGACGTGCGGACGTTCCTCGACGAATGCAACCAGACCATCGACGACGTCGACCGGCTCCTGACCCGCAACCGGATCTTCATCGACCGCACCCGCGACATCGGGCTGGTCTCGACGGAGGACGCCATCTCCTACGGCCTCACCGGTCCGAACCTGCGCGCCTCGGGCGTGGAACGCGACCTGCGCAAGGACCGTCCCTACCTCGACTACGAGCGCTACGAGTTCGACGTCCCGGTCGGCGAACACGGCGATTGCTACGACCGATACCTCGTCCGCATGGAGGAGATGCGGCAGTCGGTGCGCATCATCCGCCAGGTCCTCGATCACCTGCCGGACGGGCCGGTCAATGTCACCGACCACAAGAGCTTCCTCCCCGAAAAGGAAAAGGTCCTCATGAAGATGGAGGAACTCATCCACCACTTCATCATCTCCACCCAGGGCATCGCGGCCCCGGAGGGCGAAGTCTACTTCGGCCACGAGAATCCCAAGGGCGAACTGGGCTTCTACATCAACTCCCGCGGCGGCGGCGTGCCGCACCGCCTCAAGATCCGCAGCCCGTCATTCTGCAATCTCTCGATCCTGCCCAAGCTCCTGCCCGGCCACATGGTCTCCGACATCACCGCCATCCTCGGGTCGCTCGACTTCGTCATGGGCGAGTGCGACCGCTGAGGGATTCCCCCGATCATCAGCCATGAGTTCCCCGATCCTCGAACAGCAAATCGCATCGCCTCAGACGCCGGGCGCCAAATACTTCACCCCGTTCGAGGTCAGCGCCGAACTCGAGGAAGAAGCCCGCAAGCGCATCGAGCGCTATCCCGCCGAGCATCGCCCGGCCGCCCTCCTTCCGCTCCTGCTCCTCGTCCAGGAACGGTTCGGCTTCATCTCGCCCGAGGCCGTCCAGTGGGTCGCCGGCATGCTCGACGTCCAACCGATCCGGGTCGAGGAAGTCGTCACCTTCTACCCCGGACTGCGCCAGCGCGCCCCCGGCAGGTTCCACTTCCGGGTCTGCCGCACCCTGAGCTGCGCCATGGGCGGAAGCTACGAACTGATGGACAAGCTCTGCGAACTGACCGGCATCGACCGCAGCACGATTTCGCACCGGAACCCGATCGCGGTTTCGCCATGCGGGACGTGGTCGGTCGAGTTCTCCGAGTGCCTTGCGGCTTGCGGAACGGCCCCGGTGTGCATGGTCAACGACGACTTCCATGAAGAGGTGACCCCCGGCCGCGCCGCGGATCTGATCGCCTCCTGCCGCGACAAATCAAAGGATTGAACCGACCCCTCGTGAGCAAGATCGAATACAGGAAGGACCGCAAACCGCATCCGCGCGAGCACCGCCTCGTCTTTCGCAATGTCGACCGCAAGGGCTGGAAGCCCGACCTCAAGCATTACCTCGAAGACGGCGGATACAAGCAGCTCCGGAAAGCTCTCAAGATGGCGCCGCGGGAAATCATCGAAGAGGTCAAAAAATCCCAGCTCCGCGGGCGCGGCGGGGCCGGCTTTCCCACCGGCGTGAAGTGGGGATTCATCCCGCCCGGCAACACAAGGCCGGTCTACCTCATCTGCAACGCCGACGAGTCCGAACCGGGGACCTTCAAGGACCGCCACATCATCCACCAGGATCCCCACCAGATCCTCGAAGGCATGGTCATCTCCTGCTTCGCGGTGAACGCCCACCTCGCCTATATCTACATCCGCGAGGAGTTCCCCGAGGGGGCCCGCATCCTCGAGAAAGCCATCCGGGAGGCCCGCAGGGAAAACCTCCTCGGAAACAATATCCTCGGCAGCGGATTCAACCTCGAGATCCATGTGCACCGCGGCGCCGGCGCCTATATCTGCGGCGAGGAAACCGGCCTCATCGAGTCGCTCGAAGGCAAGCGCCCGTACCCGCGCATCAAGCCGCCGTACTTCCCGGCCGCCATCGGCCTCTGGATGTGCCCCACCATCGTCAACAACGTCGAGTCGCTCTGCCACGTGAAACACATCATCGCAATGGGCGGCGACAAATACGCCGAGTTGGGAACCCCCCGCAACACCGGCACCCGCATCCTCTGCGTCTCCGGCGACGTGCAGCGGCCAGGCTACTTCGAGATCGAACTCGGCGCCGTCACCATGGGCGAGTTGCTCAACGACCTGTGCGGCGGCCCGAAGGACGGCCGCTCGTTCAAGGCCGTCATTCCCGGCGGGTCCTCCGCAAGGATCATGCGCGCCGACGAAAGCTACACGGTCAAGCGCAACGACGAGGAGATCGAGATGGGCTTCCTTGATCTTCCCCTCGACTTCGACACCATCGCCGCGGCCGGCTCCATGGCGGGTTCCGGCGGCATCATCGTCCTCGACGACTCCCGCCGGATGTCATGGGTCCTCAACAATATCAACCAGTTCTACGCTCATGAGAGCTGCGGACAGTGCACCCCCTGCCGCGAAGGCGCCGCATGGATGCGCAAGCTCACCGGCCGCCTCGTGGCGGGAACCGCCACCCCGCGCGACGTCGAAACCCTCGAGTCGATCGCATACCAGATCGACGGCCGCACCATCTGCGCCTTCGGCGAAGCCTGCTCGTGGCCGGTCGAAGCCGTCGTCGGCAAGTTCCGCGACGAACTCCTCGCCGAAACCTCCGCCCGCAACGAGTCCCTCCCCCACAACCCCGAGCAGGCCGCCCAGCAGCGCTACCTTCAAGAAGCGTGAACCTCTTCTCTCAAGGAACCCAACGGGCCGGAACAGCGGAGCGTTGGAGCCCGATCTCCGGTTGGACATTCCTTGTTGGATGTTGAATATTCAGGAGCCCTCCCCCATCCCGCCCCCATGCTCCTCCTCCTCGATGCCGGCGGCACCCTGATCCGCCCCGCCGAACCGGTCGGCGACGTCTACGACCGCCACCTCCAATCCTGCGGCCTGACATCCTCCTCCGCCGCCCTCGAGGCCGCCTTTTCCCGCAGCCTTGCCGCCGCCCCGCCCCCCGACTACCCCGCCCATCCCTCCGGCCATGATGCCGAGTTCGCATGGTGGCGCGGAGTCGTCCGCGCCGCCTTCCGCTCCCTCGGCGGACCCGAAGCCGCCTTCGCCGCGTCCCCGGACTTCGACGCCTACTTCGCCCTCCTCTTCACGCACTACGCCGACCCCGCCGCATGGACCCTCTTCCCCGACGTCCGCCCCTTCCTCGAATCCGCCGCCGCCCGCCGCGCCCGCCTCGCCGTCCTCTCGAACTTCGACGACCGCCTCGCCCCCATCCTCGACGGCCTCGGCGTCGGCTCCTTCTTCGACCTCGTCCTCACCTCCGCCAACGCCCGGGCCCGCAAACCCGAAAAACGCATCTTCCACTTCGCCCTCGAACACCTCGGGGCCTCCCCCGCCGAAACCACCTACGCCGGCGATTCCCACCACGCCGACGTCCTCGGCGCCCAAGCCGCCGGCATCCGCCCCTTCCACCTCCAACGCCCCGCCACCACCCTCTCCGACTTCCTTGACTTCTCCCTCCCCTGAACCAGTTTCTTCTTGCCTCCCCCGCCATCCCGCCGTATCTCCCGCCCCCCGCACCCCCGGGCGGCACCCATATGCGCAGATAGCTCAGTTGGTAGAGCAGTTGGCTTTTAACCAATTGGTCCAGGGTTCGAGTCCCTGTCTGCGTACCACCCCGTTTTTTGTTGCGTTGAGCTGGGTGAAGAGGTTTGCAAGGGCGCAGTCCACCGCCGGTCTGGAGCCGCGGTGGGTCAGTGGGGGAAGGGGTCAGGACAAATATTTTGACATTTGTCCTCCTGACAGATCGTCACCCCGTATCAGTCCCCGCATTCGTTGCCTGCATCAGCAAGAAAAGGGGACAGCCGGAAGGATTGGACATCGCCCGTCGGTCCGCCTGCTGGTTTGGCCCCCTTGGCCGATCCGCAATCCAAAAATCCCCTGAAGTGCCGCCTCGGCCACGCCCGCACCCACCCCCCACGGCCGCATCCCGCCCTCCGCCCTGACACGACATGCACGGCCCCCTCCCCCCCCACTCGGGATCTTCCCCGACCAATCCGGACTGGCCGGGTCTGGAGACGCCGGCCTACAGTCTTCCTGACACCTGACACCTGACACCAGACTTGGAACCCGGCCCTCTCAACAACTCAGGAAACCGACAATGCTAACCCGCTCCATCCTCGGCATCGCCGCAACCGGCATGGCTCTGTCTGCTGCTGCCGCCCCACAGCCCAACATCATAACAGTCATGGTTGACGACCTGGGCTGGAACCACATCAGCGCCCCGCAACCGGCCATGAGCACGCACGTCCCGTTCTACAAGACCCCGAACATCGAGCGACTGGCGAACAACGGGCTGAGTTTCACGCACTGCTACGCCCAACCGAACTGCGCACCGACGCGCGCGGCCATGCTCTCGGGCCAGTACCCCGCCCGCGTGAACAACAACGTCTACGTGGTGGGCCACTTGAACCGATACGGTCGCGGCGGGATCAGCAAGGAGAAAGCGCGCTTCACGGGCCCCGAGCAGAGCGAGGATGCCGGGGCAGCAGCGATCACGGTTGCCGAGGCGCTCAAGCGGAACGGGTACGCCACGGCCCACATCGGCAAGTATCACGTGGGCGGGCACGGAACGGAAGAGACCATGCCGGAGAACGTCGGGTTCGACATCAACATCGGCGGCTGCAGAGACGGGCATCAGAAGACCTGTTTCTCGAAGAAGCAGAAGGACGGCAAATGGTCCTTCAAAGGCGTCGCCATGGGACACTTGGACAAATACGGCGCGCCCTACTCCGCTGAGTACTTGAAGAAGCGCGAACTGCCCTCTGAGCTTGAAGGCAAACCCAAGCACATCTGCGACGCCATGGGAGATGCGCTGGAAGAGACGGTCCGCACCTTCGCTGCCGGCGGCAAGCCCTTCTACATCCAGTTCCATCCCTACGCCGTGCACGGCCCTGTGAGGTCACGGCCGGATCTGAGTGCACAAGCGGCGACACGCAAACCGACCCGTGAACACAGCAAGACCGAATACGCGGGGTTCATCTCAGGTTTTGATGAGAACGTGGGACGCCTGCTGGCGGCAATCCAAGATCCGAACGGCGACGGCAACAAGGACGATAGCATCGAGGCCGACACCTTGGTCCTCTTCACATCCGACAACGGCGGCACGCACGCGTCAAACACACCGTTGCGGGGGAAGAAAGGCATGTTCACGGAAGGCGGGGTCCGTGTGCCGCTCATCGCCTACTGGAAAGGCGTCATACCACCGAACACTATCACAGATCACATGGTGCATTCAGTGGATTTCTACGCCACCTACCTCGACCTGGCCGGACGGCAGTGGGCGCCACCGGAGGCTGAGCATCCTCTGGATGGGGATTCGTTTGCCGACATCCTGCGCGATCCCTTCATAGAGCGGAAGCGTCAGCCCATCTTCTTCCTGTTCCCCGGCTACATGGACACTCGGGCCCAGCCCTGTGTTGTGGCCATCGACGAAGTGGATGGCAAGCGCTACAAGCTTCACTTCACCTACGAGACCAACTCCTGGGAGCTCTACTGCATCACGGACGACATCGGGGAAGAAAAGAACCTGATTGACAGCCAACACAGGATCGCCGCAGCGCTATCAGCCAAGATCGACGCCTGGCTCAAGCAGGAGCACCCCACCTGGAAGCCCAAGTACCCGCTGAAGAAGGACACAGGCGCGCCCGCCGGCCCACCGCCGCGGCTTTGAGCAATACCAGCGCTCACTACGTCGTCCCCGATAGGAACTTCCGCCCCACCTTCGCAAGCGCACCCCCAAATGCGGCCAAGCCAGCCGCCGTGGACTGGAATATGAGGCGACGCCGGCAGCAACCGTTGCCGTCACACGGCGCGGCGCCCGGGAAGGCGTCGCACCCCCGTCCAACCCCGCGCCCCGAGGCGCCATGAAACCGGGCCCGCTGTTTCACAGGGACAGGTCGCCCAAGCAGGCTGTCCTACGGTTCGTCCGTTCCCTCCTTTTCCTCCTCCTTCGCGGCGGTGGCCGTGGCCGTCTCCGGCTCGTCTTCCTTCGCGAGGAGATCCTCCCACTGGTGGAGTTCGGCGTGCTGGCCGAGGCCCCCGATCTCTCCGAGGAGTTTGAGGCAGCGCTGGCGCCAGTGGGCATAGTCCGGGGGCCGGCGGGGCGTGTCGGCGCTGCGGGGGAACACGAGATAGGTCACCGTCAGGTCGGAGACCGGGCGCCGATAGGGATTGGCGTTCGGATCGATCTCCTTCGCGAGGCGCAGCGAAGCCTCCCCCGTCTTGAAGCTCGGCCCGGCATCACCCACAATCGCGGGATAAAGCTCCCGGCCTCGGATCACCACCACGTAGTCGCCGATGTTGGGGGCGTACGGATCCTGCCGGTCGAGCACCATGTGGATGGGAATCACCACGAACGGGTCATACTCCGCGATCAGGAAGCTGTTTGACTCCATGTCGGCGATCCCGGGCTCCAGCAGGTCCGCAATGCGCTCGCGCAGCCACTTTTTGCGCCCGGCGCCGGTCCCCGGTTCCTTCAATTCCCGCCGGGCGTTCTCGATCCTTCGCTTCCAGCCCGCCAGCATCGGATTCGGCGTGTCGCTGCGCTTCTTCCACCGATAGCTCGTGAACGGCTGATAGTGGGTCGAGTTGACGATCTCCTCGGGCATCACGGGAAGCCGGTCCCCGTCCGAACCGTCCGACACCACGTCCATGTCCCCCTGCAACAGGAAGACCCGCCGCCCCGTTGCCCCGTCCCGCAGGTTCAGCATCGTCTCGCAGTCGTAGAAGTTGTGCCGCGAGAGCAAGTCGTCGAGCCGCGTCACATTCCGTCTCACCCGCGCCACCTTGTTCGCGTAGAGCTTTTCAAACCACGGTGAGACCTCCGCCTCGGCCACCAGCGCCGGCAGTCCCGGTATCAGCTCGCCGAGGTATGCGCTCACCTTCGAGAGTTCCTTCATCGTGACGGACGCGCGGGGCAGGCGGACCCGCAGTTCGTACTCCGCCACATAGCTCTCGCGGTCTTTTCGCTCCAGCGACGCCAGTTCCCCCTCCTCGGTCGTGAGCTTCACTTTGAAGTCGATCCCGTTGGCGAGCTTTCGCAAATCGGTCCCGTCGGGCGGACGCACCACCGCCGGAACCGGCGGCGGGTCGGGCTCGCGCACCTCCGGGGGCGGCACGGGTGCCGGCACGGGGGCGGGGCGCGTCCCTTGGCCGGTCCGGGACGCCTCGCCGGTTCCCGAAACCGGCGGCCGGTCCGTCCCCATGATCTCCTTCAGGTTCCGCACCACCTGCCGGGGATAAACCAGCGCCACCACGATCCCGAAACAAACCAGCAAAAAGAACCCCGCCGAAAGCCACGGAATGCCGCGGCGCCGCTCCCTCCGTTTCACCCCCTCCAGTTCGTGACGTTCTTCGGACACGGACGCGACGGGCGGGCTTGTCAGGCTTCCTCGACGTGGAGCCGGCGCGACCCCATCGTCAGACGGACCAGCGCCACCGGCAATAGCGCTATTCCCGCCGCGACCAGCGCCACCTTCCAGCCCGGGTAAATCCGGGCCCGATCCGCATCGAGGGCCGCCAACGACTCCTCAACCACTTGTTCCTTGTCCACCTCGAGCCAGTTCCGCATCGAGTCAATCGCAGGTTCCATCTCCCCCGGGCGGCTCGCCACCTCCGCAAATTCCGTCGGCACCGGCCCCGGACACACCGCCAACACCGAAATCCCCTGCCGGTGCACCTCCATCCGCAGCGCCTCCGAAAAACTCGTCACATACGCCTTGGTCGCCGCATACACCCCGAACTCCGGCAGAGGCAAGCCGCCCGCCAGAGAACTCACGTTCAATATCGCCCCCCGCCCCGCCGCCAACATCCCCGGCAGAAAACCGTGCGTCAGATGCGTCAGGGCGCTCACGTTCAGCTTCATCACCCGGTCCAGCTTCTCCCACGACGCGGTGACGAACTCGCCACGGTCCCCCATCCCGGCATTGTTGACAAGGAGGCTCGGCGCCCACTCCGTCCCCGCGAACCGGCCAATCATCCCCTCCCGCTGGCGTTCGTCGGTGAGATCCACCGCAAGGCTGCCCACCTCGAGAGCCGGGTTCGCCGCGCGAAGCCGCTCCTCGAGATCCTTCAGACGCCCCTCGCGCCGCGCCACAAGGATCATCCGCCGGCACCATGGCGCCAACTGCACCGCGAATTCCTCCCCCAGACCCGCCGACGCCCCGGTGATCAGGGCACACTCGTATCTCGGAACATCCGTCATGACCTCAGGATGGTTTCTTCGCTTTTGGTTCCATCTGCACGATCCGCAACGGCAACCGCACCACCAGTTCGTCGTCGATCGTCACGTCCACGGAATAGATCCCCGCCTTCGGAAACTTCAACCCCTGAAAGTTCAATACCAGATTGCGCGTCACAAACGGAACCTCGTCCGGAATCTGGACCGGCATGTCGGCCTTGATCGGCATCTTGTTCCGGTCAATCGCAACGCCGTCCTCGTCGATGATGTTGATCAACATCGAATGGTTCCCGCTGTCCTCCGGCGTCAGACAGATGCGCATCGCCAGCGCACACTGTCCGTGCACCACCGGCAGGGCCTTCGCCATCAACGCATCAAAGGTGCCCGAAATCACCATCTTCCCGTTGTAGTCGACCGCGAAGTCGCAAAGTGTGGCAATCTGAATGTCCATCGATCAGTCCCCCCCGCGCCCCTTGTGTGCCTCCCCGAACCTGAAACGTCCAGCGCGAACTCTATTCTTCCCCTTCCTCCGCCGTCTCGTCTCCTTCCTCCTCGACCGGAATGGCGGCCGGGGCATTCTCGACCGAGATGGGAGGCATCGGCATCCCCCCCAATTCTTCCGGCTCTTCGGGTTCCACGGGGAATGCCACCGCAGAGCCGGTATCCCCTTCAATCCGTTCCACCGGCAAGGCCGCCAAAACACCCCCCGCCGGGCCTTCGGCGCCCTCCTCCGTCTCACCGTCGCCCGTTCCGCCCCCTTCGCTCACGATCAGCGCCTTCGAAGGCGGCTTGATCATCAACTCCAACTCATCCTTCAACGGCTCAAAGAACTTCGGCACCATCGGGGCCGCCTTTCTTCCCCCCGAAACGTCCTCCCCGGAGTCCCCCTCGTAAAGCACCGCAAACGCCAGCCGGGGATTCTCATACGGAAGAAAACCCGCATACCATGCCACCTTCCGGTCCTCCGCCGGAATCCATTGCCCGGTCCCGGTCTTGGCCGCGATCCCGGTGAAACTCAGGGCGCCCCGCTGCCCGGTTCCCCCGCTGCCGTGTACCACCTCATGCATCCCTTCGTGCACCACGTCCACCGCGTCCGGGTCCAGCATGAGCGGGTTGCGCGCCTCCGGCCCCGGCGCCGAGAGAACCCTCCCCTTCGCATCCTGCACCTGCCGGATCAGCCGCAACCGCGGCAGAACCGTCCCGTTGGCGATCCCCGCCATCGCCTGCGCCACCTGCAGGGGCGTCGCCTCCCATGCCTGGCCGATGGCGTAGTTCGCGGTGTCCCCGTCCGTGTAGCCCCTCCCAAGCGTCTTGCGAACATACTGTTCCGTCGGCACCCGCCCCGGTGACTCCCCGTGCAACGGCAACCCCGTCTTCGATCCGAACCCCAGCCGCTTCGCCAGCGACAGAAATGACCGCGGACCCGTCTGAATCCCAACCTGATAGAACCAGCAGTTGTTCGATCGCGCGATGGCCCGCTTCACGCTGATCGCCCCGTCGGGATACTTCGAATGGTTGTGAAACCACTTGTCTCCGATCTTGATCTTCACCGGACACTCGATCTTCGTCCATTCCTGCACCGTGTTGTTCGTCAGGGCCGTCAGCGCCACCACCGGCTTGAACGCCGAAGCCGGCGGATACTGCCCCTGGTAGGCCCGCGCGAACATGATCTTCGACGGGTCGTCCCGCAGTTTCTCATACTCCTCTTCGCTGATGCGGGGAACCCACCGATTGATGTCGTAGCTCGGGCGGGACGCCAAAACCAGAACCTCCCCCGTCGGAATGTCGATCACCACCAGCGCCCCCCGCCGGCACGACTTCGCCAGAACGCTCTCTGCGTGCTTCTGCCACTCGAGGTTCAGGGTGGTGACCACGGTATGGCCCACCCGCGGACGCCTCGCCTGCCGGTCCAGCCGCTTGTTCCCCTTCGAGTCGTAGATCACCCGCCGCTCCCCCGCCGTCCCGCTCAGCTCGTCATCGAAAAATTTCTCAAGCCCCGCGTCCCCGTAGCTGTCCTCGAAAAGCGGATCCCCGGCGTTGATCGGCCCCGTCGGCAGCTTCCCTTTGCTTCGCACATACCCGATCACGTGCGCCGCCAGCTCGCCCTCCGGGTAGTGTCTCAAATAGACCGGATGCAGGACGAGCCCCTCCATCAACTTCGCTCCGTACTCCTCCGTCTTCTCCGGGTCAACGATCGAGGAAAATGTGAACGGCAACCAACGCCGGTCTTCGTAGTGCGCCAGCAGCTCCTCGTCCTCCACCGGCCAGGTCTCCCCGGCCAGCGACTGCGCATGCCCGATCCGCTTCCGCGCCCACGAGAGAATCTCCTCCGTGCCGGGATCCTCAAGATGCGCGAACTGCAGCGCAAAATAGTGCCCCACCCGGTTCTGTGCCAGCGGCTGCCCCTCCCGGTCCGTGATGAGACCCCGCGGCCCCGGAATCGAAAGTGTCAATGTCCGGGCTTCCGTCCGCGTAATCACCGAGGCCTCCCGCGCCCCGCCCCC